>VFQP010000312.1_pt1 | contig 111419 bp, 100 predicted proteins | sample 3512351 | NCBI WGS metagenome assembly VFQP01 (sample SAMN10412372, study PRJNA504923) | tailings metagenome | isolation source: Relicate 1 Philex TSF1 revegetated site | place: Philippines: Tuba, Benguet | collected 2017-08-29
CGCTCGCAGATGAATCCACATTTTATCTTCAATTGCCTCAATTCTATCAAAAGCTACGCCCTCAACAACGATACCGAGCATGTCTCGGTCTATCTCACCAAATTCTCTAAACTCATTAGGCTGGTACTCGAAAACTCAAAATCAGAAAAAATTACCCTCAAAAACGAAATCGAAACCCTGCACCTGTACCTCGAAATGGAAAAACTCAGGTTTAGCGATAAGTTTGACTTTATCATTCAAATCGACCCACTCATCGAAGACGATTTCATTGAAATTCCACCTCTGCTCATTCAGCCTTTTGTCGAAAATGCCATTTGGCATGGAATCATGCAAAAAGAAGAACATGGGTGGGTCAAAATCTTCATATCCCAACCCAAAGACAAAAGCATCCAAATCGTGGTCGAAGATGACGGTATCGGTAGACTCAAAGCCGCCGAACTCAAAAGCAAAACTTCTACCAATCATAAATCCTTTGGTATGAAAATCACTTCCCAAAGACTTGATATTTTCAAACAACTCTATAACCTCGACGCCACTATCGCGACCCAAGATTTGACCAATCCCACCGGAACACGCGTTATTATCGAAATACCCATATGAACGCGCTTCTTCTTCTCTTTTTGACTTTTTAGGCAATTCTTTTCGAGGTATTTTTGCATTATTTTTTGTTTCAATAGGCATTTAGAACAAAATTTAGCAAACGGTATCTTCATTGAGTGTAGTGATAGGTTGAGTGAGTGTACGTCCTATGAATAGGCCAAAAACTGCTTTTTTGTCCTTAAAATGAGTCTATAAACCTCCTAAACTTCCCTTCATAGAAAGCCTCATTTTTGGTAATACTCGCTCAAAGTGTAGATTTGTGGTGGACGATAAGATATTTTTTAAATATCTTATTTCAATATCACATCCGCTGTCTATGCTTTTTATCTACCTGAATCATGCGAGTGATTTTATTTTTAGTGGTAATTTTGGGAAATGTCACTTACAAAACTATAGCCCAAATCACTACATTCCCCAAAGTGAACTTTGACAAACGGGGTAATAAAATGTACTTAGATAGCCTTGCCCAACTAGGCAAGCGACAGATGGTTTATTTATCTCAAATCCCGCGTTCTTTCCAAACAGACACTACAAAACTTTATACGCTTTATTTTCTGGGTACCGTATATCGTATCTGGAACGGACGCCGTGATACGTCTCTGTACTACGCCAACCAACTCATTCAAGAAAGTCAGCTCTTAAAAAATAGAGATTATTTATTGCGAGGATATATCGTTGCAGAATACTATCAACGCATTGCCAATATCAATTTTCCAGAAGCTATACGCCTTAATTATGAAGCAATCAAAAACCTCGACAATCGACGATTTAGCCAAGAAAATGCGTTTCGGTTTAAAAACAATTTAGGGGAAATCTACTTCGAAATGCGGCAATACGAACAATCTCTAACGCTGTACTTAGAAGCACTTGAGCTTATCAAAATAAATACTTTAGACGTAAGCATCGCAAGCCACTATGCCAATATTTATCAAGGAATTGCAAAAAACTATCAAAAGCTGAATGATTTTGCAAAAGCAGAAACGTATCTCACGATTGCAATCGAAAAACTATCTCAATATGGCTCAGAAAGTAGTAAAGCTTGGATTTATGGAGATTTAGCAGATAATTATGTCTACCTAAAAAAATATGAGGATGCTTTATATTTTTTTCAAAAGGCAGAAAACATTTGGAATAAGCTCAACTTAAAAAATCAGTTGATAGAAGTTTGGAGTAATTTAGCAAAACTCTCCGTCTTGATGAACCAATACGACAATGCCCTTCAATATGCCCAGAAAGTAATTGGACATAATGACAATGTCCCGCTAGTGGATGAGAACTCCTATTTTGCACTTTATAAAGTCTACAAAGCACAAAATAATTGGGAAAAAGCACTTCAGTATCATGAAAAATTCACTGAGCTTAATGCTCTCACGATTAGTAAAATAAGAGACAAACAAGTATCTGCCGTACAAAGTCAATTTGAAAGAGAAAAGTTTGAACTAGAAAATTGGAAACAACTCCAAATTCAACAACAAAAATTAATGGATTTAGAACGGCAAAGCATCATGAATAGACTCAAAGCCGACTCTAAAAACAAGTTTCTATACCAAAAAGCCAGAACTGCCGAACTACTACGCAAAGCCGAAAGACAACGTTTAAAGACCCAAGCAGCCGAAGCACAGTCTCGCCAAGAACTTATTATTCGAAATCTAAAAATCAATGAACTTCGGCAAAGCCTTTATCTACAAAACCAAAAACAAAACATTCTGACGGGGTCTTTTGTTATGCTTTTTCTTTTTGCATTTTTGGTAGGCTGGTTTTTATTTCATCAATCCCGTCAAAAAGCACTATTTATTGAAAAGGAGGGAGTTTTTCAACAGCGTCTTTCCGAAACCGAAATGATGGCGCTACGCTCGCAGATGAATCCACATTTTATCTTCAATTGCCTCAATTCTATCAAAAGCTACGCCCTCAACAACGATACCGAGCATGTCTCGGTCTATCTCACCAAATTCTCTAAACTCATTAGGCTGGTACTCGAAAACTCAAAATCAGAAAAAATTACCCTCAAAAACGAAATCGAAACCCTGCACCTGTACCTCGAAATGGAAAAACTCAGGTTTAGCGATAAGTTTGACTTTATCATTCAAATCGACCCACTCATCGAAGACGATTTCATTGAAATTCCACCTCTGCTCATTCAGCCTTTTGTCGAAAATGCCATTTGGCATGGAATCATGCAAAAAGAAGAACATGGGTGGGTCAAAATCTTCATATCCCAACCCAAAGACAAAAGCATCCAAATCGTGGTCGAAGATGACGGTATCGGTAGACTCAAAGCCGCCGAACTCAAAAGCAAAACTTCTACCAATCATAAATCCTTTGGTATGAAAATCACTTCCCAAAGACTTGATATTTTCAAACAACTCTATAACCTCGACGCCACTATCGCGACCCAAGATTTGACCAATCCCACCGGAACACGCGTTATTATCGAAATACCCATATGAACGCTATTATTATCGACGACGAACCTCACTGCCGCAATGTCTTAGTTCGGATAATCGACAAATATTGTCCACAAATCAAAATCATTGACGAATGTAAAGATGGTGTAGAAGGCAGGAAAAGTATTGAAAAACACCGTCCTGATTTGGTTTTTCTAGACATTGAAATGCCCCAAATGAATGGGTTTCAAATGCTCGAATCTATTCAGGCAGAGCACCTCAACTTTGCGATCATTTTTACTACCGCTTACGACAAGTTTGCCATTAAAGCATTCAAATTCAGCGCCTTTGATTATTTACTAAAACCTATTGATGAACATGAATTAGTGGCGGCGATTACACGCCTTCAAACCATCAACACCAACCGTAGCGAACAACTCCAAAGTCTTTATCATAATTATCAAAGAGGAAAGTTTGAAAAAGTAACTATTTCTACTTTAAACGGTGTACAGTTTTTAGACTTTGATGACATTATTTTGATAGAAGCCGACAGCAACTATTCGCGATTTTATCTAAAAGACAATAAGCTCGTAGTAGCCTCTAAAACATTGGCTTATTTTGACGAAATACTTTCCGAAAAAGGTTTTTTCAGGTCCCATAAACAATTTATTATCAACCTAAAACACATCAAAGAATACAAAAGCGGAGACTGGAATGTAATCATTATGAGCAACCAACTTCAGGCCAAACTCGCCCGTACAAAAAGAGAAGAGTTTTTACATTTGTTTTCGTCGCGTCGTTAGCAAAAAAAAGCCGTACCTCAATTGAAGTACGGCTTTCCGACGTTTTCTTAACCTAAACTAAATTTTTCAATGCTTTTGATTCTCCTTTGATATTGTTGATACTCTGAGTTTGTCAAAAAGTTACATCATTGCAACCATTAAATTTATAGACAAACATTTCTAAGCAATATAAGATGACTATTGCTGACCCGAATTGGCACGATTCCGTAAGTCTTCTGTACTGGTGCTACGTTGACGCGCTGCCTTCACATTTTGATTCCCGAAACGATAAGTAAACGACACTCTCACTTGACGGCTTTCCCAACGTGAATTGATTTTGAAATCCAAATCTTGGTACTTCACTGTTCCTGCAAATCGATTCAAGAAAAATATATCATTGATATTGACTCTCAGCGACGCCTTACGATTCCAAAGGGATTTGGCAACTCCCGCACTTATCTGCCCTTGTGCTTTTGCAAACAAAAGGTTGTATTGGGTAGGAGAATTCCAGAATCCACTTACCTCTGCTGTATAGCCTTTGGGTAAGGTGAAATTGTTCATCACAAACACACTAGCTCCAAACTGCCCCAAGTCCAAATCGGCACCATAATAGAAAGAACGATATCGATTATAGAACGCGCTGATGTTGTTTTGCATTGTCCACCATTTATTTATCGGGATGGGCAAACTCAACGTTAGGCTATAACTATCCTGATGTTCAAGGTTTTCGGTAGTCACATACGTTTTGTTTTCTTCTGGGATTTGTTTGGGTATTTGGTTAGCAATCACATCGTTGATACGGCTATATCCCAAAGTAGTCGAGAATGCACCTTTGAAAACGTGCGTAATCTGGAAGGAATTCGTAAACTGTGGACGCAAATTAGGATTGCCTTGCTCAAAAGTAAGCGGGTCTAAAAAGAACTGAAACGGATTCAAGTTGCGGTAATTGGGGCGGTCGATACGACGACTATACGAAATATTCAAGACGTTGTTGGTATCTAAAGTTCGTGATACAAACACACTTGGAAACAAATTGACATAGTCGCGCGTCACGATATTATTCAATGTTACGGAGTTACCTTCAGAGTGTGTATGTTCGGCCCTTAGTCCCACTTGTAGCTGCGTCTTTTTGTTGAGTTTGGTGCTATAGTTAGCGTAGGCAGCGTTGATATTTTCTTTGTATTTGAAACGATTTGAGCGCGTAGGATCTAATATCCACTGATTATCTACTTGGTTTTCAAATCTCATATCATTGTCAGAATCGACCAAACTACTTTTGGCTCCCGCTTCAAACTTCCCGTTTTTCAAAGGTTGAATATAGTCTACTTTGGCCGCTGCGATGCCAATAGTCGAAGGCATGATATTACGGACAATGTCTTTACTTGTCACTGCTCCAGCAGGTGTAAAATAAGTAGTATTGAGGTCGTTACCAGAGTTTCCGTTGAAGAAAGAATAATCTAAGTCGGCGGTCAATTCACGTCCTTTGCCAAAATCATGCTTTAAGTTGAAATTACCAGTATAATTGTCCAAGCGATTATGGTTATAGGTATCGGTTTCAAAGCGACTAGTGAGCGTATTGGTTTTGTCATAAAAGTCAGTACTTGAGATTCCATTCATCCGAAACTGATTCAAGAAGCCACTAGCCAATACACCTAATGTTGTTTTTTTGCTTACAAAGAAGTCCATACCTGCTCTAAAGCTCAAGTTTTGGGGATTGCCAACGCGAGGGCTATTTTGATCCAAATAGGTGATTTGATCTTTGTAGGCAATCGTACGGTCGATGCTTTGGGTATTTTGGAAACGTCCATGAAAAACACTTACATTTCCAAACGAATTGACTTTAGCGTTGCGGTGATTTAGACCTATCGAAGCATTGAGTTTTTCGTATCGTCCATAGCCTGCCCCAAGGGTATAATTTCCATTAGTCCCAAAGTTTTTGTTTTTCTTCAACACTATATTGATTATCCCTGTATTACCAGCGGCATCGTATTTGGCAGGAGGGTTGGTGATAAGTTCAATTTTTTCGACATTATCACTTGGCATTGATTGGAGCATATTCATCAAATCTTGCATTGAGATCTGTTGCAATTTACCGTCAATCATCACCATCACACCTTGGCGTCCCTTAAGTTGAAGGCGGTCATTTTGACGGTCGATAGTGACGCCCGGCGCTTTTTCCAAAATTTCGAGGGCTGTTCCACCTGCCGACACAATGCTGTTTTCGACATTAACTACCATGCGGTCGATTTGCTGCTCCACAAAAGGTTTCTTGGTTACAACCTTTACTTCCTGTAATGTTTGGGCATTTTCCAACACCTTAAGCACGGGCATTTTTATATCGGTAGCTTGGGCAGTGATTTCAAAGGGAGAAGAATAAGTTTTCTGAAATCCCATCATCGAAGCGGCTATCAAGTAGCGGCCCCCACTTACATTTTCGATTTCATAATTTCCACTTTCGCTTGTGATGGCACCTTTCACCAAGGTCGAATCAGCGACTTTTAGCAAAAGGATTGTCGCAAAGGAAAGTGGCTTTCCGTTAGGTTCTTGCGCCTCTCCCGAAACTTTTCCCCGAATAGGACTTTGAGCAAAAACGGACGAACAGAGCAGCAATGCTGCTGCAGCAAAACTTATAGAAGTTTTCATGGCTGTTGTTTTATGGCTGTTGTTTAATTACTGCTTCAAAGGTATGGTACTTTGTTATACAAGCTACCTTTTTTTACATAAGCGGTAAAATTATCTTGACAAACGGTTTTGGGAGAGAAGGCAGTTTGTAAGAGAACGATAAAATGAAAGATTCGGTCACAAACTGCCTTTTATTCGTTTAAAATGGCTGTTATTCTAAAATATTGACTTTTACTTGGAAAGTCTGACTAGGTCTTCAAAAGTGACTTTCCAAGTTTCTCATAACTCGCAAGCTAAACTTGGAAAGTCGGGTACTGTTTTCAAAATGGCTGTTCGTATTCAAAATATTGACTTTCCAAGTTTCTCATAATTCGCAAACTAAACTTGGAAAGTCGGGTATTGTTTTCAAAATGGCTGTTCGTATTCAAAATATTGACTTTCCAAGTTTTTCATAACTCGCAAACTAAACTTGGAAAGTCGGGTACTGTTTTCATTGTGGCTGCTAATTTCATACATAAGATGCAAGAAGGAACTACAAGGTTGCATGAAGCGTCAAAAAAAATTGTTGAGATGCAAAAATTGGTTTCCCATTTGTGTTTCTTTTTACTTTGTGCTTTGTTTGATTACTGTCTATGTCACTGCCTTATTATATTGATATGATTGGCGTTTTGGTATTTGCCATCTCGGGAGCTTTGGCGGCTGCCGGCAAAAAAATGTACCAAGACATCTTCGGAGTTTTCTTCACGGGTTTTATTTCGGCGATTGGCGGTGGCACCCTGCGCGACGTCACTTTAGGAGTATACCCTTTGGCGTGGGTCAAACACATCGACTATCTCGTTTTTATTACGTTGGGCGTGCTGTTGACTGTGATTTTCAAGAAGGCAATTCTCAAACTTCATAAAGTAATTTTTTTCCTTGACACAATCGGCATTGGCGTGTATACCATTCTTGGGGTTCAAAAATCCCTTCAATATGGTGTCAATCCTTTCGCGGCTATTATTTTAGGGATGATTTCGGCCGTATTTGGGGGAGTCATTCGTGATACACTCATCAATGAGTTGCCTCTTATTTTTCAAAAAGAAATTTATGCTACTGCGTGTATGGCGGGGGCTGTAGTATATGTTTTGCTGGATTATTACGGAATTCATACTGATTGGAATGCCATCGGATGCATTTTATTGATTATTATTGTCCGTTTGATTGCGGTCAAATACCAACTTTCTTTACCCAAGATTGACTTTTGATTCCCCCAATGATACCTATATGAAAGAATCTTTATCCGCTCTGGATTATATTCGGCTCAACTTCTCCGCCGAAAGCTCCGCTACCGTCAACATTGCTTTAGCTTTGATGATGTTTGGTGTAGCACTCGACATCAAACCTTCTCACTTTCAAAGCCTTATTCAAAATCCTCGTCAGCTATTGGCGGGTGTATTGAGCCAAGCTGTGGTAATGCCCGCCGCTACCTTTCTGTTGGTCATGGCACTAGGCGACCATATCACTGTGGGTGTCGCTTTAGGGATGATTTTGGTAGCTGCTTGTCCTGGAGGCAATATTTCTAATTTTATCACCTCTCTAGCTCGTGGCAATGTAGCCTTGGCCGTGAGCTTGACGGCAATCAGTACTATTATCGCCGTAGTGATGACGCCTTTCAATTTTACATTTTGGGGCAATCTATACGCACAAAGTAGCTCGTTGGTTCGGCCTCTTACGCTGGATTGGGTAGAATTACTGAAATCAGTGATGACTATCCTAGGGATTCCGATGCTGCTAGGAATGCTGTGTTCTATTTATCTTCCACGCGTCGCTCACTTGTTGCTCAAGCCTTTCAGAATACTTTCTTTGGTGTTTTTTACAGCTTTAGTAGTAATTGCTTTCACCCAAAATTTCGATATTTTCATCAATCACATCGGCTATGTATTTATAGTGGTACTCATCCAAAATGCCTTGGCGTTGGCGATTGGCTATGGCATGGGAAGTGTCTTCGGATTATCTGTCCAAAACCGCCGCACCCTAAGTATCGAAACAGGTATTCACAACTCTGGTCTTGGCCTTGCTTTGCTCTTCAATCCTACCGTCTTTCCGTCTGATTTACCTTTGGGTGGTATGGCTATCATTGCAGGATGGTGGAGTATTTGGCATATTTTGTCAGGCACGGCCTTAGCTTTTTATTGGCAACGTAGTGGTCAAACCTCTTCACTTAATCCCCAACCCTGAATCTGAAAAAATCATCATCAATGTCACACCGTAGTTTTTTTTACAGCCTTCTTAGAGCTTATGTCCGTTTTTGGCACAATCGTATTTTTTATCGCAAAGTTGAAATCAAGAATTTCCCAAAAAATCTTTCGACCGATATCCCGTTGTTGATTGTTACTAATCATCAAAATACCCTCATGGATGCCTTGGCGGTGGTACTCAACGTAGGTGAAAGGCAGCCCTACTTTTTGACCCGCGCCGATATTTTCAAAAAAGATTTTGTACGCAAACTCCTCATGTCGCTCAAAATGCTACCTGTTTATCGCCTTCGCGATGGCATGGATGAAATGAAGCAAAATGACGACATTTTCAATACCTGCGTCAAAATTTTGAGTACAGGTGGTACCTTGGCGGCTTTTCCCGAAGGGAATCATGGGGTACAATACCATTTACGCTCTTTCAAAAAAGGGCTGGCGCGCATTGCATTTCAGGCCGAAACGGAACACGATTGGCGGCTCAACCTCCAAATACTCCCTTGTGGGCTTTACTATACCCACTGCCAAAAAATGGGAGAACGCCTTGTACTCAATTTTGGAGAACCATTCAAACTTAGTGAATACCAAAATGCCTACCAAGAAAACCCACCTCGCACGCTTACGCAAGTAACCCGACGCATGTATGATTCAATACAAGCCTTGATGCTACACATCGACGATTTGCCACATCATGACGATTACAAGTGGCTTATAGACGTAGCTTCGGGCAAAGGAGGGGATTTGATGAACACGGTGCTTTCTACGCGAAAAGAGCTTGATGAATTGCGAAAAAATACGCCCGAAAAGTACATGGGTCAAATACAAGCCGCTCATCAGCAACGACTTCTGATGGAGCCTAAAAGCATTAGTCCGTTTACGGTAGGCAAAGGTAAACCTGCTATATTTATGTTGGTTTTAAAAATGCTTTTTTTATTGATTAGCAGCCCTTTAGCCTTATATGGAGTAGTCAACAATGGCCTCCCCTACGCTTTTCCTTTTTTGATGACGCGCAAATTAAAAGATCCTCAGTTTTCGAGTGCTTTCCGGATTGTGCTATTCGCTTTAGTAACTTTTCCGATTTTTTATCTGATACAAATTTCAATCGTTGGTATTTTTACAGACGCACAAAGCACGCTATTATATGCGCTCTCTCTTCCCATCAGTGGTTATCTTACTCACCATTGGGCCCGCAAATGGAGCGAAACCATACAGCAGTGGCAGCTATAAGTAGTTGAACAAAATTGAGGTGGGGTCAGCAGTAGGCCGTTTGGAGAGTAAGTAGCCAAAAACCATGAGAAAAAGACTTCTCAAATCTTAGAAAGGATTGATTCACGTTTCTTAGAACCTGCTTGTGGTAATGGAAACTTTTTAGCGGAAGTACTAAAAAGAAAATTAGCCGTAGTAGATGCTCAATATAGTAAAAGTCAAGTGAAATAGGAACGTTATTCTAGTATTGCGGTTTCCAGTATTTACGGAATAGACATTTTAGAAGACAACGCACAAGAATGTCGAGACCGTTTGCTTGGTATTCTAAGATTTTCGAGCAAGTAGAAAATGAGTGTATCCGTTCTGTTCGTTTTTTATTGAGCCGAAATACACTTTGGGGGGATACCTTGGACTTTACCAATCTCGCCCCAAACCAACCGATTGTATTTTCTGAATGGAGTACTGTAAACGACTCTATGTTTAAATTTTTGGTGGAAAAAACACCCCACTTCACGCTTTTTAACGATGAAGGCAATTTATCCATTACTTAAAATTAGGCGAAGATGAGTGATGTAAAGCCATACGATGATTTAGTTGACCAAATTGGCAATTTACTTGCTAATGCCAGATTGCATGCCGCAAAAGCAATAAATACCCTGTTGGTGCAAACTTATTGGCAAATAGGAAAATATATTGTTGAGTACGAGCAAAGAGGAAAGCAAAAATCCGATTACGGCAGTGAAGTATTGGATAGACTTTCCAAAGACCTGACTTCTAAATACGGGAGAGGATTCAGTAGATCAAATCTCGTTTATATCAGAAAACTTTATTTGTCTTTTCCAATTAGTGAAACACTGTCTCACCAATTGAGTTGGAGTCACTACTTTGAGATTCTTAAAAATGACGATTCTTTGGCAATTAGCTTTTATATAAAGCAATGCGAAAAAGAAAATTGGAGTGTAAGGGAATTAAAACGACAAATGAAAAGTATGTTGTTTCACCGTTTGGCACTCAGTAAAGACAAAGAAGGAGTGCTGACACTATCTCAAAAGGGAACCGAAACCCAAGTGGCAACTGATATTATTAAGGACCCCTATATCTTTGAATTTTTGGGAATACCCCAACAATATCAGTACCTCGAAGGCGAGTTAGAAACCAGATTGATCCAAAATTTAGAACATTTTCTTTTAGAACTTGGTAAAGGCTTCGCCTTTATCGGCAGACAATACAAAATTACGCTTTCGAATCGCCATTTTTTTGTGGATTTGGTTTTCTATCACCGCATTTTAAAATGCTTTGTACTTATTGATTTAAAACGGGGAGAAATTGAGCACAATGATATTGGGCAAATGAACCTGTATCTGAACTATTTTGCCAAAGAAGAAAATGAACAAGACGATAATCCGCCCATCGGAATAGTGTTAGGTGCTTACAAAGACCATATCCTGGTTGAGTACGCTACCGAAAACATTACCAATCAGCTTTTTGTAAGTAAGTATCAGCTCTACCTGCCCGATAAAAAACAATTGCAAGCAGAACTCGAAAAAATACTAGGGTCAGAATCAGAATTTTCAGGATTAAAGAATATACAAGATGAATAAGTACAATGACATCACCTATAAAAGTACACAACCCAAGCTTGGCAAAGAATGTGTCTGTCCAACCGACAGACAAAACAACGAACGAAAAGAGTATCGAACCGATAATATGCGTTTGATGGCAATGGCTGATGACTTGGTCAATTAAACATTCTACCTGTCTTCAATCCCGAAAGCTTTAGGGATTGTATATTGACAGTTTTGTGCTCCGAAATCCCCCCCTGCGCCAAGTGCCAACCCGTTATTAGGAATCGTACAAAGTTCCTTTACAAAGCAGAAAAATTCAGCCATCAGGGGCTGAATGCGCTCGTTTGTCCATATCATTCATCACTTTTAAAACTCAACCACAATGTCATTAGAAAATCTAATACAACAGGTTAATTTCATAAAAGAAATCGACAAATTAAAGTACATCCAACGCAAAACAAAATTGTTTAACAGCGACCGGTGTGAAAATGACGCCGAGCATAGCTGGCATTTAGCGATGATGACCATCGTGCTGGCCGAACATTCAAACACACCGATTGATATTCTTAAAGTCTTAAAAATGGTCTTGATTCATGATATAGTGGAAATAGATGCGGGTGATACGTTTATTTATGACACCACAAAAAATCACTCTAACACTGAGCAAGAGCTTATAGCGGCCAAAAGGATTTTTGGCCTTTTACCAGCACCCCAAGCCGAAGAATTAATCGCCATTTGGCTAGAGTTTGAAGAGGGCATCAGCGATGAAGCCAAATTTGCCAGAGCAATGGACCGATTTGAACCATTGCTTCAAAATACCTCCAACAATGGCGGAACTTGGGCCGAATTTAATGTAGACTACCAGAAAGTTTATGACAAGAAAAAAGTAATCAATCATGGCTCTACATCGCTCTGGAATTATGCCGAAGGCCTGATTAACGAAAGCGTAGAAAAGGGGATTTTAACAAAAAAAAGTGATCATTAGACCCTTGCAACACTTATACAAATCATTCTGTATTTCGTATTGAATCATTTGTATCTCCAATTTCTTTTTTCAACTGCTCGGACATTTTCACAGTTTTTCAATGTCCTCAGATATTTGAGAAGATGATTTAATTCATTGTCGTTTGGGTCACCCCTAAATTCATCAATGTAAATTGCATTGCCATAATTAGGGCGTGCCTTTTCTGGGGTATCATCTATCAGAAGTATTTGCTCAAGTGCAAAGCCACGTTTTTTGAGCTTAGCGAGACGTTTTTCATAAACATAAGTATCTTGTTCAATATTTCGTCTATATGAACACTTACTTCTCCCCCAAACTACTTCAAAACGAATACTGGTTTTAATTAGACTCACAATAGACTCCACATATTTGTCGTCTGCTGAAGACCAAATCCCCAGTTTAAAATCGAGGCTCAGCTGTTGAAGAAAATCATCAAGGAATGGCCGCTTATACACAAAATATTTATCGAAGATGAAATCTTCCAAAAGGTCACGTTTATGGGAAGTAGCGTGAATAAGAGTCTCGTCAAGGTCTAATATGATTAGTTTATCGGTCATTCTGTATTTTTGCCACCATTCTGCCACCCTAAAGGTTTTATAAAGCATAAAGCACTGTAAGAAACTGTCTTACAGTGCTTTATAAAGTCGGGATGGCAAGATTCGAACTTGCGACCTCCTGGTCCCAAACCAGGCGCGATGACCGGACTACGCTACATCCCGATGCTAGGCCAAAATTAGCAGCGGAGGGAGAGGGATTCGAACCCTCGGTACCCTTACGAGTACGGCAGTTTAGCAAACTGCTGGTTTCAGCCACTCACCCATCTCTCCGTTGATTTTGCTGCATTTGCAGCGGCGTTTGGCTTAACGAGGTGCAAATATAGCTGAATTAATTTCTCTTTCGCAAGTTTTCAGGTCAAAAAAAGAACAAAATTTTTGAAATTTATTTTCCAACCAAATAGCTTTCAGACAGAAATTCCTCAATATCAGGCGTTGAGCGATAAAGCTGCTCGTAAGAATTTATCACAAAATAATGCTCCTGAAATCGGTCAATATGAAAAGGTGTGGCCAAAATCGTCCGAACATCGAAAGGTAACTTGGGAATTTTGTCGCTTAAGCAGTACACACTTTCTCCGGCTGACGATAAAATTCCACCCCCATAAATTTTGAGCTGACCTGCTTCCTCTATTAAACCAAACTCCACCGTGTACCAATACAATCGACTAATCTGCACAATGGCTTCGGGTAAATCGATGAAACGTAAAGCAATTCGACTCAAATCTTCGACAAAATCACAAAAGGGCTGGTGAGTCAGCAAAGGTACATGCCCAAAAGTATCATGAAACATATCTGGCTCTTCGAGATAGTCCAATTGGGCGGGCGTACGAAGCCACGTAGAAGCTGGAAACTTACGGTTAGAAAGTAATCTAAAAAAATCTGGCTGCGGAATCAATCCCGGCACTACTTCTACCTCCCAACCAGCCAACTGCCGTAGACGCGGATTGGTCTCGTTGTTGAAATTAGGAATATGCTCCGCCCTAAACCCTACCTTTTCGATGCCCTCTAAATACATGCGACTAGCAATAGCAGGTAGCTGCGCCATCTGACGTTGAAAAAGCATCTGCCACATGGCTTGGTCTTCTTGGGTATATTTTTGATATGCCTGTTCCATGTCTGGTCTCATTTGGGAGTTTTACAACGTACCTCTCAACGCCTGTTCGCGCTCAATAGCCTCAAAAAGAGCTTTAAAATTTCCTTTACCAAAAGATTTCGCTCCTTTGCGTTGGATGATTTCAAAAAACAAAGTAGGGCGCGGCATGATAGGCTTCGTGAAGATTTGCAGCAAGTAGCCTTCATCGTCTCTATCTACCAAAATCCCCAATTGGCGCAGCGGCTCCAAATCTTCGTCGATATGGCCTACACGCTCTAGCAAATCGTCGTAGTAAGTGGTAGGGACGTTCAAAAACTCCACGCCTCGCTCTTGCAATTCTGTCACAGTCTCGATGATATTGTCGGTGGCAACGGCGATGTGCTGTACGCCCGCTCCGCCATAAAAATCAAGGTATTCCTCCACTTGCGATTTTTTCTTGCCTTCGGCAGGTTCATTGATTGGAAATTTAATGCACCCGTTTCCATTGCTCATGACTTTGCTCATTAAGGCTGTATAATCGGTCGAGATGTCTTTGTCATCAAACGAAACCAATTGATTGAAGCCCATGACGTGAGCATAAAATTCTACCCAAGGGAGCATTTCGTTCCAGCCTACATTGCCCACCATGTGATCTACGTACTTGAGACCTACATCGCTAGGCTGATAGGCAGGCTTCCAAGCTTGAAAACCTGGCAAAAAAACGCCCTCATATTCTTTTCGCTCTACAAACACATGTACTGTATCGCCATAGGTATGTATCCCCGACCGAATTACTTTGCCCCACTGGTCTTCCTCTACTACTGGTTCAAAATATGGTTTAGCGCCGCGCTCTACCGTGGTATGGTAAGCATATTCTGCATCATCTACCCAAAGTGCCACTACTTTCACGCCGTCGCCGTGGGTATCGATGTGCTTTCCAATTTCGGTTCCGCCTTTCAAGGGTGATGTCAATACTAGACGAATTTTGCCTTGTTGCACTACGTAAGACTCGCGGTCGCGAAGCCCCGTCTGCAATCCCGCATAAGCCAAAGGCTGAAATCCAAAAGCCGTCTGAAAATAATGCGCCGCTTGCTTGGCATTGCCTACATACAGCTCGATATAATCTGTGCCATTCAAAGGCAAAAAGTCTTCTTCCTGAACTTGTGAAGGGACTATTTCGGTGATGAATGTTTCCATGATATCCATTTTTAAGGTTGATAACTAATCCAAATTCCTCTATCGAATCTAGGTAAGGATTGTTGATGAAGCGTCAAATATTTAATTGTTTTACTAATTATTAATTTACTTACAATTTTAAAGACAATATTTTATTTAGACAAGTTTTTATCAAAAAAATGTAAATATATAAGAACCTTAAGCCCAATAAATGGCTTAAATTGCGTCACATTCATCACCTTTTTGTATTAGACCATGAAAATCGCAGTAGCTGCTTTATGCCTTATTCTCACTACGACCCTTCTCCACGCTCAGATTGATTTCAAAACGCCCTTTAAGGAATGTCAGCTAGAAGGCAGCATCTCGATTTATGACTATCAAAACAAAAAATGGCACCTCAGCAATGCCGTTGATGCCTATCAAGAAACGCTACCTGCTTCTACTTTTAAAATCATCAACTTACTCATTGCGCTAGAAACCAAGGTTATCAAAGATGAAAACGTGGTAGTCAAATGGGTAGGCCATACCGATACTACCTTGTATGGATACCGCCCCGACATTTATCATGACATGACCGTCAAAGAAGCGTTTGAGGTTTCGGCCGGCTGGGTATTTATCGAATTGGCTAAGAAAATCGGAAAAGAGCGCTATAAAGCTTTTTTGAAAGCGGCTCAGTATAGCAATCTCAATTTATCGCAAAAAGGAGATGATTTTTGGAATTTTGGCAGTTTTGGGATTTCTCCCATGGAGCAAGTCAAATTTTTGATGCGGGTCTATGAAGAAAAAGTGCCTTTCTCGAAGCGAAATATCGAGATTCTTAAACGAGTAATGGTAGTCGAACAAAAAGGGAATTATACCATTCGAGCCAAAACAGGCTGGACTCGCTACGGAGATAAAGATACAGGCTGGTGGGTAGGTTATGTGGAACGCAAAAACAATGTGTATTTTTTTGCCACTCGCCTCATCAAAGACCTCAAAACTCCTAATCCGCGTTTTGGTCAATGCCGCAAAGACATCACCAAAGCTATTCTGACGCAGCTAAAAGCCTTTGAATAGAAACGAGTGGCTCTTATTGTTATACACTTAATTTTTCGGGGGCAAACTTCACAAAAAAATCAAGGGACTGGGGATTCCGCATCGTATCACGACTTGCCACTTTAGCGGGATTCATACCCATCAATATTTTTTTGACAGGGGCCTCCATTTTTTTACCACTTATGGTATAAGGAATTTCCGAAATTGCATAAATCGCGTCAGGCACATGGCGCGGACTAAAACGCGTTCGCAATTCGTGATTGATTTTCGACTTAAGGTCATCTGTTAGCTTCTGTCCCTTAGCAGGAACCACAAACAAAGGCATAAAATACTTGCCTCCTTCTTGTTCGAGGCACACTACTAGGCTATCGGCTACATCCTCTACGCTCTCCACTGCGCTATAGATTTCACTGGTTCCGATGCGTACACCATCGCGGTTGAGTGTTGCATCGGAACGTCCATAAATTACCACGCCTTCACGCTCAGTGATCTGAATCCAATCGCCATGCCGCCATACGCCCGGATAATCTTCAAAATAACTCGCCCGATAACGCTGGTTTTGGGAATCGTTCCAAAAATAAATAGGCATCGAGGGCATGGGCTGCGTGATGACCATTTCGCCTAGTTCATTCTTAACAGGCTGTCCTGCCTCATCGTAAGCCTCTAATTTACAACCTAATAATCGACACTGAATTTCGCCTGCGTATAAGGGCAACGTAGGGCACCCTCCCACAAATCCGCTACAAATATCGGTCCCCCCACTTAGCGAAATCAGCCACACATCTTTTTTGAAGGTTTTATAAACCCATTCAAAACCCTCCGACGGCAAAGGCGACCCCGTAGAACCAATGGTTTGAAGTTGGTTAAACTTGTATCCTTGTAAATTGATACCAGCTTTCATACAAGCAATATAATAGGCAGCGCCACCGCCAAAATGATTGATTTTGGCTTTCTCGGCCAAATCCCACAGTACATTGAGGTTTGGAAAAGCTGCCGACCCTTCATAAAGCACCAGGGTAGCCCCTACGAGCATCGAAGCTACCGAAAAATTCCACATCATCCAGCCCGTGGTCGAATACCAAAAATAACGGTCGCCGGGTTTTACATTCTGGTGAAGAGAAAGTGCTTTGAGGTGTTCGAGCAAACAGCCTCCCACACTATGAGTAATCGCTTTGGGCTTACCCGTAGTACCCGACGAATACAATATCCACAACGGATGTTCAAAAGGCACAGGTGTAAACTCAAGGGTCGAAAAGGGAGTTTTGAGCACATCCCCCCACATGACAGCTTGCGAAAGTTTACTTTGAGGATTCAAAAAAGGCAAGAGAACCGTTTTTTTCAATGTAGGAAGTTGAGCTATCAAATCCCCTATCAGTGGCAGCTTGTCATAAGCTTTGCCATTGTAAGTATAGCCGTCTGTCAAAAACAACACTTTAGGTTCGATCTGCTGAAAACGATCAAGCACGCTCGCTGTTCCGAAATCGGGCGAGCAACTCGACCACACCGCCCCGAGCGAGTTGGTGGCCAAAAAAGCAATCACGGCTTGAGGACCATTGGGCAATACCCCCGCTACTCTATCCCCCACTCCTACGCCTGATTGTTTGAGAAAAGCCGCCACAGCACCTACTTGTTTTTCAAGATCACGCCACGAAAGCTCACGCAATGGTTCACGTTCAGACTGATACATAATAGCAGGTCGGGAGGTATTTTTGTGACGAAATATATGCTCGGCATAGTTGATAGTAGCCCCCCTAAACCACTTTGTACCAATAAAATCTTTAGAAGACCTTATCAATACATCAAAATATAAACTATGACTCTTAACGTCGTTGAATTGCCAAATACTTTCCCAAAAATCTTCTAAATCAGTCACCGACCAATCCCATAAATCATGGTAATTTTTGAAGTAAAGTCCTTTCTTAACAAACAACCAATTTTGGAACTTTTTAAGGTTGGATTGCTCCACAAAATTGCGAGAAGGCATCCAAAGTGGTTTCACAGATACACGGTCAGTCATCACAGCGATAAAGTTAATAGGATAGGATGGATTTTTGAATAAACGTCCAAATCCATCCTTTTGAGATATATTAATGATAAAAAATCATCTTTCCCCAAAAATTCGTACCTTTGTATCGCTGATTATCAGGCAATTTCGCCAAAATAACCAACAGCCAAATATTCATTTACATAATTCAATAATTACAGTAGTGATACTGCAAGCTCAATGAAAAAAAGCAATAAAACTCCCGGCAACGAGCCATTTTACAGTAAGTTTAAAAAAGATCCAGAAGGGACTTCCAACAAACTAAGTAAGTCTTACGATTTCAAACCTTCCAGAAAATCAGCAGAAGAACGCTTCGACAAACCTGCCTTCAAAAAACCTTTCGACAAAAAAGGTGACTTCAAACCACGTGGTGAAAGAAGTTTTGACAAACCTTTCGACAAAAAAGGTGACTTCAAACCTCGTGGCGAAAGAAGTTTTGACAAGCCTTTCGACAAAAAAGGTGACTTCAAACCTCGCGGTGAAAGAAGTTTTGACAAACCTTTCGACAAAAAAGGTGACTTCAAACCTCGCGGCGAAAGAAGTTTTGACAAACCTTTTGAAAAAAGAGGTGACTTTAACCCTCGCGGCGAAAGAAATTTTGACAAGCCTTTTGAAAAAAAAGATGACTTCAAACCTCGCGGCGAAAGAAATTTTGACAAGCCTTTTGAAAAAAGAGGTGACTTCAAACCTCGTGGCGAAAGAAATTTTGACAAGCCTTTTGAAAAAAGAGATGACTTCAAACCTCGTGGCGAAAGAAATTTTGACAAGCCTTTTGAAAAAAGAGATGACTTCAAACCTCGTGGCGAAAGAAATTTTGACAAGCCTTTTGAAAAAAGAGATGACTTCAAACCTCGTGGCGAAAGAAATTTTGACAAGCCTTTTGAAAAAAGAGATGATTTCAAACCTCGCGGTGAAAGAAGTTTTGACAAGCCTTTTGAAAAAAGAGGTGACTTCAAACCTCGCGGCGAAAGAAATTTCGACAAAAGAGAGGATAGAACAGAGCGTGGTGAAAGGCCCGTTTTCAAGAAATCTTTTGATAAAGAAGGTTTTGAGCCAAGAAGTGAAAAACGTCCCCGTACCAACGAAAACTTTGAAAAAGCACCTCAAAAAGACCGCGCTAAAGATGCTCAACGTCGGCGTGTAGGTGAGTTTGAAGAAGCACCTCGTTACAATTTCAAACGGGCTGAAGAGCAATACGCAAAAAAAATCCAACCTAAAGACGACGACGGACTCGTCCGACTCAACAAGTATATCGCCAATGCGGGACTTTGCTCCAGAAGAGAAGCTGACGGGCTTATCGAGACGGGACAAATCACCATCAACGGGAAGGTCATTACAGAAATGGGGTATAAAGTCAACCCTGGAGACGTAGTAAAATACGGTAACCGCGTCTTGAACCCCGAAAAAATGGTATATATTTTGGTCAACAAACCAAAAGACTATATCACTACTACCGACGACCCCGAAGGACGTCATACTGTGATGGAATTGATAGCAGGTGCTTGTTCCGAACGTATCTACCCCGTAGGCCGCTTAGATCGTAATACCACCGGTCTATTGCTTCTTACCAACGATGGCGAACTAGCAGAAAAGCTCATGCACCCTTCTAACAATGTCCAAAAAATCTACCAAGTAGAACTGGACAAGCCTATTACGGCAGAAGACTTCGAGAAAATCAAAGATGGTTTAGAATTGGAAGACGGACCTATTAAGCCTGATGAATTGGCGGTGGTTACTCCCGATGCAATGGTAGTTGGCATCGAAATCCACAGCGGTCGCAACCGTATCGTACGCCGGATTTTTGAATCTCTAGGTTATGAAGTCCTCAAACTCGACCGTACTGTGTATGGCGGACTCAACAAAAAAGAACTTCCTCGCGGCAAATGGCGCTTCCTTAATGAAAAAGAGGTAGTGAAATTGAAGTACTTATTGTAGCATTATTTCACTCCACAAAAATCTGGGAGGGTATCATACCTTTCCAGATTTTTTTGTTTCAAGGGCTTTCCCAACTGACTTCCTTTTATAACACAAGCCCTACAGCTCTTATCAACACACTTATTTTCAACACTTTAACAGTAAAATAGATATTTTTCAAAAAAAATTAGTAAAAAAAATTGCGAAACCGAATAGTTGCACATAAATTTGCAACCAATTAGTTTCATAATAAAAAAGACAATGAGACGAGATATTTTTCAAGCCATCGCCGACCCCACCAGAAGAGCTATTATAGCGCTCATCGCCATACAAGCAATGACTCCCAACGCTATTGCTGAGCATTTTGACACGACTCGTCAAGCAGTTTCGAAGCATTTGAAAATCCTGACTGAGTGCGAACTCATCAGGCAGCAACATCAGGGGAGAGAGATTTACTACCAACTCGAAATTGAGAAAATGAAAGAAATAGATAAATGGCTCGAACAGTTTCGAAAGATTTGGGAAGACCGTTTTAACCAACTTGACGATTTATTATTAACGCTTAAAAACAAATAACACAATGAAACCCAATCTGCAATTTGACTTTCTTGTTGACAAAGCCACCAACGCTATCACCTTTAGAAGAGAATTTTTGGCTCCTCGTCAGTTAGTGTGGGATGCTTACACCAAGAGAGAGCTATTGGACCAGTGGTTTGCGCCTAAGCCCTTTAAAGCCAAAACCAAATCAATGGATTTTAGTGAAGGAGGACGTTGGCTTTATGCCATGGTAGCCCCCGACGGAACCGAATATTGGAGCATTTCGGACTTCCTGACCATCAAGCCTATCGATAATTTTACCGCCTTAGACGGGTTTTGCGACGAAAACGGTGTTCTTAATCCCGAACTTCCACGCGCCAATTGGGATGTAACTTTCAGCGATAAAGGCGAAAATGCCTTGGTTGAGACGGTCATTATTTACAACTCACTCTCCGACTTAGAAGTAGTAATTCAGATGGGAATGGAAGAAGGTCTAGCTATGACTCTCGACAACCTAGATGAGTTTTTATTAACCATCCAGTAATCTATCACGCATAATTTTTAATAATCCTCAATCATTAACACCCATGAACACAAGACAAATCACCGTTCAAGCAAACATTGCAGCTAATATTGAAAAAACTTGGGATTTTTATACCCAACCCGAGCACATCACAAAATGGAACTTTGCCTCCGATGATTGGCAGTGCCCCAGTGCCTCCAACGATATGCAAGTAGGTGGGAAATACAGCGCCCGCATGGAAGCCAAAGACGGTAGTTGGGGTTTTGATTTTGAAGCCATTTATGACAAAATCACAGAGGGTGAGGGATTTACTTATACCATGCCCGACGGCAGAAAAATAACCGTCACCTTCAAAAGTATTGACAACGGCACTCAAGTGACTACCGTTTTTGATGCCGAAACCCAAAATCCAGTAGAAATGCAACAAGAAGGGTGGCAGGCGATTTTGAACAATTTCAAAAACTACGCCAAAAGCCAAGCATAGTTATCTCCCTTCTATAGAAGAGACCACAGTAAGGGTATATTATAAATCTTCGGATTCATAATATACCCTTTTTCATAAGGTTTATTGCCAGTTAAACTTTTGACGAGTTTATGTCAAATATCATTCTTGAGTGATTTTGTTTTTTAGTAATTTGTCCCTACATCATAATTAGCATTATGGAAACGGCAACAGACAATAAATTTTGGCAATTTGGTACTGAGTATTGGTTTGGGTTACTCAAAAGTTCAGAAAAAGGACTAACTCAATCTGCCGCTGATGCCCTCTTCTCTGAAGCGACCTCCCATCAAAAGCCTAAATCTGCATTCAAAAAGGACATTCTTCTTTTTGTGAATCAATTTAATAGCCCTCTAATGCTTTTACTCATCGGAGCGGTTATTATTTCGGCTTTTTTGGGTGATACATCCGACGTGTTCATTATCTTATTCATTGTGTTGTCAACAGGCCTTCTCAGTTTTTTTCAAGAAAGAAACGCTAGCAAAGTAGTGGAGAAGCTTCAATCCATGATTGCATTAAAGACAACAGTGTTACGAGATGGTACTCTTAAAGAAGTAGCTTCCAAAGCAATCGTAAAAGGGGATGTTATTATCCTAAATGCGGGAGATATGATACCCGCCGACTGTCTGCTCCTTGAAGAAAACGAACTGCACGCCAACGAATCCAGCCTTACGGGTGAATCTTATCCTGTCAAAAAAACAGTGGGAACATTAGATGCAGAAACCGAATTGTCAAAAAGGACCAATTGTCTATGGGAAGGTACCAACGTAGTAAGTGGCAGCGGCAAAGCATTGGTGATACAAACTGGCGAACAAACCATTTTTGGTAAAATCACCGTCAGCGCTTCAGGAACCGTAGAAACCACGTTTGAAAAAGGCATCAAGGATTTTGGTTATCTTTTGATGAAAATTACCCTGGTATTGGCCGTAGTGATTCTTACCGTCAATCTCCTTAATCACAAAGGCATCATAGAATCAGCCCTCTTTGCATTGGCACTAGCAGTAGGAATGGCGCCTGAGCTATTGCCAGCTATTACTACGATTTCGATGAGTGCTGGTGCCAAAAGACTACTTGCCAAAAAAGTAATTGTAAAAAAACTAAACTCTATCCAAAACCTCGGAGAAGTTAACTTACTCTGTACTGACAAAACTGGCACTATTACCGAAGGTGCAATCAAAATAGCGGGTATTACCGATGCCTCCGAACAAGAAAGTCAATTTGTAAAACAACTAGCTTATTGGAATGCCTATTTTGAGACGGGATATTCCAATGCCATCGATGATGCCTTAAAACAATTAAAGCTTGATAGTCCGAATGTGACGAAGATAGGCGAAGTACCTTATGACTTTATCCGAAAAAGACTCAGTATTGGTATTAATAATGCTAACACAAAACTTCTCATTAGCAAAGGTTCTTTTGGGCAAATCTTGAGTATTTGTTCAAAAATTAAACTTACAAACGAAACCCTCGAAGATATTGAGCCACACAAGCAAGCCCTCCAAGCAAGTTTTGAAACTTACGGGAGCAAGGGGCTAAGAGCGATTGCGATTTGTTATAAAAACATTGGTACAAATTCCATCTCAAAAGACCTTGAAACCGAAATGATTTTTGCAGGTTTTATTTTGATGAATGACCCTATCAAATCGGGCATAAAAGAAACTATCAATCAATTACAACAGCTTAAAGTAGGTTTAAAAATAATCACTGGAGACAATAAAAACGTAGCTTCGTCAATTGCGCTCGGAATTGGTATCTCCAATCCCAGAATTATAACAGGTAAAGAGCTACTCAACACAAGCCCCGAAGCACTAAAGCAGCTCGTAAAAAAAACGCACATTTTTGCCGAGGTAGAACCCCAACAAAAAGAACGTATCATTTTAGCCCTTAAACAAAGCTATACGGTAGCTTACATGGGAGATGGTATCAATGACATATCAGCCCTCAATGCGGCAGATGTAGGTATATCGGTCGATAATGCCGTAGATGTAGCTCGCGAAGCCGCAGATTTTGTACTGATGGAAAAAGATTTAATGGTTTTGGTAGATGGCATCAAGGAAGGCAGAAAAACCTTTGCCAATACCCTCAAATACCTGTATATCAGCACCGGCTCTACTTTTGGCAATATGTGTAGTGTCGCAATAGCATCTTTGGTGTTGCCCTTTTTACCGATGCTTCCCAAACAAATCCTCTTGACCAATTTCCTGACTGATTTTCCTTTTCTTACCGTCACTACCGACGACGTAGACAAAGAACAATTAGATAAGCCCGGTAAATGGAACCTGAAAATCATTCGCAATTACATGATTGTGTTTGGGATTCACAGTTCATTGTTTGACCTAATCACCTTTTTGACACTGCTTTATTTTTTAAAAGTAAAAGAATCAGATTTCCAAACAGGCTGGTTTATAGAGTCAGTGCTTTCGGAATTATTCATTGTATTTATCATTCGAACCCACAAAAACTTTTTTAAAAGCAAACCTGGAAAATACTTAGTTATTTTGAGCTTGCTAGCCTTAATACTCACCTTAAGCCTGCCCTATTTGCCTTTTATGCAAAGTATAGGTTTGAGTCCATTACCCCTCCCCAATCTGGGTGCAATGCTACTGATTGTAGTAGCTTATATCCTCACCGCCGATCTACTGAAAGTATGGTTTTTCAAGAAATACCGTAATGCTTGATTAACTTAAAATCATCTTTCGGTGTTTCTGACCCCAAGTTACGATGGCCCCTATCAACGGCTCCAATGATTCGCCGTGCTCAGTAAGACAGTAAGTGACCGCATTGGAAGCTCCTTCTTCTGCGTTTCGAATTATTAATTTATTGACTTCCAAATACTTCAATTCTTTGGTCAAGGTCCTGGGGGTGATATCTCCTAAATCCCGTTTGAGTTCATTAAAACGCTTCTGTCTGTCGCATAAACTTGCCAAAATAGCTCCCCGCCAACGTCCGCCAATTATCTCAATGACATCTTGCACGTCTCGCAACTGAACTTGTTTTTGTTTGTTTTTCATAAATAAATAGCTTCTAAAAGTATCCTAAAAGATACTGACTTTTTTGGCAAATTTAGTATCTTTTGGATACTACCCAATATATTTGCCACACAAATTTATACCTCGAAAATGAAAATAACCGTCATTGGTGCATCGGCTGGCGTAGGACTCGAAACCGTCAAAAGAGCACTTCAGCGTAATCACCACGTTACAACACTTTCACGCTCCGAAATCAGCCTGCCGAGCCATCCTAACCTCACCACTCTCCGAGGAAGTGCCACCCAAAAAGAAGCACTCAAACAAGCAATCGACCAAGCTGAAGCGGTGATTGTGGCCCTCGGAACGGGCAAAAGCATGAAAGCTACGACGCTTTATTCAGATTTTGCCAAACTACTCGTAGAGATTCAGCAAGAGACCCACACCACTATTCCTTTCATCGTTGTCACAGGATTTGGGGCAGGGGAAAGTGGTGCCTTTAATACTTTTTGGATGAAACTCTTTTTTAAATTCTTCCTCAAAGATGTATATGCTGATAAAACCAAAATGGAAGAAGTGATTTCTGACTCTTCCATAAAATGGGAAATTGTAAGACCAGGACTTTTAAAAGAAAAACCTCTTACCGAACAGTACCGCGTAGAAAATTTTCTCTATAAAGGCATCAATATTGGAGCCATCAATCGCACAGATGTGGCAGATTTTTTGGTAAAGCAAGCCGAAAATCCAACCCTGCTTTATCAGTATGTATCTCTTTCAAATCAATAATCCCTCTAATCAACTTAAAAATGGCTTTTCAAACACCTTCCAATGAGGTAGGCATTCCTAGCTCTGTAAAAATTTTCACTTGGATTCTCATCGGTGCGGGTTCATTTTTCTTTTATGTTTACACCTTCAAGCCTAGCCTCAGTTTCCCCAATGCTACCCTCGAAACCTATTCCGCCCAAATGGGATTTGCTAGTACGGGAGTCCGAATACTAGGAAGTGTTTTGGCTTTGTTGGTTTCGGTCGTAGCCAACAACCCCCGTTGGTTGTTTATTACGCTTGCTTCCAGAGTTTTTATCGAACTAGGCGACGTAGTTGTTGGAATGGTTTTGGATGGAGTCACTACCAATACCTTGGCTTTAATAATCCTCGCTTCGATGGAAATTTGGGCAGTATTAAAGCTATGGAAATATCAAAATACTTGAATACTTTTGTATCTAACTAACAATGAGTAAAGAGAAACAATTATTTAAAAATATTATCAATTAAAATTTCACTCTTACTTAAGTTATCAAAAGTATTAGAATTTTACCGCTTATATACCGTCAATAGATTATAATAAATAATTGACGGTTTGGTTTCTTTTAATTGTGTGAGATATGCTTACTTATTTAGTAAAAGAAAGTGAAGGCAAAACCTATCATTTTAAAGCATCGATTTACAACAATGGCATAGATATTATCCAAGGTGTGTTTTATCATTGGCTGAGTAAGTCGTGGGAGGGCTGTGGTAATTTAGAAAATGCACTTCTCAGAAAAAAGAAACTAGTTGAAGGAAAAATCAGAGAAGGTTACAAAATCACTGATTACCTAGAAACTTTAGAAAATTCGGTAGATGTTTATAATCGTATCAAAAGCCACATAGGAATAGAATATTCAAAACCCTCGACAGAATCAGACTGTAGCATATATACAGGATTTTTTTTAGGATGGCTCATCGACAACGAACTTATCAGTAATACATTCAGAAGTGATCACAATTACGAAATCGAACAGTTCAAAAAAAGAAAAATCACTGCCCCTACCCTCCTCGATACATGCTGTGACGGGATTTTGATGCTCGAAGATGTATGCGAGGTAGGAAACCGTTTCGCGCTTCCCTACCTCAGCTTTGACTCAGGAAACTATCTGAATGATTTCAAAGCTCTGCTCTTGGCCGGAAAACCAAACCTCTACAAAGTTGCCGATAATTGGTACAACTACGAGAGATTAAAAATAGCTATTAATAAACGTTTTGAAAATTGGGAAACACAAAAAGCAGCAAGAGCATTCTGGAAGTTGTGGTAAACCCCAATTACTCCTTCATTTTTTTCTTAACCACATCTGCCGGATACCGAAGCGCTAGCTTCCTGATTTCATAGCTAAAATCTTCAAAAGTTTCGCGCCATAAACGTGCTTCTTCAGGGCTATATTCATAAAACCCTTGGGCATTTTGTACTCCTTTAGCACCAGATTTTACGAGGTCGTCTATCAGAGGGGGTATATCGGTTCGGTTGCTGAGGGTAGGAAAAAGCTCTTTTAGCACCGTATGATAAGCCGGTACTCCCGTCAAATCCATCCACCGAAAAGGCCCTACGAGGGTCATCCAATAGCCTGCATTGTTTCGGCAAGCCCTGTCAACATCTTCGACAGTAGCGTAGCCTTTTTCTACCAAATCAAACGCTTCTCGGTACAAAGCATACATGAGGCGATTGGTAATAAACCCTCGAATGTCTTTTCGTACGAGGGTAGGTTCTTTTCCCCACCGATGCGATAGTTCATAAAGCCATTCACCCTTGCTTACATCGCTCAACTCACCACAAATCACCTCCAAAAAGCGCGTAGTATGCGAGGGTTCAGCCCAATGCAATCCCAAAAAGCGCCTTGGATGTTTGACTTCTTGCTGTAAAACACTGATAGGAATCGCCGAGGTATTGCTTGTAATCACCGTATCGACTGAAACCACCGCTTCGATTTTTTCATAAACCGCCCTTTTGATTTCTAGATTTTCGAGTGTACACTCAATCACCACCTCACAATCGGCCAAGGCAGCATACTCTTCCGTAATCAGAAGTGAAGGCCAATAGTAGCTTGGCTCCAAAGTAGTGAGTCCTTCTTGAAGCGATTTTTGTAAATGTTCTTCTATACGTGGTTTAGCAGTGGAAACATCTGTGGGTAGCGGGGCTACCGCAATTACTTTATGGCCTGCCATCAAAAGGCAAGTAGTAATACTACATCCCATCAAACCTAGTCCTACCACCCCTACCAATACTTGACTACTCATTTGTGTTTTATTATCTTGTGTAAAATCTTATGTTTCTAGTGCTTTTTTGCTAGACTATCACTTACTCTTTCTTCGTAAACTCCTCTAAAATACCCTGATATTCTTTGAGAAAAGTTTTAAACTCACGCTCTAATCTAGGTAAATCTTCGGCCAAAGTGCTTGTATCATTGGTTTTGAGTTTTCCTTCTCCTATGCGGGCTATCTCTGCCACACGTGCTACCCCTATAGTACCAGCACTTCCTTTGAGCGTATGTAAATTGCTTTTTACAGTGGCAATATCCCCCTGTGCAAAAGCCGATAAAGCTTCCTCAACCAATTGGGTCGATTCGGTCACGAAGTCTTCAAAAATTGAACTGATGAGTTCCATGCCGCCAAGCCCAAGTAACTGATTTACAATATCTAAATCCACAATAGGCAATTGTAAATCTTGCGCAATCACCTTTTGTTTGTTTCGCAGCACCGTCGTTTCTTTGATAGAAGTCCCAGTGTCTACAATTTCTTTTACTTTTTGAATCAACACTTGTGCACGAATCGGTTTGGGCACATAGTCATCCATTCCTTGGCTCAAAAACCGCTCACGGTCTTCTTTCATCGAATAGGCCGTCATCGCAATTACCGTAGGCAATTTATTCCCAAACTCATCGCGTAGATTTTGGGTAGTTTCGATGCCGTCCATGTCGGGCATCTGAATATCCATAAATATCATATCATAGGGTCGCATATCAGCTCCATACGAAGCCCTTACATGAGCAATCGCTTGTTTGCCACTATCAGCGGTCTCGACCACACAACCCGATTTTTTTAGGATTTCGCTCGCTACTTTCCGGTTCACAAAATTGTCATCTACTAGCAATACATGAGGGTGATAAGTTTGAAAAAAGTTTTCTAAAACAATTTCTGCATTTTCGGCTTTTTGCTGCGTAGGGCTTATCATCGTTTCTTTGGTTTCGAAAGTAAACCAAAACGTACTTCCTTTTCCTAGCTCCGACTCTACCCCGATTTCACCTTTCATCAAACGGCACAACTCTTTCGAAATAACCAATCCTAACCCAGTGCCGCCAAAAGTTTTGCGCGAGGAGGTATCTACTTGACTAAAGGCATTGAAGAGTAGCTTTAAATTATCAGGCGTAATGCCGATACCTGTATCTTTGACTTCTACTTTGATTTTATGAAATCTTCCTTTCGTCCACACGGGTGTAATGTACAGGTTTACACCGCCGTTTTCGGTAAATTTAATGGCGTTGGAGGTCAAATTTGATAGAATCTGCAATAATCTCGTCTGATCGGCGATGATGTATTGGGGTAAGCCTTCGGCCAAATGATAACGCAAGGAATTGTTTTTGTTACGGGCAATTTGCGAAAACAAAGCGGTTAGTTTCTCAAAAATTTCTTCCAAGCCCACGGGAGCTTCGTTGAGGGCCATTTTACCCGCCTCAATTTTTGACAAGTCCAAAATATCATTTAAGATATTGAGTAACGTTTCGGACGAGCGCCTCATGGTCAAGATATAATCCTTTTGCTCGGGATTGAGCGGAGTACCATTGATGAGGTCAATCATGCCGATGATTCCATTCATGGGCGTCCGAATTTCATGACTCATATTAGCCAAAAACCGCTCTTTTACTTTCAATGAGCGTTCGGCTTCTTCTTTGGCTTTGACAAGCTCTTCTTGGTTTCGCTTAAGCTCCGTAATATCACGCGCCAAGGCCGCCACAATAGGCGCCCCTTCTTCGTCTTCCAAAAGCAGCATGTTGAACATAAACTGCCGAATAGTCCCGTCTTTGATTCGTAATTCAGCCTCAAAATTGCGCAAACTCTTATCACGTCGAAGGCGTACGAGAGCCGCTCGGATACGTTGCAAATCCACAAAATAATCGGTCACATGCGTTCCAATAGCCTCCTCTACGGTATATCCTGTACGTTTCAGTACCGAAGGACTAATCATCGTAATACAACCTGTGCGGTCGGTTCGGACATAAATATCTTGCAGGTTGACAAAAATCCCTCGGAATTTCTCCTCACTTTGTTGCATTGATAATTCTGCCAATTTGCGCGGGGTAATGTCACGAGCCACCCCCGATACTTCTTCGATAGGCCCTTGAGAAGTTTGAATGGGATTCAAACTAAACTCCAGCCATAAATCTCCTTCTCCATTTCGCGTCTCAATTTTGATTTCAAACGCTTGGGGATGTCCCCTAAATGCTTGTCGATAGCGCTCTTCAAGCAAGCGGCGGTTTTCGGGACTCATAAGTTGCCATCCCAACCGCTCCGTAGTAGTATTAAGAGCAGGAGTAGTACGAAGGTGCTGTTGGAGAAAAGCAGAGTAATTTTTATTAAAAGAAGTCAACTGAAGTGCCTTGTTGACCGACCATATCAGATAAGCACTACTATCAAAGATAGCGTTGAGTCGTGCCGTTTGACGATTAAGTTCAGCTTCGTTTTGCTTACGCGCTATCGCCAATGCCACTTGTCCCGAAATAAACTCCAACATCTCTAAATTGCGAGGGCGGTATTGGTTAGGATTGGTATAAGACTTCACCCCGATGATTCCTGTCACTCGATCACCAATCCTCAAAGGAACGCAAAGCAGTACTTGGGGGATTTTTCCATAAATATAAATACCTTGGCTTTCGGCCAGCGCTTCAATATCTTTTTGAAACAAAAACAAGGGTTTATTGGCTCGAATGGCGTATTCGGTGATACCATTCCCTAGTTTACGTTTTGTAAATCTGACGTTTCCCTTAAAATACTCATCTACATAATAAGGGAAATACATGTAGCTTTTGGTAGGGTCGTAAAGGGCAATGAAGAAATTTCGGGCGTCTATTACCTTCCCTAATTCCTCATGGACTCGGGCATAAAACTCGTCCAAATCGCGCGTTTTAATCGTCCAATTGGCGATACTATAATACAAGTTTTGCGAACGCTCCGCACGAACTCGACTAGTAGCATCGTGCAAAATACAACGGAAAGCGGTTGGTTTACCGTTTTCGTATCGGCAAGTCACACTTCCATTAAGATATATTTTTTTTCGTTGTTTATTCCAAAAAATCGTTTCAAAGTCAGGAATAGCCTCCCCTTCTTGGACCCGCCTTAAAAGATGCAATGTAGCATCCATAGCATCGGGCCATATTACATCCTTGATATTGAGTGAAGCAAGTTCTTCTAATTCATAGCCCAACCGCTCCCGCCACACTCGGTTGACAAACAAAAACTTTCCTTCCAAAGATACTAATTGAATCAAATCGCTGGTATTATCAATCAAGTCTTGCAGCTGAGAATTTGATTTGTTGAGGGCAGTAGCAACGCGAAGCTTATTGGTGATATCTTCGCCAATGATGGTAAAATCGGCGATTAAGCCATTCGTTTTATTTAGAACCAAAGAATTGACTTGCACGGTTCGGAGGTTTCTATTTTTGGCAATAAGAGAGACCTCTCTAAACTCTGCCAAGCTTCCTCGCTCAAGCGACTCTTTCAAAAATTTGGATACATCTTCTCTCTGTTCATGAGCAAGCAAATCCTCAAAAAAATTAAACCTTTGAAGATCCTGCACACTCCAACCTAGCATTCTCAACGTGTAAGCATTGGCATAGCGAATCGTCCCGTTGGGTTGCATAGTCAAGCCAAATAAGTTGAGTTGCTCTACAAAATTATCTGATACATTGATTGAGGTGGTTTCCACTAATAATTCCGTTTTTTAGATAAATAAAACAAAGATAACACTCCTTCTACGCCACAAGGTATTTTTCTTTAACCTTATAAGCAAATAAGCCTGAGGCTTTACCATAAATAAACAGCTTCTTTATCCAGATTATCGCATGACTACTTCCCTTCTCAAAAAGCCATAAAAGTCTTGATTTGGTAAAAATAAAACTGCTGTAATTATCCAAAATCGGTGTACTTTCGTGCCGCAAAAGTACATTTAGGGGGTGCGTTGTTATCAATTTATTGTTGAAGACATGCTAACCTTCAAGTCAAAACTTTTGAAAAAACACATGAAAGTAAAAGCTAAAAAACACTTAGGGCAGCATTTCTTACGGGACTTGTATACATCAGAGCGCATCGCTGATCTCTTATCAGGACATGGCGGTTACGATACCGTACTCGAACTTGGCCCTGGTATGGGAGTTTTGACCCAATTTATCTTGCCCAAAACACAGTATCAAACTTACGTAGTAGAAATTGACCGTGAATCGGTAGCTTATCTCAAGGCCCATTTTCCGACCTTGGAAGGGCGTATTATTGAAGGAGATTTTTTACGGTTAAATTTGAATGAATGGCGAAATTTAAGTGCCATTCCAGTAGATCCAAACTCCAACCCAACCTTTGCACTCATCGGCAACTTTCCTTACAATATTTCCTCTCAGATTCTATTTAAGGCACTTGAATATCGAAATCTCATTCCCGAAATCGTCGGGATGTTTCAGAAAGAAGTGGCTATGCGGGTAGCTTCTCCTCCTGGCAAAAAAGACTACGGTATTTTGAGTGTGTTGTTACAAGCTTTTTATGATATCGAATATGCCTTTTCGGTCCCTCCTGAAGCTTTTGATCCCCCACCAAAGGTCAATTCGGGTGTTATAAGACTCAAACGCAACAGCGTACAAAGCCTTGACTGTGACGAAGCAATGTTTATCAAGGTGGTCAAAGCAGGTTTTAATCAACGCCGCAAAACCTTGCGCAATGCCCTCAAACCATTAGGGATTAAGTTTGACCACTCTCTTTTGGACAAACGAGCCGAACAACTAGGAGTAGCCGAGTTTGTACTACTCACTCAAAAGATGACCCCCTGACGATTTTGATTGACCATGACTTTCGAACTGACCAAAGAATTTATTGAAGCTTTAGAAACCCACATCGCTGAGCAAAACAATCAACAGTTGCTTGCAGAGGTGGAAGAGCTTTACCCAGCCGATATTAGTAGTATTTTGTACGAGTTAAAGACTGAGTCGGCGCATTATTTGTTCAGTTTGCTTGATACTGAAATCGGAGCCGAAATCCTAGCCAACATCGCGCCTACTGAGCGGAAGGAATTTCTAACCAATTTTAATTCGCAAGAAATTGCGCGTTATATTGAAGTCTTTGACTCTGACGACGCCGTGGACTTGCTCAAAGAACAGCCTATTCAAATCCGCGAAGAAGTCATTGGTCTCTTAAAAGACCGCGAACAAGCACGCTTTATCATTGATCTTCTTCCTTATGATGAAGACGTGGCAGGGGGACTCATGCAAAAAGAGTTGGTCAAAGCCAATGTGAATTGGACCGTCAATGAGTGTATCGAAGAAATCCGAAAACAAGCCGAAGATGTAGAGAAAGTATATGCGGTGTATGTGATAGACGATGATCAAACATTGCTGGGTCTGATTTCGTTGAAAAATTTGGTACTTGCACGGAAAAACACCAAAATCGGCAACATTTACGACGAAGATATTCATTATATCGAGACCTTTCGTCCTGTAGAAGAGGTCGCTGAAATCATGCAACGGTACGACTTAGAGGCGATTCCGGTCGTAAACATCCAGAAAAGACTGCTAGGCCGCATTACCATCGACGATATTTTGGACGTAATCACCGAAAAAGCCGAAGAAGACATTCAGGCTATCTCAGGGATCACGGGCGAAGTAGAAGAAGACGATAGCCTATGGGATCAGGTCAAGGCACGTCTGCCTTGGCTCATTGTAGGGGTAATTGGAAGTTTGATGGCCGCCACGGTGATTCGTCTGTTTGAGGGAGAACTTAGTCGTATTGCGGCATTGGCGATGTTTATTCCTATTATGGGCTCCACAGGGGGCAATGTAGGCATCCAAACCGCCTCGCTCATCGTACAAGCCCTAGCCGACAAAACTGGCCTCGAAATCAGTTGGAAAGACCGTCTCCTCAAAATCATCGTCATTGCGGCTCTCAACGGCCTCATCATCGGGTTACTGGCGGGGATATATGTCCTTATTTTCAGTCAGACCCAATTGTTTTGGGTGGTGAGTCTCTCTCTGCTGATGGTCGTACTACTGGCTTCTTTTATGGGTACAGTCACTCCCTTAGTGCTCAACCGGTTTGGTATCAATCCCGCAGTAGCTTCGGGTCCATTTATTACGACTGCCAACGACCTCATCGGTATTGGTACTTATTTCTTGATTGCACATTTTTTACTAAAACTTTAACCCATAACTATCTCTACTTCAAAAAAAATAGGCATCATCACTAGGTTTTTTTTATTAAAAAAAGTCCCTTTCCAAGTGCCTATATTTTCGATTTTATAAGTAGAAGGTACTCCAATGATGGTGGCCATTTCGCTTCTCACTTTCTGACGAGGAGGAATATCCTTGTTGATTGCCTCTACCCCACTTTTGTATCTAATATCATAGTCAGGGAACTTAGACTGGTACATCACCATCACTTGCGAAAGGCGGATTTTGCTCGTTCCTCCAAACACCCCTGTATCTACTTTATCAGCCTCTTTTTGGGCGGCACATCACAAAAAGTAAGTTTAACAATCTATTTAAATGTACGAAAAGTGTCCTTATTGGGTCATGGTCATGTCGATTTTATACTCATTCATTCTCTTACCATCCAGTTCCTTTGGCTTTGGTACGAATGCGACACAAATACATATCGGCGGTGATGTATAAAGTAGAGCCGTCGTCGCCCCAGTTACAATTGGCAGTTGCTTCTCCCGTTTCGATTCTTCCTAGCAATTTACCCCCTGGAGTAATGATCAAAACACCTCCTGGCCCCGTACACCACAGATTTCCTTTGGCATCGACTTTCAATCCATCAGGCAGACCCGGGAGTCCCTGTTTTACCATAGAAGTAGCGTCAAAAAGTACCTTGCCTTGGGCTAATGAGCCATCGGAGTTGACAGGGAATGCCATTACTATAGCGCGGTCGGGGTCAGATTGAGCAACATACAAGATTTTTTCATCGGGCGAAAATGCTAACCCATTCGGACGAGTCATTTCTTTAGTAAGCAGGCTCACGGCCCCATCTTTGCCAATGCGATATACCCCAAACCAATCTATTTCGCGCGTTGGGTCATTTTGTTTTTTGGGCATACCATAAGGAGGATCCGTAAAATAATAGGCACCACTCGAATGCTGCACTACATCATTAGGGCTATTGAAACGTTTTCCCTGAAAATTGTCGGCAAGGGTGCGTTTACCAGCGTCTGTTAAAGGCATGGCAGAGATACGTCGGTCGCCATGCTCTGCCGATACGAGTCGCCCTTGACGGTCGATAATGAGGCCATTGCTTCCTGGCTCATCGCCGTAGGTGCCAGCACCTGTAAATCCCGAAGGCTTAAGAAAAGTACTAAGTCCTTCTTTGGTGCTCCACTTAAAGACGGTATTTTGAGGTACATCCGAAAACAGCAAATAGCCCCCTTGTTTGCTCCAAACGGGTCCTTCTGCCCACGTAAAGCCCGATGCCAAAACTTCTATCTTCGCATCAGGAGCAACAAGTTCATCGAGTTGTGGGTCGTTGCGTACAATCTTACCAATAGTAGGATAACTTGATTGAGCCACCACGGGAGAAGCGCATATGAACAAGGCCCAAGCCAATAGCTTACTGATTTTCATGAAAAGCAAGGTTTAGTTTTTATGGTATAAAAGAAGCTTGGCAGGACGGTTTAATACCTTCTTAGTCAAAATTTGTCATAATTGTTTCAAAGATAAAAAACACAAACCCGCCAAAACTGCTGCTTTGACGGGTTGGGTATGGAGCAAAAGGGGAAATTTCTAAGAAAAACAAAAAACGCCTTTGTCGCAAATTATTTACGGTACGGCATTAATTGATTTAATTTTTTATCAAAACAGCTTTCACTTGTGTATAATAAATCGTCGTAACACCCTCAAAACCAGAATCAGTACCTACCAAAAGCCATAATTCTCCTTTGTCGTTGGTTTTGGCAGTGAAAGGCTTTGTCTGATTATTGCGTTTAATGATCTGATATTTGTATTGGTCGCCTTCAATCCCAATATTTCCTAATACTACGGCATCTTTACCAGATTCACTTTGAGCACCTTTATCCCAGTTGAGTTTCCAGTCACCTGCGGTATCTTTGGCTCTTTGAGGTGCCGTGCCAGAAGCCCCCGCTTTCAAATAAACAGCACCGCCTGGAGAGCCGCCCACTCCTACTCCTGAGGCGGGGTACTGGGAAGCTAATTCTACCTCAAACTCTATTTTGTAGCTTTGGTTGGGAGCAAGTCCTGTCAATTTACGAGTCAAATACATGAAGGCATCATCACTACGGTTGCTGCTTGTCAACTTGAGACCTTTTTTGGTGGTATCCGTAGGAAGGGCGGTAAGTTTTGAACTAAATTCCATAATCCCTTCTTGCTGAACATTGTAATCCACGATTCCCGTCTGCCACGTAGTGGTATCTTTGTTGAAATCGGTAGTATGAATAAAATTAGGGCCGACGTTGTCGTCTGTTTTGTCACAACTTACCAACCCTACCGCTAGTATTACACCTACCGCCCATATCGATTGCTTCATAGCTGATTTTAAACGACTTACTCCTCTCAGGCGTACCGCATACGCCCCCTCTCTTGATTGCATCAATTTCATTACTGTTTTTAGTTTTTTTAAGTTAATAATGGTGAAATCAAGGCCTCGAAATCATCCAAAGGACGCCAAGCAAGGGGCAGAAGGTTGGAATCTTTTTTTTAAAATTCTGATTTTTAAGAGAGAAACAAGGGCTTGGTTCTCTCAGCAATTATAGCCAATCATTTATTTATCAATAAGTTATCATAAAACAAAAATCGCCTCAAAAAATGAAAAAATAAATGGTTTATTACATTACTTACCTCACCTAAAGTAGCCAGACAAGACCTGCTTGGCACTACTCTAGCTCAAGAAATAAGTCCTGTCAAGGGGAGAGTTTTGGGGTTTTTGAGAAATGAACCGCCGTAGGGCTTTCAATAGGCCGAGTTTTTTAAGATATTTGCAGTTCGATTAGAACAGAATATGTGTATTTTTTGTTAAAAATATAGAATTAACGCATATACGCGATGAGCAAAGAAGTAGAATTACTAGAAGAAATTACCAACTCCGAATATAAGTACGGGTTTGTCACGGATATCGAAGCAGAAGAAGCCGCTCCGGGGGTAGACGAATCCACTATTCGCTGGATTTCGGCCAAGAAAAACGAACCTGAGTGGATGACAGAGTGGCGTTTGAAAGCCTTTCGGTTGTGGCAAGGAATGACCGAGCCCAAATGGCCCAACGTACATTACCCTCCTATTGATTATCAAGCGATAAAGTATTATTCGGCTCCCAAGCAAAAGAAAGAAATAGGTTCATTGGATGAAATAGATCCTGAATTGAAACGTACTTTTGAGCGTTTGGGGATTTCGCTCAACGAACAAAAGAGACTCTCAGGTGTGGCGGTAGATGCGGTTATTGACTCTATCTCCGTAACTACTACTTTCAAAGACGAACTCAAGAAACAAGGGATTATTTTTTGTTCAATTAGCGAAGCTATCCAAGAGCATCCTGAATTGGTAAAAAAATATTTGGGTTCTGTTGTACCAGCCAAAGACAACTTTTTCTCGGCTCTCAATTCGGCAGTATTCTCTGACGGGTCTTTTTGTTATATTCCCAAAGGAGTGCGCTGCCCCATGGAACTTTCGACCTACTTCCGTATCAATGCCTCTGGCACGGGGCAATTTGAGCGTACTTTGATTATTGCAGATGAAGGCTCTTACGTAAGTTACTTAGAGGGCTGTACCGCTCCCATGCGTGATGAGAATCAATTGCACGCGGCAGTCGTCGAAATCGTAGCCCACGAACGCGCCGAAGTTAAATATAGCACCGTTCAAAACTGGTATCCAGGTGATAAAGAAGGCAAGGGCGGAATTTACAATTTCGTAACCAAGCGCGGGATTTGTGACGGAGCTAATTCGAAAATTTCTTGGACCCAAGTCGAAACAGGCTCTGCCATCACTTGGAAATACCCTTCTGTGATTTTGAAAGGCGACAATTCTATCGGAGAGTTTTATTCGGTAGCCGTTACCAACAACATGCAGCAAGCCGATACCGGCACCAAAATGGTACACATCGGTAAAAATACCAAGAGCCGTATTGTATCAAAAGGGATTTCGGCGGGCAAAAGTCAAAACTCCTATCGTGGATTGGTTCAGGTCTTCAAACGTGCCGCCAATGCTCGTAACTTTTCTCAGTGCGATTCTTTGCTACTAGGAGATACTTGTGGTGCGCACACTTTCCCATATATCGAGGTAAACAATACAAGTGCTACCGTAGAGCACGAGGCTACTACTTCCAAAATCGGAGAAGACCAATTGTTTTATTGTAATCAACGAGGCATCCCAACCGAGCAAGCAGTAGCTTTGATTATCAATGGCTATGCCAAAGAAGTATTGAATCAGCTTCCGATGGAGTTTGCGGTAGAAGCTCAAAAATTATTAGAGATAAGCCTTGAAGGTTCTGTAGGTTAAGATTTGGAAGTAATTTTTAAGCTATTTCATAAGAAGGCGCGACATTTAGTCGCGCTTTTTTTATAAAAGAAAGACATATTTATATTTTTGGCCAAATTCTTGTGGATTTATAGTTTTTTCCTAAGTTTGCCTTCATAACTTTATAACCTCCCTTCTAGCATGAAAAAATGGATTACTGCCCTTTTTGCACTAACGGCTGTAGTGTCTTTAGTTGCATTGACTCCCTCTCCCAACAACTCACAAGCCGCCGCCGACGCCCGTGAAGATAGCCTCGCAGCTGACCGTGCCAAATACGCTAAAATGGTAAAAGAGGCGATTGCAGGAAAAGAAAAAAACAATGCCGAAGATGTCTTTAAAAATATTAAAATTTTCAAAGGCCGTCCTGCGGAGCAAGTGATTGGAATTATGGAAAATGGTTGGAGCAAAGCCTTAGGTGTAAGCTGTAACCATTGCCACAATGTCAACGACTGGGCTTCTGAAGAAAAACATGACCATGCAATTGCCCGCGATATGGTGGCAATGGTAGGTAAAATCAACGACGACGTAATTGCCGCCTTGCCTTCTTATGCAAGCAAAGAGCGCAAGCCACGTATTGGCTGTACTACTTGCCACCGTGGAGAAGCTCACCCAGGCCGCCCTAATGGCTCGCGCCCTGGAGGTCCTCCAAGAAATTAATTTTTTTAGGCTTCAATCAACAAAAACGTCGGACAATGAAAATCGCCCGACGTTTTTGTTATACATTTAATTTATTTACCAATTACAATCCCAACACTTTACGGTTGAAAGCCTCGTCGGCACCCGTTCCTGCAAAATCATCAAAAGCTTTTTCGGTCACTTGGATGATGTGGTCAGCGATAAATGGCGCACCCTCCGCCGCTCCTTGAACAGGGGATTTGATACAGCATTCCCATTCCAAAACCGCCCAACCGTCGTAGTTGTACTGAGAAAGTTTGGAGAAAATACCACTAAAATCCACTTGACCATCTCCCAACGAACGGAAACGCCCGGCGCGGTCGGCCCAGCCTTGGAAACCACTATAAACACCTTGCTTGCCACTTGGGTTAAACTCAGCATCTTTGACGTGATACGCAAAAATGCGCTCATGATAAAAATCAATAAACTGGAGATAATCCAATTGTTGAAGTACAAAGTGGCTAGGGTCATAGTTGATACCGGCGCGTGGGTGATTGCCCACTGCTTCCAAAAACATCTCAAACGTAATACCATCATGAAGGTCTTCGCCAGGGTGAAGCTCATAGCCTACATTCACACCTGCTTCATCAAACGCATTCAAAATAGGCGTCCAACGTTTTCCTAGTTCTTTAAAGCCTGTTTCGACCAAGCCCGCTGGACGCTGAGGCCAAGGATATAAAAACGGCCACAACAAAGCGCCTGAAAAAGTAACGTGAGAAGTCAAGCCGAGATTTTGGGAAGCTTTGGCAGCCCACATCAATTGCTGCACGGCCCATTCGGTACGAGCGGCGGGATTGTTGCGCACTTCGGGAGCTGCAAAACCGTCAAACATAGGGTCGTAGGCAGGGTGAACAGCCACTAACTGTCCTTGTAAATGAGACGAAAGCTCAGTGATTTCTACCCCAATTTCAGCCAGTTTTCCTTTGTACTCATCACAATATGTTTTTGACTCAGCCGCAGTTTTAAGGTCAATACAGCGGCTATCCCACGTAGGAATTTGGATGCCTTTGTAACCCAAATCAGCCATATAAGCGGCGATGGTATCCAAAGAATTGAAAGGGGCTTCGTCGCCCATAAATTGCGCCAAAAAGATGGCAGGCCCTTTGATTGTTTTCATTGATTTGAATAAGTAAAAGACTACAATTTTGTGTTTATGCCCGCAATTAAGCAAATCGCCGGAAGCTTTTGATAAAAAGATAAAGTAAAAAATACTATTTTATTACTGCTTTCATTCGGGGTAATTGTCACCTCTACTATTTGATTAAACGCTTCGAAAAATCAAAGTCCACAAACACACCTATTGTAAGCATTCGCTAAAATGTCATAATGATGTTTTTTATCTCATTTTAGTCTTTATGACTAACAATTCACCAAAAATTCAGTTAAAATCTCATACAATGCTAGTACTTATTGGTACGTTGTGTATCTATCCACCTTACAACAAGCTTTATTGAGAAAAATGACGACGATACTTCTTCAAAGAACAGTTTGGGGCAAAAACTGCGTATATATATGAACAATACCACTACCATGCCTGCTCCATTCACGACGCTTACATTTTTTTTACTTTGCACTTTTGCTTTGGTAAAGCCCACCTTTGGTCAAGAGAGCTGGGTCAAGCGTTTTATCAAAAAAACGATTTCGGATACTACCTCTTTTGGAAAACCGAGTTTTAGGGTATATCCTACTTTGGCCTATGCTCCCGAAACTAGTTTTGAGATAGGTTTATCATCGCTCTTGCTTTTTCAGGCCCAAAACGACACCCTCAACCGCCTCAGCGAAGTACAGGCATTTGGGTTTGTTACGTTCAAAGCTCAATATGGTTTATGGATAGACAACGCCATCTACGGAGACAAAGACAAATGGTTTTTTTTGGGCCGAACTCGCTTTCAAAAATTCCCTCTTTTATACCACGGCATTGGCCCTGCTCCTGCGGGTAAGGAGCCGGCATTGGTAGATGCCAATTATCTTTTGTTTAGGCAACGTATCTTGCGCAAACTCGTTCCTAATCTTTTTATTGGTCCCGAGCTAGATTATCAACAATTATATAATACCTCTTTTGTTCAACCAAAGGAGCATTTTTACGAAAAACCGCTAGGCTCTGACGGCACTATCAATGTAGGTTTTGGGGCAGCCTTGGTCTACGACAATCGTCACAATGTTCTCAATGTTCGAAAAGGTTTATTTGGAGAGTTAGCGTTTCTTAAATACCATCCTAATATTGGCAGCGATTATACCTTTTATGGCGTCAATTTAGACGTACGCTCTTACCATCCTACCAATCAAAACAATGTTCTGGCGTGGCAGCTATACGGAAATTTTTACGGGGGAGATATACCGTTCAATCAGCTAGCACTCATGGGTGGCGAAATGATCATGCGAGGGTATTATCTGGGGCGCTACCGCGACAAAAATATGCTGGCGGCTCAAATCGAACATCGATGGCTACCTTTTGGTTTTAGCAAACGATTTGGCGCGGCGGTGTTTGCAGGAGCCGCTGCCGTAGCACCTACGATTAATACTTTCAGTACAAAATACATCCGTACTACTGGCGGTGTAGGTGTACGCTACCTGCTTTTTCCCAAAAAAGACATTTATCTCCGCCTCGATGTGGGTTTTTCAGAAGATGGCCCCAACTTCTACTTGTTTACGGGCGAAGCATTTTGAATTGACAGGATGCGCGGTAAAGCAAAAAATCAAAGTCTACTTTTCAATCACAATACCTTCAAAATCTTCGAGTTTATCTAGTTTTAATTCCACATATCCGTTTTTCCAAACATAAGGAACAGGCTTGGAGGCCGCCATAGAAAAGACCCGCTTCGGATTGAAAGAGGCAGGCACTTTAAAAGTAAGCTGATACACTGGCAAAGGTGCAAAATAAGTATTGCCACTAAAGCCTGTGAGATTGACCAAATGAACAATCAAACCTTCGGGGGTATTTTTAAGGTGATTTTCGGGGTTATTTTTAATATACTCTTTCACAATCACTTCTACCCGCTCAGGCGCATTGGTGAGGAGCTGTTGCGCTGCCTGTGGGTAGATAGAATCAATGACATCTAGCAAAATATTTTTGTGCTGCTCATAGCCATGAATATAATAAAGCCGCCCTAAATTGATAGGTAATATCACGGCCTTGCTATTTGGATGCTCTTTGATGGCCATCCCAAAATAACCCGTAAGCTCGTGTCCGCCGATGATTTCGGGCGGACCAGGACGGCCTTTACTGAGTATAGGCAAAAAAGTTTTATCCGCCCCTGACATATCATAAAGCCCCAAATTGAATTTCCAGAAAAGCATTTTTTGTTTCTCAAATCGCTTAAATACCTCTTTTTTGTCAGGTGTGAGATAGAAGCCGCTGCCTTCGTGGTCTTTGTTGACAATCTTTACCCCAAACAAATCGCGCAGGGCCTCAGGATTATCAAACAAAGTATGATTAGTAGCAATCAAATGCACGCCCTGACGAGAAGCTTCTTTGAGCACCTGCACCGAAGCCTGACTGAGATAAGTAATGTCGGGCAGAATCACCAAGCCATACTTTTTTATTTTGGTGGCGAGATGCTCTATTTGTGCATCTTCCACGATGTCAAAAGGGATATGCGCTTCTTTGAGCATGAGCTGTATGCCACGGTATTCTTGCATAGGAGCGCCACTAGGCCAAGCACCTGGCGCAATCACCGCGACTTTGGCCGTAGACGTATATTTGCCAAAATAAGGTTCGTATTTTTTGTGATGGGCATAAATTTTACGAATCACCTCATAATTACGCTCATCTTCGTAGCCGCGCATATCGCCCATCATACTGATGTCAAGTCCTGAACCATTGGCAATATTTTCGTAAAGTCGAATGGAAACTTCTTCGGGTTCGACGGCATTGTAGCGCGACTGAAACGAAATTTGCTGAATGCTACTATTGCTGATGATATGGTCGGGGAAGGAATTGGCGGCATTGCCTACATTGTCGGAAGCAGAGTAAGGCCAGTAAGGCAAGCTGTTGGTTTGGGACTCATGCCGAATGATATCAACATACTTATCCATGTACGTACAAATCGCAATTTGATTACTTTTTGATTTTACCAACGCATGCAATCGTTTTGACCAATCTTCTACCGTAAACTTTTTAAAAGCTAAATACTTCTGAAAAACCGCATCTGCTTTGTTTTCTTCGGTAGGGAGCGCTTGTCCGCCGCTGTATTCGGCAAAACGCTTTTTGTCATATTCATTTTGATCAATACCGTGGTATTTCCCCTCGTAGGGATTGTTGACTTGGTAGCCTGGCATGTTTAAGAAGATACCGTCAATTCCATAATTATCAATTACTTCCTCGATGATTTTGAAAGCACAATCTTGCACATAAGGCGCATTGATAGACACCACATACATATCGGTATTGATGATACGTTCGCCTTTGGGTGAGATGTAGCACCAATCGGGATGCGCCTTAAAAATACTTTCATGAACTCTACTAAAATCAAACCGTACAATGACTTTGATGCCGTTGCGATGACAGCGCTCAATGACATCTTTGAGCATGTTTCCTTTCATGTAAGGATTGGTATAATGAAAAGGAAGCTTGGTCGGGTAGAAAGCCATAATCCCGCCCGCGTTGATAAGTAGGGTATTGGCCGAGCAAGCCTCCAAGTCTTTGAGAAGCGAATCGGGATGTAAAGTAGCGGCTTCGTAGGCGGGCAAATTGGTCTGAATCACCCTGAGATTGTTCTTTTTCCACCAAGGTAAGTCGGTTGGCCAAGAGCCTTTTTTTTGGGCAAAAGCATTTTGAGAAATCAACAAAAGAAGCCAAAAAGAGAATAAATATTTCATCAAGCAAAAAAGGCTTTTCATAGGTTTAGTGGGTTTGCGAGCATACATAGGATTGTAGCTTCTTGTTTTGTAAAGTAAAATTTTGGTGTTTTTTACCCCTCCTTCAATCTCCTCTTAACTACACCTACTGCGTATTTGTCAAGTTTCTAAAAGGCTTTTTTGGGGCGAAGTTGATGTATTCTATTTGAGAAGTCGCGATAAGTACATTAACTTTAGGGAACATTATACGTCTATGTTCAACTTATGAATCTCCTTTCAAGCTCCCAAAAGAATATTTTCTTAGCAGATGACGATTTTGATGATCGTCTTCTTTTTGAGGATGCGTTGCGGGAAGTAGCTCAGTATACACATCTTACTACCGCCAACGACGGCAAACAATTGATGGATATTCTTAGGGAAACCGTCCCTCCTCCACCCGATGTTATTTTCTTAGATCTCAACATGCCACGTAAAAACGGCTTTGAATGTTTGAGAGAAATCAAGCAAACTGAGAAACTAAAAAACATACCAATTATTATCTTTTCTACAACTTCCCAACCCGACGCTGTAGATAAAGTATACGCTCAAGGCGCTCATTTTTTTGTATCAAAACCGGGTTCGTTTCAGCAACTTAAGTTGCTCATCCAAAGAATTTTGGCGATTGACTGGAGTCAGCACTATACCCAGCCTAGCCGAGAGAAATTTTTATTGGTATATTGAGTGAGTACTGTATTGTTCCAAGCATTTTAATTTTTACTGATTTTGTATTTGCCTTGAAAAATCTAATCTGTTCTCCATTCTTTAAAGGCAAGTATTCGTAAGTATAACAGTATACTTCCAAAGAAATGGTTTTGCTATTCCGCCCATTTGTACATCCATGAATTTTATTCAACTTGATTTTGAACAGGCCAAAACTCGGCACATCTTATTTAAGACGAGATTGCGCTCCCTACTCTACGGTGCTTCACTGGACGACAGCAGCGTGGTATCAGCAGTGGAATGCCCCTTTGGTAAATGGCTGCACGACCATGCGCTTCAAGTGTACAGTCATATCCCCGCCACGCAAGCCCTTCAACAAACCCATAACAAAATTCATTTTGAAGCTAAATCTCTCCTTGAGCTCTACAAAAACGGCAAAATTGATGAAGCTCGCGAAGGACTGCTTAGGATTGATGAACTATCACACCAAATAGTAGAGATACTTTTATCAATAGAAAAACAAGTATTACAAGAAAACAAAGAAACAACTACCCCCAACAATCCCCAACAACTTTGGGTCAATTGCCAAGAATTACTTGAGCTTCATCAAACTATACAGCAGCTCGATGACCAAATCAAACAACAAACCTTCTTAGCGCATAAAATTCGAAAAGAAGCCGACCAAAACGCCCGCAAGTTCCTAAATACTGTCCGACAAGCTCCCGTAGGTATTACTATTTTGAGGGGAAATGATTTTATTGTAGAAATGGCCAACGAAACTTATCTACAAATCATTGATCGTAAAGAAGAAGTATTTGTAGGGCGTTCGCTTTTTGATTCTTTACCCGAAGTAAAAGAAATTGTTGAACCCTTATTAAGGGGCGTCATCGAAACTGGACAACCTGCTTATGGTCATGAGTTTGAGGTAGAAATCAATCGTTTTGACAACATAGAACGAACCTTTTTCAATTTTGTATACCAACCCCTCTACGAGCCCAACGGTAATATCGACGGCGTAATCGTAGTCGCCAATGAGGTTACTAAACAAGTAGAAGCTAAGTTTGCCCTTCAGCAAAGTGAAGCTCAATTCCGAAATATTATCAATCAGTCTCCCATTGCTATGACTATTTTTAGGGGACGTGATTTAGTGATTGAGTTGGCCAACCAAACTATGCTCAAAAATGTTTGGCGGCGCGAATTGGTAGAGGTACAAGGCCGAAAACTACTCGACGTTTTTCCGGAGCTCGTAGGACAAAAATACCCCCAGCTTTTGTTACAAGTATTTGAGGACGCCCAAACCCATCAAGAAAAAGAATCTCTTGCCTATGTAGATTCACATGATGGACGCCAAGCCTTCTACCTCGATTTTGAATACGCCCCTCTTTTTGACACTAGCCACGAGGTAGCTGGAATCATGGTAACGGTGTATGATGTTACCGAAAAAGTACAAAGTCGTCAAAAAATCAAAGAAGCCGAAGAGCATCTACGAATGGCCGTTGGTATCACCGGTTTAGGCACTTTTGAAGTTGAATTAGCCAGCCAACAAATGGGCTTCTCGAAGCGGTTTTTGGAGATTTTTGGATTTGAGCCAAATGATTCCCCTACCCGAGCAACACTCGTTCAGCGAATCCACCCCCACGACCTTGCTGTTCGTCAGGCAGCGCATGAAACTTCTATGCGCAAAGGAATACTCGAATACGAAGCACGCGTCATTCATCCAGACCAGTCTATTCACTGGGTGATTGTGAAAGGGAAGGTACTTTTTGACCATGAATCTAAGCCATTTCGTCTGCTGGGAACAGTACTTGATGTGACAGAAGAAAAAGTAGCGCGGCACCAAATCGAACAGAGTGAAAAACAACTAAGAGAACTAGCCGAGTCGCTAGAACTCAACGTGGCTCGACGAACACAAGAACTTAAAATCACTAACGAACAGCTCGCTAAATCGAATGATGAATTGGCGCAATTTGCTTACGTAGCAAGCCACGATTTGCAAGAGCCTCTTCGCAAAATTCAGGCATTTTCGAGTCGCATCCTCGAATACGAATGGAATAATCTTTCACTGACAGGGCAAGATTATTTTAGACGTATTCAATCGGCTTCTAAGCGAATGCAACAGCTCATTTTGGATTTGTTGGCTTATTCGCGGGCTAGCGCCACTGATCAGTCTTTTGAGGAAACTGACCTTTCGGTAATGTTGAAAACAATTTTTTTGAATCTACAAGAAGAAATCAACCAGAAAAACGCATCTATCGAATTTGAGTCACTCCCAACCCTTAAAATCATCCGTTTTCAATTTGAGCAATTATTTACGAATTTAATTAGCAATGCACTCAAATTTTCGCAAAAAGGCACCGCACCTCGAATCCACATCGAAGCCAAAGTCGTAGCAAGTCAGTCTATTCACTCTTCTACTCCTTTAGTCCATCCTCACTATCACTGCCTCACCGTCTCCGACAACGGCATCGGCTTTGAAGAGGAATTTACGGAACGCATTTTTCAAGTTTTTCAACGCCTTCACGGACGCGATACTTACGAAGGAACAGGCATTGGCTTAGCGATTTGCAAAAAAATCGTTGAAAACCATGACGGTTTTATCACCGCCCACAGTCAGCCCAACCAAGGTGCTACTTTTTATATTTATTTGCCTGTGGAATAACCTTAGCGACGTTTCAAGCGCCGCCAAAGTTCATGAGGAGTTCAATAAAACTAATACTGATCGCCAGCGCCCCCGCCCCCAAAATCGCCTCCGCCCAAGCGCACGCCGTGGTCAGCATTCTGGGTTTGCTGCGTCAGTTGCGCCAATACTACGGCTTCCAAACCTACACGCTCTTCTTGCTCCGCATCAGCCACTGATACAAAACCCGCTTTGGGCTGTTTGAGTCCTTTGATGAGTCGATAAGTGATGCCCACCAATAATAAGCCTCCGCTTATCATCATCCATTCTACGGATAAAAAAGGATGATACTGATGTAAGGTAATCACTGAGCATACCACCGCTACACTCCCCAAAAAAAGTAAGCTACGGTCGCGTTGTTTGATACCCCCGTATAAATACAGAGCAGGTACGCCAAAAGTCAACAGCCAAAAAATAGCGGCAAAAGGAATCTCAGGAGCTGGTGAAGACAAACCATTCAACTGGGCATTGGCCTCACGTACGAAACCATAATTTCCTGCCAAATAAAACACCACCAACGATGCTGTACGTAGCCATTCGAGGGCTGTTTGCCAGTAAAAAGAAGAAGGTTTTTGTAGAAACCAACGAATCGCTCCGTACAACCCTCCCGTCACCAACATCAATGCAAAAGGCAACAGGGCTTTTCCCCAAGCAATTTGTACTAACCATGAAGCAATGATAAACAATCCACTACCAAGCATTCCTACTGCCACCAAAGGTTCGCCAAATATATATATCATAGCTATCAAAACAGGCATGATCAACGCCACTCCACTCCAAGCAGAGGTGAGCTTTAAACCACTGTATATTTCAAAAACCGCCGGAAGAATAGCCCCAATAATACCATAGATAAGGGCATTGTCAATCCCCGAAAAATGAAATCTGTTTTGTTTAATCAACAATCTTAACAAAAAAAACACCCCTACCGCATATACCAGCGATGTGGCAGCAAAGCCTACCCCTTCGCCCAACACTACAAAAACCATTCCTGCCCCAAAGCAAAACGCGATTCCTCCAAAAAGAAAAAGGCCAATTTTAATAAAGATATTGGGGTTATGGGGTACTTCGGCATGTAGTTGCTTGAGGTCGTTCCACTGGGATTCACTGATAAGCCCTTCCTGTTTCCAATGTTGAGCCATCGATAAAGCATATTGATTGCGCAGCCAAGTTTCGTTGTATGCTTTCATGATACTGTTATTTTTTTTTGAGCAATTTTTTGAAATTTACCAAAAACCACACCACTCCCGCTGCACTCGCTACGAAATAAAAAAGCCCCAGAAAAACCCACAAACTTTCGTCCATAACCTTAAAAATCAAATAAGTAAAAGCGATGTATCCGTATACTGCCGCCATCAACAAAAATAAAAAAGATTGATATTGACGCGCATACCACACAAAAAACCAACTCCACCCTCCTATCAGCACCACATATAAAGGCCATTCATCAAGGCTAAATAAGCCTACCAATGCGCTCACAAACAGCAGATTGCCATTAAGCAATAAATAGGTATAAGTGAAATGCTGTTTTATATTGAATCTATGAAGTAGAAGCCCCACCCCTATCAGCACCTGTCCAAAAGCCAAGGCGGTATAAATAGCTGAGGCTCCCGAAAAATCGTTGGCCTGCCATACTTCTAAGGGAGTAATCGTAAGACCTACCCACGATGCCAAAGCCGTAAGCCCCATCGACAATACCCCACGGTGGTCGAATCGATACGCACAAAACATAAACAGTATCGCTGGCAGCACTGTTGCCAAGCCATATCGAGTACCAAAGAGATTGTATTGCCATTGGACGTAGCCCTCCAACGACAAAAACAAAGTACACCCCAACAGTAGCGCAAAATCCACAAATTTGGTTTCGGTTTCGACTTCTTGTTTTGAAAACGGCGCACTGTGTCGATAGGTATAATAAAAACACCCCAACATCAGCACCGACAACAAGCCGATGATGGCTTGATGTCCAATGGTATCGATGTTTTTGTAGATCAACAGCCCCGCCCCAGACGTAAATAGTAAAATTCCGACATACAACCACGTACGCAATAGCCACCAAACTGACACAGGGCGGTGCTTTTCGAGGTTTTGGAAGCGCTGATGCTCCTCCGTAGAAATCAGGAGGAGTTGCTCCCACTGGGCTAAAATTTCGGCTAAAGGGTTCATAATGACAAAGATGAAGGTTTGTTTTGATATACCGAAATCCAATTATTTTTCGTACAGATATTATTTTTTTAGCGTATTCATGGGTTAAAAAGATTTCATCCGCTAATTTTGCACAATTTTTGAGCTGGCATCATCTAGCCGATAACCCCAAAACAAAAAAAATGCCCAAGAATCCCAACATCAAATCAGTCCTTATTATTGGTTCTGGCCCTATCATCATCGGCCAAGCGTGCGAATTTGACTACTCAGGCTCCCAAGCAGCCCGTTCGCTTCGAGAAGAAGGCATTGAGGTCATCTTGATAAACTCCAACCCGGCGACTATCATGACCGACCCCATCAATGCCGATCATGTATATCTCAAACCACTCGAGAAAAAATACATAGTCGAAATCTTAGAGAAACACAAAGTAGACGCCGTTTTGCCAACTATGGGAGGTCAAACGGCGTTAAATTTAGCGATTGATTGCGACAAAGCGGGCATTTGGAAAAAATACAACGTTCAAATCATCGGGGTGGATATCAAAGCCATCGAAACTACCGAAGACCGTGAAAAATTCCGTCTAAAAATGATCGAATTGGGCGCGGGCGTTTGTAAAGGTCGCACCGCAAAATCGTTTTTGGAAGGAAAAGAAATTGCCCAAGAAATCGGTTTCCCGCTCGTCATTCGCCCATCTTTCACTCTTGGTGGTACGGGTGGTGGCTTCGTCAACGCTCCCGAAGATTTTGACAAAGCCCTCCAACACGGCCTCCTTGCCTCGCCTGTCCATGAAGTACTCATTGAGCAAAGTGTGTTGGGCTGGAAAGAATACGAGCTTGAGCTCCTCCGCGATGGCCTCGGCAACCTCATCATCGTATGTTCGATCGAAAACTTCGACCCTATGGGTATCCACACGGGCGATAGCGTCACGGTAGCTCCTGCCATGACCCTCCCCGATACCCTCTACCAAAAAATGCGTGACTTGGCGATTTTGACCATGAATGGTATCGGTAAGTTTGCAGGGGGATGTAACATTCAGTTTTCGGTCAATCCCGAAACCGACGACATCATCGTTATTGAAATCAATCCACGTGTATCACGCTCTTCGGCTTTGGCCTCAAAAGCAACGGGCTACCCCATTGCTAAGATTTCGGCCAAAATGTCGATAGGATATAACCTCGATGAGCTTATCAACCCTATTACTGGTAGCACATCGGCGTTTTTTGAACCTACCATCGATTATGTCATCGTGAAAGTACCTCGCTGGAACTTCGACAAATTCCCCGGTGCCGACCGCTCTTTGGGATTGCAGATGAAATCAGTAGGCGAAGCAATGGGTATTGGGCGCAACTTCCAAGAAGCGCTCCAAAAGGCTTGTCAGTCGCTCGAAATCCGCCGCAATGGCCTCGGTGCCGATGGCAAAGAGCTTACCGATGTAGAAGCTATCAAATATAGCCTTGCCAATCCTAGCTGGAACCGCCTCTTCCATATCTACGATGCCTTCAAAGCGGGGCTTTCGTTCAAAACGATTCGTAACCTTACCAAAATCGACCCTTGGTTTTTACACCAAATCGAGGAACTAGTCGAACTCGAAAAAGAAATTCAAAGCTACGAGCTTGAAGATATTCCGGCAAGCCTTGTGCTCACTGCCAAACAAAAAGGCTACGCCGACCGCCAAATAGCGCACCTTTTGGGCGTGAAGGAAAGTCGAGTCTATAAATTCCGCCAAGAACACAACATCAAGCGGGTATTCAAATGCGTGGACACTTGTGCGGCGGAGTTTGAAGCCAAAACACCTTATTATTATTCTACTTTTAGCGTGTCGCAAGATGAGCCCGAAAACGAATCGGTACCTTCTGACCGCAAAAAGGTAGTGGTACTAGGCTCTGGCCCTAACCGTATCGGACAAGGTATCGAGTTTGATTACTCTTGCGTACACGGCGTATTGGCGGCCAAAGAGGCGGGTTATGAGACGATCATGATCAACTGTAACCCTGAGACGGTATCGACCGACCCGGATATTTCGGACAAACTCTACTTTGAGCCGGTATTTTGGGAACACGTGCACGCTATCGTACAACACGAAAAAGCCGAAGGGGTTATCGTGCAGCTTGGTGGACAAACGGCCCTCAAAATCGCCGAAAAACTTCACCAATACGGCATCAAAATCATCGGAAGTAGCTTCGATACCCTCGACTTGGCCGAAGACCGTGGGCGCTTCTCCTCGCTCCTTCGCGATTTGGGGATTCCTTATCCTAAATTTGACACGGTACGCACCGCCGACGCCGCTGTCGAAATCGGAAAAGCCCTTGGCTTCCCGCTCTTAGTGCGGCCTAGCTACGTGCTCGGTGGGCAAAGCATGAAGATTGTCATCAACGAGCAAGAACTCGAACAGCACGTGGTGAAAATCCTCAACGACATTCCTGACAACAACATCCTCCTAGACCACTACCTCGAAAACGCTATCGAGGCTGAGTCAGACGCGATTTGTGACGGCGAAAACGCCCACATCATCGGTATTATGGAGCATATCGAGCCAGCAGGTATCCACTCAGGCGACTCACACGCTACTTTGCCACCTTTTGATTTGACACCCGACGAAATTCGCCAAATCGAGGAGATTACGCTCAAAGTAGCCAAAGCGATGAAAGTAAAGGGCTTGATTAACATGCAGTTTGCGGTCAAAAACGGCGTGGTATATGTGATTGAAGCCAATCCCCGTGCTTCGCGTACGGTACCGTTTATTTGCAAAGCCTACCAAGAACCGTATGTCAACTACGCGACGAAGTTTATGCTGGGCGACAAAAAAGTAGAAGACATCGAATTTAAGCCCGTGAAAAAAGGATGGGCGATTAAGATTCCGGTGTTTTCGTTCAACAAATTCCCGAATGTAAACAAAGAACTCGGTCCAGAGATGAAATCTACGGGCGAAGGGATTTATTTTATCGATAGCCTCGAAGATGAATTCTTCCAAAAAGTTTACGGCGAGCGCAATTTGTATTTGAGTCGTTAGGTTTCGTTGACTTTTAAGATACCAAAAGCCTCTGAGCAATCAGGGGCTTTTTTTGTATTATGGAAGACACCTCACACACTTATACCTAGTAGATTAGATGACTTGGAAATTTAACTATGTTTAATTACGTTTGAGTTTATCTTCATCGGGATAGTTTCCCGCTGAACTACACCCATAGCAGATATAAACGAAATTAATTACATTTACAGGGATGTTGGGGGTAATTTTAAAGAACAAACGACTATAAAAGAAAGACAATAAAAATATGGCTAAAGCATTTTTATCACATAGCAGCAAAGACAAAAATTTAGTTCGTAAAGTTGCTCAACAACTTGGAAATAAAAACTGTGTATTAGACGAAATTTCATTTGACCCAGGAAGAAAAACCCTTGAACAAATTTTTTCAGAACTAGACAGCTCAGACATTTTTGTTTTATTCATTTCAAACGAGTCACTTGAATCGACTTGGGTTAAAAAAGAAATTAATCGAGCAAAAGAGAACTTAAATAATGATTACTTAGAGAGGATAATTCCAATAATTATAGACGAAGATATCACGTATTCTGATACGAGAATACCAAAGTGGATAGCAAAACCCTATAATCTGAAATTCATCGAAAATGAGGTAATCATACTAAAGAAAATCAGACAAGCACTCAAAGAAGTAAATTTTAAAAAGACCAAATTCAACCAAGAGGTTGAGAAAAATTTTGTTGGCAGAAATACTGAAATGGAAAAATTTGAGAACGATATAAACAATATTGATAATTGGACTCCAACATATATTATTGCTTACAATTATTTTGAAGGAATTGGGAGAAGAACATTTCTCAAAAATGCTTTAAGAAAATACGAGCTTACTAACTACTTAGATTCTCCAACTACAATAACTATAGACTCTAAAGAAAGTATAGAAAACTTCATTTACAAGCTGAATACAATCAGTAAAATTCCAGAGGTTTTGAATTATGATTTTTCTGTTCTTAGCATCGAATCAAAAATTGAGATAGCCATTAAACTCCTAAAACAGTTTATGGATTATAAGGAGTTAGTTTTTGTAATTGATGAAGGTGGTATTGTTTTACCTAACAACTCAATTGTTGATTGGTTTAAAAGTATCGTAAACAATGAATTATTTGACAACAATTTAATTCTGTGCTTAATTTCAAAATTCCGACCTAATGAAGCTCAATTAAGACGAGAAAAAAAAACACTTGTTTATCGTATTCCAGAGCTTTCAAAGCCCGAGTCAAAAAATTTATTTCTGAGATTACTTAAAATTTATCAACTCGAAAACTTAAGACGTGAGGACAAAGAATTCTTTATTAAACATCTTAATGGAATTCCATCCCAAATTATTTATGCGGTAAACTTAATTGAAATAAATCCCTTAGAAGCAAAGAAAAATATAAATGAAATAGTTGAATTTTCGGATAGGTTCAGCAGCACGATATTAAATCATTTAAAAGATACTCCAAACGCATATCAATTAGCAATTTTTCTCTCGACAAATGAAATATTTAGTATTGATTTAATTAATAAGGTATTTGGCGAAACTGATGCCACTTCTGCTGCTTTGCAAAAACTGTTTGACCTTTCGTTATTTAACTTCGTATTTGGTGGCTATGAGTATGTAAAATTAAATCCAACCCTATCTGACTTTATCAATCGCTCTAAATTAAGAATTAACAATGAATATAAGGACAAACTCAACAATGTTACAAAGGAGCTGCTCAAGGAAGACTTGGATAAAATCATAATTGATGATTACTCGGAGTTTATGATTACACTCCAAAAAATGCTTGAAAGTGAAATAAAAATTCCTAAAAAATATTTCATTCCCTCCTTAATCATCAATAACGTTATTAAGGAATATGATAAAGGCAACTATGATTACGTAATCAAAATATGTTTGGAATTACTTGAAAATTCAAACTACGACCAACAAATAATATGGGAAACCAACTATAGATTAACATTGGCATATGCAAGGACAAGAAATGATAGATTTTTTGACCATATATCGTTCTTCAAGAATGAGATAAACAATCTTGATTATTACTTTTTATTAGGTTTTTATCATAGACACAAAGGCAACAAGTCAAAGGCTCTAGAATATTATCATAAAGCTCTTGAATATTATTCAGAACACTCTAGGACTAAGAGAGAAATAGTGAATCTTTATCTATCGCTAGGTCAATATGAAGATGCATTGGAATTGGCAAAAGAGAATTATGAAAAAAGAAAAACAAATATTTACCACATTCACTCTTATTTTGTAAGTGTAATTAGAAGAAAAAAACAATTTTCAAGCTCTGAAATTACAACATTACAGACCTTAATGAATGCTGTTGAATCAAATCCTGACATAAAATCTGACGACATTCTAAGGTGTATGAGAGGTGAGTATGCTTATTATGTAGAATCTAACCTTGAATTAGCAAATGACATATTACTTGAAGCAATTCAACTTAACGACAATAAAAACTATCCCAAAAAATCACTTTCGGAAATTTACAAAAAAGAAGGGTTGAATGAGGCGTTAGACGAACTCAACAATTACAATGACATTGATGATTCAGACGAAGCATAAAAAAACTGCCGCTAATAACTAAGGTTTCGTGGTGGCCGTAGGCCAAGCCATGAAGTCCCGAAAGCTTTCGGGATTGAACGAAACTCGGGTGGGCGGCTAGCCTAGCGGTGAGTACTCACCAAACCCTTTTGTAATGGAGTTATCGTTGAAGTTGTAGCTACGTTGAGAGTAGGTTTTGGCCTACTTTTTTATTTTTATAGCTGTTTATGCTCCATTTTTATGAGTTTTATGAAAGTACTTTTAAACGAAAGTCGGGCAGGCAGCCAATTATCAAAATACTACGCCCTAAACGGTGGATTAATTCCTGAAAACCAGGCACTTCTCTAATAGCGCGATTGATAAGTGTATTCTCCCTTAGCTCATCAGTATTCTTTTTTTGTCATGCTAAAGTTTATCTTTAAATTGGCCTTAAAATTAACCCTTTTGAAGAAATATAGCTACCGAAGGTTTTGTTCAACACGGGTTTGTGGCAAGTGGGCGGATGAAAGTTATTGAACAGTAAAACATAAATCAACAGCGTGCAGTGGCTCAACTTGGGTGCTAAAATTCCACACCTGCCACAAGCCCTGCCCGTTGGCTGCTATTTTAATGCAACATTTCTACTAACGAAAAATCAAAACAAAATGCTAACTGAGGAAGAAATGGACAAAATTAAGTCTGAAGAAATATACAGAGACGAGATTAGGAAAAAGCTAAATGAAAATGACGATAAATCATTTGGTACAAAGTCTTGGAAATTTATTAATAGTTCATTTGGTATATGGCTGCTATCTACAGTTGTTGTAGGATTAATCGTTTATTTCTACAATGATAACAAACTAAAAAATGAAATTGCAGCTAATAATGCTGCTTCAATTCAAAAATTGGAAACCGAAATAAGCAACAGATTACAACAGTTTAAATTAGCTTTATCAAATCAAGAACCATCCAAAATTTATTATCAAAAAGAAGAACTCGCCTACATGGTAGACGGAGTACTTATCAGTGACGGTACGTTAGCTCAAAAAAAACCTATTTATATATTTCCAGAGTACAAAGAACGAACTATGAATTCGTTGCTTTATGAAATCGGCCGCTTAACGAAGGACAAAGAACAAATATCAACCATCACAGAGGCACGAACAATACTAGGTAGAATAAAAAGTACTATCCTCAAAATGGAAGATCCTCCAAGACCTGATTTTGGGCTTAGTCAATTACTTAATCAGAAGATACAAGTTCAACCAGAGAACCTTACCGAAGAGGAGAAAAAACTGTGGACTGAATATCAAGAAAAAGAGAAGAGTTTTGAAAAAGGACCACTATCAGAATATAATAATAGAATCAAAAAGAGCTTGGATGAATTAAGACAGTTATTCGAAAGTAATCCGTTTTTGAAAGAAATGTGGAATGGTCCTGTTGAGACGGACACTTGAAATGCGTAACTTTACAAAGTTATGTCTAATCAAACAAAAAGTAAACGCGGTCGTAAGTACGATCAAAATTTCAAGCAACAAGTATTACAGAAAGTACATGGTGGGCAGAGGGTTGCCTCAGTAGCTCGGGAACTTGGTATTAGTGAAGGCATTATCTACCAATGGAAAGAGAAGATGGACAATCATGACAACAATCGTGTGTCTGATTTGGAAAAAGAACTTGTACAATTGCGACAGCAATTGAAGCAAGTCGAAATGGAGCGTGACATCCTAAAAAAATCGGACCGCCGCGCGGCCACAGCGATTTTTGCCAAGTCAGGCTAGTGGAAAGATACGATTTTATCAGGCGTGAGGCTGCTAATTATTCAGTTAGGGTTATTTGTAAAGTTTTCAATGTCAGCAAGAGTAGTTACTACGAATATATAAAAGGCAAGACACATCGAGCGCTAACAGAAACAGGCGTAAGTGACGAACTGAGGCGAGTATTTCAAGAGCACCGCAGACGGTACGGCTCACGACGCTTGCGAGCCGAAATGCAGGCCAATGGCTACAAAATAGGTCGTCATGGTATTCGTAAGCTACTCAAAGTCCAAGGATTAAAAGCCATTCAGCCACGCAGGCGGTTCGCCGCTGCGATTTGTTCCAAAGACTACTCAAAGTAAACATGGATTGATGGCATGTCCTAATCTATTGAAAGCTGATTTTGAATGTATCAAACCGAATCAGGCATGGGTATCCGATATAACGTACATCCCTCTCAAAGACGGAAAATGGACTTATTTGGCGGCATGGATGGACTTGTACACACGCAGAATTGTAGGGTGGCACCTGGATGTAAGTATGACGCAGGAACTGGTGACGATAGCACTGAAAAATGGAATAGATCGTCACAGACCGCCCTCAGAGCTTACGGTCCATTCTGACAGAGGTGGTCAGTATTTTGGAGCTAAATTCAAACAACTCGTTGACAAACACTTTTTTAAACAAAGTATGGCAGGCAAAAAATCTGTTTATGAAAATGCTTACGCGGAATCAATTTGGGCCACTATCAAGCGCGAAATGCTAGAAAAGGGGGCTTTTGATAGTTTGGAAGATGCTAAAACAGAGGTATTTGAGTATATTGAAGTCTATTATAATCGTAAGCGGAGACACTCATCTTTAGGTTACCAAAGTCCGGAGAAATTTGAAGAAATATTTAACCAAAATCTATTACTAAATCTGCAAAGTAAAGTGTCCGTCAAGTGAGGACCACTCCAATGTCCAAATAAGTAGAAAATGTGATACTGTATGATGATAGGAAAAACAGCAGCCAACAAAAGTATTGCCAAAAGCGGGGCAGAAGGAAGATCAATCAGCGGCAAATCGCTATTGTGCATCATCCGGGCTTGACGTAAATCTGCTCATCATTTTGTTGTTAACTTCAACTTTTTAAATCATTATTCGGCTGCAGTTCCGGGCGGACACAGCAACAATTATCCCGCCTTCGGCAATACTCGGTCGTTGGGTGCTATTTTATGACGATACTTTCGAGTAATCGACACTGACAATGCGACTAATTATTTACACGAAATCATTGAAAGACCTTTTGAATTTATTTGATAAGGCAGATTATATAGAAGACTTATTGCTTGGCGACACTTGGCATCCATCTGACGGATATGTAGATGAACTTATACTTGGAGAACGACGTACAGTTGATGAAATTCTAAAATTTCCTTATGATTTTGTTGGATTAGTGTTTTTTGAGTGCAGAATAAATAAGGTATTTGTTAAATTAAATGCTGCAATAGGAAATTTACATCAGACATACGAACTCAACGGAATTGATTACCAGTTGCGACATTTGACACATAGAATCATCGAACACAATACTGAAACACCCAATAAGTACGAATACAATCTAACAGAATATTAAATTTAAACATTAAATGGGAGTATCGAAATTTGCGTACCCTGAGAAGATTTTTTTTGACCATAAAAGCGACCCAAACACAAGAAGTTTTCTTTCAGGAGTTGATATTGACCTAACTTCTGACTGCAAATTTGGACTACCAACATTGGAACAAGTAAAATTTGCAATTACACAGACTTCTTATGATTATATTGAAGGGGAAATTATTGAAGATTTTGGACGACAAAGGTGGGCTAATTCACTTTCCAAGAATGGTGAAATTATGACAGCTATTTATATCGATAATGTAAAAAATGACAAAGACGAAATAGATTCAATTTCTTTTGAACGTGGGGATGAGACTGCAATACTTGAATTTTTATGGCACTTATCTAAATTTTGTGGGAGTATTTTATTTTATGTTTCCGCTGGTAACATGACATTAGTTAGAACGGATAGAACAATGGAAAGAATAAGAGAGGACTTAGGATATTAAACGATACGACACAAACAAAAACAGCACCAACATGGGCTTGTGGCAAGTGGGGCTGACGGAAGTAATTAAACATTTGTACTTCTATCAAGATTTGTGCTCAACTTCGGATGAAGGTTTTCAAAAGCCCTGCCTTCGCCAAGCCGTGAACCGTTGGCAGTAATGGTAAAAGAGTTACTTAACGACAAAGAAGTAAGAAATATTAATATGGGAGTTGGATATACATTAGTGAATATTGACAAAAAAGAGCGAATCAATTTTTATAATGTTGATACGGGAACGAAACTTCGTGAGCTTTGTGGGACAACTATTGCATCGACAATTGTTACTTACTATTTGCTGACAAATAGTGGTGACAGAATTGGGTTTATTAACGACTCAGGGTTTTATTTTATAGTATGTGGACAAAATTATAAATCAGAGGATTTTGATGACTTCATTGACGTAACTGACAGAGTTATTGAAGAACTAATTGAAAATAAAATTATTGAGGACAAAGGCATTATTTGGATTGAAAAAGAAGGAGATTTGTTTTACCGAGATTTGAAAAATATTTGGGATCCGAAAATAAAAGTATGAAAGAAGAAATCACTACTGCCAACAAGGGTTTTGCGTCAGGCGGGCTGAAGTGTAAAATTCAACGGCAGTTTTTCAATTGAACATTAGTAATAATTTCGGCTTTAGTGCTTCTATAACCCGCCCGAACGCAAAGCCCCGAAACAGTTGTATGCTATGCTAAACAATGACCAAAACCAGTTCAATAATTTACTAATTTCGATTTTGCCTTATTTAATTAAGTTATTTCGTATTACGTTAATGCTGTTTCAAAGTTCCTACTTTTAATTAGCAGTATTTGTTAAAATTGTTTTACTTGCAATATATTTTTTCAACTTATTTGATTAAAATCTAAAAAGTGATGCACTACCACAACTTTACAATCTTTAGTACAATTAAATGCTTTGGCAATATGATAATTATAAAGCCTTCCATCATTATATTGATTCTTTTATTTATCTTGTCTTGTGGTGTCGTTAGAAATGCTTCAAAATCTAATGACCAAGCAAAAATACAAGGAGTCTGGTTGGCACAAACTGAAAGCGTAAACGGCATCAAAAAGGATGTGTCTTTTATATATGTCTTCAAAGAAGATAAAATTACTTTTACCGACGAAACAGGGAAGGAGGTGAATTATTTTTTCAAGTTGGACACGAACAGTAACCCCAAGTTAATTATTATTCAGCCAGAAGAAATGCTTTCTGATTCCAAGCCTGTAAGTGTTGCTTATGAGTTGGATAGAGATTTGTTGAAGATTGTAGTTGCACCTCCGGGCTTAATCCCCCTAGAAATATCTGACAAAAACAATCAAGAGTTGATTATTTGCAAGCGAAAGAGTTTATGAAAATGCCTAATTATATTGCTTTAGAAAAGGTCTTATCTATTACGAAGTAAGAGCAACTCATAAGATACAAATGAAGAGACCCTCTGCACTTCCAGACAGCACAGCACACAACACGAGTTTTGCGTCAGGTGGGTTAAATGTTCCCTTTTGACACTTTTTCATATATTTGAGCTTTGGAGTTAGCCGTCATTATAAAAAACGACATCGACAGACAATTTGAAAGAATTTATATTTAAATAATTACACAAAATCATTAAACGAGTTTATGGGACAGATTAAAATATTTGGAATAAAGGAGCATTTACATCCTATTAGAGTGAAGGTTTCCGAGGTCATTCACGAATGTTTAATGGATGCTTTTCAATACCCAAAAAAAAAAAAAGCTCATCGATTTATTTATATTGACAGTGATAGTTTTTTCTACTTCGACGAACGAACAAAAAAACATACAATTATTGAAATAAGTGTTTTTGAAGGACGGAGCATTGAAGCCAAAAAGAAATTTTTCAAACTTTTGTTTGACAAGTTTGAAAACGAGTTGGGTATCTCAACAATGGACTTGGAAATAACAATTTTCGAGACACCAATGCATAATTGGGGTATTCGTGGAAAAAGTGGAGACGAACTTTCACTAAATTATAAAGTAAATGTTTGATAAATCAATCGGGCAAAAGTTCAATACGGAACAACAGCGAACCGCTAACATCCGTTTTGCGTTATGGGGTGCTGAATTTCTTCTATGAAACATTTGTGCAAGATTCAACATGTGGTTTTCAAATGAGCTTTTGTGCTAAAAATCCGCCCATCATCAATGCACGGCCCGTTAGTGGCAATGGCAGGACGACCCCAACCAACAGCAAACACCCGACCAACTGACGCAGAAAAATTTTCAAAAGACAACAGAGCTAAGCTTACCCACCGCCCAAGACTCACTTTTTGCCAAATGACAAATAATTCCATTTTTTATTGAAACAACTTTGCACCATTAATAATCTAAAAAAATAAAATAATGGCAAAGACAGTTTTAGTAACAGGTGCTTCGGCAGGAATTGGAAAAGCAACAGCAATTTATTTGGCACAGAACGGCTACAACGTTTACGGTGCAGCACGCAGAACAGAGAAAATGCAAGACTTAGAAACACACGGCATAAAACCAATTTCGTTGGACGTTACCAAAGAAGAAAGCCTTGTGGCTTGTGTTGAACAAATTTTGAAAGAAGCAGGAAGCATTGACATTTTAATCAACAATGCAGGTTCGGGATATTACGGTGCGTTGGAAGATATGCCAATGTCTGACGCAAAATATCAGCTGGAAGTGAATGTTTTTGGGGTAGCACGCTTAATACAATTGGTATTGCCCACTATGCGAAAAAACAAATACGGAAAAATCGTAAACATTTCGTCGGTTGGCGGTAAAGTAACCTTGCCAATGGGTTCATGGTATCACGCGAGTAAATTTGCCATTGAGGGTTTGAGTGACGCACTTCGTAAAGAAGTAAAATCATTCGGAATTGACGTAATTGTGATTGAACCGGGCGGCACAAAATCAGAAATGACAGGGCTTGGAACCGAATATATGTCAAGGGTTTCGGGCAATACGGCATACAGCTCTTTGGCAAAAGGTGTCATCAATATGTATGCAGCAATAGAAAAAGATGCTGCCGATCCAATTGTCATTGCTAAATTGATCAAACAAGGCATTGAATCAAGTCATCCGAAAACAAGGTATGTGGGTGCTTCGGGAGCAAAAATGATGTTATTTTTCAGAAAAATTCTCTCCGATAAACTATTTGACAAACTGATAATGAGTCAAATGAAATAAAACCATGGAAGCACTTATCAATTATTTATTGCGATTCGGAAATTTGAACAAACAGCAAATTGACTTCATTACAAGCAAGTCAACGGAATTAGCACTTCGCAAAGAAGACTATTTTTCAGAAGCAGGCAAAATTGCAAAACAAGTTGGGTTCGTTTTAGACGGCATTCTTCGGGTTTGCTACTACAACAATAAAGGCGAAGAAATTACCAGCTACTTTATAGAAGAAAACAATTTTGTTGTGGACCTGGACAGTTTTGATAACAAAATTCCCTCTTCAGGATATGTGCAAGCCGTTACGGACTGTAAACTAATTGTGTTTACCAAACAAAATTGGGAAGAAATCGCCAATACCATTGTTGGTTGGGAAAATATTGTAAACAAAATCGTGAAAAAATCATTAATACAAAAGATAGAGAGAAGAAGTCCCTTGGTTTCGGAAGATGCCTCTACTCGCTACTTGGAGTTTATGGAGAAATACCCCCAACTTGTCAATCGTATTCCGCTTTCCTATTTGGCTTCCTACTTGGGGGTTACACAATCTTCGTTGAGCAGAATCAGGAAAAATATCCGTTGATTTGCCTGATCCTCTTTTTTATTTTTTAGCAGACACACGACCAGTCATGACTGACAGCGGACGACTGAAAGTCACAGTCGCTAACAAGTATTGCCAACAGCGGAGCTGAAGTAATTCTACTCAACTTTTTGCTATATTTGAGTATTGGCGTTGGTTGCTAAAATCCCCACCTTCGGCAATACTCGAAACCGTTAGTAACTATGGTAAGGGAGACCGCACACCCCCACCCACCTCCCTAATATTTGGGCTTTTTGACAAAACAACATTGGACTTTACAACAAAGCAGACTGGAAATTTTATGCGCAACTTTGCAGCATAAAAATTTTAGACAATGGAAAATAAAGAAACAGTTTTGGTAACAGGTGGAACAGGCTTTGTAGGTGTTCACTGCATTTTGCAACTCTTACAAAAAGGTTACAAGGTAAAGACAACCGTTCGCAACTTAAAACGAAAAGATGAAGTATTTGAAATGCTGAAAAATGGCGGCATTACTTCGTTCGACAATCTAACATTTGTGTCGGCCGACTTGACAAAAGATGACAATTGGAACCAAGCCGTAAAAGGTTGCACTTATGTTTTGCACGTTGCTTCGCCTATCTTTTTGGCTTTACCAAAAGACGAAAACGAAATGATTCGTCCTGCGGTAGACGGTGCGTTGAGAGTTTTGAAAGCGGCACGAAACGCAGGTGTGAAACGAGTTGTGATGACTTCAAACTTTGGAGCAGTTGGCTACAGCCACAAAGACCCAAGCACACAAATAACAGAAACAGATTGGACAGACCCGAACGAAAAAGGTTTGTCGTCTTACAACAAATCAAAAGTGTTGGCAGAAAAAGCGGCCTGGGATTTTATCAAAAACGAAGGCGGAAATTTGGAATTGGCAACAATCAATCCGACAGCCATTTTTGGACCTTCATTGGGCAAAGATTTGTCGAGCGGTTTTGAGTTGTTACGCAACTTATTAAATGGTTCAATGAAAGCCGTTCCAAATTTGTATATGAATATTATTGACGTTCGGGACGTGGCCGACTTACACATTCGTGCAATGACAAATCCAAACGCAAAAGGGCAACGCTTTTTGGCATTGGCAGGTGGAAAAATGTCGTTGCCCGAAATAGCTGTTTACTTGAAAGAAAAAATGCCCGAAGCAACCAAAAATGTTTCCACTAAAAAAGTACCTGATTGGGTTGTGAAAATTGGCGGGTTGTTCAGCCCGAGATTAAAAAATGTAGCTTCAATGTTGAAAACAAATCGTAACACCAGCAACGAAAAAGCAAAAAGAGTTTTGGGTTGGAAGCCTATCGCAACAAACGAAGAAGCCGTTGTGGAAAGTGTAAAAAGTATGCTTAAATTTGAAAACTTAAAATGAGAGCGACTGAAATAAAATCTTGCTATATCGGGCCCGAAATTTCACCCGAACAATTTATATCCGAACATTTCTTTTTGTTTTTGGCAAAAGGGACTATGCACGGTTATGACGGCAACAAGCACTTCGTTTTGAAATCGGGCGAATATTGTGTTGTTCGCAAAAATCATTTGGCACGTTACAACAAACTGAAAGAGAATGACGAGTTTGAAAAAGTGTCCATCATTTTTGACGAGCATTTTCTCAAATCATTTCAAGACAAACACAAATCAAGCCCAACAAAATTTAGTTCAAAAGAAGCATTTATACCAATAAAACAAAATGAACTCATTCCAAATTTTGTTCGTTCACTCATGCCTTATTACAATCGTTCGGGCAAAATTGACGGAACTTTTGCTGACTTAAAACGAGAAGAATTATTGCTTATACTTTTGAAATTACAACCCGAATTGTCGGGCGTTTTCTTTGACTTCGAAAAACCCGAAAAACTAAATTTGAAAGCATTCATGAACAAGAATTTCAAATTCAATGTGAGCATACAACGCTTTGCGTATTTGACAGGACGAAGTTTGTCGGCTTTCAAACGAGATTTCAAAGAAACTTTTAACGACACACCTAATCATTGGCTAAAAGAACGACGACTGCAAGAAGCACATTTTCTCATTGACAAGAAAAGTAAAAAGCCAAGTGAAATTTATTTGGATTTAGGTTTTGAAGACTTGTCGCATTTTTCGTTTGCTTTCAAAAAACAATTTGGTTACGCACCAACCAAGCTGACAAAAACAAAGTAGAATTTTACAAACGCTTTTTTTTTGTCTAACTTTAAGCCGAAACGAACGATAAAAACCCCAGCCTATCACACGGGTTTGATGTCAGACGAACTGCCTCCGACCGTCGGCACGGTGTAAACATGGAGCTTTGTGCTGCTATTCAAGTGCAATGCTGGCTGGTTCCGAAAGCTCTTGGGATGCTCCGAAACTCGCTCGAACGCAAAGCCATAACCGTTAGCGGTAATATTGTAAGACGCAACCGATTCACGCAGTTAAAATTGAAAATGGAAGAAATTAAACTTTACAAAATACCATTAAAAGGGCTGAAAATTTTCGCATTGACAATCCCTTTTGTAGCAATCGGAATTTGGATGATAAACAAAGAGCAAGTTGGGACAACAAATTATATAATGGGTTGGCTGAGCACTTGCTTTTTTGGACTTGGTATTGTTGTCGGATTTTTTCAAATTTTTGACAGAAAACCACAAATTATAATTACTGAAAATGGTATTTGGGACAGAACAACAAAACAAGGCGAAGTAAAACGGGCATCGGCCGTTCGAATTTGTACTTCTAGCTGATATTTGTGCTTCATATGAGCATTAATGCTAAAAATGCCTCACCATCGCCAATATGTAAACCGTTAGCAGCAACTACTTCTAAACTCACGCCCCCCAAATCAAACTACTGACTTTCAGACTTCAAACGCTTCAAAATAACCGATCGCAATTGCTCTTCATTTATGTCGCCCCAGTTTCCCAAGGCAGCAATTACGGGAATCAGCGTTTGACCGAAATCGGTTAGTGAATATTCCACTTTTGGTGGTACTACAGGATAAATTTTCTTTGTAATCAGTTCGTGGTCTTCCAACTCTTTCAACTGAATATTGAGCACACGTCTCGTAGCATCAGGAATTTTTCGTTGCAATTCGCTTGGACGTTTATGCCCTTCGTTGATAAACCACAGCAAACGGATTTTCCATTTGCCATACAGCACTTCGCCTATCAGATCCAAACCACAATTCAAGTTTGGCAAAATCTTTCTTTCATACATAAAACAAAAGTACACCTATGTTCCAAATCGTACAATAGGGGAAAAATTTATCCCTATATGAATCATAATTCCGTACTTGTAAGAACTGTACATATGTCTCAACTTTGCCCTAAATAATTTAACCAATGGAACAAGAATTTAATTTCAACAATGAATTATCGGGCAAAATTGCCTTAGTGACAGGAGGTACAAAAGGAGCAGGAAGAGCAATTGCAGAGCGACTTTCAATAGCAGGTGCGACCGTTATTATTACGGCAAGAAATCCTCCTGAAAAAGAAAACAGTAATTTGCATTTCATTTCTTCCGATTTAAGCAAAGCAGAAGATGCACAAAAAGTAGTCAGCGAAGTGCTTTCGACTTATGGCAGGCTAGACATTCTTGTGAACAACCTTGGTTCTTCGCTAACACCGGCGGGTGGTTTTGCGGTATTAACTGACGAAGATTGGGAATCAACCTTACAAGCTAATTTGCTTGCCCCCATTCGTTTAGACAGAGGATTTCTGCCACAGATGATTGAACGAAAAAGCGGTGTTATCATTCACATAGCTTCTATCCAAGGCATTCTACCTTTGTACGATTCTACTTTGCCTTATGCAGCTGCAAAAGCAGGATTGAGAAACTACAGTAAAAGTTTATCAAATGAAGTTGCGGCTAAAGGTGTTCGTGTACTGACTGTTTCGCCGGGATGGATAAATACCTCAGCATCCAAAGCCTGGTTGGGCGAGATTGCAAGAAACGCAAATAGTACGATAGAAGAAGCCCGGCAAAGTGTTATGGATGCACTGGGTGGAATACCGCATGGCAGACCTGCTGAGCCGGAAGATGTAGCCGAGTTGGTCGGTTTTCTTGTGTCGCCAAGAGCAAATTATTTAACCGGCACAGAATACGTAATCGACGGCGGCACAGTACCAACTATTTAATAATAACTAAAAAAAATAAAAAAATGAACTTACCAAAAGTAGTTACCAATTTAATTAAAACACAAAACAACTTTGATAGCGTTGCTTATGCAAATTGTTTTACTGAAACAGCCGTAGTTTTTGATGAAGGAAAAACTCACAACGGCAGGAAAGAAATAGAAAAGTGGATAGATGAGGCTAATAAAAAATATCAGGCAACAATGACACCTCTTGAGTATTCGGAAACCAAACATACCTTGAAAACTGAAGTTTCAGGAACGTTTCCCGGAAGTCCGATTGTGATGACTTATCTATATGAATTTCACGACGGTTTAATTCAATCGTTAAAAATCGTTTAACACCCATGTGGCAGTCGCTAACAAGGTATTGGCAAAGCAGGGCTGAAGTGCAAACTTCAGCTTTTGTATTTCTAGTAAACTCTTGTACATTTATGGAAATGAAGTGCTTAGATTTACCTCGCCTTCGGCAATACCCGAACCATTAGCGACTATTTTAGACTGAAAATCAAAACGATGATATTAAGCTCACTTCGAAGCATGAAACAAAAAACCTTAACATTCTTTCTTTTGTTTCTGGCATACTCATCCTTTGCTCAAATGAAAGCTATCCCCCATATTCCTGCTGTTAGTCCAGCGGATGCGGGTTTCAATCAAGACTCCATCACTGCCCTTACCGATACAATTTCTAAATTTAGACAAAGAGATTATCGAGGACTGATTGTGATTAAAGACAATAAAATTGTATTGGAAAATTACTATAATACGTTTTGGCGTAATCACATTCATGATATTCGGTCTGCTGGAAAGAGTATTACCGCTTTACTTTTGGGGGTAGCTATAAAAGACGGATTGGTGAAAAATTTAGAGCAAGACGTTTATTCATTTTTTCCTAAGGAAAAGTATCCTTCTCTTCACGAAGATTATAAAAAGGTGAAACTCATTCATCTACTGAATATGGTTTCTGGTTTGGATGCCGATTCTGACAATTCTAAAACAATGGGTAGCGAAGGAAAATGGATAGCAAAAGATGAATGGTTAAGCTACTTGTTAAGCGTTCCACTATCAAGCGAGCCTGGGAAAAAATGGGTCTATGCAGATATCAATGCCGTTTTGATTGGAGCCATCATTGAAGAAAAATCGGGTATGAGTCTAAGAGACTATGCTAAACAAAAAGTTTTTGACCCTTTAGAAATCAAAGAGTTTTATTGGTACACCAATGCTGCCAATCAAACTGGTGCTGCTGGAAATCTTTACATTTCCACGCTGGACTTTGCAAAATTGGGATTATTGGTTGCAAATCAAGGAAAATGGGGAAACAAACAGTTAGCCGATTATGACTATATAAATCGATTATTGAACGAAAACTCCTCTGCAATAGGCAACTACAACCCATTGGCTGACGGCTATGGCATGCTTTGGTACAAAACAAAAAGGAAGTTTGGCAACAGAGAAATAAACTATCTATGGGCATCAGGAAATGGTGGTAATCATTTGGTGGTTGTTCCTGAAGAGAATATGGTCATTGCTATGACCTCTGGTGCCTATGGAAATTGGTATCCTCATACAAGAGCATATTTCATTCTTGGTAAAATATTTCAAGCGTTGGAAGAAAAATGATAAAAAACAGCATGTAATAACTAAGCATTCGTGGTGGCCGTAGGCCAAGCCATGAAATCCCCAAATCCTTCAACTTGGGCTGGCAGCTAGCTTAGCGATGAATACTTGCCAAACCTTTTTTTGTGCAACTTACTCTGAAAGCAAGTTTTGGCCTGCTTTTTTGCTTTTAGAGCTCATAGGTCCCCAAAGCCTTCGAGAGGCTTAATCCAGACCATCGCCCAACCACTGCCTACAAGGCTATAAAGCCCCTACAATCCGTAAAAAGTATACAACAACCTAGAATTTGTATTGACAAACAACCGCTCATTAGATTGACATTTGCAGTGTAATTTCAAAATATAAAAAAATGAGCAAAAAAGTAATTTTAATCACAGGTGCAAGTTCTGGAATGGGCAAAGAGACAGCCAAAGCACTAATCCAAGAAGGGCATACAGTATATACGGTTGCAAGACGCATTGACCACATGCAAGACCTCAAAAATATGGGAGGGTACCCCATTCAAATGGATGTAACCAATGAAAACGACATTCAAAATGTGGTGGATACAATCATCAAACATGAAAGCAAAATTGATGTACTGTGGAACAATGCCGGTTATGGACTTTATGGAGCAGTTGAGGATATCCCTGTTGATGAAGCCAGAAAACAATTTGAAGTAAATTTATTTGGATTAGCTACTATTACACAAAAAGTGGTGCCTTACATGCGTCAAGCAAAAAGCGGAACTATCATTAATACGTCTTCAATGGGTGGTAAAATGTACACCCCAATGGGTGCTTGGTATCACGCCAGTAAGCACGCCGTTGAAGGTTTTAGCGATTGTTTAAGATTAGAGCTACAAGAATTCAATATTAAAGTTGTGGTTCTAGAGCCAGGTGTCATAGCAACTGAATTTGGAGAGGTTATGCTAAAGAATATCAGTCAATTTTCATCAAAAGGAGCCTATTCCTCTCTGACAAATCAACTTGTAACAGCAACTAAAAAAATGTACGATAAAGGACAAGGCTCAAAACCAACAGTGATCTCTAAAACTGTTTCTAAAATTGTAAATGAAACAAAGCCAAAAACAAGATATAGAGTTGGTTTGTGGGCTAAACCGATGGTTTGGATGAGAATATACCTCGGAGATAAATTATTTGATAAAATCATAATGAGTCAACTGTCATGAAGCCGATTATCCAATTAAAAAACATTTCAGAAATCAATAACTTTGTCAAATGCAAAACGAATCACCCTTTGATCTCAGTGGTAGATTTCAGTAAAACAGATGAATATATAGAGGACGGAACACGAATGAGTGCCGACTTTTACTCAATAATGTTTAAAAATTATTGTGCTAACAAATTACGATATGGACGACAATCACTTGATTTCCAAGACGGTAGCTTGATTTGCATTGCACCCAAACAAGTTCTTATTATGGATAATGAAATTGAAAAAAGAGACGATATGATGGGTTGGGGTTTATTTTTTCACCCCGACCTACTTCGTGGAACGTCATTGGGCAGCAAGATGAACGATTATACTTTTTTCAATTACGAAACTTCCGAAGCATTGCATTTGTCTGACAAAGAAAAGCAAATTCTATACGAATGCATACAAAAAATTGAAACCGAACTACACGAAAACATCGACAATCACAGTCAGGCTATATTGGTTTCAAATATAGAACTGTTATTAAATTACTGTAGTCGTTATTATAGCCGCCAATTTATTACACGTAAAAACACAAATTCAAATACAGTTTCACAAGTTCAAACTTTACTCAAAAACTATTTCAAGACAGAGCTTCTTAAAGAAAAAGGTTTACCTACAGTAAAGTATTTGGCAGATAATGTCCATTTATCGGCAAATTATTTAAGCGATTTGCTAAAAAAAGAAACAGGAATGAATGCTCAAGATCAAATACATTATTATCTCATCGAAGAAGCAAAAAACATCTTACTCAATACTCACAATTCGATAAGTGAAATTGCCTATTCATTAGGTTTTGAGTATCCACAATATTTCAGTAAACTTTTCAAACAAAAAACAGGACATACACCCTTAGAATACAGAAATTTAAACTAAAAATCTTAACTTTCGACAATACCAAAACCGGGGGCTGTCGTGCAAGAACCTACAAACCTTGAAATCAAATGGACTATTTACAAAAAATTATCACAAACTTTGAACTGCATTCTGTTGAGGGAATAAGGGATTGTTTCAAAAATGGAATTAATCCAAATGCAATCATAAATGGAAAACCATTAGTTTACGAACTTATAAATATGTACACCCGTGGCCCATTATTTAAAAGTTGTATTCAGGCTTTTGTTGACAATGGTTTAGATTTTGAAGATAAAATTTTACTTTCTGTATTGTTAGACAACGATTTTTTGCTTGACAAACAATTGGCAGTAGACAAAAGTGCACTTACGAAAAGATATTCATTCAACTGTACATTCACACCACTTTTTGAAGTTTCACTACTTCACATTTGTGCTGAATATAATCATTTGTCTTGCGCAAAAGTTCTTGTAAAACACGGGGCAGATATTAATTCAAAAGCAGGATTTGATGAGAACGGTTTTGGTGGACACACACCAATCTTTCATACAGTAAACCAAGATTCAAACAAAAGTTTAGATATTTTAAAATTTTTGATTTCAAAGCAAGCTGACTTGACAATAACTGTAAAAGGACTTATCTGGGGAAAGGGCTATGAATGGGAAACATTTGTACCTTCTGTAAATCCAATAAGTTACGCAATGATGGGTTTATTAAGACAATTTCAGAGATCTGAAAAAGATATTTATGAAGTCGTTTCATTGTTGATTAAAGCCAACTATGGTATTCACTACTTTCCAACAAACATTCCAAATAAATATTTGAATAGTTAAAAATGAGGCAGGACTACAAATGCCAGCCAATAAGGCAAAATCGAAGATAAGTACTCCTATTAAATGTTAGTCATAAATTGAAACCTTGTACCGTTCGTGAGGTCCGACCTCAAGCTATTTCAACCATAACTACTTGATAATAAACACAAATACGACAACCATCAAAATAAATGAAACAACTTATAACATATTTCGGACTTGCTTATTTAATTAGTTGGACTATTTGGCTTCCGTTGTATGGACATACTTTTGGTTTGCCCCATTTGCCAACTTTGCCTTATCACCACGGCATTGGAGGTTTTGGGCCTCTAATCGCTTCATTTCTAACAACTTGGATATATCAAAAAAAACAAGGAGTAAAACTTTTAGTTAAAAAATGCTTACAGGCACGACCACTCATTTATTTGACTATTGCATTATTAAGTCCATTCTTACTCGTTTTTATTGCGACAATTATAAATTATTTCGTTGACAACTCGCCCATCAATTTAGCTGGGCTTTTAACTTCAGAAGAGTTTCCTCAATTCAACTTATTGACATTTTTCATTTACAACTTAATCTTCTTTGGCTTTGGGGAAGAAGTGGGTTGGCGTGGTTTTGCGTTACCAAGGTTTCAGGAAAAATTTAATGCATTAAATTCAAGTATTATCTTGACAGTATTTTGGGCTATTTGGCATTGGCCTCTTTTCTTTTACAGACCCACTTACGTCTCCATGGAATTTGCAGGAATATTGGGATGGACATTTAGTCTACTCACAGGAAGTGTATTACTGACTTGGCTTTACAACTCCTCCAAAGCAAGTATTTTAATTTGTGCTATTTTTCATTCAACCATAGATATCGCATTTACAGCAGACCTTGCCAACAACAACATTGTAAATTATATGGGATTTTTGATAACAGTCTGGGGTATATTGACAATTATTATCTTTAAACCAAAAAATTTGGCAACAAGTGAACGCGAGAAAAGTATCCACCCATAATAGCGTTTGCGTCACTTAGTGGTGAAGTACACAATTGAAGTAGATAATAAAATACTTAGGAGTCTCCAAGTGCACAAATCCCAAAACCGTTAGCATCCATTACAAAAACATATTTAAACAGAAAAATTAGATGACAAGAATAATTTTCGTATTAGGCATTTTGATAAGTTTCTCAACATTTGGAAAATTGGATTATAACAAATCTATGGGCGATTTTAGACTTGACACTTTGAAATTGTATGACCAAAGTAGGCAGAGAGAAATTCCTATTGCCATTTATAAACCAAAGGCCAACATTTCCAAAAAACAAAAGGTGGTGATTTTTAGCCATGGTTACGGCCAAAACAAAGGCGGAGACTATTTAGCATACTCCTACTTGACAGAATTTTTAGCATCCAAAGGTTTTTTTGTTGTTAGCATTCAACATGAACTCGCAACCGACAGTTTGTTGCCCTTGACAGGGAATCCACAAGTCGTCAGACGACCTTTTTGGGAGCGCGGTGCTGACAATATCTTATTTGTTTTAAACGAACTAAAAAAGACAAATCCTGACTTAAACTACAATCATATTACACTGATTGGACATTCAAACGGTGGAGATATGACAGCTCTTTTCCCGCAGAAATATCCAAACACGATAGAAAAAATAATTACACTTGACAACAGAAGAATGGAATTACCCAAATCAAAAAAGGTTAAAGTATATTCGTTACGCTCAAGCGACCAACCAGCAGATGAGGGTGTTTTGCCTACAGAAAAAGAAATAAAAAAATTTGGAATTAAAATAATAAAATTAGAAAGCACAACACACAACGAAATGGATGATAATGCTAATGACAAACAAAGAAAAGAAATACAAAATCATCTATTGACATTCCTAAATGACTGAAATAAAGCAACTACGCCCACTAATGCGAGGTTTTGCTTCAGGTGAGCTAATCCGGCTCACCTTTTGGTTTTTAAAACCGTGACTGGATTGATAATACCTACTAAGTACAATAAGATCAAAGAGGACATTGAGGTTTCAATTCAGCTCGTAGTACGTTAATCCATAGGCTTAATTTGAGGGGTTGTTGTGGATGAAGTCAGCCAACATGCTTATGGTAACGACTGCAAAATCCAGACTACAAAGCTCCCCCAACCAATGGATAAAACAATGAAAATGAGCAAATTATCCACATGCCAAATCATTTTCAAACGTTGGGAGACTCATCAAAGACAACTAAAACACTAAAACATTCTCAGGCAGTTTCAAACGTCTGAAAGCAAAGGAGTAGGACATCCTCCTTTTTTTATGGAATTAGTTGCAAGGATGCTTGCTAATTCATAAAAAGCCCCGAACTTTGTAGTAAGGAACAATCGTTATCATTACGATTTACTGCTCACTTGCCTACGGAGAACGAATTAAAAATTATAATACTTAGATGTCAGAAAATAGGAAGTTTTTTGTGTACGGATTGTTTGTGGTGGTAGCCATTATTTATCTGAGTCGCCTACTTTATCTTCAAGTACTTGACAATACTTACGAAACAGCGAGTAATTCAATCAAAGCTATACCAGATATCCCGATGCGTGGTCAAATATACGACCGCAAAGGGCGATTGATTGTTTATAATACCCTCGTATATGATATATACGTAACCCCCAACAAGCTCAAAGTCAGCGATACACTTGCTTTGTGTAATCTTTTCAGTATCACAAAAAGTAGTTTTGACAGCTTGATGAAAGCCGCAAAGACTTATTCTCGGGTCAAGCCTTCGCTCTTTATGCGTCAATTGTCCAAAGAAGATTTTGCGCGGATTCAAGATGCAATGGTCGACTATCCAGGGTTTGAATACCAGAAAAGCTCCATTCGGACTTATTCTGCCCCTGTACTAGCGCACGCGTTGGGGTATGTAAGCGAAGTTTCAAAAAAACAACTTGACGCTCAAGAATACCCCTACTATCGTCAAGGCGATTTGATAGGACAAAGCGGTCTTGAAAAATACTACGAAGAGCAACTACGCGGCAGGCGCGGTGTTAGATATGTGATGCAAGACGTGCACAGTGTAGCCAAAGGTTCGTGGAAAGATGGCGAAATGGATACCATTGCGCTGGCTGGTCAAAATCTCTATACCAGTATTGACTTAGACCTACAGCAATACGCTGATAGCCTTATGCAACATAAAGCGGGTGCTGTGGTGGCTATTGAGCCTTCGTCGGGAGAAGTATTGACGATTACCTCTGCCCCTACTTATGACCCTGCGCTATTTGCTACTCGCGATTTTTCTAAAAACTACGCTAAGTTGGCACTAAATCCTTATCGACCACTGTACAACCGTGCCGTGATGGGAAGCTACCGTCCAGGTTCTACCTTCAAAACAGTCCAAGCATTGGTAGCCATGCAAATGGGAGCAATCACCCCCGGTAGTGTGTTTACTCATGCCGGTGCCCCTATGAAATGCCACGGACACGGAGGATTGTCGGGTGTACACAGTGCGATTCAGTGGTCTTGTAACCCTTATTTTTACCATGTTTTCAAGCGTATGATTTATGCCAACAATGAGCGTAATGTATTCAAGGCTTCTTCCGCTGGTCTCCAAAGATGGTATGAAGATTCCAAAAAGTTTGGATTTGGACAAAAATTAGGCATCGACTTACCAAGTGAAGCCAAAGGTGTACTGCCCGATGCCGAATATTATGATAAAAGGATTGGCCAGAATCAATGGCGTTTTGGTCAAATTTACTCGTTGAGTATTGGTGAAGGAGAATTACTCATTACGCCCCTCAAATTGGCCAACCTTGCCGCTATCATTGCCAACCGCGGTTGGTATATTGCCCCTCACTTAGTAAAAGGCGTTGGCAAGAATGAAAACCCACTCCCTGAGTTTAAAGAAAAACATGAAACTGGCGTAAATCGTCTTTATTTTGAGGAAGTAGTCAATGGTATGGAGATGGCCGTAGTAAGGGGTACGGTATCTCGCGGGGCTATCATTCCTGACATTCAAATGTGTGGTAAAACCGGTACTTCTCAAAACAAAAAAGGAAAAGACCATTCTATATTTATCGCTTTTGCCCCAAAATACAATCCCAAAATTGCCATCGCTGTTTTTGTCGAAAATGGAGGATTTGGAGGATTTGCTGCTGCGCCCGTAGCATCGCTTCTCATCGAAAAATACCTCAAAGGGCACGTAGAGCGTAAAGCCTACGAACAAGAATGGAAAAACAAGAATTTCTTACAAAACGTAATCATTCCTAAATCGCAGCAACAACCCTCGGCACCCAAAGAAAAACCTGCCCCGCCTAAACCTGAAGCTACCATCGTAAAACAAGACAATGCCACAACTAGCAAGCCAATCAACGGATAGGCAGTACACTTGCTATCAACGATTTTTATTTATTCTTAAAGTAGCTTTCATCAAATGGCTCGTAACGAACAAAACATCATTCAAAACCTAGATTGGCTGACGGTATTGATATACGCCGCTTGTGTCACTATGGGTCTTTTTAATGTATACGCCTCAGTATATGATCCCGAAGAGCAAACCAAGCTTTTTGATATTTCAAACAATGCAGGCCGCCAATTTATGTTTATTGGCACCTCCACACTTATTATCATTGCTATTTTAGTAATTGACCACAAATTTTGGGAGGTTTTTGCGCCTTTTATTTATGGTGCTTGTATTTTGTTGCTTTTAGTAGTGTTGGTAGTAGCTACCGATATCAAAGGCTCTAAATCATGGATTAAATTTGGTTCATTTTCTTTGCAACCAGCCGAATTTGCCAAAACAGGTACCGCCCTTCTCCTCTCACGCTATATCACCCAGCCCAACATCAACCTTAGTCGTTGGAAAGATATGGCTTGGGCGGCTGGACTCATCATCCTACCCATGATTCTTATCATTGCTTCCAAAGAAGTAGGTTGTGCATTGGTATTTGTATCTTTTCTGATTGTGCTTTATCGCGAAGGTATTCCAGGCATTTATCCTGCCATTGTGGTTATTTCTATTGTATTATTTATCCTCTCGCTGTTTTTTTCCCCACTCTATATTTCTTTAGGATTAGGCGTAATTGGCGTGTTGGTATTTTACTTTGTCATTCCTCGCTATGACCGAAACCGCAAAACTGCCATTAACTTGGTTGTGATTTTTGGGGCGATGATGCTCTTTACAACTAGTGTAGAGTTTTTGATCAATAATGTCCTCCAAACTCACCATCGCAATCGTATCAAAGTGCTTGTAGACCCTAAAATTGACCCTACGGGAATCGGGTGGAACGTAACTCAATCAAAAATCGCGATTGGTTCGGGGCGCTTATGGGGAAAGGGCTTTTTGGATGGTACACAGACCAAATTCAACTTTGTACCCGAACAGCACTCTGATTTTATTTTTTGTACAATTGGCGAAGAGCATGGTTTCATTGGTAGTGCAGCAGTAGTACTGCTGATTTTAGGAATGATGTGTCGGATTGTGTTTCTAGCCGAACGACAGCGAACGCGGTTTGCTCGCGCCTACGGGTATTGTGTCGCGGGTATTCTGTTTTTTCACTTCTTAGTTAATGTTGGCATGACCATCGGCCTGATGGTAGTGATCGGGATTCCTTTGCCCTTTTTTAGCTATGGAGGCTCCTCGATGTGGTCTTTTACGATTTTGCTCTTTATTTTTCTAAAATTAGACGCTCAGCGGCCTTTTACCCTTTCACGAACCTGATGCAGTTTCAAAATATAGGTAACGGTGCGTTAAGTGTATAATAGATGTCTATCAACGGGTGTATTTCAAAGTAAGGTTGAGGTCTATCTTTGTGATACAACAAATCTGTATACTCCCCCCCTTTTTTACCACCATGACCAAAGAAGCTCTCTTAGAGCGTGTCTAAAGAATACGATCCGTTCGCTCAACAATCATGATAGTTTCTTTGACCACGAAGAAGGCTTCGTAAAACTTTAGGATAGTTTGGACAGAAAAGCCAAGAAGAGAAACATAGGTAAAGTGTCCAAAAATCATCAAAAAACATATACAAGACCCGACAATGTAGACAAATAAGTATCTAAAAATCAAACAAATACAGCCAATATACTCTTCATCAAGAGATTCGTCTAATTCCCTTTCTTGAGCATTTGGTTACCCTAGCAGGTGCGCATCAAGTTTTTGGAAAGACTCGAGCTATTTTTGAGGGTAAAAGTAAGCGATAGTACCATTTATCGGGTCTGCAATCGCCTAGGCGAACACTTGCCAGAAGTCTTGCTCAAAGACATTCGCGATAGCCTGTTGAAATACCTAAAAAACAATACCTACCGAATGAATTACAAGCACTACCGACAACAGGCTGAATTATTGGGGCTATTGAGTCGGCTCACAAAACCCTCATACAAGCCAGAATGAAATTGATTGGGCAATGGTGCGGGGCCGTCCATGCGGTCCAATACCGGTTGTGATAATGTATTCAAACTAAGAGTCGCTCTCATGAGCAATAAAGAAGGTAATCCTGCGTAACGCCGCGTAACTTTGAAATACACCCGATATTTGCTGATCTTGTTGGAGTACATGACTGCGTTTGATTGATTCCAAGGAGGGAAAAAAGGTAGATTGGTGATGTGTTCCACTATCCATGCGAGTAAGTAAGCCGCAAGTTTGAGAAGATGGTTCATTATCAAATGGTATATAATTCCCCTCTCCTGCAAGGATAAGAGGAGCGCATTTCAATTTTAGACACTTTAAAAAATGGCAAAATTTTATTCTGTTATAATGGAATTTTTAGTCTATAAATACAAGTTGATACAGAAGATTGTAAAATAAAATTTGGTCATATTCCCTTTAAGCGCAAAATTGAACTGAGCCCGTTCGGCTTATATATAACGCCAAAAGGCACTATAACAACAGAATACATTTTGTAACACTACCAATATGTCAGATAAAATCTGATTTAGTACAATATACCAAAATTTAAGCTTAATATACCAAAATGATATTTATTTTAACAAAAAATGACATTTATTTTAAAATAAAAATATTTTAATTTGCAACTCATAACCACATTGTTTTAGGATAAATATTGTATTTATTTGTTATATTTTTGCACTAATCAGTTTAGGTAAATTTGACAAAATTTAGGATAATAGGGGCAAATTTCAATTTTACACACCTTAAAAATGGCAGAATTTTATTCTGTGATGATGGAGTTTGAGCCTAACTTAGTATAAAAAACCTTGTTCGCTATCCATTAATACAAGGTATAATAGAGACTGGGGAAGTAAAATTTGACTATATTTCCTTCTAAGCGTAAAATTGAAATGCGCTCGATAAATAATATTGTCTCATTGCTTATCTACAAATAAATGTAGAATGTGGACTTGTGAGAAGGTACTAAAAAAATATCATAAATTTATAACAAGCTATACAAGCATGAAATTATTTATCTCCTCTCTTAGTAAGAAAACTTTGACTCTTCTCATAATTATGACACTGTGGTCAGTTTTTTTTACAAATCATGCCTATTCGCAAGCAAAAAATCAACCGCATGGATCACGAGCGGAAAGCGAAATCAATCCTTTGGTTTCTGAAAATTTAAAACTAAAGGATGACAACTTAATGTTGAAAAAAAAACAATTACTCTCCAAAGATATAATAAGAATTTAAAAAAAATTAATATTAAATTACAAGATAGAATTAAGAACCTTAGAAGTGATAGTGTTTTTTTAGTAAAAAAATTAAATGAAGAAATAGCTAACAATGAGTTGAAGATGGCCTCCCTAAACAAGCAAATAGGTAGCCTTAAAGATGATGTATCTATTTTAAATGACTCAATATATAAATACAGAGAAATAAAAAATGAATTGTATGGAGTGAAAAATATAGTAAATGAACTTAAGTTAGCAGAAAGAACTTATTCTTGCCCTTTAGATATAACTTTTAATAGAGTTAAGAATTATTTGCTCTATAATCAATCTAAGTACGAATTGTCGGAAGCTACTTCACATAGAATATTTTTGAGAGAAAGTATTGAGGTGACTATTCCCAGAAGAATTATTGGCAATAAAAAAATAATTTATAACATAAACTATTTGATTACATTCAGAATTCATCCAGTCTCAAACGTTAAGACTTTGATGGATGTACGAATGGATACTGTAGATAGCAGTAACAAGTCAGAGCATTATTACTTAGACAACGTAAAACTAGAGCGTAACTTATTAAAAAAATAGACTTATTGTTGCTAGAATAACACTAAAAAGCTAATGAGTCTAGCTTTTACTTATGCTTTGTGTTAGGATTTAGCTAGAAGAACAATATACGTATATTTACTATAATGTAGTTTGTATACGCTACTTGAATAGGATATAAAAAAGAGATACATAAAAAGCAAAAACTGCTTATTAAGCCTTTTTATCTTTATAGAACTATATTTTCTGTAAGTGTAAAATTAAACAATGATGCTAATTATTGTTTAATGGAAATTTGATTTTTATTATATCTACTGAATTTTTATTTGAAATATTTTGTTATTATATAGTTATGAAAAAGCTATTATTAGTTCAAGAAAATAAGGAAATTTTAAGAGAAGTGATAAGCTCATGTAGCTCTAATTCTTATCAATGGGAAATTGCTTTGAATGTGAATGATGCCCTAAACATGCTTCCAAATGTCAATCCTGATATAATTATTTGTGATACTAGGATTGCAGTGAAAGATATATTTTTATTTTTCTGTAAAATTCAACAGAAAAAAGACAGATTCATGATACCTGTCATTTTTTTACCTATTGAATCCCTTTTCCATAATAGAAAAGGGGATAACACCTATACCGACAAAGATGCTAATTCTTCAAAAAAATTAGAGGTAGAAGATTTTTTACAAAGAATAGAAAATAATACTTTTGCTAGCAATACTTTATTTAAAAACCCCCTCTATCAAAATAATATATCTCTTCATAATGAGAACGAATTTTTGAAGAACTTAGAAAAGAAAATGAATTTTTTTTATACTGACTCAAATACTACTATTGCTGAGGTGGCCGAAGCGATGGATATGAGTGTATCTACACTCCAACGGCAAATCAAAAAGTATTACAACCTTTCTTTTAGAGAGTTAATAAAAATGCATAGACTTAAAAAAGCTGATTTGTTATTATTAAATACTGACAAAAGTATTGAGTCTATAGCTTTTAATTGCGGCTTTGGCAGTTTGTCTTATTTCTCTAAAATATTCAAAGAAAACTACAATATATCTGCTAAAAAATATAGAGAATCTTTCTTGAAAAGGAATAAAGTTAGTGTTTAAGACTATGCAATTATTAATGAATATGCTCTTCATTCACAATTCAAAAATGGTATAAATTTTCCAATTTCAATACTCTACTAATAGCTATTTAGGCTATCAGTGGTGCTTGATGAGTTACGGTTTGTCCTAAATTTAACTCTCAGAAATAGAAGTCAAAAAAAGGGCAGAGGCAGCAAAATAATGTTTAAAAAACCTAAATAATTTTTACCTTTTTTAAACATTAAAAGAAGAAACATCCTTTGATAAATTATTTCTATAAGTAGGGTATCGTGATACAAAAACTTCCCAAAATAGGGAAGTTTTTTGTTTATAAAACAAACTCTGAATGGTGGGGGATTTGTATACATGGCAAAAAAGTATTTTCCAACAAAACACATCAACATAATTGACAGATCTACGCTCTACTATAATTTTATTAAAAAAACGCACACCCTCAAACCTCTTTTAGTAGACAAAACAATACCAGACCTTGGGGTACTGAATACAAAAGGTAAGTTTAATTTTATACATGAATTAAATAAAGACTTCAATATCATCTTTTTCTATCTTCCTTCTTGTGGGCATTGCAAAGAAGCTGCCCCCAAACTAAAAGCATTTTATGATTCTCACAAAAACGAAAGTATCAGCATCATGCCTATTTCAACCGAAGAAAGCGAAGCTGATTGGCTCAAATTCATCAATGATTACCAATGGCAAGACTTCACAAATGGATACGGGGCTGTAGTATCTCGAAATGTAAATTATAGCAAAGATTATGATGTCAAAACCACCCCAACAATTTATGTCATAGATAAAACCCATAAAATTATAGCTAGACGCATTGGCATAAACGATATTGAGCCTTTTTATAAGTTATATCAAAAACAGAATAAGTAGGGATTTAGCATTACCTTGCGCTTAAAATTTGTCGCATAGGAATGTTATGGCCTTCATTTCCAACAAAAAAATTCCGTTTAGAATCAATACCTGTTTGCGTGGCTATCTAGAAAACTACAATCGAGAAGTCTCGCTACCGATTGATTATAGCAACTTGCTTCGCTATGACAATGCCATTCCGCTTTATGACAAAAACGGGAATGACACCCTTTGGGAAACGGTTTTTTATCCTCCTAGCGAAATAGAAGAGGTATATCATGCCCTCAAAACCATTTATGCTGATCTCAAAGCTGATGGTGATTTGTCGGTTATGAAGCACTTATATGTAGATAGGGTAGATTTGTGCTCATACGGCAATTCCAAGCCTTTTCGGGTCAGGATTGTCAATAAAGTCAACGACAATTTCGATTATTTCTACATCAAAAATGCCGATGCTTCGCGCATCTATGGGCTTGAGTTAGAGCATATTTTATCTCCCAATCGCATCAGCTATCTCACTAGCGACAATACACTCGTCGAAGAGCATATTGCGGGAGTGCCGGGTGATATGTTTATCAAAAATTACTTACACGAACCCAACCTCAACATCATTCGCTTTTGTAAAGAATTTGTCAAATTCAACGAACGCTGCTTTGTGAGACTACTAGGCGATATGCACTCTAGCAATTTTGTAGTAGATATCACGCCTGACTTTGAAGAGATTTACTACCGTATTCGCTCGATTGACTTCGACCAGCAATCGTACGAAGGCAAAAAGGCGGTGTATTTGCCTCAATATTTCAAACAAAACAACGCCATTATAGAACTCGGTATCAAATACTTGACTTTTGAAAGTGTGATACAATACCAAAAAGAAGAGCGCTCCCTCATAGCAGGGCGTATCAGAGTAGAAGGCAAACGTGTACAAGACCTCATGAAAATAATGGTAGAAGATCCTATTTCTCCGCCACGCAATGTTGAGCAACTTAAACAAGAACTTGCTCAGCATTACAAAAACAATGGTTTTTTAAAATGCCGCAGCATGGGCGAAGTAGTAATGAAAAGCCTTGAATTGGTATCTCTTCATTAAAACTACCTCACCCATGCTAGGGGCAATCTAAGACGGTTATTTTTTCAATTTTCTAACCACAAACGGAATACAATTATTGGGGATAATGATAAGAGATACAGGCGTACGGCGCACACTCACGCATCCTTGTCCCCCTTCTACTACTGCTTCTACCCAATAGATTCCAGCCTTGGAAGGTTGGTAAGTTAGCGTGTTGGAAGCCAAAGCTACCCCTCCCGTTTGACTTGCATACCAGTTGGCAGTAGCTCCTGTAGCTACAGTTACGACCAACGGCGGCAGTGCCTGCCCTTCGCAAACAGACACACTCGGTGCTATCGCTACAGGTTCTGAGATAGGACATCCACAGAAAGGAGCTACAATTGTAGTATCAAAACGACAAACAGACGATAGACTGTCGGTCAGTGTTATATTTACGCCACTAGCTACTGATACCGTATATGGATTACCGCCCGTCAGTACAATTCCATTGGCTTTGAGCGTCCCTGTTTGTCCTGTAATAGTGAACGTAACACTGTAGGTTTGTTGATTAGGAGCACATTGAGGACTTGAGGTGATTGTCCATACAGGGGCTGTACAAGGTGTAACAAGGGCTGCATCTACTGTCAATACGTTCCGTTTGGCAGGGTTGAGCGGATTGACCGTTACCTCATCAGAAAGCCCCGTAGTTGGGTCAAAATCTGAATCTTTGTCATCAGCTCCAACATTTTGTTTTGATGAAATCAAACATCCGGCTGGCAAACTCGACGTCAGGATTTTGACCTGATAACTAGCCGAATCGGCAATGGTGAACAAATATTTACCGTTGCTATCAGTTGTATCTTTGATTCCAGTAGCCAAGCCATTCTTATAAAGTTCAAGAATCACACCCTGCACAGGAGTATCTTCAGCATCACCTTGAATCCCATTGTCGTTGACATCTTTCCACACATAATCTCCCAAACTTCCCTTAACACAATTCGGAATCGTAATTTGAACAGTATCCGCACACCCCGTCGCCGCAGTCCAGACAAAGCGGTATATACCAGGATTCAAGCCTGTCACACTAGAGGTGGCACTTGAAGGAGTTGTGATAGTCGCTCCCGAAGGATTACTAGCTACTTGACTCCATATACCTCCAGTGGTGGCCGTTGCAGCTAAGTTGACTGTAGTAATCGGCGTTGTACCTACACAACTAGGTGCTTGATTGCTACCGGCATTGGGTTTTGGATTGACAGTGACAACATGACTATCTGTACCCGTACATTCCGTACCCGAATCTGTGTAGCTATAGCTAAAGGTTAGGCTTGCGATGTTGTGGCCAGGATTGAGAGTCAGGACATTACCGCTATGAGTAACTGCACCTACGGGCAAGCCTTGAGGTATGTCAAAAGTACCGCCTGTTGGTGTAGCAGTAAAACTCACTGGCAGCTCGTCTTTACATACCACTGTAGCGCCTGTAGCAGTGGGCCCCGTAATGGTGACGATAGGCCGCGGTTGTACCAATATTTCGGCACTATCGACTTGTGTACAGCCATTGGAGCTTTGGGTATAATATATATAAAACTTCTTAGGAGGAGTGGCAGAAAGTTGAGTCAAGGCATTGGCTATATTGACTGAGGCTCCAGAACCATTATCGGTTACTCCTGGGCCAGTCCACGCTCCTGTAGTACCCGACGGATTTGGATAATTTATGTTTGTGCCAACACAAATACTAGCTGGCGTAAACGTAATTGGAGTTAGTTTTGCATTGACTACCAACTTCACAAACGCCGTATCGGAGCAGGCAGTATTGCCGGTGGTATTGACAATCACCGCAAAGTATTTTGTTCCAGCAGTTGAGATTGCTGTGCCTGTAGGCGTAAAACTAGCAGTGGTTTGACCAACGATGGCCGTGCCAAACGAAGTAGTCGTATCAGCCAATGGTCCGTACCACTTGTATTCTACACCAGAGCTTGGTGTTGCGACATATGCGATAGCTGGACTTCCTACACAAATTGTCTGGGTTTTAGGACTGGCAATTGCAATCGGCTTGGTACACGCTGGCGCACAAACCGGTGCCGTAATAGAGATGGTATCAGTACAGCCATTGAGTGTGTACACAAACTCAAAACTTTTGCCTTGGGCTGTTGCATTGGTAATGGTTACCAATCCCGAACCATTGACGCTCATTCCTGCGGGGTTGCCAGCTTTGGCTGCCCAACTACCTCCAGCAGGTGTACCTACCAACTGAAGTGTAGCAGGTAAGCTACCGTCGGTACATACCAATGTCTGGTCAGGGCCGGCATTGGGTTTGATAGAAACAGTATCTTTATCAGATTCAGTCGCAACTCCCAAACTACTAAAAGCCGTATAAGTACCACTTCCTGCTGGGTCTTCGATCGCTTCATACAAGTCAAATTGATCGGCTGCCTCCACAATGAAGGAGTCGCCTGTGTAATTGACCGGGACTTGAATCTTCACCTTAAATACCCAATCAGGGAAGTCACAGTTGGCATCATTCTGACCCAATGCACTGCATGGCTTGCGAGCGGTATTCACAGGTTCACTTTCATCAAGTATATTGGAGGTATTGCGCCCTCCATCAGCCCCACCTTGGTCGGCTACGGTTTCGATGGTAAGTCCCACTGGCGGATTGAAAGGATCAAAAGCCACACCACCATTGAGCAATGGGGAAGTGATACGCATGTTGCGCGCCTCAAAACGACGTTTTGGCAAAGTAATGACAGTTTCCCCCACGGTAATACTACCAGGATTCAGCGCCACGTCTTCGTCTATTAATAAGCGTGCTATCAAATTTACATCAATCAATTCTCCGGGTTTGACACAATCATTTGTAATCTCAACATCCATATTTACCCCAGCCGTAAATAGTAAGTCAGCACCACCCGCTTTAACAGTATCAGTACCACACAAAGCTTTGGCTAAGCCACAAACTAGGAATACATCACCAGGCCGATACGGAAGATTGGTCAAAGTAGCGGTAAATAGCCACGCTTCTTGGGGTTGCATAATGCCGTCGTTGTTAACATCTCCACTTTTGGTCACTGATAGCACAGTAGGTGCCCCTACACTTCCTTTAAAGAGTTTATAAGAGCCTTCAAAAGTGACATTAGATAATGGTGTTGGGCCATTATTGACTACCCCAAATGTGACGGTTACAATGTCATTCTGTGTTCTAATACTTTGAGGTGCCAACACCACACCAACCGCCATTTTTGCAGCGTCGCATATATTTCCAACCCGTACAGCAGCCGGGTCGGCATCATCTTCATCGGTGAGTCCATTTGAATCATTGGGAGCTCCAGTACCATTTCCAAAAATAGAATCATCGCTTGGGGTTCGAGCCTTCCCTCCCGTATCATTAGTGGAATCATTATCGGGCGTACTGTCAATGTCAGTTCCTCCCGAGGCAGCACTTACTTCAGCACGGTTAATCAGTTCACTAGTAGCATTATTTTCTACTTTCAAGCTGATAGTGAGGGTTGTATCATGTCCTGCTTTTAGTAATGGTAATGGCGTGACTAAGGTGGCCCTACTACCCGTGACGGTCCATTGTGAACTTGCTGATAAGCTCATTCCTGTTGGGATATAATCGGTGATTTGCACGGCTGTGGCATCTACTGTTCCTTGATTGAAGACGCGGATATTGTAGTTGACCGTAGCCCCCAACGACACGATAGAATCCTGTCCAGCGGCCAATGTCTTACGAAGTGCCAAATCAAAAATAGGGTCGGGTACTACTTTTAAGCAAGCTTCGGCTACATCTTCATTGCCCGACATGACCATAATGGAACCATTACTTACCTGACCTACCAAGGCATTCATCGGAATTTGATTGCAATAATCTCCGGCCGTTGCACTTTTTACCGGAACCGAAATAGTACAGGAGCCAGGAGCAAGCACCGAGCCAGAAGTCAATCCTACCTCATCGGTACTTCCAAAAGTACTAATGGTAGTACAAGTACCTGACGCAGCCCCTGCCAACACTACACCTGCTGGTAAATAGTCTTTTAAGTCTTGTAATAAAGTAATTGGATTGTCATTACGGTTTTCGATAGTAATGGTCAACACACTATTTTGATTGGTTTCTACCATAGCAGGCAAAAACGATTTTTTGATAAGTGGAGCCGCGACAAAATCACTTTTTAATAACACACATGCCTGCACCGTATCAATATTACTACAAGAGCTTGTCTGCAAGGCATTTGGTAAAATAACATTGCAGTAGGTACCTTCTGCCGGAGCTATTACATCTACCTGAATTTGGGTGGTTCCCACAGGCAAGGTCGTTCCGTTGGGAATAAAAATCAGATTACTACCCGCTGCCGCAATCACTGGTACTCCATTGTTTACGTTTACATTAGGCGTAGCAGAAATGGTCATTGCAGCCGGACTGCTAGGTAGATAATCCGTAAAAGTCGATGTCAACGTAATGGGCGTTGTCTCGTTGTTAGTTATTTTAAGAGTCAATCGAATGGGCGTGCCTGGCTTGGCTGCCATTGGGCTAAACTCTTTGGCGATGGTTGGAACGTTAGGCCCTGTGACAGTAATACTCGCACAATCGTCGTCATCTTCGTTGGCGGTATAATCGTTGTCGGGTGAAGAGTCAATATCATTGAGCGGAGCAGCGCCATTGACCCATGCACAAGTCTGATAGCTACCTGCCTTTGGCGCAACCGTTGTGATGGTAAGTGTAATGGAGCTATTGGGAGCCAGACTAGGTATTAGCCATCCCGTATTGGCGCCAAAAGTGCCAGAAGTAGCAGTAGATGAAATAATCTTCAAGTCTTCTGGCAAATTATTAGCCACCTGAATATCGGTCGCAGTCATGGTACCTTCGTTAGTAAGTGTAAACGTCCACACAAAGGGTGTATTGACAGGACACGTTGTGCCAGAATTAGGTGCTACTACTTCTGTCAGTTTAAGGTCAATATAGGTTGTATCTTTACATACTTCGTACGTTGCAAAATCATCTTCTGAGGTATTACCATTGTTGGGGGTTGAGTTGGGGTCAGCTTGGTCAGAAGACTTAATCTGAACAGCGATTCTTTTACAACCACAGTCTTTTTCATTCACCACAACAGCATAGTCGTGAAAGCAAGCAGTGTTACCATTAAAAACCCTAACTACGTAGTTTTGGCTGCTAATTGGATTTGCCAAATTAGTAAAAGTAAAAGCTCCTCCCGTCAGGGTATTTGCACTTGCATACCCTCCCCCCGTATAAGCTGTTCCTAATGAAAGGGCCACTTTATCCCCATTGCTAACATTAGAAACCACAATGCTGGCATCGTAGTTTGGACTAGTGCCATTGCAAGTAGCAAGTGTAGATGTAACTAAAGCTGTGGGGGCAGTACAGCTTGGTTGAGCGCAAGTAGTAGGAGTAAGTGTTACGTTTAAATCAGTCGTACATCCCGCAGAAGTAAATACGCGTACCGTATATACAGTTGATGAAACGGGATTGGCTAGGTTATTAACAATGACACCACCCGGCGGAATTGTTGTGGCAGTGGCATAAGTTTTACTGCCAGTATAAGTACTTCCTGTGGTATAATCATACTTATCTGTTGCTCCAAAATTGCTAAGCGTAATTTTGCCGTCGCTGTTGACATTGCTTCCAGTACAGGTAGCTGCTGCGATTGTAGCTACAGGAGTAGGACTACTGCCACAGGTACCTTTGAGGGTTATGTCATCATATCCTGTAGTAGAGGGGCTTCCCGGAAAATCTTGTTTGGTTAGTTGTTTTACCAATCCAAAAACAATCTCAAACGTGACCTCAGTAGAGCCGTCCCAGCAAAAATCATCTCCAGTAAAAGCAAAAGTTAAGGGAGTTCCATTGACATTGCTGGCCAAGATATTTTGCATTTGGTTGTAAACCACTACTCCATTTCTTTTGACTGCAACGGCTTGTTTTTCAAAGTTAACCGTAGAACCGTTGAATTGCTTTTGAAGAACAGTAAGGCTAAAATCACTGAGGCATCCTGCCTTTCCAATGGTACTTTTGTAGGTTATTTTAAGGTTTATGGGAGCATCTGGATTAAAGGTCGTACTTGCTGGGTCATAGGCAGCTCCTCCTACACTTTTGATATAGGTTGAATTATAAAAATTTGACAAACAAAGCCCATTTGCAAACGCCGTACTATTTAAAAAACCAACCGAACCCAACAATCCCGCTCCACAACCATTATTGACATTGGGACAGTAGGTGTATACGTTTTTAGAAAAAGTAGGTGTTAAAAGGTCTTTTGGCTTGGCAGTGGCTCCATTACATTGAACTGTTTTGGAATTGAAATCCCATTTGGTAAGAACTGAAGGCGAACCGCATTGAGCATACCCACGAGTGGAACCAATTCCACACACAAGCCCTAGAGCTATTACGATAATAGAGATAAAGTTTTTCATCGTTTTTATATTGTGAAAGGAAGAGGTAAGATTAATTAACTTTTACGGTGAAGGTGAGCGTAGTACTTCCTACCGCTAGACTAGGTACACTCCATTCATGAGTAAGGGAGTTGTAAGTGCCTGCACCAGCAGAAGCCGAAAGTAATGTAACCGCAGACGTAGGAATAGGGACATCTACTACTACATTGGTAGCGGTAGCGGGGCCTGCATTTGTTAGGGTTACGGTATAGGTAAGTTGTTGTCCCTTTGCTCCAGTTTTAGACGTAGGAGCCGTCACCGCTACACTCAAATTAGCCTGTGGAAGTGCCGCCGACACCACCACTGCAGTAGTAGCTGCTCCTCCACCAGAATAACAATCCAAGGCACTGTCGTGGAAAGCCGCATAAACTGTACCAGGCACAGGATAGGCTGAAGGATTGGCAATCTTATTGTCACTAGTTGCAGGCGTAGCTGTATGCCAAGTGAGTGAAGTGCCTGAAGGTAAATTGGAGGTAGTAATGCTATTAAGATTGACCGTTCCTGACCCCGAAATCGAAGTAGTACTCAATGTAGGGGCATGTTCACCCGCTGCACATTCAAAATAAGTACAAGGATCGTTGGGAGCATATACAACTAGTTTCGCTAAGGAATGGTACAAGTTGGCAAAAAACTTGTCGGTATTGCTAGTAATGGCATTACCAGTGGTTAGACCTCCTGTTTCACCAATTAACCCTACATCAGCCAGATATACATCGCCTGTTAGCTTATCCAAAACGCCCGTGTTTCTTTTTGTGGTGCTATTATCTTGTACAAGTACACAGCTAGTAGTGGGGATTTGGTCGTATGCTCCTTGAAAACCACCTCCTTGATTAAAACTAGCAACTGTACCAAAAGGTCCTTCTATAATTTTTTGGCCAAGTGTGGTCAATGAATTGGGATTGGTGTTGTTACCACTACCCACATACCCAGAGCCTCCCAGACGGGTGGCATACCCTTGAAACGCTAAAATCATATTGCTTTTTGAGGCTGTAGTCCAAGCAATTAGTTCATTTTCTTCTGTATCAGTATAGGTACCATGGGTAGAGGCTGAACCTGCATCAGTATTACTAATTCCGAGATCCACAATTTGGCAACCTTGAGCCTCTAGCCCTGACTTGGTAAAAGCCGTTGAAAATGCAACCATTTTAAATGTAAATGTAGAAGTCCCTGTCAAACTAAAATTAGCTGCATTTAGTAATTTGTCGGCCGCGTTATTTCGGTCACCACCTCCAATCCCATACTGGAGCCCTGACTTATAACACACTGTGATTGTACGCTTTAGGGGAGGTATTTCACGATATTTTGCTTCTCCAACTCCAGGGTTTGTACTTGACAATATGTTTTTGGGACTATCCACGATTCCGTTGACGTCCTCATAGGTATCGGCTGTTTCGGAGCCACTATCCAAGCCATTCAGACCAGGGACTCCGTTGAAAGTTAGCCCCGATTCATTCTTATCCAACTCTAAATCTCCGTCTGAATCGGTATCCAAAAAATCTTCGCAACCATCTCCGTCGGTATCGGGGGGAGTGAGTCCACCCAAATACGCCGAATTTACCCCATTATTGGTAAGATAGGTGGGCGCATTATCAGCATTAGATGCTATGTATGTCAAGGTAGGTTGTGCTTCTACGTTATCAGGAATACCATCGTTGTCGGAATCCAAATCTAAACTATTGGCAATACCATCTCCATCAAAATCACACAAGGAAGCCGCTTCTATATGAACAAATAACTCATTGATCCAAGGTGATTGGCGAGAAGTTCCGGAAACACCATACAAACGGTATGATTTATACGATGTAGTATTAGAAGAAAAATTGAATGTTTCTGCATTATCACAGGTCCCATATGCACAAGCGGCTACAGTTGCGGTGCGAGTAGAGGTCAACAAATCAGTCCACGTACTCCCATCGTTACTACCTTGGACTTTCATGACTGTTCCGTTAGCAAATACATAGGCACCTACTGCCAACTCAAACCCCTTCAGCAAGGTGGGTTTGAGAAAATCTATCTTTACATACGTTTTATTAGCCACTGCCTGCGTAGCGCCTGTATAGTAAAAAGAATTGTTTGCTACATTTCCGTCCAATAATACATCAATACTCCCCGTAACAGTGGCTGTCGTAGAAAGCTTGATTTTGGCTTTATTGGTGAGGTTTGTATTGTAATTAATAGCAGCACAATAGGCATCTTCTACGGTATCCAGAATGCCGTCGTTATCGTCGTCAAGATCTACTTTATTTCCTAGTCCATCCCCGTCTGTATCTACAAATGGAGTCACACCTGGGTCAACGATGGTGGCGCTAAGGTCACAATTGCTAGTTGTGTTTGTAAGAGTAAGGGTTACATTTCCAGCACCCGCTGAGCCAGGTTGAAGAGAAAATGATGTAGTGGTGCCATAAGTACCTGTGGTAGGAGTAACCGAGCCGCTCGATACGGCTACTGCATAAGTACCCGTCCCCCCTTGTGGATTCAGCTTAAATGTGATTTGGTCGTCGGTCGTGATACTCGTATTTGATCCATAGTTATTATCAATATCCGACAAACCCAAAGTCAAGGTAGGGCTCCCAAAATAGAGTTCATGCGTCCAGTTGTTGGCTGTAGTACCCGAAATCCCATAAATACGATACTGCAAATAAGGCGTTGTGTTTCCAGCAATTGGAAATTTACGGGAGTTGCCGCTTGCTCCGTATACTGGCGCCGTAGCTGTCGATGAAAAGGTGAGCGTTCCTGTCAAATCCGTCCAGTCTGTACCATTATTACTTCCTTCAATACGATAAGTCGCGTTATTGTTGAGAGGTGTATTAGTGACAATCTCTATACCATTGATAATGGCAGCAGAAGGAAATACAAACTTCAATACTTCTTTGTTGGCAATAGCCTGACTGTTTGTAAACCAAAAACCATTGGTACTAGCATCACCATCTTTAAGAGCTGTCAATGCCCCTCCTCCTGTCGTCATTTCAGAAGAAATAGTAATGGTGGTTTTGTTACTTGACGCATTCCAATCAACATAACAGCTTGGATTAGCTAGTGTAATAGCTGCTTTTTTGATAGGCTTGCGGGCATAAGAGGGAATATAAACTAGTATATTCAACATCACCAGAAAAAACAGCGAGCCAGCTCCTGTTTTTGCATGCCTCTGGAAGGGTATTTTAGTTCTCATAATGTATGTATAAGATAGGATTTTACTAGATAGATTGTATTATTCTACTTTTGGGTCTTTTTGATAATGCTACTTGTTTGGCTACATGATATGGCTCTCGCTCGCCCCGATAAAGGTGCAATCGGGCCCTACTTTCCTCAATAGGGTACATCAATCGCGGTGGTTCATCGTATTTAATAGCATTCTGAAGTCTACTTGCTTCGCTCCAAGCAGTTTCATTGAAAGACTGCGTTTTATCCATATTATCTATCCATCCTGCTAATTCATAGCGCGCTACACTCATAATATCATAGGTTTCATTGATACTTTTAAATTCTGAAGTATGTTGCTGGTTTTGTCCCTCTTGTTCAAATTGAGTCATGAGTTGGCTTAATTCACCTCCATACCCAATAGCTTCCTGCATTTGGTTGTTTGTAATAGCCTCCATACCAAGGCAATAGAGGCGCATTACTTGAAAGTATTTTTGAACAAATGGACTAACTATAGGCTGATCAAGCGAATGCAATAGTTTATCAATATGCGTTACGGCTTGGGGCCATTTTCTAAATCGAATATGAACCAACGCAGGCAATATACGTCCCTCATAATGAATCATCTGGCCTGCACCTTCGTTTGGAAATGCCCCACTAAGCGTAAGATTTGCAATGGTAGTAGCAGTTTGCAGCGCTCCTTTATAGTCTGCCATTTCGGCTTGTGCTACGGCCAAAAAATGCAGGTTATGGATATAGTTTTGATTGGCGGAAAAAGGGATTTTTTCCGCCAAATGATATTCATTCTCTTGTTTTTTAGTGGATTGGTATGCTCCAATAGCCTTTTCATAGGCTCCCGATAGATAATACAAATGCCCCGGCATGTGCACTAGGTGGGGGGAGTTAGGAGCTAATTTTGCCATTTTTTCTGCAACTGGCTTTGCTTTTTCAAATTCAGTCCGTAGCTCCATGACATGTACATAGTAATGCATAAGCGAAACTTGGTCTGGAAAGCGCCGAAGAGATTTTTCTAACAAACTTTTCACTTCCAATTGAGTCGCTTCATTATCATATTGACGCAATATGATGGCCGCAAACGCAATCGCCTCAGGTTCGTCTGGATAGGTTTTATACAAATCCCTAAATGCTTCGACGGCTTTATTACCAATTCCCTCTTTAATCATTACATCTGAGGCATGAATCAGGTCTTTTTCAAACCTTGAAATAGGCTGTTGAAGATATTTTGCTTTGTCAATCATCTCTACCCAAGGTTGATTGTCGCCGCCAAAGCCGGGTTGACACATGGCCATTCCCCAATACCCCATGGCACAGTTGGTATCTAGCTTTATTACTTGTTGAAAAGCCCTATAAGCTTCCAAATGCCAAAATCCGTGGAGATGATTCAATCCTTGATCAAACCATTTTTGTGCTTCTTGGCTAGCGGTAGTTATCTCCAAATGACTGTTTCCTATCTCTTTACGAAATTGGGGGGCTGGTAAATCAGCAATAGAAGCCAGTAGAACACCTCCACTTCTGCATAAAGGAATGGATTTTGGGCTTGTAGATATAGCACTATCCTTGTCTGTAGAATCTGTGCTACAACCCACCACAAATACTATAAATATGCTGTTTAAAAATACAACTTCTATCCCTTTCGTACAAAGCACCCTAAAGAACAAAAATCCAAGTCGCTTTAGTATATCAAAAAATAAAGATTTCATTGAATATAATTAGGGCATGTTTTTAAAATGAATTGATTCAACTAATTCGCTTATATAAAATTTTACTGATTCGATAAATTATAAAAATCAAATCACTAACTATCAATCAATTACACACACCCTTTCAACTCTTCTCAATTACATATCAACTTCCAAGCCATATTATCAATATGACAAACAAAACATATGAATAGCTGATATAACTCAACGAATATTCCATTTGAGCATACCAAACCACACTTTCCCTTTTAAATTACAGGTATATTTATTACACAAAGCCTCATCAAAATATTCCAAAAAGCCAACTACACCGCTTATTTTCTATATCAAACAACATATAAGCTCCTAACCCTATGCTATAGTAGCGGACAATCAATCATCCATAATTTCAAAGCTTATCTAAAATACGTTGTTAGAAGAATATTCATAGAATACAGTTTAGCAATCTGTATTTTGTGTTGAAGCCAAAGTACAAGTTGAGCCACATCCCCCCAAGTCAACATAAACAACGAATCACCACTCAATTATACTTTTAGATTGTTTACTCTCACAAGCTGATTACATTCGTACTTCATTATACGTTAGTCAAGTTTGTCCATAAAAATGCTTAACCAAAAAAGGGGGGGCATAAATTTCTATTGACTAATTGGCAAATAAATTGACTAATTGGAATAACTTTACAACCGCCCTAACACCCCACAAAGATGAGAAAACAGATTAAATATCTAGTGGTAGGCAGTTACGAGTTGAGTCAACAAATTATCAGCTTTGTAGATGAACTACCTTTTTTTTCGATTGCGATTAATTGTCTCACATTCAAGGAAATGACAAAGCTCCTTAAGGTACACGCTGTTGATGTAGTGCTATTGGATGCTTCTCTTCCTCACTTCAACGAATTGGGTATTCTTTCTAATATGGCAACAATTATTGTCATTTCTGATAGCGACAAAGAGGCCTTAAAAGCATTTGAAATAGGTGCTACCGATTACCTAATCAAACCCTTAAACGTGCCCCAATTTTCGAAGGCTTTTTTCAGAGCAATCAAAGCTAATGTTACCCAGCACAGTATTGTATTTCCCTCTGAAATTTTGGTTAAGTCAGGACGACGAATGGAAATAGTGCACTTTGACACTATTCAATACATAGAAGCTTACGGAATGTACTCCAAAATATTTCAGGACAACGGAAAGGTTCTCATCGCCAATTCCATGTTAATATCCCTAGAAAAACAACTCCCTAATAAATTATTTTTACGTATTCATCGCTCTTTTGTAGTCAACATTCAAAAAATCATGGGTTTTGACAAGCGAAAGGTCTATTTAGAAAACAAGGAAATTGAATTGGGGGGAGTATATAAGGCCAAATTCAATTCCTTGTTTAGTTTTTTGGATAATACGCTACCCAACTGAAATACTATACGTTATTTTGATCCAAATACTTTTTGTAGTATGTCATTGACTCGCGCCACAGGATCTTTACGGATTTTGCGTTCTTCTTGAGCTACCAACACAAACAGCCCGTCAATCGCTTTTTGCGTAGCATACTGCTTAAGGTCAGGATTCACCTTTTGTACCAAAGGAATTTTGTTGTACGTGTTGACCAAATCAGCATAGTATTTGGTAGCGTTGTTGAGCTTAAGCGTACTATCCACTACTGGATAAAACTGCTTGTACAACTCCTCATTGGTGGTACGCTGCAAGTAGCCCGTTGCGGCCGTAGAGTCTCCCTTCAAAATCCCCAACGCGTCTTGAATCGTCATAGAGGTGATGGCTTTCACAAAAATAGGTTTTGATTTTTTGGCGGCATCTTCGGCAGCACGGTTGAGCGAAAGCACAAATCTATCCACCTCTTTGCCAAATCCCATTTGACGAAGTCTTGCTTCTACGCGCTGTACATCGGGCGGAAATGCGATTTTAATCAGCGAATTTTTAAAATAGCCATCCACCGCCGAAGCTTTGGCGGAGCCATTGGAAATACCTACCTGCAAGGCTTCTTTTAGTCCTTTTATGATATCATCATTGGTGAGACCATCGGCGGTGTTTTGCCCCGTAAGTACTTGTCCTGCTTTGTTTAGCAGCCCTCCAAGACCGCCAGGCTTATTGTCTTGGGCAAAAATTTGAAGAGAAATAAGAGTAATAAGACCCGTAAAAAACGCAGATTTTTTCATGATACGTAACATTTGATTTAAGTAGGTGTGTAAGTAAGACAACTAATTTGTAAAGAAGTCACAAACATATTACTAAGAAAATAGATTGTAAAAGAACAACGTTCATGCCAAAACAGAATTTTGTCTAACTTTGAAAAAAATTTATTAACCATGGTCAAAGCTGAAGTAATTACGATTGGAGACGAAATATTGTTTGGACAAATCACCGATACAAATACGCAATGGATAAGTACAGAACTCACCAATATTGGCATCCGAACCATTCGCAAATCTTCCGTGGGCGACAATGAAGATAGTATTTTGGAAATTCTCGCCGAAGCCGAAAAGAGAGCGGACGTCATCTTAATCACAGGCGGACTTGGCCCCACCAAAGACGATATCACCAAAACTACTCTTTGCAAATATTTTGATACTGAGCTATATATCAATGAAGAAGCGTTGGCATTGGTGACCTCATTTTTTGTAAAGAGAGGTCGCCCCATGACAGAACTCAATCGTCAACAAGCCGCTCTTCCTAAAAACAGTACATACATTCCCAACAATTGGGGTACTGCTCCTGGGATGTGGTTTGAACGCAACGGCAAAGTTTTTGTTTCGATGCCGGGTGTGCCTTTTGAAATGAAAAGCCTTATGAGTCATGCTATTTTGCCAAAATTACAGTCGTTTTTTAAAACAGCGGTCATTCATCACAAAATGCTACGCACCATTGGCATTGGGGAGTCTTTCTTAGCCGAGCGCATAGAAGCTTGGGAAGATGCCCTACCCTCTCATATCAAACTTGCCTATTTACCTAGTTTTGGACAAGTACGCTTACGCCTCACAGCTACTGGCACTGACCTCTCTCAGCTCCAAAAAGATACGCAAACAGAAGTAGACAAAGTAATGCCTCTCATCGCCCATTTTGTGTATGGATACGATGACGATGAAATCGAAACTGTGGTGGGTAAATTACTCAAAGAACGAGGCCAAACCGTAGCTACTGCCGAAAGCTGTACAGGTGGCTACGTATCTCATCTTATCACCAAAATACCCGGTTCTTCTCAGTATTTTATGGGAGGAATAGTAAGTTATAGCAACGACGTCAAGATACAACAACTAGGCGTGAGTCCCGATACACTAGCTACTGTGGGTGCTGTAAGCGAGCAGACAGTCATACAAATGGCTGAAGGAGTGCGTCAGCGTCTCCAAACTACCTATGGTATTTCGGCAAGTGGTATCGCAGGCCCTGACGGGGGTAGCGACGAAAAACCGGTAGGTACTATTTGGATTGCAGTGGCGGGTCCTGACAATACCGTAACCCAAAAACTTCAGTTAGGAAAATTTCGCGAACAAAACATTCAATTTACCAGCGTTTATTTATTGAATTTATTACGTAAACAAATGTTGGGTATATAGAGTAGTTTAATCATTCTTAATCAAATACCAATGGCAATAGCAGAAATGGTGATGCCTCGCATGGGTGAGAGCATCATGGAGTGTACCATCATCAATATCCTAAAACAAGTAGGTGATTCGGTATCAGCAGATGATTCGGTATTGGAAGTAGCCACCGACAAAGTAGACACCGAAGTGCCTTCCCCTTTTAGTGGCGTAATTACCGAAATCCTTGTCAAAGAGGGAGATGTAGTTCCTATTGGTCAGACCGTAATCAAAATTGAGACCTCATCCCTTCTCCCTATAGCCCCCCCTTCTGATGCCCCCGCACCTTCTGACGGAGAAGAAGAAGTAATCGAACTAGAGCGCCAGTTTCATGAAGTTTCGAGCGCACTTACCTCAAGTTTTACTGAATCAGGTGCTAAAGCTACAGGGCGATTTTATTCTCCATTGGTATTAAACATCGCCAAAACCGAAGGACTCTCTGCCCAAGAACTCGACCAAATCGAAGGAACAGGTGCCGAAAATAGGGTTACAAAAAAAGATATTCTCAGGTATTTGGAACAGAAAAAACAAACACCTTCTGCTCCAACCCAAAAGCCTACCGCGCCCTCGCCAACGGTCACTCCTATCAAAACTTCTGACTCAGGTGCGGTAGAAATCATACCTATGGACCGAATGCGCCGTCTCATCGCCGAGCGCATGATCGAATCCAAACGTATTTCACCCCATGTGTCGTCGTTTGTAGAAACCGACATGACCAACATTGTTTTGTGGCGCAATCAAATCAAAGACGATTTCAAACGCCAAACTGGAGAAGGAATCACTTTTACACCGCTGCTTATTGAAGCAGTAGTGAAAGCAATCAAAGACTTCCCGCTTATTAATATTTCGGTAGAAGGCGACAACATCCTTAAGAAAAGAGACATCAATATTGGTATGGCGGTGGCATTGCCTAGTGGGAATCTGATTGTACCTGTAATCCACAATGCCGACCAGTATAGTTTGATTGGTTTAGCCAAAAAAGTAAACGACCTTGCCAATCGAGCTCGCCAAAACAAGCTCACTGCCGACGATCTAGCCGGTGGTACCTACACCGTTTCCAACATCGGAACTTTTGGTAACATCATGGGAACTCCTATCATCCTCCAACCGCAAGTAGCCATCATGGCTTTTGGGGCTATCCAAAAGCGTCCCGTGGTCATCGAAACCCCACAAGGTGACGTAATTGGTATCAGAAGTATGATGTATATCTCTCACTCATATGATCATAGAGTGGTAGACGGCGCTCTGGGAGGGATGTTTGTTAAGCGAGTCAGTGAGTACTTAGAAGGTTTTGACCCACAAAGAAAAATATTCTAAAAGCCCATTTTCATCCCCACCTTCGCAGATAAGTTGGGGATTTTTTTTCCTAAAATTGTAAGGTACGATTCTTTTAGCGATTCAAGAAAGAGCTTATTTTATCACTTGCTAAGGCTATTTCTTAGCTTAACTTTCTTTCGCTATGCCCATGATACAAACAGCCCCCAATGTAAATCTCCACGTAGAAGATTGGGGTCACGGCCCAACGGTCGTTTTTTTGCACGGATGGCCACTAAGCCACGAAATGTTTGAATATCAAATCAATCAACTTGGTAACGATTTTCGGTGTATTTTGATTGACCGCCGCGGCTTTGGACAATCCGATAAGCCTTGGTCAGGCTATGATTACGATACTTTGGCTGATGACCTAGAAGCAGTTTTTGAAGCCCTCAGCTTAGAAGAGATTACTTTGATAGGTTTTTCAATGGGAGGTGCCGAAGCCATTCGCTACATAAGTCGACACGGAAGCCGCCGTATCGCCAAGTTAGTTTTGCTGGGAGCCGCTGCCCCTAAAATGTTAAAAACACCTGATTTTGAAGAAGGTATTGATAAAGAAGTATTCGACGAAATGATTGAAAATGCCATCCAAGATCGTGCTACTTTTATGGAATCATTCAGCAAAGATTTTTTTGGAGTCAATCTTCTCAATACCCCTTTGAGCAGCCAATTGCTAGATTGGTTTCATGGTCTAGGAATGAAATCGTCGCCAAGAGCCTTTGTAAACTGTATTCTCACTTTCAGTCAGGCCGACTTGCGAGAAGACCTCGCCACAATTGATGTTCCTACGCTTATTATTCATGGTACAGGCGACAAAACTGTTCCATTTGAACTCACTGCCAAAGCCATGCACCAAGGTATAGCAGGCTCACAATTGATTTCCTATGAAGAGGCCCCTCATGGCTTTTTTTATACCGAATGGCCTCAACTCAACCGCCACCTAACTGAGTTTATCACCAGCTCAGTAGCCATAGAAGAAAAAGTATTATCCTAAAACAACCGAGCGGCCTTGTTATCCTGTGACGCCACACCATAACAAGGCCGCTCAATACTCATTACTATACTTTTTTAAATTTGTAGGTAGTAACCACTTTAATATTGACCGAAGGATTATCGGGGTCTGGCTCCATTATGGTCTGTGACATCGAAAAAGTATCACTATCTACCGTATAATCGAACTCCGTCACCTCATTATCTTTATCCGTAAACTTGAGTTTACTTCCTGAGACCTCCCATTTGGTAGTACCGTTAAGCCCTTCTATTTCTGTATCCTCAGTAATACAACTTGGAGGATTGTTTGTGGAAAATACACCATCTGATTTGAAAGTAAAAATCATGTCTGAAAAACAAGTACCAAAAAGTGCAAAAAGAGGCAGAATATCTTCTTCGGGCTCATTGTCTTCTTTTATTAATAGTGCGCTCAACTTCCAATTGCCCACCAAGGGCCCACCGGCCGTTGGGTCGTCTTTTTTACTACAAGAAAAAACAACTGTCATGAGAAGGCAAATCGCCGCTGACCGTAAAAAAACCGGAGAAGGAAAAAGTGTGTTTACCATAAGATAATAGATAAAAAGGTGTGAGAAAAACTTTTATTTAAAGTTAACAAAAATTTCTATTAAGCTCTATTCTAATTTATCAAACGGTAATTCTGGTGACACCCGAAAATGCTGGATTGAGCCATCCCATGGGCACATCGGCTACGATAGTTCCGTCGGGGTCAAGCACCCTCCCTTCTGCTCTACCTTCTTCTTTGAATCCTATTTTTTTGTAAAGTTCAATCGCCTTAGGATTGCTTGAACGTGCATGAAGCTCAATACGTAAAATATCTTTTCGCTCCTGCATAACATAATCGAGCAAAGCCGTAAAGACTTTTTTCCCTAGCCCTTTCCCCTGAAAATCAGGATGCACACAAATAGTAGTATCTCCCAACATATGCTTAAAACACTCAATACCTAAAGAATAAGTGTGTACTTCGGCCACAATTTGCCCTTTTTCTTCTGCTACGATAGAACAACCATTGGCCAAGCTTTTGGTTAAAAAGTTTTGGATATATACCTCCGTGATTTCGTGTTCTTTGCGGGCAATCCCACCCGATATCCGGGCAACAGTTTGGTACAAGTATTGGATTGAATGAAGATCCTCTAAGGTAGATTTTCTAATGAGCATTAGTAAAGTTAGGTTGTAAGCAATAGAAGACTGCTGTATTTATTCTTGAAACAACTTGATTGTATAATCCAACAAGCTCATATCTCCGTACTTTCCATGCCCTGGCACTACGGTTTTTAGGGAAGAATACTGCTGCTTGATACGGGCTACAGTAGCGCCCCAATCTCCTACTGTAGCATCGGCCAAATTTCCCTTTTTGGCTCCAATCTCTTTGATTAAACACCCTCCAAACAATACCTCTTCGTTTGGAATATAACTTGTGATATTGTCGGAAGTGTGGCCCTTGCCCCAGTAAGTATTAATGACTTTTTGGTTGCCCAATGTCAATATCAATTCTTTTTCAAAACCGTGTTGAGGAATTTCAGGCTTACCAACAGTATCTTTTTGGGCAAACTGCTGCGTTAGAGTAGAGGAATAGGAGGGCACTCCTCTATCATGAAATACTCGAAGCCCCCCCAAACAATCTTCATGAAAATGATTGATAACCACCGCCTTTACCTTCGCCTTGGCTTCGAGTTCAACCCATTTAAACAACGCCACCGAAGCTGAATCGTTGACAGGAGTGTCAAACACAATCGCTTCTCCATTTTGGATATAAATCATGCCATTGCACGGTACCTTTCCCCATACGCGCGTAAATAAAAAAGAACGATGAACGTAAATATTTGCACTGATTGGCTCTACTTCAATAAGAGGCGTTTTATAAACCTGTGCCTTTAGTTCTATGAAAAACAATAGCCCTAAGGCAATCTTAAATATACTTTTTTTAGTCATTATCAATGATTTACTCTGCTCTCAAATATTTTTTACTTTAAATTTTTACGACGATTACGTTGGAAATCTTCCAGCACAAACCCTCCTAAGCCCTGCAAATTGCTATAATATGCCCGACCATTGTTAACTCTCGTAAACTCCTGAACAAATTGTTTTAAGTAAGGGTCAGAAGCAATCATAAAGGTCGTGATTGGAATTTCTAGGCGACGACACTGCGCTGCAAGCGTAAGGGTTTTACTCACGATTTTTCGATCAAGCCCAAAACTATTTTTATAATATCTAAGCCCTTCTTTTAAGCACGTAGGTTTGCCATCAGTAATCATAAAAATCTGCTTGTTTTTGGTTTTACGACGCCGTAGCAAATCCATCGCCAGCTCCAGTCCCGCCACGGTATTGGTGTGGTAAGGCCCTACTTCCAGATAGGGCAAATCTTTGAGTTGAATCTGCCAAGCATCATTTCCAAACACAATAATATCTAGTGTATCTTTTGGGTATTTAGTTTTGATAAGCTCTGCCATTGCCAACGCCACCTTTTTAGCAGGGGTGATACGGTCTTCTCCATACAAAATCATCGAGTGGCTCACATCGATCATTAAGACGGTAGAGGTGTTGGTTTTTTGCTCTTTTTCTACAACTTCTAAATCTTTTTCTAGCAAAAAAAAGTCTCCAATGCCATGATTGATTTGGGCATTTTTGATGGATTCGGTCATCGAAATTTGCTCAAGTGTATCTCCAAACTGAAAGTCACGTACATCACTGCTAAGTTCATCGCCCGTGCCAGTATAAGGCGTATGATGATTGCCCCCCGCTTTGGAGCGCTTGAGTTTACCAAAAATCTCTTCTAAAGCACTTCGTCTAATACTTCGTTCGCTTTTAGGAGTCATCACTACTTTTCCTTCTTCATTTTCTTCGGTGATGTAGCCCTTGCGCTTCAAATCCTCAAAGAAATCGCCAATCCCATATTGGTCATTGGTAAGGTTATACTGCCGATCCAATTGACTCATCCAAGCCATCGCTTGCGACACATCGCCTGAGGTCATCAGCAACAACTGCTGAAAAACATTGAACAATTCGTCAAATTTACTTTTGCCGCTTTGTTGGGTAGGTTTAAATTCTGAAAAACGATGACCTAACATAATAAAATTGGGGATTAAGATGTAACTTAATAAGAATCTCCGCTTCTGCTCAACACCGAAAATTCCTCAGAAGTTTGGAGAACGTCCTACAAAATAAGCTATATATCTATTTTTATCATTGAGTTAACTATAGTTGAGGTATATTGCCTTTCTTAGCAGCTTCTTAGGTTATTAACCACTTCGTATCGTTATGAATCAATCCGAAATCTCTTCTAACTTAAAGAGTGTGTATGATCAGCAGTATGCTCAAGCCGACACACGCTGGCGCGATATAGGCGCTCGCCAAAAAGCCGAAAACATCATCAAGTTATGTAAAAAACATAACTTTAACAAGCTTCTCGACGTAGGAGCAGGCGATGGCGCAGTGCTTACCGAATTAGATAGGCATCATTTTGTCAAAGAGCTATCTGCCGTCGAAATCTCCAATAGCGGCATCGAAAAAATCAACTCACGACAGCTTAATTCTCTTAAAGAAGTAAAGCTATTTGATGGGTATTCGATTCCTTATGCTGACAAAACCTTTCCGCTGGCGACCTGCTCACATGTGATAGAGCATGTAGAGCATCCACGGATTTTGTTAAGGGAGATTGCTCGCGTTTCTACGTACCAATTTTTCGAAATCCCGATTGATTTTAGTTTGTTTGTAGATCAAAAAATCGAACATTTTTTGTCTTACGGGCATATCAATATTTATACACCCGCTTTGTTCAAGTTTTTGTTAAAATCGGAGGGCTTTGAGATTTTGGATGAAGCCTTCATGTTTTTGAGTGATGAAGTAGTGGATTTTATGATGAAAGATTGGAAACAACGATTGATTTACAAAACCAAAGTTTTTTTCCTAAAAAACTCTCCATTTTATCGTGTCAAGCCCAATGCTTATGCGGTTTTGTGTCGCCACCAGGGACAAGACATCAAGATATTTTAACAGTAAGAGGCAGCTTTCTGATAGAAAACTGCCTCTTAAAACTGATGTAAAGTCTTAGGCTTTTTCGCCACAAAACTCTTCAAAAGCCATTACTAAGTGCTCAGCAATCATTTTGGCATTGCGACCCTCAATGTGGTGACGTTCAATGAAATGAACCAGCTCGTCGTCCTTAAAAATCGCAATAGAAGGCGAAGAAGGAGGATATGGCAACAAATACTCGCGCATTTTGGCAGTAGCTTCTTGGTCTACGCCCGCAAATACAGTTACGAGATTGTCAGGCTTTAAGTCACTAAAAGCCAAAGCCGCTTTTACACCTGGGCGACAAGCACCCGCTGCACAGCCACAAACCGAATTTACAACCACCAAAGAAGTGCCTTTAGCGTTGGCCATAAAATCGTCTACTTCAGCGCCAGTTGTCAGTTGTTGAAATCCTACGCTCGTCAGATCTTCTTTCATCGGAGCTACTAAGTGAGGAGGATACATAAGTTTATTTAATTTGAAAATTTGAAAATTAAAAGGTCTAATTTGGTCATTTGAGAATGAATAGAATCATTTTCAAATGACTGAATTTACTCATTTTTACATTATTACAAAAAGCCTAGCTCAAGCTTGGCTTCATCACTCATCATATCTTGCGAGTAGGGAGGATCCCAAGTAAGTTCTACGCTCACATCGTTTACGCCTTCTACTTCCCTGATTTTTTGTTCAATCTCACCCGGAATCGTCCCCGCCGAAGGGCAAGAGGGAGAAGTGAGCGTCATTTCTACGTAGACGTTATTGACAGGAAAGATTTTCAAGTCATAGATTAGCCCCAATTCCCATACATCCACGGGAATCTCAGGGTCATAGACTTGCTTTATTGCTTTTATGACTTCTTCTTTTAATTCTGCTTCTTCGGTCATTGTATGGTTGATTAGTTGGGTACGATTTGACTCTGGGCAAATTCTTTCATCCGCGCAATCATAGAGGCCAATCCTCCCGCACGACGCGAAGTGATGATATTGCTCATGCCTATTTTTTCAATGAAATAAAGTTGGGCAGCCGCAATATCCTCGGGTTTTTCGTCCGAAAGAACCTTAATTAAGAGACTCACCAATCCCTTACTGATTTGGGCTGTTGGTTCGCTATCTGCCTCAAAATGAACGAGATTATCACGCATTTCGCAGTGTAGCCACACCTTCGACTGACACCCCCGAATCAGGTTGTCGTCGGTCTTGTAAGCTTCATCAATAGGAGGCAGTTTTTTACCTAAGTCAATGATATATTGTGTTTTGTCTAACTGTTCGTCAAACAAATCAAAATCTTCGATTAGCTCGTCTTGTTTTTCGTTGATTGTCATTCTATTTTACCTAGAGGTCTTGATTGATGTCGTATCATCAATATAGTAATTACATCATTTAAGTAACTATAAACTATTCTGTATTTGCCAACAAATATTTCTCTGATAAAACGGATTTCTTTTTCAGGATTCATCTTTCCCATTTCAGGAAACTTACTTAAGATAAGCAAATTATGCTCTAATTCTTTTACCCAGTTTTCTGCTAAAACGTCTGAATCACGCATTAAATAAGAAACTACATCACGTAAATCCTCTTTAGCAGGCTCCGTCCATATTATCGTTTTAACCATTGCTTGGCTTGAGTCATAACATTATCATGTGAATCCACTTTTCCTGATGCTGCCTGTTCCAACGCATCATCCAATTTAGCAATCACGATAATTCGTTCAATGATTTCATCGACACTTACTCTTTCAGGCAAATCCTGTAGAGAGTCAATGACACTTTTTGTGCTAATTGTCGTTGATAACATTATTTTTAAATTTAGTTTAACATTTTTTTGACTCGTTCTAAGCCTACCACCAATTTATCAATCTCTTCTTTGGTGTTATAAACCGCAAAAGAGGCCCGAGAAGTTCCGACGATTCCGAGGCGTTGCATCAAAGGCTGTGTACAGTGATGCCCCGTCCGAACCGCAATACCTTGCTGGTCCAGAATCACCCCAATATCTTCTGGATGTATGCCCTCCATTACAAACGAAATCACGCTTACTTTTTCTTTGGCAGTACCCACCAAACGCAGCCCTTCTATACTACTAAGAGCCTCAGTACCATACACTAGCAGTTCATGCTCATATGCTGCAATTTTGTCTTTACCAAGAGTTTCGACATATTCTAGTGCATTATGAGCCGCCACTACATCAGCAATGTTGGGTGTGCCTGCTTCAAATTTATAAGGCAAATCATTGTAGGTAGTTTTGGCAAAGGTCACTTCTTTAATCATTTCTCCTCCCCCCCGGTACGGCGGCATCGCCTCCAAAACTTCTTTTTTACCATACAAAACGCCCATGCCCGTAGGGCCATAGAGCTTGTGCAACGAAAACACGTAGAAGTCACAATCAAGTGCTTGTACATCTATTGTAATGTGAGAGCTTGCTTGTGCCCCATCGATAAGCACCTTGGCTCCTACAGCATGTGCTTTTTCGATAATTTCGGCAATAGGGTTGATGGTTCCGAGGGCGTTGGAAACATGAACCACCGACACGAGTTTGGTTTTTTCTGACAACATCTTTTCAAACTCATCCATCAAAAGTTCGCCCGCATCATTGATAGGGATGATCCGTAGCACACAACCTTTCTCCTCACAGAGCATTTGCCAGGGAACAATATTGGAGTGATGCTCCATGGTACTAATGATAATTTCGTCACCTTCTTTCAAAAACTTACGTCCGTAGGTTTGTGCAACGAGGTTGATACCATCGGTGGTACCATAGGTAAAGATAATCTCCTCTACCCGACGAGCATTCATAAAATGTTGAATCTTATATCGAGACGCCTCAAATGCAGAAGTTGCTTTTTCGGCCAATGAATGAATCCCCCGGTGGATGTTGGCATTGTAATGCTCATAATAACGCGCCAAAGCATTCAATACGGGCAGGGGTTTTTGAGTAGTGGCGGCATTGTCAAAGTAAACCAATGGTTTGCCATTGACAACCTCCTCTAAAATAGGAAAATCTTGACGAATTTTTTGAATATCAAGCACAGAGAAATACGTTATTCGTGATACTTAAATTGCGAACAGCCTTTGTCAAAGAGAAGTATTTGAGAAGGCTACCAAAACAACAAACAAATTTAGTGTTGAGTTTTATAATGTCTAAATAAAAACCCATCCGTTGGTATAAAAGTCATTTTTTATGTGACTTAAAAGAATTTGATTTGTCTCATCTTTAAACTAAAACCAACAATTGCCATGGTCAATGCCAAACACTTAGCTACTTTTATCCTCGGCGCAGCGGCAGGAGTAGCATTACACAAATATTTACAGACAGAAGAGGGTGAAAAGATGTTTGAAGATCTCAAAACCAAAGCCAACGACCTCAAATCGGAAGCTGAAGGTGCAATCGACAAAATGCCAGAATACTTTGAGCAGCTCAAAACCCAAGGCTCAGATGCTCTCAAAAAATATACTCCCGAAGCCGAAAAAATGCTACAGGATTTGCTGGATAGCCTCCAAGGAAAAGGAAACACCCCTTCGGCTACCGTCGAAAAGTAATCATGCAAATGCAAAAAGGTGCGCTTTTAGGCGCACCTTTTTATATTGTACAACTAGTGACTTATTATTCTTCGCCTACTACACTTACGCTCAAAGAATGTTTTACTTCTTTGTGTAAGTCGAGGATTGCTTTATAAGTACCTACTGTTTTTACGTCTTCAATCGTAATTTTCTTACGATCTACGTCAAAACCTTTTACTTTAAGTGCATCAGAAATCTGAGTGTTGGTCACACGTCCAAAGATCTTGCCACTGTCACCTACTTTAGCTACTAGTTGGATAGTAATATCTCCAATGCTAGCCGCCAAATCTTCAGCGTCTTTTTTGATTTTTTCGGCCTTGTGAGAAGCTTGCTTCAAATTTTCGGCCAATTGTTTCTTGTTTGATTCTGTCGCCATTACCGCGAAGCCCTGCGGAATAAGATAGTTGCGACCATAGCCAGCTTTTACATCTACAACGTCGTTTTTGTAACCAAGCCCGGCAATATCAGTTCTTAAAATAACTTGCATCGTCAGTTTTCTCCTTCCGTTTTTACTTTAATTGATCAGCTACGTACGGTAATAATCCTAAGTGGCGCGCACGTTTGATAGCCTGCGACACTTTGCGTTGATACTTCAATGAAGTACCAGTAAGACGGCGAGGTAAAATTTTACCTTGCTCGTTGATTAACTTCAATAAGAAGTTAGGGTCTTTGTAATCAATAAACTTAATACCAGCTTTTTTGAAGCGGCAGTATTTTTTGCGGTTTTGATTACGCTCGATGGGTTCGTTTACTAATGTCATTGTCTTAGCCCTCCTTAGATGTTTCGGTTTGTTTTTTTCCTACAAGTCCTCCGCGTCTGCGTTCTGCATACGCTACATGATGCTTATCCATAGCGACAGTCAAATAGCGCATCACGCGCTCATCACGGCGAAACTCTGTCTCAATCACTTGAATAAGTGAAGGTTCAGACTTAAACTCGAAGAGTTGATAAAAACCTGTGTTTTTGTTTTGGATAGGATAAGCCAATTTCTTTAGGCCCCAATTGTCCTCGTGTACTAGTTCCGCACCGTTGTCGGTAAGGATTTTGCGAAACTTCTCGACGGTGTCCTTCATCTGTTGATCAGACAAAACGGGAGTTAAAATGAACACCATCTCATACTGTTTTGTAAACATACTGAGAATTGTTAAACGTTTATAAAAATGAACTCATTGTAAATGAGGGCGCAAAGGTAGCTTTTTTTAAAATTCTAGCCAAAATTATTGGTGTTATTTTCTAAAAACCACTTATTATCAGTCAGCTCCCAACGGAAATAGGGCAGAAGCTCGGTGAGCTTCTTTCATCAATGCTTCCATTTTAGCTACTTTGTCAGGAAATTGCTTAGACAAATCTACTTGTTCTGAACTATCTTTGGTCAAATCGTAGAGTTCTATTCTAGAGGATTCTGGACGATTTACATTCAGTTTGACGGCTTTCCAGTTTCCTTGGCGAACGGCTTGCTTACCGCCTCCTTCATGAAACTCCCAATACAAATATTCGTGCTGTTTTTGTTTGCCTTTTCCAGTAAGAGTAGCTGCAAAAGAAAGTCCGTCAGTAGGTGAAGTCACTTTGGTATGAGCAAGCTCGGCCACTGTAGGAAACAAATCCCAAAAAGCTCCCACAAAATCACTTTGGGTATTGGGTTTTATCGTACCAGGCCAACTTACCACAAAAGGTACCCGAATCCCGCCCTCGTACAAATCACGCTTAACTCCCCTAAGCCCTCCTCCACTATTAAAAAAAACAGGGTCAGCACCTCCTTCAACGTGAGGGCCATTGTCGCTCGAAAACATAATGATGGTATTTTTATCCAAACCTTTGGCTTTGAGCTTATCCATGACCTCTCCAACGTATTGGTCCAAGCGCGCCACCATTGCTGCAAAGGTAGCATGTGGATAAGGTTGAGAGGTATATCCACCATCTTTGGCGTCTACGCCATAGTCGGCTCCCTTAAATGGCTTTTCAGGAAATTTCCCTTTATAATATTCCAAAAGAGGATCGTCAGGGACTAACAATTCGGCATGAGGCAAAATGTAGGGTAAAAACAGAAAAAAAGGCTGTTTATCGTTTTGTTTGTCAATAAATGTCAAAGTTTGCTCTTGAATTAAGTCTGGTGCAAAAGTCTTTGCAAATTGAAGATTCTGATTTTCCGTTAAAACTATCTTCTTTTCATTTTCCCAAAGGTGAGCAGGATAATAGCGATGTGCCAACTTTTGACAATTGTACCCATAAAAATAATCAAAGCCTTGCTTGAGAGGGTCTCCCTCCGACCCTACTGGCCCCAGCCCCCATTTACCAAATGCAGCTGTGGTATATCCTGCCTTTTTCAAGACTTCGGCAATGGTGGTTTCAGAAGCCGCCAAGGGTTGTTGACCTTCGGGAATCATTTCTTTGTTGCCTCGTATGTACGTATGCCCCGTGTGCTGCCCTGTCATAAGTGCTGAACGCGAAGGGGCGCATACCGTAGTGCCAGCATAAAACTGATTGAAGCGCATTCCTTGAGCCGCCAAACGATCCAGATTGGGAGTTTTTATTAGTTTTTGGCCATTGAAACCCACATCTCCGTAGCCTAAGTCGTCCGCCACAATCAACACGATATTGGGTTGAATGGCATTTTTTTGTTGGGCTTTTCCAGGTAGTGAGAGGCATATCAAAAAACAAATCCCTAACCAAGTCTTTTTCATGAATTTGTGGTTTTATAAATAATTAGTCCTACTTTCTAATTAAAGACCATCACTGCCCCAAATCTCCCTTGCAAATTCTTCAAAATCCTCATTTATTGCTTCTCTTACTCTTCTTTGAGCACACTTTCTCACTACCAAAATTTCATAAATAATATTTGGAGAAGGACTTTTTTGGTTTCATCTTTGCATAAACAATTAAATCACTAGAGAAAGAAGAGATTTTATTTTTGTCTAAACTCAGGCAGTAATCAGTTTAAGTAATGCAGGTGAGCGCTATTGGATTGGCATGGTTTGCTACCTCCTATCCCTTACTTAATTAGGGATGATTTAGATTTTTTATGATTAAAAATCCCCTCAAAGTAGTTTTTAATACAAAAGCGCAAAGCAATTCCAAAATTCAGACTTTAACCTTCTATATCAATCTTTATATTATTCATTATCAAAACCATCAATTTTATGAAATTCGAAACCCTCCAACTCCACGCAGGGCAAGCCCCCGACCCTACCACCAATTCACGCGCAGTACCTATTTACCAGACTACATCTTATGTTTTCAACAATTCGGAACATGGCGCTAACTTATTTGCGCTCAAGGAGTTTGGAAATATTTACACTCGCATCATGAATCCTACCAGCGATGTATTCGAAAAACGTATCGCAGCGTTGGAAGGTGGAGTAGCTGCCTTAGCAACAAGTTCAGGACACGCAGCCCAGTTTTTGGCAATCAACAATATCACTACCGTAGGAGACAATTTTGTCACTACTTCGTTTTTATATGGAGGTACTTACAATCAATTCAAAAACTCTTTCAAAAATATCGGCGTAGAGGCACGTTTTGTAAAAGGTGATAAAGTCGAAGATTTTGAGAAGTTGATTGATGAAAAAACCAAGTGTTTATATTTAGAAACAATTGGCAACCCTGGCTTTAATGTTCCTGATTTTGAGGCATTTGCCCAATTAGCCCAAAAATACGATTTGCCTCTTATTGTCGATAATACCTTTGGTGCAGGTGGAGCGATTGCGCAACCTATCAAGCATGGCGCACACATCGTGGTAGAATCTGCCACTAAATGGATTGGCGGACACGGCACGAGCATGGGCGGCGTGATTGTAGATGCAGGTACTTACAATTGGGGCAATGGCAAATTCCCCCAATTTACTGAGCCTTCGCCAAGCTACCACGGCTTGGTCTTAAACGATGTTTTTGGAATTGGCGGGCCTTTCGGTAATATTCAGTTTATTATCCGTGCTCGGGTAGAAGGACTTCGCGACTGGGGACCGTCTCAGTCGCCATTCAACTCTTTCTTATTACTTCAAGGCCTCGAAACCCTTACTTTAAGAGTAGAGCGAATTGGTGAAAATGCCCTTGCTTTGGCGCAGTGGTTGCAAGCTCATCCACAAGTCGAAAGTGTTAATTACTTAGGATTAGAAGGCAATCCCTATCACGAACTTGCCAAAAAATATCTTAATCGCGGCTTTGGTGGCGTGTTATCGTTTAAGCTCAAAGGCGACAAAGCTCAAGCAGAGAAATTTGTAAACAGCCTTGAGTTGATCAGTCACTTAGCCAACGTTGGTGATTCAAAAACACTTATTATTCACCCAGCCTCCACGACTCACTCGCAGCTTTCTGCCGAAGAACAAATAACGGCGGGCGTTGATCCTAATCAATTGCGGGTATCGGTAGGGATTGAGCACATTGATGATATCAAAGCTGATTTTGAGCAAGCATTTGGTAAATTATAACTTATCATTATCTATAAAAGAAGGGGTCTCCGATGCATCGGAGACCCCTTCTTTTATAGATA
>VFQP010000313.1_pt1 | contig 111219 bp, 91 predicted proteins | sample 3512351 | NCBI WGS metagenome assembly VFQP01 (sample SAMN10412372, study PRJNA504923) | tailings metagenome | isolation source: Relicate 1 Philex TSF1 revegetated site | place: Philippines: Tuba, Benguet | collected 2017-08-29
GCACCTGGTTTGGGACCAGGGGGTCGCAGGTTCGAATCCTGTCTTCCCGACTTGACGGGACAAAATAGAGAAGTCTATTGTTGTCCCGTTTTTATTTTACCTAATTCTTTATTTAATTGCTTTGTACAAGCAATAGATTCATTTCGGCAGTTAGTTCAAGCCACTGGTTTCTAGGAACTGCTGAATGTCCTCCGCTTCCTGCTTAAAACAGGTTAGTGGTGTATTGAAGCTGCGTGAAAAATATTACTGGGTTTGTAAGATCAATGGTTTCTTTTGGGTTGCTGGTAGTTTTTTATCCGCCTGGAAGATATATGGGTAGGGCTGATGGATGTCGCGGCCATTAATCCGTGATTTGATAATGATCTCGTAAAGGGCGCCAGGCTTTAAGTTTGCAATCGCTACCCTATTGTTTTTGGCGTTGCCTGCTTCAATGCATTCCTCCGTTCCTAGCTGACGGATACAGATCCGGTAATTTCCCTCCCCGGACACAATTTGCTTTTCAAGCACATTCTCCCAGGTAAAGATGATCTTATCAGATTTCTTCTTCATAGAATTGATCAGCGCTGCACTGCTGTCGAAGACCATGGAACTGGAATCTGCAAATTCAAACAGGGAAGAAAACGAAAGCAGGGAACCTCTTTTGGTAAGATCGAAAAAACAGTCCCGCATTCTTTTTCTTTGTCCTTTGGTGAACATCATCATACAGGAGTCATCTACATAGTCGAGGTAATTCATGTACATTTCTCCATCAGGATCCTGGGTGCAATTTTTTTTAATGCCGGACGGGCAATAGTAATTTTGTTGCTGCTGTGTGGGCGTATCGTCAACAAAATCATTTCCGCACTGATTTTCTCCATTTCCGGAAATATGCAGGAGATCAAGCCAGTGACCCACTTCGTGCGTGGTTGTGCGTCCTTTATTATAGGAAGTATTGGGTACATTGCCGATATACCGGTAATTAAGTACAACACCGTCGTACATATTAATGCCGCCCGGTGGGGTAGCATAGCCTGCCAGTGGTTTTATGATGCCGTCTTTTTTTCTTTTGATATTGCCGATCCAGACATTCAGGTATTGATTAGAGGGCGCGCCATCTTCTCCGCCGACGCTGCTGAACTTGATGGGGTCTGCTTCCTTGCAAAGGACAGTATCATAATTGATCACAAATGCCGACTTGCTGGTTTGGAGGTAACTGATCTTTTCGATTTCGAAACTAATCTTGCAATTACCGGCTGCCTCCTTACTGAAACGGGAGGGGATACTGCCGTTATCAGGGTTGGTTCCGGCAAAGTCGTTATTCAGGATGGCAAACTGTTCCCTGATCTTTGCTTCGGCTATCCTTTCTGCATTTTTTTTGTAGAGTACATGCACATATACTTTCACGGTAATTGTTCTATCATTGTCGGCAAAGGCAACTGTTTTTTCCTGGAAACCATACATTTTTTCCAGTACCGGGTAGGATCTTACTACCTGGAAATAAGAAGGAAATGTGCCACAGTCTTCTTTTTGCGCATGACCCCTGGTACAAAGAAAAAGTAATGACAGCGTAACTATTACTTTCATAATCATTGTTTTTTTCTAACCTGGATAGTATCCCTTACAATCACTCCTGCACTGAGGGTAACCGGTTTGGCGATCCGGTGAAGCACCATGGCGCCCACTTGTTTCTGTGCATTCAGAAAGTAATTTCCGGCGGGGAGTTTGAATCGGATGGCTTTGCCGGTATTGTCTGCCGTTATCGTCTCTACAGCGCCGACAGGATCGTTGAGCTCAGCCAGCAGGCGGCTGTTGCAGATGGCCACAGTGGCAGTTGGGATATTACCCGCCGGGTTGAGAGAGTCTTTCACCAGCATGATAAATCCATTGAGGTTGGAGGTGTCGAGCGTTGCCACCATCCTGATGGAATCGTTTCCGTGTTTACTTGTTGCTTTGCCGAGATAGCGGTATCCGGAGATACTGTCTTCGTACCGGAGGTAAAAAACATCGTCTTTGTTATCTGCCAGCAGGTTGAATATGAAATACCCCTCTTTATCAGTGCTGGTGAAATAGAGGTAGTTCAGGCTATCGCTAGACAGATTGGTGAGCGTTATTTTCTTGGAAGCAAGGGGCTGGTATCTTATGGAATTGGTAACAGTATCCAGGAGAAAGAGCCGGCCTCTGAGATATAGCCGGTCTTTTTCAGCGCTTTTATTACAGGCAAAGGCAAGAAGGCTGAGTAGTAGGGTGGTAAATTGTTTCATGATCAAACTTTTTTAAAAAGCAGCGTAAGCGCATTCAGTAATCCGGTTGGGTCAATTTGTATAGCCAGGAACGGACCAGTGAGTTGGTAGCGGATCCGCTCATCCAGGATCTGGTTATTTTGGATAAAATATTTGTTGTTGCGGATGAATTGTGTGCCCAAAGTAGTTTTGAGACCGGGGAAAAAATCGTAGCTGTACCCGAGGTATACATTTTCCATTGGCTTGGGAATACCTACGCCAATAAAGGCGGCAGAACGTTCCCAGAAATTTCCAAAGAGTCGGTTATCCTGCACGAACAGGCCTTTACCCCAGTGCACATGCATACCAACCAAGAAGCGGTATTGCTGGGCAGTATTGGTGATCAGGATCTCTCCGTCTTTTTCTTGTGCACTGGTCTGACTGAATTTAGAGAACGTATACGCAATACCGGCGCTCAACTGGAACCGGTAGGTCTTTCCGGTCTTAAATTTGAAGCTGCTTACGATCACTGAATCTTTCGCATCCTTTTCGTTTTTCCCAATGATGGATATTTCATGTTTTACCGGTTCATCGCTGGGTTTGGTATGGAGGATCTTTGAGTAAAAAATTGCTTTGGTATTCTTTATTGGTTCCAGCTCAGAAGGAGGGAGGGTTGATTCACTGAAAGCAGCGGAAAGGTGGCTGAGATAGAGGCTGTCTTTCTGAACGTTATCTACGGCTGCTTTCAATGCCTGAGTGAAGGCCGCTTCATAGAAAGTAAGGAAGATCGCTGCCTCATTCCTTTGGGCAGGACGATCCATGTATTCTGCATCCGGGTCAAAATCACTGGGCATTTTGGTTAATGCCTCTTGAAAGACAGTTTGATCGAATCTTCCGTTTTTCTCTAAAATAATTTGCAGGTATTCACTAACGGAAGGTTTTAGGGTTCTTTCTCCCGGGGAAACAGAAAGCGATTTTTGCTGGTGTTCAGCTTGCAATGCAGCCATAGAAATGCTCCTGGTTGAAATCAATTGCTTTGGCGTCAGGTAAGCCCCGTAAGGAGAGAAGCTAACAGCCAGTGCAGACAACTGGGTGGCAAAGCTGATTAAGCTGTCGATGCCTGTCTGTACATCCGACCTGTCGTTGATGGTGGTTGTTTTTTCCTGAATTTCTAGCATATACGCTGCCGGGATATTGTGAACCACCAATATTTTTTCTGTTCCGGCACGCACAGGTCGAGTGGTGTAATTCTTCGTTTCTGCACTTGCCTGGAATATATCCTTCTCCGAAAAACTGAAATTCTGAAATTCAACCGGATGGTCTTTTACGCATTTCGTTCTTTCAGTGCCCGTTTTGCTGGCGCAACTTTTGGATTCAGGGATGAAGATATCGTTTACAAGACTGCTGGTCATCAGCAGGGCCTGCATTTCATTTTGATTGTTCTTGTCTGCATCGGCCCTGTTGCTCAGGGCATATTTGTTGTTACCGGTACCTTTTTCTGCGAGTATTTTTCGGAAGGATTCTATTCGTTCGGTGCTGTCGTATCGGATATAACGAGCAGCCAGGGAGTCCAGGTATTGCTCATAGATACCTGACTTTAGTTTGTCAACACTGGAAAATTTACCGAGGTATTCGTTGGTGGAGAATTTGAGCGGATTGAGTCTCAGCGATCCGCCATTTATCCATATCCACTGCTTGAACCATTTTTCTTTCAACAAGTCATTTTTGATAGCAGTAAGGCGACCGCCATTGAGCCTGCTATGAAAATTCTGCAGATTCTGGAGGGTTGCTGCGCTCACCTGCTCCGGGCCATTTCGCATTTCTGCCAGTACTTTCGAAGATGCTTCATATTGCTCATCCAGGTAACGTGAATCCCTCAACAGGTCATCCAGCCCATAGTCTTTAATTGCATCCGTTGCATTTGTATAACAGTTGTTATAGTATTCGATCAGGAAAGTCTTGAACAAGTCTGTTTTCCATAGCTGTAGGTTCTGCGCAGACTTAGTAAGGTTTTCAAATGATTCACCATTGAAAAGATGTTTGTCTATCGATGTTTTAAGGGTGGTTAGATCATGGAGGGCAAGGACGGATATATCTTTGTTAGCCAGGTATCCTTCCAGGGCTTTGAGGTCTTTCTCCAGGTTGTCAACTTCTGCGTTTCCCCATATCCATTCATAGAAAATTCGCAGGTTATTGCGTTGATTTTTGAGGTTGGCAAGGGTGGCTTTGATCAGCTTTGCTGTTGCATCCCGGTGATGCTTTTTAAGATCGGCATTGTGGTTTTTAAGTGCGCAGATGTCAATAACATTGATCTGATCATCCTTGAAGGAGAGCATCGTCACCTTCCCGGATTTGTTGATAATGGTTTTGTCCTGACCATACCCGGTGGAAAGCACCAATAGCAATGATGCTCCCAGTAGCAACGGAAGAAAATTCATAAGTAATTGTTTAGGATCAGCAATTATAGACAGGGGTAAACAAAGTAAGTTCATTCCCTTTTTGAATAAAAGGGTGTTTTTCCCGTTCTTTTACGACCAATAAAGGATTTTTCATCATTCTCTCTAGGCCTATATATTCAAGAGAATAACATGCCCTACAAGCGGTTGCCTGGGTGTCAGCTTTGCCCGCATATGCAGTTTTTTAGCCTGGATGATTTGTTCAAATGGCGGCGCAGACGACAATGCATATATTTGCCCTGCTGGTCTTTGGAAGGCTTCCGCAGGACAGGTTATTATCTTTTATGGAAAAATGAGATTTGATAAATTCATACCGACAAAAACATTACAGCCCTACATTAAACAATTTGTAGTGTCGGAAAATGAATATGTACATGAATACAAAGTTCTTCCGCCCCCAGGTTTGGTGATCGGTTTCCAGTATAAAGGACAACTCTCAGTTATAAAGGGCGATTCAATTGTTCAATTGAATGCTGCCGGCATTACCGGGCTTACGGATAGCTATAAAATTTTCAGGAATTCGGCTGGCATAGGAACGATCCTGGTATATTTTACCGAAACCGGGTTTACACATTTTGCTGCCCACCCTGCCCATGAACTATTTAATCTGAGCCTGTCGCTGGAGGATGTTTTTGATAAAACAAGCATCCGTGCAGTAGAAGGAAAACTGGGCCTTGCTGTTACAGACAGGCAGCGGGTAGAAATTGTTGAACAGTTTCTATTAGCGCAGCTAAAAGACAAAGAAACAGATAAGCTGATTGCAGAAGCGGTAAAACTTATCTATCAAACCAAGGGAACCATTCGTATTAAGGAATTGAATGAAAAGCTGTTTATCAGTCAAAGTCCATTTGAGAAACGCTTTCGAAAAATAGTAGGTACCACCCCTAAAAAGTTTGCCTCTATTGTCCGGTTCAATGCTGTACTTGGTGATCTAAACCAATCAAAATCGCTTATCGATATTTGTTACGAAAATAACTTCTTTGACCAGGCGCATTTTAGTAGGGAATTTAAGCAATTTACCGGCGACACCCCCGAGCAATTCAAACGCTTCCTCTAAAAAACGATTTTTTACAAGTTCAGCATTTTTCCTGCAGGCATCTTTGCAGTCTACCGGTAATATGGCAGACAACCAATGCCATTGGGCGCTGTTGTGAACAGCTAGTCGCCGGCAATTACTCGTACATCAACCCATTAATCACCTGGTTAAAAAAGAAAGAATGTTTACAACAGAGCAAATCAAAGCAGCGCACAGCAAAGTGAAATCAGGCGCGGATTTTCCGGCGTATATCCGGGAAATTAAAGCCTTAGGCGTTACCCATTATGTGGCTTATGTAGCAGATGGACGGATCAACTACTACGGTGCTGACGAATCTACAGCAAAACTTCCTGCAAAGTATGAGCCCCTGGCAATTGCTGACCGGGTTAACGGCGAAGCATTGAAAGCAGGTTTGCTAGCACATCAGCAGGGCAAAACGGGTTTCCTGGCCTTTATCAAAATGTGTGCAACCTGTGGCATTGAAAAATGGGAAATCTGTATGGAAGAAATGACCTGCACCTATTACGACAGTGCAGCGAATAAGATATTGGTAGAAACCATTCCTGGTGTTGCTCCCGTACCAATATGAACAGTATATGTATCATAAGCGGACGGTTGTGCCCACTGGCCAGAATTTGACTGATTGAAATTCAAGGGATTGAAAAAATGGCACAGGTATTTGTTATTATTTCTTAACAAAACCCCTTGTATATGAGAATTGTAGTCCTCTTATTATTGGTTAGCGGCCTGGGTTTACAGGCCCAGGATAGCAAAACCCCTTATCAAATAAGATCCCTGCAAAAGGAACAAATCCATAATATTCAATTGCAAACCTCCGGTGGTAGTTTGAAAGTTATGGCAGTAGACCCGTCCGAAGCCCGGTTGGAGGTCTATATCCAGGGCAATGACGAGGGCAGTACAGTTTCTAAGGCAGCTATTGAGGAACGTCTTCGTGAACTCTATGACCTGGTGATTGAGGTGCAGGGACATCAACTGACTGCCCTCGCAAAACTAAAACCAGGTGTAAAAAATACCAACTGGAAAAGATCGCTCAGTATTTCTTTCGCTGCATTTGTGCCAAAAGAAGTTTCCACGGAGCTGTCAACCAGTGGTGGCAGCATTCAACTGAACGGCATATCCGGTAACCAGGATTTTGTTACCAGTGGAGGTAGTCTGCAATTAAACGATGTACATGGTAAGATCAAAGGCCGCACTTCGGGCGGAAGCATAAAGGTTGAAAATTCTTCTGAATCGATTGACCTGGTGACCAGTGGTGGCGGTATTACAGCAAAAAACTGTACCGGAACCATCCGCTTGCATACCTCTGCAGGCACCCTGCATTTAAACGACCTTAATGGTAATATTAATGCGGTAACAAGTGGAGGTGGCATCAACGGCGAAACAATTACCGGTGCACTGCATGCCACTACTTCTGGCGGAAGTATACGGCTGAATAAGTTATCCTGCGACCTGGAAACAGCTACCAGCGGCGGTAGTATTCAGGTTGCTTTCCTTAAAATAGGGAACTATGTAAAAGTGCGGAATTCAGGGGGTAGTATAACCCTGCAATTACCCAAGGATAAAGGCATGGACCTGGATGTTGTAGCCAATAACCTGCAAACAAAAGAGCTCGTGAATTTTTCCGGTAAATCAAATTCTGGTGGGTTGGATGGAAAAATGAACGGTGGGGGCGTGCCGGTAAAAGTTAGGTCCAGCGGCGGCCATGTATCGCTTCTTTTTGAATAGGCCTTTTACCCTATCTTTACCCCGCTTTAGGGGTATTCTGAAAAGAATTGAGAGAGTCCCTTTGAACCTGATATGGTTGAGACCGTCGTAGGGAAAAGTAGTAATACGTCGAACAGGCACTTCTTTTTTTTGCCGGAGTTTTCCCTGGAGCAAGTAACCGTAAATCTATCGTTATGGAAAAAATGCTCTGGAAACACATCGAAACCGTTCGGCGTCAATCTCCCCTGGTACACAATATCACTAATTACGTGGTAATGAACTCCACCGCTAATGCATTGCTGGCTGCTGGTGCATCGCCGATTATGTCCCATGCCCATGCAGAAGTGAAGCAAATGGTAGCTCTTTCGCATGCCCTCGTGATTAATATCGGAACCCTGGATGAGTACTGGGTGGATGCTATGCTGCTGGCAGCAGAAACTGCCCAGCAACTGGGAAAGCCCTGGGTGCTTGATCCGGTTGGGGCAGGTGCTACTTCTTACCGCGACGAAGTACTGCAACGGTTGATGGCGTTCAAACCCACCGTAATCAGGGGTAATGCGTCGGAGATCATGGCCCTGGCAAAATTTAATGGCGCCAAAACGAAAGGGGTGGATAGTACCGCTGCCAGCCTGGATGCGGTTACCGCCGCTATTTCCCTGCTGGAGCAACTGGGAGCCGTTATCTGTATATCGGGCGCAACCGATATTATAATCGACCAGGAATTTGGTATACATATTCATAACGGGCATCCGCTCATGACAAAAGTTACCGGGCTGGGATGCACGGCTTCTGCACTGATCGGCGCCTTTATTGGTGTAGTGGAAAATAAAACAGAAGCTACTTCTGCCGCAATGAGCCTGCTCGGAATTGCCGGGGAGCTGGCACAAAAAGAAGCCGACGGACCGGGTAGCTTGCAGGTGAAAATTCTGGATCAGCTTTACAATATGCAGGAAGAAATATTCCTGCAGCAATTAAATATTAGCTTGCTATGAGGCTGCATCCGAATTTTCCGTATGCATTATACCTGGTTATTTCCGAGGCGGACTGTAAAGAACATAGTTTTCTTTATGTGGCAGAAGAAGCGATCAAAGGCGGTGTAGACCTGGTTCAGTTAAGAGAAAAGCATAGCACCCTGCCTGCCTTTATTGAAAAAGCAAAACGCTTAAAAGAAATAACCGATCGCTACCAGGTTCCGTTGATCATCAACGACCTGCTACCGGTAGCGCAGGCAATAAATGCTGCAGGTATTCATGTGGGTAACAATGATCTTGCTCCTTTGCAGATCCGTACCCAATGGAAAGAAGCTAATAAACTCATCGGTTATTCCATTGAATACCTGGAACAACTGGATAACCAACAAAGCCCGACGGCCGATTACCTGGGATTAAGTCCGGTTTTCAATACGGCCACAAAAACAGATACTGTTACTGAATGGGGCTTGGAAGGTATCCGTCATATCCGCCAACAAACCGACAAGCCATTGGTTGCAATTGGGAATATGCAGCTCCACAATATTCCATCTGTTCTTCTGGCCGGTGCAGACTGTATAGCGGTAGTTTCGGCCATTTGTGCAGCATCGCATCCCGGAAAGGCAGCGGAAGCCCTGAAAAAAGCGATTTTATTATGAAGCGTTATAGATATCCATCGGTATTGACCATTGCCGGGTTTGATGGCAGCGGGGGTGCAGGCATTCAGGCCGATATCAAAACCATTTCCGCATTGGGTTGCTATGCCAGCTCGGTACTTACTGCCCTTCCTGTTCAGAATACAATGGGGGTGCGCAGCATTTATCCCATCCCGGTAGAAGCTATCCCGGACCAACTGCAAGCCATTTTTGAGGATATACCGCCCGATGCAGTAAAGATCGGTATGGTGCATACGCCTGACCTGGTTAATGCCATTGCCCATACGTTGGCGAAGTATACAAACCGACCAATTGTATTTGATCCGGTAATGGTGGCTACCAGTGGGCATCGGCTCATCGAGGAAAAAACGATCCGGGCAATTATAGAACAATTATTTCCGCTGTCAACGGTAGTAACACCAAATATGGATGAGGCTGCTATCCTTGCTGGCATGGAAGTAAAGACGCCGGAACAAATGCAAACTGCTGCGCAACGTATTCAGGCAATGGGATGTAAAACCGTATTACTGAAAGGTGGACATTTGAGCTCGGCGCAGCTGGTTTCTTTTTTCCTGGATAACGCGGGTGTTTTTCATCGGTTTGAATCGGAAAAATTTAGTACAAATAATACCCACGGTTCGGGCTGTACACTTTCTTCTGCGATTGCATCCTATATAGCGCAGGGTAAAGCGCTTACCGAAGCAGTGGAATTGGGGCAGCAATATGTTTTCCATGCTATTGAAGCGGGCATGGATGTACAAACCGGTAAAGGCAATGGACCGCTGAATCATTTTTTCAACCCACAAAAACTCATCAAACTTGAATTGGTCGGATAAGGCATGGGCAGGAATTGAATCCATCTATGGTTCCATCCTGCAACTGGCTTTTATACAGGAATTAGCGGATGGCAGTTTGCCCCGGGAAAAATTTCAGTTTTATATGGCGCAGGATTCGATTTACCTGGAACATTTTAGCAGGGCACTGGCATTATTGGGGGCCAGGGTGCCCGATATGCAGGATGCATTAACCTACCTGCGATTTGCTGAAAATGCTATACTGGTAGAACGTGTGCTGCACGACTCTTTTTTCCGCGACTTTGAGGTAAGGGAGCGGGGTGCTATGCAACCGGCCTGCCATCATTATATACATTTTTTAAAAGCTACGGCAGCCCTGGAGCCGGTTGAACTGGGGGTGGCTGCCACCCTGCCCTGTTTCTGGATTTATCAGAAAGTAGGCGACTATATTTTTGCGCAGCATAAAACCGAAAATAATCCTTATCAACGCTGGATCGATACCTACAGTGGGGATGAATTTTCAATTGCTGTACAAACTGCTATTGCCTGCACCGACAAATTGGCTGCAGGAAGCAGTTTGGGTATGCAAGCCAGCATGAACGAAGCCTTTTATGCAGCCGCTTGCCTGGAACTGGAATTTTGGCAAGCGGCTTATGAGTTTCGAAAATGGCCGGCATAAGGGTTATGAGGCCGGCGTTCGGCGTGTTTGAATGCGTTTATCCAGGCTCCAAGGTCCGGGTCCATAGAAAAAGAAGGCGGCAAACAAAAGGAGGAAGAGCAATGGGTGTTCGCCCTCATAAAAATTCCAGTGGTGCATGGTGGCAATCACCCCCAGCATAATGAGCATAAGAAGCGGTGTTATCCATTTGGTGAACAGGCCCAGGATCAAAAAAATGCCCCCCACCAGCTCAACCAGTTTAGCTGTATAAGCCGAAAAAGCCGGGAGAGGTACTTTGGCTTGGCGCAGAAAATCAATCAGCCCATTGATATCAAACAATTCAAGTGAATGCCGGAAAATTAACCATCCGGTTAACGCCCGTACCAGTGTACTGCCTGCCGGAACAAAGCCCGGTCCTGAAAAAAAAATCGTCATATTTTTTTCTTCAAATAACCGGAAATGGGGCTCACTTGTAGTAAATGCCGGGTAAATTAAGTGTAAAGAACTGTAAAACTAATAATTAACTTCAGCTTGCTTTTATCACTCAATCATTTTGAACTATGGCAATGGACTTTAATGAACAGGGCGATGTAAACAATACCCCCTTAAGGGCGCAATGGATCAGCGAATTAAGTGAAGAAACCCGGCACTGGCTGGAGGAAGATGCCAGGTATTTCCTGCACCAGGCACTTTCTACCCCTGTTATGAATGTACTGCAGAAAACCGAAGGCGCCTGGATTGAAGACCTACAGGGAAAACGCTATCTTGACCTTCATGGAAATGGGGTGCATAATGCAGGTTTTTCCAACCCGGCTGTAATGGAGGCTGTTATGCAGCAATTGACCAATAAGCTGGCCTTTACCCCCCGGCGGTATACCAACCTGCCGGTAATAAAGCTGGCTAAAAAACTGGTTGAACTGAGTCCGCCCGAACTTACCCGTGTACTTTTTTGTCCGGGTGGCTCGGAAGCCATTGAAATGGCCGTTACCCTGGCTAAACAGGTAACCGGTCGATGGAAAACGATCTCCTATTGGGATTCTTACCATGGCAACGGGTTTCAATCCTCTACCTTAGGAGGAGAAGAGCATTTTTCAAATGGACAAGGCCCTATGGTACCCGGGGCTTTTCATGTAGAATTTCCGAACTATTACAGAAATCCCTGGGGTTTAACCGAGCAGGCCGCTATTGATGCAGCTTATCTGCGCCAGGTGGAGCTGATCCTTCGCCGGCATCCCGACGTTGCCGCAATTGTAGCTGAACCCATATCCGCTACCCCCGTTGTGCCCTCCCTGTACTACTGGCAAGAGCTTCGCCGGGTTTGCGATGAAAACGGCATACTCCTGATTTTTGATGAAATCATCGAAGGCCTGGGCCGAACGGGTAAATGGTTTGCCTGCGAGCATTTTGTAACACCCGACGTTCTGGTGCTCGGAAAGTCATTAGGTGGCGGCCTATTGCCTTTTGCAGGTATCCTTACCCGTGAAAAATACAATACCCTGCAGCATCGGTCTATAGGACATTATACACACGAAAAAAACCCGCTATGTGCAACCGCAGGCCTGGCCGCAATTGAATTTATTGAACAGGAAGGCCTGGTAGAAAATGCAGCTAACCTGGGCACTTATCTATTGCATGAGTTAAAAAAACTTCAACAGGAGTTTGACGTAATCGGAAATGTAGCCGGCAGAGGATTTCATATTGGGCTCGACCTGGTAGAAGACCCTCAAACCAAAAAGCGCGCTATCCGGTACGCGGAAGAAATTATGTACTATTGTTTGCGAAAAGGGATTGCATTTAAAATTATTGAAGGCAATATTTTAACCATGCGCCCTGCATTAACCATAACCCAGGCAGATTGCGACTTTATCCTGGACACCCTGCGCCAGGCATTCCATGCCGTAAAATTGTAAGTAATTCCCGTTCACATGAAAAGAAGAAGCTTTCTGCAAAGCATAACATGGGGAAGCGGCGCCCTGCTTAGCTGGCCAATTCGATCCGATGCTAACACACTAAGCCCTAAAGAGCCGCTGGTACAGCTGCAGGCCGATCTTGTAATTGCAGGTGCCGGTTTAGGCGGACTTGCAGCCGCATTGGCGGCCCTGAGGAATAAACAAACCGTTATCCTTACTGAAGAAACAGACTGGATAGGCGGACAGGTATCACAGCAGGGAGTGCCGCCTGATGAACACCAGTGGATTGAAACACATGGCGCTACTGCACTATACCGCCATTGGCGCAACCGAATCAGAAATTATTACCGGCAAAATTACCCGCTTACCGAAGCGGCTCAACAACGCCCCCTGCTGAACCCCGGCGACGGCGCCGTATCGCGCTTATGTCATGAACCCAAAGTTGCCGTGGCGGTATTTATGGAACTACTGGCTCCGCATCTGAGCAACGGAAAGCTCCAGCTCTTATTGCAGCATAAAGCAGTGTCGGCAGAAAAGAACGGAAACAGGGTACATGCCCTGCTGGTCAAAGACCAATCCGGCCTCCTGAAAAAACTAATAGCACCTTATTTTGTGGATGCTACCGAACTAGGTGATTTATTACCCATTACCGGAACAGAATACCGTACCGGAACAGAAGCTAAGTCGCAAACCGGTGAACTGCATGCGCCCGGAAAGGCTGATCCGCTCAACAGCCAGTCTTTCACCATGTGTTTTGCGATGGACTATGTACCAGGAGAAAATCATACCATACCCGAGCCTCCTGATTATGCGTTCTGGAAAAATTATAGCCCGGATCTGCAACCCGCCTGGCCGGGAAGATTACTGGATCTTCAGTATTCTGATCCGCGTACCGGAAAGCCCAAACAACTCGGCTTTCATCCGGAAGGAATTGCAACAGGGGATAGGTTAAACCTCTGGAATTATCGCCGGATTATTAGTAAGGATAATTTTAAACCAGGTACTTATGCGGGAGATATAACCATTGTAAACTGGCCGCAGAACGATTATATGCTGGGTACTATAATTGATGTGCCTGAAAAAGAAAAGGTTTATCATATCAACAGGGCCAAGCAATTAAGCCTGTCGCTTTTATACTGGCTGCAGACAGAAGTTCCCCGGCCCGATGGCGGTAAGGGCTGGCCTGGAATTCGGTTGCGCAAAGATGTTATGGGTACGCATGATGGCCTGGCCAAATATCCCTATGTACGCGAAGCCCGGCGCATAGAAGCTGTATTTACACTTAAAGAAGAACATGTGGGCATGGAACAAAGAAGACAGCTTAGCGCTGATGCAAGCCTTGCATGGGGGGCTGCTTTTGAAGACAGTGTTGGAATAGGTTACTACCCGATCGACCTGCATCCTACCAACCATAAAGTGAACTATGTTGATTTCAATGCGTTGCCTTTTCAGATTCCTTTAGGGGCATTGATTCCTATACGAATGGAAAACTTGCTGCCTGCGAATAAAAATATCGGTACCACCCATATAACAAATGGCTGCTACCGGCTTCACCCGGTTGAATGGAGTATCGGAGAAGCCGTGGGTTGCCTGGTTGCTTTTGCAAAAGAGCAGGGATTAACACCCCGGCAGGTGCGGGAATTAAAAATAAAGGAATTCCAATCCTTTATCAGCAGCCAGGGAATTGAAACGGCCTGGCCCCTTTAAAGGGAAGCAGGATCAACGGATTACATGCGCCAGGTAAACAATCGCATAGCTCAATATACAGGTATAACTGGCCTGGTTCCAGGTTCGGAACAAGGCTTGTTTTTCCAGGTTCATACGGGTAACAAAAAGAGCAAATAGCCAGAAAGTAAAGGAAATCAGCAAGTCCATCCAGTCAAACCGCCCGTTCGATAAATGCACTAATTGAAATAATTCCATGGTTACCGCCAAAAGAATGGGGAGCAGGCTGAGGTTTAGGCGGCTGCCTTTTATTTCCAGGAAAAAATAATGAGAACTAAGGGTTATGCAAAAGATCCATAAACCTTCGGGGAGCGAATAAATGATCCAGTCTGCCAGGGGGAAAAGGGCCCTGATTTCCGCCTTCAGTGCAGCGTATTTTTCCCAGGAAACTAAGGCAATGATCAGTTGATTTACCAGGGTTTTGTCGGTTCGGTAAATTACATAGATATACAAGCTGATGGCCAATGAAACGCCGATGGCCCCGCGGTAGGATTTCATGGTTTGCTATAAATTCTAAGTTGGAAATAATCGTGTAACCCGAAACCCCTTATTTTCTCCAGCGTAAAGGCCGCTGCCAGGGTGCCTAGCTGCGCAGGGTGGAAATAGGAACGGAACCTGAGCAGTTTGGCTACTGGCTGAAACGCTTTATCCATCCAGCTCAGCCAGGATTCCGGGGTAAAATGGTTAAGCAGAAAAAGCGTGCCGCCGGGTTTTAAAACCCGGCCTATTTCCTGCAATAATTTATCAGGGTCTATGGTAACTGCCAGTACATGTGATAGCACAATATAATCGAAACTGGCATCGGCAAAAGCAAGGGCTTCTCCATTCATGCAATATAGTTCTGCCTTTTCCGGATTTGATTTGCGGGCTCTTTTCAACATCAGCTCAGATACATCAATTCCAATGATCTGGTGCTTCTTGTAGAGCCGCAGGTGATTTCCATCACCAACCCCTATTTCCAGGAGTTTGCCGGTAGGATAACTGTTTACTTCCTCCAGCAGGTGCACCCGCTGCCGGAGGAGAAATAAATTGATCAGCGGGTAGATAATACTGATCCTGTTATAGAAACGAGCAATGGAATCATTCATTTAAAAGTACTTTGAAGTACAAAGTAAATGCAAAAAAGAATAGATTCCAATGTTTTCGCTGAAAATTTTATCCTGCTAACGGGAGGGCCGGAATATGCCGGAGGCAGGGTAGTTCTGCTCTGTATCCCAGCGGGGTTTCCAGTAGATGGTAGCTGCTTCTGTGCTGGTGGCATCATCCTGGTCGGCATACCCAATATTCATGCGAAAGCTGCCATCTGGCTGAAGAATTTCTTTTATTGGGAGCTTAATAAGTACTTCAATGCCTTTCTCACTGACTTTACTGGTGCAGCTAAGGGCTAGTTTATAAGGGCTTCCGTCTGCTTTTGTAAGTTGGAAGGAAGGTTTTTTGGAATCTGGTGCTACCGTTAGCAGGAAAGGGACCTTGTTTTTATTTTCGAAATATACCAATAATTTATCGCGGTGCTCTCCTTCCTGCAGAACGAGTTGATCATCGGTAACGGTAGCCGATAAGGTAAGGTATTTAGTCTCTTCGTGTAGTTTAAACCTGATAAATGAATCCCCGGTTCCCTGCCAGTCCCAGGCTTCGGTTACATATTCCGGGTAGTGTACCAAAATTTCCTGGCCGGTTGAGCCGGGCCAGTTCAGCAGCATTCTTTGACTAGCCGGAAGTGCATAGCGTTTGTTGTTTATGTTGTACGCGCCTTCAAGTTCAATGGTTACGGGATCCAGTGTGGCCAGGTCAACCGGTTGGCCATGCAGGGTTTTGAGCAGGAAGGGGATTTCTTTTTCTTCACCGGGGCCCAGGGTAAGTTGGATGGTTTCCGGTTCTGTATGCCAACCAGTAAGCTTCGGCAGATTTCCCTTAACTGCAAGGGGCAACTCACCTGGGTTGCGTAGCTGAACGGATGCCTGGATCAGCGATTCCACGGATGAGCGGGTTTGCGCGGGCTTTAATCGCAACCAGTTGCCGGAAGTAAGCGGGCGGATTTTTTTCCGCAAAGCTTCATCTACAATATTTTCTTCAACCAGCCCGTCCAGTTTTAAATGAACTACTTTGGGTTCTGCAGACTGGAAACTTACCCAGGTTATATGATCGAATTCGCCGAACTGTTCTCCTCTTCGCTCACTGCCTCCGCCACTTGTAGCCAGTATATAATATTTGCGTTTGTTGCGCTCACTCAGCAGGTAATTATGGGTATGACCTGCAAATACCGTATAATTTCTGTTCGCAAGGGCAGCTTCAATTTTTTCAAAACCGGTACCGGTTTTGGCCCAAAGGGGTTGGTGCATAAATACAAAGGTCCATCGAACAGCCGGGAATTGTTGCAGGATTTGCTGGAAATAAGCAACCTGTTCGGCCTTCATTCCATAATCGCCCTCATCCTGCGAATTCAGTGATAAGAAGAGGACATTTTTATAAACAAAATAATAATGCGATTGTCCATATCGTCTTTTCCATTCCTGTTGCATCCAGGAATTGCTGATATCATGATTTCCGGGCACATAAAAAAAAGGAACGGTCAGTGGTTCCAGTAGGTTGGTAAATTCCTTCCATTGCGCATTAATCAGCACGGAATCGGTTGAGTAACCATTAATAAGATCCCCCACAGATAGAATGAACTGGGGTTGTAGCAGGTTGGCTTTTTTAACCGCATCTTCAAATATACCCGGTACCATGCCCCCGGTACGATCGCTCAGGATGGCGAATTGAACCAGGTTGCTGTCCGTATTAAATCTGGTGTTGGTTACCGGTATACGGCCTTTTGATGTATCCCATTTGAAAAAGGAGGGTTCCTGCGCCTTTGCAGAAAACCGGATAACTGCCAGAACTGCTATGCAGAAATAGTGGAGTTTCATGGTGCAAGCCTTTTAAGCAGGCCTATTAAAAATAGGGAATGAAAGAATAAATGCTGCTGCCCGGCCTTTTTCTTGCGGATATTGATGGGGATTATTCCTGTTTGTTGCGCAATCTCCGCTGCTTTGCGTGGGCGGGCGGGTTGCGGACCTGGCCGGGTTAATCCTGCACAGTGAAGATAAAACCCACCCCGTACACATTTTCGATTTTTACTTTGGTGGAGGCCGATAACAATTTCCGAAGCCTTGAAATAAATACATCCAGGCTGCGTCCCAGGAAATAATCATTTTCTCCCCATAGTTGCAGGAGGATATCTTCTCTTTTTAAAACACTGTTGCGGTGTTTATACAGGAATTCCAGTAATTCCATTTCTCTGGGAGTTAGAGCACCTTTGCCTGGAAAATTCCGGATAGATAGTTTGAATAGATCTTTATGCAGTATGATGTCGCCGATTTTTAAATCGGTAGCGGATTTGTACGTTGTTTCGGACCGTTTGTTTCTGCGGATAATATTCCGGATCCTGAGCACCAGTTCATCAATATCAAAGGGTTTACTTATATAGTCATCTGCTCCGAGTTCTAAACCACGAAGCCGGTCTTTTTTTTCGTTCCTGGCGGTAAGAAATAGAAAGGGTTTCTTGCTGTCGAGTTGGTAAAATTTTTTCGCCAGTTCAAAACCGTCTGCCCCGGGTAACTGAACATCGATCATAAGCAGGTCGTAGCTGGCTTTGTTTTTGGTAAAGGCAAGATAGGCGTCTTCTGCCGTGGTATGCCAGTCTATTTCCAGGTCCATGAGCTGTAGATATTGTTTTACCACGTTGCCGAGGTCTATTTCATCTTCCACAAATAATACTTTATGTTGCATAGGCGTCACTTTATTTTTCCAGTGGAATCCGTATAATAAAAAATGTTCCACTTGAATCATTCGACAGGATTTCAAGCTCCCAATTATGCGCATCGATGCATTGTTTGGTATAAAAAAGCCCGAGTCCAAGTCCGTTGGTTGCATTATTCTCCAGACCTTCCGTATTTCGGTAAAACTTGTCAAAAATATAGCGGCGTGCTTTGTCCGAAATACCGATACCGTTGTCTGAAATGATCAATACCAGTTTTTCGTATGCCTGCCTGGTATGTACTTTTATTGTTTTCAATTTACTGTTATTATACTTAATGCCATTATCAAGGATATTATTGATCATGGTGGTGGTCCAGAATTTATCGAGTAAAACCCGGCTCGCCTGAGAATCGTTGGTATAAGAAATAGATACCTGGTTATTGGTTAGTTGCAGGCGGTAGTCGAGCAACAGTTCTTCGAGCAGTTCTTCCATAATGAAGGGTTCCTTTTGCAAACTGGAAGCGTTCATTACCGTTAAGTCCAGCACTTGCCCGAATAAGGCTTTTAATCGTTGTGATTGCCGGTCGATTACCGCGGTTAGCGCCAGTATTTTTTCTTTGTCTTCCATGATCCGGTCGTTGGTAAGGCTTTTATTGGCTACTATAATGGCAGATAACGGCGTATGCAGTTCATGGGTAATACTGTTTACAAAATCTGACTTAAGTTCTGCAAGTTTTTTTTGACGGATCCAGTTATGGTAGGTTACATAATAAATCAACACTACTACCAATATTGAAAAGAAAGAGATGACAAGCGGCAGTGCCATGCTTTTGAAAATATGCAGTGTTCGGTAGGGGATATCGGCATGCAGCGAAAACCCGGTTGCATAGGAATTTGGAGTTGGGGAACTGACCGTAATAGAACTAACTTCATTTTGTTTGGTTAGGCGGGAGGGGCCATTGTTGTTTAAGATGCCCTTTGCCTGTTCATTGCGTTCGAACAGGGAGATATAATGTGTGCCATCGAAGGTTATACTTACTTTTTCAAGGGTGACGGCCCAGGTCAACGATGTGTCGAGTTTATTTTCCCGTATTATCCGGTGCATTATCTGGTCGATGGTATTTCGCTTTCTTAAGGCTAGTTGAAGGCTGTCTATTACAAGCCTGGCATAGTCGGTTAGTTTTCGGTTAGATATTTTATGCAGGGAATCAAATTTTGCCATATTGCCCAGTAGGTAACGATCCATGATGGCTTGTCCGCCGGGAAAAATCTTTTCATTACGGATGCTTGCCCGGTAAGCTTCTTTCAGAATGTTTTTTTCGGCAGCAAAGAATTCATCATCTTTTAATTTATAGGTATTGTAAATCAGGAAGCACTGCACGGATACCAGTACAATAAACCCGAGAAAGGCGAGGATTTTATGTTGCTGAATCGAAAATTTCACGCAGAAAAGTTTAAACAATAAAGATAACTGCTTCGGTCAGCTTCCCCTCTCCTTTAAATTCCGTTAACAATCTGTTTGAACTTTGTTGGCAGCTAAAAGTTGAGATGTTAAATAGTTTTAAAAACTATCGCAAAGGATTGCATGCAAACGGCGAATTACGGGTCCTGTTAAGGAGCTGTACCATCTACTGACATCTAACTGTTATTAATAATGAGCAAAAAAAATACAATAGCAGGAGGCAGTTCTATGCGTGTCCTTCCGCTGTTTTGCGCGGCGATTCTTGCAGTTCCCGTTCAGGGTAAGGCGGAAAACGGCAATATATCCAACTTTAACGAATCAGCCGGAATAGCGGGTAAGCATTCTGCCTGGTTTCAACAATCCGTTTCGGGCATCGTTTCCAACGCAGTAAATAATACACCTGTTGCCGGTGCCTCTGTTATTATCAAAGGCAGTACCAAAGGAGTAACTACCGATGAGGAAGGCCGGTTCACTATTGCTGCAAAACCAGGTGATATTTTAATGGTTTCTTACCTCGGCTTTAAAACCAGTGAAATCAGGGTTGGACAAAGCAATAACCTTAGCATCCAACTAAGAGACGATGTTCAGAGTCTTGATCAGGTAGTGGTGGTGGGGTATGGTACACAAAAAAGAAAAGAAATAACCTCTGCGGTTACTTCCGTAAAATCAACCAATTTTAATCCGGGGGGCACCCGTTCACCAATGGATCTGATACAGGGTAAAGTAGCCGGTTTGAACATTACCAGAACAGCCGGAAATAACCCCAATTCCGGTGCCTCCATTCAATTAAGAGGCGTTACTTCCCTAACCGGTACCAGAACGCCTTTGATCGTGATTGATGGAATTCCTGGTGGAAACCTGGATCTGCTGCAACAGGATGATATAGAATCTTTTGATGTATTAAAAGACGGATCGGCTGCAGCTATTTACGGTACCCGGGGAAATGCCGGTGTTATTCTGATTACCACAAAAAAAGGCAAATCCGGCGCACCGCGCTACGATTTTTCTACCTACCTGCAGCGGGAGTATATAGACCAGAAACCCGATTATATGACAGCTGCTGACTTCAGGAAACTTATTGCAGACGGGGTGGTAGCGCCTTCGCAGGATTTTGGTGCTACAACGGATCTGTACGAAGAACTGATCAATAAAAATAATCTCAGCCAGTACTACAACTTTGCTGCCTCTGGCGGTACTGCACAAACCAATTACAGGGCTTCTTTGTTTTTTAATGAAGCCAATGGTATAGCTAAACAGAATGGGAGAGAGCAGTTTGGTGGAAGAGTAAATATCAACCAGCGTGGCCTGGACGACCGGCTGAGTCTGTCGGTAAACATTGCTGCTACCATGAACAAAGCCAATTTGCTTGGTGGCGGCGGCGGTGATTTCGAACAGGCTATTCAACGAAATCCAACGGCCCCTATTTATAACCCCGACGGTAGTTTTTTTGAAACGCAGGGCTACAATAATTACAACCCGCTTTCCAGGCTGGCACATAGAATTTCTGAACGAAACCAACAGACCTTTTCGGGCGATGCCCTGTTATCTCTGAAGCTGATCAAGGGACTAACGGCAAGCACCTTTGTGTCTTACGTGCGCGATAATTACAACGACCGCTATTATCGCTCAAGAAAGGACTGGGATCAGCGCCCGAATAGCGATTACCAGGGCATGGCCTATGCCTCCAAATCCAATCTTGTATACTGGAGTAAAACATTGGAGTCGACCCTCAATTATACCCGTGATATTGGCACGGATCATACCATTACCGCTCTGGCAGGATACAGTTATCAATATGAAACCACGGAAGCGTTCAATGTTAACAACAATGGGTTTACGACCGACGGGTTTCTGGATTGGAACCTGGGTGCAGGTAGTGCTATCCAAAACACCACCTTGCCGCGCCCGGGTATGGGAAGTAATAAAGTTGACAATACCCTGATCGCTTTTTTCGGACGGGTTAATTATTCCTTTAGTGATCGTTATTTCCTGACGGCAATTTTAAGGAGGGAGGGGTCTTCCCGTTTTGGCGCCAATCATAAATGGGGAAATTTTCCGGCGGTTTCTGCGGGCTGGGTAATTTCTGAAGAAGCCTTTATGCAGGATATCAGCCTTATTAATCAACTTAAACTGCGGGTTGGGTACGGGGTTACCGGTAACCAGGGGATTCCGAATTATCAGTCCATTGTAACGCTGGGAACAGGCGGTGTTTATCCGCAGAACGGCGTGTATTACCAAACCTATGGTCCTGTTCGTAATCCCAATCCCAACCTTCGCTGGGAACAAAAAGCGGAATGGAACTTTGGGTTGGATTTCGCTATACTGAATAACCGGGTTTCCGGTTCTATTGATGTATACAACAGAACTACCAAAGACCTCCTGTATAATTACAATGCACAACAGCCTTCTTTTGTGCGAGACCAGATCTATACCAATGTTGGATCAATACGTAACAGCGGGGTTGAGCTGCAGTTATCCGCCATCCCTGTTCAAAATAAAAATTTCCAATGGAATGTAGATTTTACCGGTAATACCCAGAAGAATAAACTCACACAACTGTCTAACGATGTGTTTAAAGCAAACTGGCTGGAGTTCTACGGCCTTCCTTCTCCCGGCGCATTGGGCAATGCTTTTCGCTTGGAAGAAGGGGGCGCTGTGGGTAATTTCTATGGAAAGCGCTTTGCCGGTTTTACAGAAGATGGTAAATGGCAGTTTTATAAAGCCGATGGTTCCAAAGCACCCGCCAATGAAATGAATAATGATGACCTGGTAGTTATAGGCAACGGTGTACCTAAGTTACAGCTTGCGTTAAATAACCGGTTTACCTATAAGAACTTTGACCTGACGGTGTTCTTCCGGGGAAAGTTTATGTATGATATCCTCAATACAAAGGAATTGTATTTTGGTAATAAGAACTGGTTGCCGAATAACCTCCTGAAAAGTGCCATTACTACCCATAATGCCTTAAATGATGCACCGCAGTATTCGGATTATTACCTGGAGAAAGGCGATTTTGTAAAACTGGATAACCTTACAATCGGATATAGTTTCCATTTTAATACCAAACTCATTCGAAATATGCGGTTATATATTACCGGTAGAAACCTGGCCACCTTTACCAGTTATAGCGGAATAGACCCTGAATTACAGGATACAGGTTTTGAAACCGGGGTAGATGGCCGTGGATTTTACCCGCGTACCAAATCAATGGCCATTGGCCTAACCGTTGGATTCTAAATAAGCATAGTATGAAAAAAATGACATTCAATAAAGGAAGTTTGCTGGCTGCAATTTTGCTGGTAACAACAATCAGCGGGTGTACAAAACTCGATGAAACACTCTATAGTGAACTGAATAAAAATAATTTTTATAACAATAAGGTAGAAGTAATGCAGGCCGCTCTTCGCCCTTTTACACATATGCAGGCCTGGCTGGCGCCTACCGGGCAAAACGGCTATTATTACCATGCCGAATTATCGGCCGATCAACTGGCCTGGCCGCAAAAAGGACGGCATGGTTATGATGGGGGAGATCATTTCCGGCAACATTATCATACCTGGACCTCCAACGAACCGCGCATGCGAACAGCCTGGACATTGATTTGGACAGGTGTAGGTATGATCAATGCAGCGCTGGCTGACCTCGAAAACCTGAATTATCAGGCGTTGGGAATCAGTGTAGAAGAAATGAATGCAATTGTTGCAGAGCTGCGGGTGCTGCGCGCCTACCATTATATGAAGATGATGGAACTATGGGGAAATATTCCTATTGCTGTTGTTGTGGGTGAACCATTGAATCCGCCCACACAATCAAGAGCCGAAGTATTTGCCTTTGTTAAAGAGGAACTGGAAACTTATGTGCCTAAATTATTGCCTTATTCCAATGAAATGGTGGGCAGGGTTTCCGCCGCCGCCGGTAATGCTATGCTGGCTGAATTGTACCTGAATGCAGCGTATTTTACCGGTACGGCCATGTGGGACCAAACAATTGCTGCCTGCGATAAAATAATCAGTGGCCAGTCGGGTGGCTTAAACGGTGGGCCGGCGCTGGCCGATAACCTGAATGAGACCTTCTCCAATACCAATCGGCTGGCAAAAGAAGCTTTATTCCAGTTCGCTTTTAGCCGGAAAGGTGGCTTTACGTTTGGATGGGGTGGTTTCTTCATGGGTTATGACAATATTCGTGAAGTATTGAAAGTAGGTTATGGCGGATGGAATGCCTTTGTTGTAATTCCAACGGCGTTTGATGCCTATGCTGAAAATGATCTTCGTAAGAAAGAATGGTTTCTTTTCGGACCGCAGTACAAATACGGAACCACGGAACAAATCCTGGGAACAGAAGAATACAATGGGCAGCCCTTTGCGTATGTAAACAGTATCCGAAGAGAAAGTGAAGGAGATTTGACGAGTGAAGGCAGCATGGCAGAAGGGGAAGAGAACAGTGGCGCCCGTTTCAATAAGTACAAAAGCGGAACCCTCGACGATGCGAATTACCAGGAAAATCATTACATCATTTACCGCCTTACTGAAATCTATTTCATGAAAGCGGAAGCCATTATGCGAAAGAATGGCGGTGCTGCCACCCAGGAGGCGGTGGACCTGATCAATGCCAGCAGGCGAAGGGCTTTTTCGGAAGCAGACTGGTCTGCCGCCCAATACACCACGGCCAGTTTAACCCTGGATGAACTGCTGGCTGAAAAAGGAAGGGAGTTTATTTTTGAAGGTAAACGCCGCGCCGATATTATTCGATTCGGACATTTTACCAATGGCAGTTGGTGGGACCACCAGCCAACCGGCGATGCAAGAAAAGAAATATATGCCATTCCTGCTACCCAGTTGGCAGCCAATCCCAACCTGGTACAGAACCCGGGTTATGAATAAGCAGTACAGTTAGTGTTGGTTTATACCGGGTATTTAACACCCGGTTACGTAAAACAGCTGCCTGTTACGGGTTGTACACCTGTAACAGGCAGCTGTTTAGTATTGGAAGAATGCTTGCTGCTTGTATTTATCGCCAGCCACCCCCCAATGCATGGTAGAGGTTAATAGAAGCCTGCCATTGTTTAAGCTTGGTTTCTACCAGTTCTACCCTGGCCTCCAGCGCTTCCCGCTGGGTGAACAGAACTTCTGTATAGTCTGCTCTGGCAGCATTGAATAACCTGTTTGAAATATCTACAGACATCACCAGGTCTTCTACCTGTTGTTTTTTCTGCAGGTAGCTGTTTTCCAGGTTATTGATATTTGACACCTGGTTTTTTGTTTCGAGGAAGGCGGACAGTAGCTTTTGTTCGTATTCGTACACGGTTTGCAGCTGTTTGGCATTCGCATTCAGATAGGATGCTTTTAGTGCATTCCGGTTAATCAGTGGGGCCGCCAGGTCGCCAGCCAGGGAAAATAACATAGACTCCGGGGCTTTTAGCAGGTAGCCTGGGTTAAAGGCGCCCAGCCCAAGTGCCGACCGTATACCCAGGGAAGGATAAAATTGTGCTCTTGCTACCGATACATCCAGCTTGGCTGCGGCCAGTTCCAGTTCCGATTGCCTGATATCAGGGCGGTTAAACAGGAGTTGTGTTGGCAGGCCTGTTTTCAGGGCTGGCAGCAGGCTTTGTTCAAAATCGCCGTTATTCCTTGGTACAGGTTGGGGAAAACGCCCCAGTAGGAAATTGATGCGGTTTTCTGTCTCAGTTATCTGCTGATGGATATTGAATTCCATGCTGCGGGTATTGGCCAGCTGTGCATCGAAACGGCGTACAGCCAGCTCCGTTACCTTAGTAGCTTCTTTTTGTACTTTAACCAGCTCTAGTGCATTCTTCTGGATGGCGATATTCTGTTGCAGAATTTCCAGTTGTTTGTCAAGTGCCAGCAGTTCATAATAAGAAGCGGCAATTTCTGCTACCAGGTTGGTAACCATGAAATTTCTCCCTTCTACGGTGGAAAGGTACCGCAGGTTCGCAGCTTTGGTGGCATTGCGCAGTTTGTGCCAGATATCTACTTCCCAACTGGCATACAGGCCAATGCCAAAATCACCCAGCGGTTCCGGCATTTCTTTGCCTGGTTTGATTTCAGTGGTTGCTTCCAGGGCACCGATATTGGTATAACGCGGTACTTTGTCAACCCCTGCACCGGCTTTTACACCAACAAAGGGAAGGTATTCTCCTTTTCTTGCCCGGATCTCATTACGGCTGATTTCAATTTCCTGTAGCAGGATATTCAATTCCTGGTTATGCGACAGGGCTGTATCAATCAGTGCAATAAGTGAGGGGTCATTAAAAATAGTTCTCCAGTTAACGGAAGCGCTGTTAGTGCTGTCGGTAGTTGTATTGGTATACGCTTCCGGAACACTGGTATTGACTTCCCGGTTAACCAGTACCGGTAGCTTACAACTGGCCAGCAGCAGGGTCGTCAGTGCGATCCAGGTGTATTTTTGGATGTTTCTTTTTTCCATGATGTGAAAATTCTTCTGTTAAGGGGGTGTCTTCTTCTTTTTTGATGAGTTTACGTCCGTCTGCCAGGCTGCCGAATACATAATACAAGCCCGGAACTACAATTACGCCGAATACTGTTCCCAGCAGCATGCCTCCTGCAGAAGAGGCACCGATGGTACGGTTGCCGATGGCACCGGGGCCGGTAGCTACCAATAGGGGAAGTAATCCAGCTATAAAGGCAAAGGAGGTCATAAGGATGGGGCGGAAACGTACTTTAGCGCCTTCAATGGCTGCATCCAGCACGGTTAATCCTTCCTGTCGTTTCTGGATGGCAAACTCTACAATTAATACGGCGTTTTTGCCCAATAAGCCTACCAGCATTACCAATCCTACCTGCGCATAGATGTCATTAGCAAGTCCCATCATTTTCAATAAAAGGAACGCGCCGAATATACCTGCGGGTAGCGAAAGGATAACTGCCAGTGGAATAATAAAGCTTTCATATTGGGCAGCCAGTACCAGGTATACAAATCCCAGTACAATCAAAAAGATATACAGCGATTCGTTGCCTCTTTGTACCTCGTCTTTAGACAAACCCAGCCAGTCGATATCATATCCCTTGGGTAAGGTTTCTTTTGCCACTTCTTTGATTACATCAATGGCCTGCCCGCTGCTGTAGCCGGAGGCAGGTGATCCGTTGATGGCAGAAGAAGTGTACATATTGTAACGGGTAATCTCATTCATGCCCTGTGATTTTTTAATTTTCATAAAGGCTGAATAAGGAACCATTTCATCACGATTGTTTTTTACATAGAGCTGCATGAGATCACTCGGCATTTCGCGGTACTTGGCATCGGCTTGTACATATACTTTGAAAAATGTTCCGAAGCGGATAAAGCCCTGTTCATAGGTACTGCCAATGAGGATGGAGAGGTTGTCCATTGCCTTACCGATTGATACCCCTTTTTGCATGGCAGCCTGGTTGTCTATTTCCAGTTCATACTGCGGGTAATTGGCTGCGAAAAAAGTAAAGAGTCCGGTTAACTCTTTGCGTTTTTCCAGGGCTTCCATAAACGCAGTGTTTACTTCGCCAAAGGCTTTGTAATCGCCGGTATTGGTTTTGTCGAGTAAACGAAGGGAGAAACCACCGGTTGCACCATAACCAGGAACGGCGGGTGGTTCAAAAAATTCGATCGTAGCACCTGGTATGGTCTTCGCTTCTTTCTCCAGTTCTTCGATTACTTCGTGCACGGATTGTTTACGTTCTGACCAGTTTTTGAGGTTGATGAGGCAGGTTCCGGCATTGGAGCCCCTGCCTTCGGTCATGATTTCATAACCGGCCAGGGCCGACACAGATTGTACTCCTTCGTTTTTTTCGCAGATTTCCTGCAGCTTTCGGGCAATATCATTGGTTCTTTCCAGGGTAGAGCCTGGAGGCGTTTGAATAATAGCATAGATCATGCCCTGGTCTTCACCGGGTATAAAACCCGATGGAAGTGCTGCTGTAGTAAGCAGAATGCTGGCACAAAAAGCGATCAGCATGCCAAAGGTCAGTACCCTTCTGTGTGCAATCAGTTTCAGGAAACGGGTATAGGAACCCAGCAGGCCATTAAACTTATTATTGAACCAGTCTATAAACAGGTTGATAGGGGTCTTTTTTCTTGGCTTACCATGGTTGTTTTTGAGGATCATGGCGCAGAGAACCGGAGTAAGCGTAAGTGCCACGATACCGGAAATAACAATGGAACTGGCCATGGTAATGGAAAACTGCCGGTAAAAAACACCTACAGGTCCGCTCATAAATGCCACGGGTACAAATACCGCCGTCATCAACAAGGTAATTGCGATAATGGCACCACTGATCTCATTCAATACCTGTTTAGTGGCTTTGTAGGGTGAGAGGTGTTCTTCTTCCATTTTGGCATGCACGGCTTCCACCACCACAATGGCGTTGTCCACCACAATGCCGATGGCCAGTACCAGCGCAAACAGGGTAATAAGGTTGATGGTAATGCCGAAAAACTTCATGGCCATAAAAGCGCCTACCAGCGATACCGGTACAGCAAGGGTGGGTATGAGGGTGGAGCGCCAGTCGCCCAGGAATACAAATACCACCAGAGCAACCAGTATGAACGCTTCGGTAAGCGTATGGATTACTTTTTCAATAGAGGCATCCAGGAATGTAGATACATCATAACTGATCTGGTACTCCATTTCCGGGGGGAAGGAAGTTTTTTTAATTTCTTCCAGCTTTTCTTTTACTTCTTTGATTACTTCTGTAGCGTTGGACCCATAGGTTTGTTTTAATACGATAGCGGCAGAAGGATGGTTGTCGAGGTTGGAATAGATATCGTAAAACTCACTACCAAGTTCAACTTCGGCAACATCTTTCAGGTGAAGAATTTCCCCGTTTGGCGTGGCGCGTATAATGATGTCTTCATATTGCTCGGGTTTGTTATACCGGCCCGGATAGGTGAGTACATATTCGAGCGACTGGGAGCGTTTTCCCGTACTCTGTCCAAGCCGGCCCGGAGATCCGATAATACTTTGTTCGGCCATCGCTTCCATTACTTCTTCCGTGGAAACATTGTAGGCACGCATCCGGTCGGGTTTTAACCATATCCGCATGGCATATTGCCGGCTTCCGAGGATTTTGGCACTACCAACGCCTTTCAAACGGCTTAATTCGGGAATGATATTAACGTTGGCGAAATTATAGGCGAACTTTTCATCCACGTTTTTATTGGTGCTGAATACGTTCACATACATCAGCATGTTGGGGGAGGTATAACTTACCACCAACCCTTCACGTTGTACAAGAGGGGGAAGACGGTTGGTTACCTGTTCAATTCTTGTCTTTACATTCACCATGGCCTGGCTGGGGTCGGTTTCCAGGTCAAACACTACCTGGATGGTTGCTTCGCCGGCGCTGGTGGCATCGGAGGTCATATATTTCATGCCGGGTGTTCCGTTGATGGCTTTTTCCATCGGAATAAGCACAGACTCAACCAGTACATTGGCGCTGGCTCCCGGGTAGGCTACGTTTACCACTACCATGGGCGGTGCAACGGAAGGGAATTGCGAAACCGGCAGGGTTTCAATCGACAGGATACCCATGAAAATAATCACCACGGAGATTACAATCGCGAGCACCGGCCGCTGCATAAACATTTTAAACATGTTCTTCAGTTTTGAGGTTCGGGATTATTGCACGGGTAATTTGAGAGAGTTCAGAACCGCTTTCGGATCTTCTGTCTGGTATTGGATTTTATCACCATCCTGAACTTTACGGATACCCTCCAGCAATATGTTTTCGCCGGCTTTCAACCCGCCGTTAACGACGAATAAATCCTCCAGTTCTGCACCTACTTTAATTTCGCGGGTATGCACTTTATTGTCTTTGTCTACCACGTATACAAAGATTTTATCCATTACTTCAAAACTTGCTTTCTGAGGTACAAGAATGGCTTGTTTCAGCTCTTCCTTCACGAGGATATTACCGGTTTCGCCATTTCTTAGTAAAAGTTTGGGATTGGGGAAGGTGGCCCTGAACGAGATATTACCGGTTTCGTTGTCGAAATCTGCTTCAATGGTTTCTACCTTTCCTTTTTGCGGAAAAATCTGCTGGTTGGCCATTCTTAGTTCAACCGGCTGATTTTTTATGTCGCTGTTATTAAAAAGATTCAGGTATTCCGCTTCCGGAACATTGAAATAAACCCACATATGGCTGTTGTCGGAAAGGCTGGTTAACAGATCGCCCTCGTCCAATAAACTTCCTTTTCTTACCTGGAAGCGGTCTACGATTCCGTTGAAGGGTGCATAAATGCTGGTAAACTGTAGGTGTACATTTTTTATATTCAGCTCCGCCTTTGCTTTGTTAAGCCGGGCTTTGGCCATGGCCAGCTCATTGGGCGATACGATATTTGATTCAGCCAGTTTTTGGGTATTCTGGTATTCGATTTCTGCGAATTCGACTTCAGCCCTGGCTTTTTGTGCTTCCGCATCGTATAACTGCGGCATGATTTTAAAGAGCAACTGCCCTTTTTTAACCGATTGCCCTTCGTCTATATAAATTTCCTGGAGATAACCTCTTTCCTGGGCACGGAGTTCAATATGCTGAATGGAACGGATCTGGGCTACATATTCTCTTTCAAGAACAGTGTCAATAAGGATGGGTTGGGTTACTGTAAAATGCGTAGTGGCTTCTTTTTCTTCGGATTTGTGGCCACAGCCGGTACCGGCCAGTATTGCAAACAGGCCTGTTAGCACGAAAAATTGCTTCATGTAAAATAGAAATTATTTAAAAAAATAGGAATGGCAGCTACCGTAAAACGTGGAAACGGTAATTCGTACTAAATGCGGAAAATCTGTAAATGGCTGAGCCGGCCAATAGTAGAGAGTTGAATAGGCTGGTATACTGCTGCCGGCGGAGAAACGGTTTGCTGGCTGGCAGGGTCTGGCTGACCAAAGAGTAGGCTAATGCAGGTATAAAAAAGCCGGTTGCTTTTTAAGAGTACCCAGTTATGCTGGTTGTCTTCTGTTTCCTCAACAAACAAGAGCTCTTCCTGTTTTTCGGGAAGAGGTGCATTGATCCATAAATAATCAGAATAGTGTGCCTGGTGGCGATTGGATTGCAGCATTTCAGCTGCCGCGCTGGCTCTTATCAGAGAATTGTTGCGGGTGCCTGCAAGTAGCTCCATACCCGTCAGCAATACCAACAGAAAACAGGATACCCATATTTTTACATACCAATTCATTCAGCGACGGAAAATTAATCAAAATAAATTCAACACAAACGATTGCCTGTTGCTATTTCGCCGAAACAGGCCTAATTTAAACAGATTTAAATATTTTTTATAAGATTATGCCCAAACGACTTCTCTCCCTTGACCTGATGCGCGGACTGATTATGATGTTGCTGGCCGCAGAAAGTACTTTATTGTACAGCCGCCTCCAGGAAGCTGCAGAAGGTAGTGGGTTTGAGTTGATTACACGCCAGTTCTTTCACCACGAATGGCATGGCTTGCTTTTTTGGGACCTGATACAACCCGGGTTTATGACCATGGCCGGTGCCGCTATGTACCTTTCTTTTTTCTATAAACAGCAAAAAGGTGTCAGCTGGTCGGAGAACCTGCCCCATATCCTTTGGCGCAGCCTGAAATTGTTCCTCTTTGGAACGGCCCTTCATTGTGTGTATAGTGGTAAACTTGTATGGGAATTATGGAATGTGCTTACCCAATTGGCATTTACCACCGTTATTGCCTACCTGGTTATCCGGAAGTCCTACCTTTTTCAGTCGCTTATAAGTGTAGGGCTGATAGTTTTGTCAGAAACACTCTACAGGACGATGCTGGTTGGGGAGTTCAATCAGCCCTTTGTGATGGGTAAAAACTGGGGTTCTTACACCGACCTGCTGATTATGGGAAAAATAAATTCGGGTGGGTGGGTTTTTATAAATTTTATTCCTACAGCAGCACATACCATTTGGGGCGTATTGGCCGGAAAGCTGTTAATGGACTCGGCCTTTACCATGCATCAGAAAATAAAACGGTTGCTGATCAGCGCCTGTTCTCTGCTGCTGGTTGGCTACCTGGCTGATTTATCGGGCCTGTCGCCGATCATTAAACGAATCTGTACCGGTTCTTTTGTATTGGTTTCTGGCGGCTGGGTGTTGTTATTAATGACATTTTTATACTGGCTGGTGGATATCAGGGGCTATCAGCGCTATGCCTGGATTTTTACGGTAGTAGGGATGAATGCGCTTTTTATCTACCTGTTTTTCGAAACAGTAGGGCATCAATGGCTGAATGGGGTAGTGGCTATTTTTGTAAAAGGGCCACTAGACCTGGTTGCCGTACCGGAGCAACTGGGTTGGATCATGGCATCGCTGGTAACCTTATTGGTGGAATGGTATATCTGCTATTTTTTGTACAACCGAAAGATCTTCTTTAAACTCTGATTAAACCTATACCTGCAAAAGCCATTGCAGCTTTTTATATTATTGTACCGCGTCTTTTATTTTCTGGTATATAGCAGTGTTTTCATAGGTGCCGCTGAATAAATAGGAGCGGGGCCCGTAGGCAAAAACAGGCACCGGTGAAGCCGTATGGTCGTTGGTAGAAAAATGCCCGCTGACCATTCCCTTGGAAGGGTCGCCGTTTACCAGCGTAAGACCACCGGTTTCATGGTCGGCTGTTACTATTACCAGGGTTTCGCCATTCCGATCGGCAAATTCCAGGGCTGCTTTAACAACCTGGTCAAAATCCAGTAGTTCATGAACAATGGTTGCCAACTGGTTATTATGGCCTCCCCAGTCAATTTGCGCCCCTTCCTGAACCAAAAAAAACCGGCTTTGTTTTGTGCCAGTAGGGTGGTGCTTTTTTGAAAGGCTTCCACTGCCCAGTTCCCTCTCCCTTTAAGCATGGATTGGCCGGCTTTTTCCTCCACTACAATCCATTTTTTTTGCAACTGATCGGGTAAACCAGCAATCGACGTAGTTACCTCAAAATCGGGCATGGATTGCCGTATGAGCGCGTCAAAGCCGGCTTGCCCTGATCCTGCCAATAGGTCAATCGGTTCTTTCGCCAGGTCTTTCAGGATGGCTTCACTGCTGCTGCGTTCTGATTGATGGGCATAGAAATCGGCCGGTGTGGCGTCTGTAATATCTCCGGTTGTTAGGATCGCTGTTTTTTTTCCTTTTTCTTTCATGAAAACCGGTAATAAAGGCACTGCTACTCCTGTATGATCAACGCCTACAGCACGGTTATTTGTTTTGATGCCGGCAGAAAATGCCGTGCTGCCGGGTGCAGAATCGGTAATATAACTATCATACGAACTGGTCCTGGACAAACCGGTTATCCGAAACTGGTAAAGATTTAACCGGTTGAAATTGGCGCTATAGGCAGCATGAACCTGGGCCAGTCCCATTCCGTCTCCAATCAGCAGAATTATATTTTTAGGCGCTTTCCTGCTGCCATCTGTTTTATACGTGGGTTGATACAGTCCGGTAGGCGCCCCGGGATTCTGAAAACTGGTCATTGCCGCTTTTTCCAGGAAGCCCGATAACTCAGGAAGATGGTCGGTATTCATGTAATCCACGCCCAGTTTTCCGAGCTCATACCAGGCATTGATAAAATCCGGTGCATTCCAAAAGCGGATTTTTTTTCCTTTAGCATGTGTTTCTGAAATCACTTTTAGCAGGCTCTGCCGCTCTTTTTCCGGAATAATTCCTTTGCCATTCCATTTGGTGTATTGCTGCAGGTTAGCACTTAACAGCGGAACTCTTGCAGTGATAGAGGGCGAATAGTTTTCCCAGGGCAACCCGTCGTAAAGGATAAAGTCCGGGTAGTTTCCAAATGCAGCTACCGGTGGTTTATTGCCGGACAAAACCAGCTGGATCCGTTTGCTTTGGATGATTTCAGGATAGGTTTTAAGGATGGATACCAGGGTATCAAGGCAGGGATTAGTGGGTGATTTGATATCGATCAGGAGTTGCACAGCATAGTCCTTATCGGCCGATAGCTGGCCGTTGAATTCAGTCAGTAGCTGCCGAAGGGGATTAAGATAGAGCGACTGGATGGTCCTGTCTGGCCGTAGGTCTTCTTTATCATGCGCTACCCAAATACCACCTTTTTCCAGGTAGATGTCCACTTCTATGGATCCGGCTTTGGCATGGTAGGCCATCCAGAAAGGGATCGGTTGTTCATAGTCGTTATGTGAATGGATGCGGTAAGTCGGGCTTACTTTTTCCTGCGAATAAACGGCGTTGGAAATAAGAAAGAAGCTGCAGAGCAGGGTGGCAAAAACTAGTTTCATTTGGTTAAACTTTCGTTTGAATGGGCTCGTCTTTATAATTGAAAATTAGATAAGAATTTCTTTTGCACTAGTGAAAAAGCTGGTAAACTCGTGGGTTTGCGCAAATTGAAGCCTGGCTGCGAGTAAACTACCCGCCGGGTTTCTGCCTGCCCATTTAATTGTTTCCTCTTAAAGCTAAGGTAAATACCGGGCCCTCTTTTGGTTGCTGTAAACAAATAAGGATTAATGCTTTATGATATTTTGATGCTAAATTTAAGGCATTAGCGAATGAGGCTGGTACTGGTAAGAATTGAAATAAAAATGGAAAAAATGTCCAAAAAGGGAGGAGCAAAAACTCTTTACTTAAACTAAAAAAAATATGAAACAATTCTTATTACTGCTACATGAAGATATGCATCAACTGAAGCAACTATCTCCCAAAGAAATGCAGGAACTGGCGGCTGCCCATATGGCCTGGGCAGCTAAGCTGGCGGAGGCCGGGCATTTTATTGCTGGCGATGGATTGCAGGAAAAATCAGTGGTGATTACCGGTAATGATTGCATCGTTAAGGATGGCCCTTACCTTGAATCTAAAGAAATTATTGGTGGGTATTACCTATTGCAGGCGCCCGACCTGGAAACGATTATTGAATTGGCGAAAGCCTGCCCCACACAGTTTTATGGAGGAACAACCGAAATACGACCTATCATGGAAATGAGCGACTATGAACAGTGAGTGGCCAGTTCCTTCAGCGCAGCATTTCAGAGTAGTATACGGTAAATTGTTTGCTGCTTTATTAAGCCAGTTTGGAAGCCGGTATATGGCTGAAATGGAGGACGCTATTCAAAATTCCATGTTGAAATTTCTGCAGTTGGGAAGGCAGCATAAGATTCCGGAGAATAGCGAAAACTGGCTGTATATAGTAGCCAGAAATGACCTGTTAAGCCAGTTGAAAAAACAACAGGTGTACAACCATGCCGTAAGCGAATTTGCCGGGGAGCATTTTTCCGGCACCGGCACTTTTGATCTAAGGCTTCAGACAATTATCTTTCTTTCTGCCCTGAAAAATATTTCAGGGCAGGTTAAGCTCTTTTTTATTTTAAAGAATATTTTCGGTTTAAGCGTAGCCGAAATAAGCAGCGCTACCTTAATTGGCCAGGAAGCCATTTATAAAAGTATAAACCGGGCAAAGAAAGCTATTCAGCTAGCATATAGGGGTACTGAAATTGAGCTGAGCCAGCTTGAGGCAACTGAACCAACCGTTCTATTGGTAGAAGAAGTATTGTATTCGGTATTTAATATCGGGTTTGACTCCTTTAGTGAAAAAACCAAAGATATTGTAAATGAAGATCTTTGCCTGGAAGCTATGGCATTGGCTAAGCTGTTGTTAAAACAATATAAGTACCTGTCAACGTCTAACCTTTTGGCGCTTTTTTGTTTTCATGCGGCAAGAATTAAGGCAAAAGTGCAAGACGGTAAATTTGTTTCTTTTTTTCACCAGAACCGGCAGAAATGGAGCCCGGATTTGTTAACCCTGGCGTTTAGCTATCTCCGGAAACCAGAGAAATTAAACCGGGTTTATATTGAAGCGCTAATAGTTAGCAAGTATATGGCCAGTTCCCAATTAACGCAAGCTAATTGGATGGAAATTGTAGGGTTATACGAGTTGTTGCAGAAAATTGCCCCATCGCCCATTATTCAATTGAATTATTGTTTTTGCTTAGGCCAAACAGGAAGAACCGAGGAGGCGTTAAAAGTGCTTGCGGATATTGAGAGAAAACTGCCGGAAGCCTATATCTACTTTTCCCTGTTAAAGGCCAACCTTCTGAAAGCCATTGATCCGACTGAATCAGAAGAGTTATACCGAACTGCCTTAAAGAAGATAAACCAGCAGATCAGGAAAGACTATTTATTGGAAAATGAGCTACTGCTTTTCTGAACATTTAAATTTCATGAAAAATGCCCCAAAACAGCCAGTAGCGCATTGAATACCGGTAAAGCGAAGTAAATTAACGCATGGAAAAAATAAGCTTCGCCATTTCTCTTGAAAGAGGAAAACACCTGGATTTGCAAAAATTTGCCGGTAATTGGAAGGGGACCAGTAAAGTTTGGTTTGAGCCCGATGTACTGGCTGATGAATCGCCGGTTCAAGGAAGTATTGAGCCTATTCTGGAAGGACGGTTTTTGCTACACCGGTATACCACCCATTTTAAAGACAGGGCCATCGAGGGGTTGTACATAATCGGCTTCGATTTGCAGTCGAACCAGTTTCAGGTAGCCTGGGTAGACAGCTTTCATATGAGCACGGCAATTATGATGTCTAAAGGCAATCCCAACGATCATGATTTTGAGGTTTTGGGCTCTTTTCCCGATCACCAGCAGCCGCCTCAATACTGGGGTTGGCGAACCGATATGCATTTTGAAGGAGAGGAACTGGTTATTGTAGCGTATATGATTTCACCAGCCGGACAATCACAGTTGGCTACAGAAATCCGTTACCGTGCCTGCTGAACCTTTGCTGATTAAAAAACAATTAGGAAAGATGGAAAATTTGCAGTTTTTTTGTCTACTTAATTTATAGACTAAATGATTTGTAACAGCAAGGGAAAACCGGCATTGATCGGTGGTTGATCATGACCGGTTCCCCGCTGTTACCAAAGTTAATCAAAATAGACAGTTGGCAAGGAAATGGAGTACGATGTAATAGTGGTAGGGGCAGGACCAAATGGTTTAGCTGCTGGTATAACCCTGCAGCAGCAGGGACTAAAAGTATTGTTGCTGGAAGCAAAAGCTACTATTGGCGGAGGAATGCGAACGGCTGCATTAACCTTACCAGGGTTTAAACATGATATATGTTCTGCTATTCACCCAATGGCAAAAGCCTCCCCCTTTTTTGCTTCCATCAACTGGTCGGCCTATGGCCTGGCATTTATTGATCCTCCTGTTTGTGCGGCCCATCCGCTTGATACAGGTTCCTGTGCACTATTACTGCCATCCCTGGAAGAAACTGCTGAGAAAATGGGTATAGATCGGGGGCTTTATCATTCACTACTGGAACCCTTAGTAAAAAATTTTGGCACCCTTACGAAAGATATTTTGGGTCCGTTGAGCTGGCCATCAAATCCTGTTTCGCTGGCCGGGTTTGGGTTAAAAGCACTGCAGCCCGCCAGCCGAATCGCCGGTCGGTTTGCCAGCCAGGAAGCAAAAGCTCTTTTTGGAGGAATGGCCGCCCATGGCATCCAGCCTCTATCAAACTGGGCAAGTGCTGCCATTGGATTGGTTTTGCTGGCTGCCGGGCATTCGGGCGGATGGCCGATTCCTATCGGCGGATCGCAGTCAATAGCGGACGCAATGGCCGCCCATTTTCAGTTACTCGGTGGTGTTATAGAAACCAATACTGCGATTACATCACTACAGCAGTTGCCCCGGTCAAAAGCCGTGGTTTTTGATTGCGGGCCACGGCAGTTAATAGAAATAGCCGGTGAAAAATTTTCTTCTTTTTACCAGTGGCAACTGAAAAGATACCGGTACGGAATGGGCGTATTTAAGATAGACTGGGCGCTGGATGCCCCGATTCCCTGGAGAAATGAGGATGGTAAGCGGGCCGGCACCCTTCATATAGGTAATAGTTTTGAAGAAATAAGTTGGAATGAAGCAGCCACGGCCGAAGGAAAACTGGTGGACAACCCCTTTGTATTGCTGGCGCAACCTTCATTGTTCGATTCTACGCGTGCGCCGGCCGGTAAACATACTGCCTGGGCTTATTGCCATGTGCCTTTTGGTTCTGAAGAAGATAGAACAGCGGCCATTGAAGCGCAGGTGGAACGTTTTGCACCAGGATTTAAAGAACGGATAATTGGCCGTCATACGATGAATACGCGCCAGATGCAGGAGTATAATCCCAATTATATAGGGGGAGATATTAATGGAGGACTGCAGGACTTGGGACAGTTATTTACTCGCCCTGCACTTCGATGGTCGCCTTATAAAACAAGTGCTAAAGGGCTTTATATTTGTTCTTCTTCTACGCCCCCGGGCGGGGGCGTGCATGGGATGTGTGGCTATCATGCAGCCAGGCGAATATTGAAGGACCTGTTTTAATTTTTTATGGTATGGCAAACAACGTAGCAAAACCCCTGGTAAATGAAGACTGGACCGCCGTTTGGTTGGGCGCATTAATTATTCTGCTGGCGATCCTTGGGTTGCAGCTTCCGAAACCCTCCTTTAGCTGGTCAACCACCGATAGTCTTTTTTCAACGGTACTCACAGGTAGTAACCTGCTGAAAATCGGCGGACTTTTTTTGCTGTTATATGCGATAGCCATTGCCGGAACCTGGCTGGCGGCAAAGCCGGTGCCAGCTCTGGTAAAAGGATTTCCACTGGTATATTTTGTAGCCGTTTTGGCGATGATACTGGCCGGTAATAAATTCATAAAAGACCTTAACCTGGAAGCTGTAATTTTTAGTCTCAGTCTTGGTTTGCTGATCGGTAACCTGTTTCAACTTCCAGATTGGTTGAGAAAATCCCTGCAAACCGAATTATTTGTAAAAATTGGACTGGTATTACTTGGTACCAGTATCATTTTCGCAGATATGCTCAAAGCAGGTTCTCTGGGCTTATTGCAAGCATTGGTAGTTGTTTTGTCTGTTTGGTATTTTGCTTTCTGGGTTTGTAAAAAACTGGGGGTTGAAGACGATATGCGCATGATGATTTCCAGTGCGGTTTCTATCTGTGGAGTTTCTGCAGCAATAGCTACGGCAGGTGCAATCAGTGGAGATACCAAAAAACTATCCTATGTGATTTCCCTGGTATTGGTAACCGCTATACCTATGATGATCGGTATGCCCTACCTGGCTGAATGGATGCAGTTACCCGAAGCAGTAACCGGCGCCTGGTTGGGAGGAAGTATTGATACATCCGGAGCGGTAGTGGCAGCAGGTACCCTGGTAGGGGAGGAAGCATTAAAAATCAGTACCATCGTAAAGTTTTCGCAAAACGTCTTATTAGGGTTGGCGGCCTTTGCAATTTCTGTGTACTGGACTTATACGCGAAAAGAAGTGGGAGTGCTTGAAAAACCAACACTGGGAGTAATCTGGGAACGTTTTCCAAAATTTGTATTAGGTTTTGTAGCAGCATCGCTCCTGTTTTCTTTTGTATTAAACGAGGCAACAGTTAAAACTATAAAAGAGCCGCTGAAAAATATTCAAACCATCTGGTTTGTGCTGGCTTTTACCAGCATTGGTTTGGAAACGCGCTTTGCGGAACTGTTTCACCAGGACAATAAAAAACCCCTGTACGGATTTTTGATCGCACAGGGATTTAATGTACTTGTTACGCTGGTTGTTGCCTACCTCTTGTTCCGTTAGAAAGCAACGCCCGCCAGTTCAAGGCTTTTTTTCTTCAATTGCTGTATGGCCACATCTTCAATTATGGGCTGCGGTGTCAGTATCAGCGATGTGTTGTTTTGTTTCCACCAATCATTTTCGATCAATTCTTTAACATGCAAAACACCCACCAGGTATTTGCGTTCTTCTCTTGCATGCCATTCTTCGATCCATTCAAATTTTTCGCGGGGGATGTATTTCCAGTCGGTAAAACTCAGGTATACCCGCAGGTAATAATCATTGGTGATGCTGTTCGGCTGGTGATGATAGAGCTTTTTGTATTCGTATTTGTATTCATACCGGAGGGCAGACAAATCACTTAATACCGCTGAAGCAGTAGGAAAACTACCGGCACCTTTTCCATAGAAGAACTGTTTGTCGGCAAAGCCACTTTCTATTACTACCCCGTTGTATTCATTTTTTACGAAGGACAGGTGATCATCTGCCTGTATAAACTGGGGTAATACAAAGCTGGCCACTTTACCGTTCTGTAATTTTTGCGCCTGTGCTACCAGTTTTATTTGCTGTCCTTTTTCTGCCGCTACCCGTGCATCCATGGCATGTATATTCTGTATGCCGGTGAACAACAGGTTGTTTGGATGTTCGATAATGCCATATGCATGCGTCAGCAGGAAGGTCCATTTGTTCAGGGCATCAAATCCTTCCACATCAAGCGATGGATCGGATTCGGCAAAACCCAGTTGTTGTGCCAGCAGAAGCGCCTGTTGGAAATCCAGTTTGTCTTCAAACATTTTTGTGAGGATGAAGTTGGTAGATCCGTTTACAATAGCCTTGATACCGTGCAATAAATCATTGTCGTAATATTCCTCCAGGTTCCGGATAACGGGTATAGACGCGCAGGCTGCAGCTTCGTATAAAAAGCTGGGTTCTACCTCCTGTTGCAGGGCCAGTAATTCGGGAAGGTGTTCGGCAATCATTTTTTTGCTGGCGCTCACCACTGATTTACCGTTTCGAAGCGCCCGGGTAACAATTTCAAAAGCGGGCTCTGCTTCATTGATCACTTCTACGATTACATTGATGTCTGCATCGTTAAGCAGTTCGTCGCGTTCGGTTGTAAAGAGGCTGTCGGGTGCACTTCTTTTCTTCGATGCGTCTTTGATACATACTTTTTTGATAGATGCACTGAGGGAGGGGGTCTGTTGTAATACTTTATAAAGTCCTTCTCCAACAACGCCAAATCCAAAAAGACCGATGGTTAATTTCTTGTGGTGAGTCATGGTGGGTTTTCTTGCTTTTAGTTAGATGGAACAAATCCGGCAGCAGGTTTTCTGTGAGCGGATTTTTTCCTGGTTTCGTTAATATGTTGAAAGGCGTCTTCCAGGTCGTTTACGAGGTCGGTTGCATCTTCCAGTCCAACACTGAGTCGGATGAGTCCGTCGCTAACGCCGGCGGCTTTTCTTTTTTCGGGGTCGATTGATTTGTGGGTCATGCTTGCAGGGTGACTGATCAGGCTTTTTACGCCGCCCAGGCTTTCGGCCAGGTGAAAGAGTTGGGTGGCCTGTACAAAGGTACTGGCTGTAGCTTCAGTATCCTTTTTTAGGCGGAAAGAAACCACGCCACCAAAACCTGGATAGAATACTTCTGCCACGTCGGTATGCTGTTGCAGGTACTGCGCTACCTGGGTGGCAGAGCGGGTATGTTGCTGCACGCGCAGATGGAGTGTTTCCAGTCCTCGGATAAGCAGGAAGCTGTCGAAAGGCCCCAGTACTGCACCGCAGGCATTTTGATAAAATTTGATTTGTTGTCCGATTTCCGGGTCTTTGGCAATTACGAGTCCGGCTATAACATCGCTGTGGCCGCCTATGAATTTGGTAGCGCTGTGAACCACGATATCAGCACCCAGGCTAAGCGGTTGCTGGTAAACCGGGGAGGCAAAGGTATTGTCTACCGCAAACAGCAATTTATAGCGTTCAGCGATGGAAGCGATTGCGCGGATATCAGCTACTTTAAGGGTTGGGTTAGTGGGCGTTTCGAGCCAGATCAGTTTTGTTTTTAGGGTAATGGAGCGATGGATGGCGGCCAGGTCGGTCATATCAACATAGGTGACGTTGATGCCGAATTTCTTATACACTTTTTCGAAGAGCCGGAAGGCGCCGCCGTAGATATCGTTGACGGCCAGGATTTCATCGCCTGCCTGCAGGAGTTTGATAACGGCATCGATGGCAGCCAGTCCGCTGGAGAAAGCCGCTGCAACCGAACCTTTTTCGAGTTGGGCAATAATTTTTTCGAGTTCCTGGCGGGTTGGGTTATTGGTTCGGCTGTAGTCGAATCCTTTGTTAACGCCGGGGGCTTCCTGCACGAAGGTGCTGGTTTGATAAATCGGAACGGCGATAGCGCCGGTTTGTGCATCTACGGGGATGCTGTGCAATAATTGTGTTGTCGCTTGCATTGTTAAACATTTTTTTAATTGAAAAACAGGTTGTTAGCGACACCACCTACCAAGTAAAATCGGGAGGAGCGGTAATAAAAAAAGCTCTCCCGATAAATCATCAGAAGAGCTCTATGAAGAAGTTGAATTTCTGCAAAAGCCATTCATCTGACTTATCTATCCCTTTTACGGGCTGGATTTGGCACCTTACTTTCTGTGTTACCACAGAAAACAGGTTGTCAAGGCTTCATCGGGCCATTTCCCTCTGCCTTTCTTGATAAGCGATGCTCTAAAGAACTGCTGCAAAGGTAGGGGGGCGGTTTGGAATTTCCAAATTCGTTTAGGCGTCAGACAGGTGTTAGGACATCGTCCTAACACCTGTCTGACGCCTTATATTTGTACCATGAAGAAAAGCAAAAAAGAGTTGCCAGCCGCGCAGGAAATGATCGAAGTGACAGGAGCCCGGGAACATAATCTGAAAAATATTGATATACAATTGCCTAAAAACCAATTGGTAGTTTTTACCGGCGTGAGCGGAAGCGGAAAATCTTCCCTCGCTTTCGATACTATTTACAACGAAGGCCAACGCCGCTATATGGAAAGCTTTTCCGCCTACGCCCGACAGTTTGTAGGCGATATGGAACGACCCGATGTAGACCGCATTACCGGCCTGTCTCCGGTTATCTCAATTGAACAAAAAACCACCAATAAAAACCCCCGTTCTACCGTCGGAACCATTACCGAAGTGTACGATTTTATGCGCCTGCTCTATGCCCGCGCCTCCGACGCTTACAGCTACAATACCGGTAAACGAATGACAAAATTCTCCGAAGAGGAAATTGTCGAAAATATTTTCAGTAAATACAGCAAGAAAAAAATCTCGCTGCTCGCCCCGCTCGTTCGTGGAAGAAAAGGACATTATAGAGAGCTGTTTGAAGATATCCGCAAAAAAGGCTACCTCAAAGTAAGAATTGATGGTGAAGTGAAAGACCTGGTTCCCAAAATGCAGGTCGACCGGTACAAAATTCACGATATCGAAGTAGTGATTGACCGCATGGCCGTTACTCCGGATATGAAACTCCGCCTGAGCCAAAGTGTACAGAAATCAATGCAGGTGGGCAAAGGACTCTTATTCCTGCTGCTCAATGATAACAACCAACTGGTGCAATACAGCCGGCAATTGATGTGTGAGGATACCGGTATCTCGTACGAAGAACCATCGCCCAATAGTTTTTCCTTTAACTCGCCCTATGGTGCCTGCCCAACCTGTAAAGGACTCGGTACCGTATACCAGATCAGCATGGAGAAAGTGATCCCGGATTGGGATAAAAGTATCCGGGAAGGTGGTATTGCACCCCTTGGTGAAGAACGGGAAGCCTATGTATATAAACAAGTACAACAAATCGCTAAAAAACATAAAATAGACCTGAAAAAACCACTGCGCGATTTGCCTTCAACCGCGCTGAACCTGATCCTCTATGCCAACGAAACCGGTAGCGATTCTACCGAGTTCGATTTTGACGAGGTAGCAGGCGCGGAAAGAGTGTATGCAGAAGAATTTGAAGGGGTAATTCCACAGTTAAAACGCTGGTTTGCTACCGCCAGCTCCGAGGGTATCCGGGAGTGGGCAGAAAGTTATATGGACCTTGCTACCTGTTCGTCCTGCGAAGGTGCTCGTTTGAGAAAAGAAAGTTTATGGTTTCGGGTAGACGGAAAAAATATAGCTGAAATCAGCAATTATAACCTGGATAAACTGCTGGCCTGGTTTGATGGAATGGAAAAACGGATCAGTGCCAAACAACAAATTATTGCTAAGGATATTTTAAAGGAAATAAGAGAACGCTTACAGTTTTTGCTGGATGTAGGTCTAACCTATCTTACCCTCAACCGCCCTTCTAAAACGCTGAGTGGTGGTGAATCACAACGTATTCGCCTGGCCACCCAAATCGGATCTCAATTGCAGGGCATTACCTATGTGCTGGATGAACCTAGTATAGGACTGCACCAGCGCGATAATCACCGGCTAATCACCGCCCTTCAAAACCTGCGAGATATCGGTAACAGCGTACTGGTTGTTGAACACGATAAAGATATCATGATGGCAGCCGATCACCTGGTTGATATCGGCCCGCGTGCCGGAAAATTCGGTGGACAAATTGTTGCACAGGGTACCCCTCAACAGGTGCTGAAGTCCAATTCAGAAACTGCACAATACCTGAGTGGGAAAAAAAATATAGAAGTGCCACAGGCGCGCAGAAAGGGTAGTGGTGCTACGCTGGAACTGAAAGGAGCCAAAGGAAATAACCTGAAGAATATTTCTGTCAAGTTTCCGTTAGGCAAACTGATACTGGTAACCGGGGTAAGCGGTAGTGGAAAAAGTACGCTTATCAACGAAACCCTGTATCCTATACTCTCTCAGCATTGCTACGATTCCAAACAAAAACCATTGGAATATAAAACCATTAAAGGGTTGGAGCATATTGATAAGGTTATAGAAATTGATCAGTCGCCGATTGGTCGAACCCCCAGAAGTAACCCCGCTACTTATTGTGGGTTCTTTACGGAAATCAGGCAGTTATTTGCTGCTGTGCCGGAAGCAAAAATCAGGGGGTATGCGGCAGGGCGGTTTTCTTTTAATGTAAAAGGCGGGCGATGTGATATGTGTGAAGGCGGTGGCATGCGGGTTATTGAAATGAATTTTCTTCCGGATGTGTATGTACACTGTGAAAAATGCAACGGTAAGCGTTATAACCGCGAAACACTGGAAATTCGTTACAAAGGAAAATCAATTAGTGACGTGCTGGATATGACGGTAGAAGAAGCTGTTGATTTTTTTCAGGCAGTTCCCTATCTGTATAGAAAAATTAGAGTGTTGCAGGAAGTGGGGTTGGGATATATTACCCTTGGACAAAGCGCGGTTACGCTTAGCGGGGGAGAAGCCCAACGGGTAAAGCTGGCTACGGAACTTTCCAAAAAAGATACCGGCAAAACTTTTTATATACTGGATGAGCCAACCACCGGATTGCATTTTCAGGACATCCAGCATCTCTTGGATGTATTAAACAAACTGGTTGATCGGGGCAATACGGTTTTAGTCATCGAACACAACCTGGATGTAATAAAAGTAGCGGATCATATCATTGATATTGGTCCGGAAGGAGGCGATGGCGGCGGACAGGTTTTGTTTGAAGGAACCCCGGAAGAAATGATAAAGGAAAAAAAGAGCCATACGGCAAGGTTCCTGAAAGCTGAAATGTAAGGCGTGGTAATTCCCGATAAGTGGAGGCAGGTAGTCTTAATAAAATCGTTGCATATAAAGGGTACAAACAATAGGGAACGGATCAGGTTCTAAAACCGGATAATTGGATTTTATCAATTTCCCTGCCTTCTTATCGGTAAGCTTTTACTTGGTACTTATTGTACATGAATGGTGCCGCTTTCGATCAGCACATTATCACTGAATACTTCGTAGTAATAATGTCCTTTTTCAGGTTTGCTGACCACCGTGGTTTCGCGGTTACGAATTTTACTTTGTTTCACCAGAATACCTTTCTGCCGGAACAGTAAAAATTTGTAGGTATTTCCTTCCTCTCCCTGGGCACTGAAGAAAAGTACTTTCTGAGAGGTATTCGTGTAAATATTGACCGTATGTTTATGGTTGTTGTTTAGTTTATGAATTATGATGCTGTCTCTTTCTGCCGGATTGTTTTTTACGCCGGCAATTGCAACTATACTTCCCATACATCCCGCCATGATCATCCACAGTTGCCGCTTCAGGAACTTGCATTTCATGGGATCTGATTATAGATTACATAGGAGTGTTTAGTAACGAAGCAGTGTAGGACATTTCATTTGCCGGCTGCTGTTGGTAGCCCTGGCAAGTTTAAAGCTCAGTTTAAAGTTGACAGAATAATAGGCATCGTTTTGAGTAGGCGTTCCTCTTTTGTCGCCAGGGCCATAACCTGCGGAAGCCCCGCTGCTTTGGTCGGTTTTGTTCGCCATGCGCCGTGCCAGTTGGGCTTTTTGCGTACCCACGCCAAAGTATTGATCGAATAAATCCGGATCAATATAATTGGTACTTACGTCGTCTATGTAATCGGTAAAGGTTTTACGGTGCAGTATTTCAAGTGAAAGGCTGCTTTTTTCACTCAAAAAATATTTTACGCCAACACCCATGGGAATATTTAACTGGGTGAGTTTGTAGGGCTTATTTTCAGGATGTTCTGCAAATCCCTGGCCTTCGGTACTCAACGGTTTGAGGTTTACATATTCTCCGGTAAGGGGGTCTGTACCCTGTGGATTGAAATTGAAAACACCAACACCGATAACGCCATAAGGACGAAACTTACGGTATAAATCTTCCGGATCCCATTCAAATAATACGGTCGGATAAACTTCCGCTACCAGCATGCCTTCCAGTACGCGTGAGCGAAAATTTGTATTACGGAACCGACGGGCTTCTTCCCATCCTCCCTGTCCTTTAATAACCGCGTCGTCACCAGCAATGGTTCCATAATTGGCTGCCAGTCTCAATCCAAGTAAAGGAGATTGGTAAGCTGTTATGTGTCCGCCGATAAAGAATCTTGTTTGGGAAAAATTGTTGTCTTTCAGGAAGCCTGTTCCTTTTCCACGATTACCACCGAGGTCGCCCAGAAAGTTAGATGGACCAATAGTGATACCCGCTTCCAGCTCATTAAAGAGTCCGATTTGAGCAAAGGAGGCCTGCGTACATGCCAAAGCAACTAGGGACAATGCACATTTACGCAGGAATAGGGGTAAATGCTGTTTCATGAATATCAGATTTTGTTTTCGAACGGTTACTTGGATTACTACTACAAACGAGAATTAAAAGACTCTCGTATAAGATTGGTAATCTTTTTTTTACTGTTCGTAAAACTACTAGCCGATATTACTAGGGTGTTTTTAGCATCTCTACGTGCGGAATGCCATCTTCCATATAAGTGTCTCCCTGTACCTCAAAACCGAGCGAGCGATAAAAATTTTCCAGATACCGTTGAGCGCCAATGCGAATAGGGGCTTTTCCCCACAGCCTGTAACAGGCCTGGATGGACTGCTCCATTAATTGTCTCCCAATTCCCGTGCCACGTACCTGCGGTGCACTTACCACCCGTCCAATAGACATCTCAGGATAGGAAATTCCCGGTGGTACCAGGCGGGTGGATGCGGCCAGCAGATTTCCCTGCCAGCCCAACAAATGAATACTTTCCTGGTCTTTATTGTCCATATCCAGGAAAATACACTGCTGTTCCACCACAAAAACCTCGCTGCGTAAGCGCAGTAGCTGGTAAAGTTCGGCAGCCGTTAATGCGTCAAAGGCACTGAGTTTCCAATTCGTAGTCATAGTTATCATTTAACGCCCAACCTGGGGTACCACCGCTAAGCTCTCCTGTCCGTTTTCGCTAACCGATTGTACCGCAAAAAAATAATTGTCTTTAGAGTAAGGAAGCCGAAGCGCTGTTTCGGTGGTGAAAAATTTCTTCTGCCATTGTGCTTCGCTGGTTTCCCGGATTAAAACATAATAGCCTTTCGGTTTACCAACTGCCGGTGTTTTCCAATACAGGTAACTGGAATTGGTTAGGTTTTTTACATCAATTTTTACCTCCTGTGGCAGGCCAGGAGAGCCGGCCAGGTTGGCTAAACAGGCAAGGTTGACAGCCGTGTTTTTACGCAGGTATTCAAAGTCCATAAACTCCTGGAGGTCGCCGTACTGGATACCATTTTCTTTGCGGATATCCTGGTGCTGGTGATAAAAATTTTCGTTCATCTCCGTTATCCGTACCGCTGCAAAGCCTCGTTGAATAAAGGGGGTATGATCGCCTCCCCGCAGGAAACGATCATTGCGATAGATCAATTTTATTTCCAGCTGATCTACATATCGTTCACCTATTTCTTTTACATACCGGGCCAGTTGGCGCGATGCTCCGTCGTTTTCCAGTCCCATGTTGCGGATAGTAGCCGCATTTTTATCAAGTTCATAAACCGGCAGTCCTTCGCTGAAAACCCGCAACCTTGTATTGTCAATGATATTGGTTTCACTGCTGTTATTACTGCCCATTATATCATTATTCAGTACAGCTTCCAGTTGCCAGCCTTCTTTTTTTGCTTTTTCTGCCAGGTAACCGGCGCCTAATAAACCCTGTTCCTCTCCACTTACGGCAACAAAGATGATGGTAGCCGGGTAATTGGTCTGGCTCAGGATCCTGGCCGATTCCAGTACGGCTGCTACGCCACTGGCATCATCATTGGCGCCAGGTGCAGCTGCTGTTGCATTCATTATATCCGTAACCCGGCTGTCGAGGTGTCCGCTGATCAGGAATACGCGTTTATCTGCCGGGTCCGCGCCTTTAAGGATGGCCATCGCATTTCCGAGATTAACAGGTTTGTTCACCCTTCGTCCATCGGGTTGCAGGGTAGTGGTATCTACAAAAGCCGTCATCCGGCCATTTGTTTTTTGCGCGAACTCGGTAAATTTTTGTACCACCCAATTTCGGGCAGCGCCAATTCCTTTTTTGGGGTCTGTAACCGTACTAAGCGTATGGCGGGTTCCGAATTTTACGAGTTGATTGATATAGGACTGAAGTGAATCAGCTGAAACTTCTTTTACCATTTTTTCTATAAAGGGATCCCGGATAATGGTAGTCTGCGCCCTGGTAATTAATCCGGAAAGCAGTATGACCATTGTAAAACAAATAGTTCTCATAATTTTATAAACGCTGTTAATAATTGTATTTGTCCTTCCAGCGTTGCTGAAGGAATTTTCGAATTTCTTCTTCGCGGGCATTTTTCCCCGGTTTATAAATTGGTCGTCCGCTCAAAGCATCTGGTAAATACTCCTGTGCGGAAAAATTCAATGCATAATCATGTGAATATTGGTATCCTTTGGAATAGCCCTGGTCTTTCATCAATTTGGTAGGGGCATTCCGTAAATGAAAAGGGACCGGTAAATCGCCGTATTGTTTAACCAATGCTATGGCTTCATCAATAGCCAGATAGCTGGCATTGCTTTTGGCCGATCCTGCCAGGTAAACGGCGCATTGTGACAGAATAATTCTTGCTTCGGGGTTACCGATCTTATTAACGGCATCAAAGCAGGCATTGGCTAAGAGCAGTGCGTTGGGGTTGGCATTACCGATATCTTCACTGGCAAGGATGACCAACCGTCTTGCAATGAATTTTACATCCTCGCCTCCTGCCAGCATTCTTGCCAGCCAGTAAACCGCTGCATTGGGGTCACTGCCACGGATGGATTTTATAAAAGCGGAAATGATATCGTAATGTTGTTCTCCCTGTTTGTCATACAGGGCTACTTTTTGCTGCGCCACCTGCATTACGAATTCATCGGTAACGGAGATTGGAGTAGTGGTGCCGGCAGCCTGCTGAACCACCAGTTCTAACAGGTTAAGCAACTTACGGCCATCACCTCCCGAAATCCGGATCAGCGCGGCGGTTTCCTTTAAATCAATAGGTTGCTGGTTCAGCCATGGATCTCGTTGCAGGGCATCCTGCAGGAGGCGGATCATGGCCTCTTCGGAGAGGGCTTTCAAAACATATACCTGGCTTCTGCTTAGCAAGGCGCTGTTAACTTCAAACGAGGGATTTTCGGTAGTGGCACCAATTAGGGTAATCGTTCCTTTTTCAACGGCACCCAGTAAAGCGTCCTGCTGGGATTTATTGAACCGGTGAATTTCATCTATAAACAGAATGGCTTTATCCTGTTTCTTAGCCAGTTCAATTACCTCTCGTACTTCTTTTACGCCGGAGGAGATTGCACTAAGTGTATAAAACGGGGCCGCTGTGGTATGTGCAATTATATTGGCAATGGTGGTTTTACCTACGCCTGGCGGGCCCCACAGGATCATGGATGGTACTTTCCCCTGCTCTATAGAAGTGCGCAGGATGCTACCCTCCCCGGTAAGGTGCTCCTGCCCGATTAAATCATCAAGTGTATGCGGGCGTAATCGCTCTGCTAATGGAACCGGCATGGCGTATAATTAGTCGACAAATGTACAGGAATGCCTGCATTTAGCAGGTACTATTGCTGCTGCCTGCCTGCTTCGTCTATGGTAGGTCGATACAATCCTTCTTCCGCAACAACCGGCGTTTTTACCTGGTTTCTTTCTTCGAAACGATGGCCATCTTCATAGCCCACTGAAACAAATACATAGAGATTCTGATGAGCCGGGCCTTTGAAGGTTCCTTTTACAGGTGAACAATCGGTAAAATTTCGACCCACCGCCAGCTTAACATGGGTATTGCTGACCCAGATATTATTGGTGGGGTCAATGCCCGTCCAACCATAATTCGGAATCCAGGTTTCTACCCAGGCATGGGTGGCGCCTTCTCCGCGTAACCCGTTTTTATTGGGGCAGATATACCCACTTACATACCTGCTCGGAATTTTTAGGGTACGTAATACCTGCAGCATTACATGTGCAAAATCCTGGCATACCCCCGACCGGTGTTCAATAATCTGATCTACCGTGGTTTCAATATCTGTAATTCCTTTTATATACTGAAAATGCTGAAATATAAACTGGCAGCAGTCCTGTACGGTGGCCGCTACCGATTTCCAGGGCTGATAAATTTGCCGTACAATTTCCTGGATGGCTTCCTGGTGTTGAATGGCTTCTGGTTTGGTCAATTCCAATAAAGCGAGGGATTGATTGATTTCCTGTTGTAACTGTTCAAAACCGGTATTGAAAACCAGGGTGCGGTCGGTAGGGGCTTTTGTGCGGACCACCAGTTTGCTTTCTATCACCAGCTCAGAATGCGGCGGATTAACATTGAACTGCCCGATACGGTTGCCCCAGTAATCGGTATAATTCAATAGGGTGGCGTTGCCGGTAATATTAAGCTCATGTTCCAGTATTTCCTGCTCCTCACAAGCATAAGGTGTAATTCGGATCTCATTGATGCTTTCCGTTACGGGACGATCGTATTCGTAACTGGTGATATGATGAATTTTGAAAGTTGGCATGATTCGTTTTATGCGTATGAAAAGAAAACCTGGCTAAAGCGCTGGTTAAAATCAAATAATTCTGCTTTGATTTCCTGAAGATAAGGCTGCAATCCTTTTTCTCTTAATACAGAAAGATCAGAGTATTCGATTTTACTGTGCAGGCGGCCAAATTCGCGGTACAAACTCCGGGCTTCTTCACTGTTATTATCCGCAACTACTTTACTAAGGTAAAATTCAATCCGGTCAAAACAATAGCTGGCTGAACGCGTAAACTGTTTGCTGAATAAAACCTGTGAAGCTACGTGCTGGTTATGGTGCGGGCTGCGATAGGTTTTAAGGTATAATTCGTAGCCTGATAAAGAGAGGAGCAGGCTGCGCCAGAACAGGACATCTCTCGACTGATCCAGCGAATAATCGATTTCCGCAAAAAAGCGGTCAGCCAGTTCTATGCTAATTACCGCGCGTTCCACAAACTTACCCAGGGTCATGAAATTCCAGCCCATATTGCGGGGCATGGTGCTGTCCGTTATCCCGGTGTAAAGTGTCATCTGATTGCCCAATTCCGCCAGTACGTTAAGCGCATCATTTCTGACCAGTTTCTGTTGTAGCATTGGGTTATTGATCAGGTGATAAAACTGGTTTACCTGTTCCCAGACTTCTTTGGTAATATGATCCTGTGCACCCCTTGCGTTTTCTCGGGCACGGATTACCATAGCGCGGATGGAGTTTCCGTTGGAAGTGTCGTAAATCAAGTGCTGTACCAGTTGCAGGGGATGCTGGTCAAAGAATTCTTTTTTTGCTTCTTCTGCCGTGCTGAACATATTGGTCAGTTGTGTCCAGAAATGAACGGAATGTTCACCTTTATCTAACCAGAGGGTATAGTTAATGTGCAGGATGCGTAAAATGGCATCACTTCTTTCAAGGTATCGGTTGAGCCAGTAAAGTGAGTCGGCTAATCTGCTGAGCATAGCGGTTGTTAAGGGTTCGTTGGTTAATTAATGATCCAGGTATCTTTACTTCCCCCGCCTTGTGAGGAATTTACGACCAGGGATCCTTCACGCAGGGCTACGCGGGTAAGTCCGCCAGGTACAATCTTTACGCCACCCGGGCCAAAAAGCGCAAAGGGGCGCAGGTCTACATGTCTTGGTTCAAACCGGTTATTGATAAAACACGGAACCGTGGAAAGTTTGATAATAGGTTGTGCAATAAAGTTCCGCGGATCTTCCTCTACGGCTTTCATCATTTGATGAATTTCTTCATCGGTAGCCGAATTTCCCATTAACATGCCGTAACCGCCCGACTGGTTGGTTCGTTTGATAACCATTTCCCGGATATGCTCAAAAGTATATTTGCGGGCATCCGGGTCTGCCATCTGGTAGGTAGGAACATTGGCTAATAAAGGTTCTTCGTTCAGGTAATACCGTATCATAGCGGGTACATAGGCATAAACGGCTTTATCGTCTGCAACGCCATTGCCGATCGCATTTATAAGGGCAATATTCCCTTTTCGGTAGGCACCCAGTATACCGGGAATACCCAATGCACTATCGGGCCGAAAAACAAGCGGATCCATGTATTCATCGTCAATCCTGCGATAGATAACATCTACCTGCTGCAAGCCAAGCGTGGTTTTCATGTATACTTTATGATTGTCCACTACCAGGTCGCGCCCTTCCACCAGCGGAATACCCATAGAACGCGCCAGGAATGTATGCTCATAATAAGCGGAGTTAAAAACACCGGGCGTTAACAGCACAACGGTGGGATGTGCTATTTGCCGGGGAGCCAGCGATACCAGCACATTGTACAATTCAAGCGGATAATTATTGACCATACGCACTTTACTGGCGGTTAGCATATCCGGGAAAATACGCTTGGTTACTTCGCGGTTTTCCAACATATACGATACACCCGATGGAGTGCGTAAATTATCTTCCAGTACGTAATAGGAGCCATCCTGGCCGCGGATCAGGTCAATGCCGGCAATATGAACATAAATATCATGTGGAACCCGTATGCCAAAAATTTCTCTTGTATAATGCGGACAGGACGCAATCAGCTCGGCGGGGATAATGCCATCTTTGATAATCTGCTGGTTAGAATAGATGTCTTTCAGGAAAAGATTTAACGCTTTTAAGCGCTGGGTAATGCCGGCTTCTATATGATCCCATTCGTTTCCTGGAATGATCCGGGGAATAATATCAAAGGGGAAAATCCGCTCAATGCCTTCATTGTCGCTGTACACGGTAAAAGTAATTCCCTGGCTTAAAAACAGCTCACTGGCCATCCGGTCCTTATCATTCAGGCTGCCGGCACTTAGCTGGTTAAGTGTTTCGAATACCTGCTGGTAGGGGAGACGGATCATAGACCCATCGCACATTTCATCCCAGCTCATGGGAACCATGCAATAATTGCTGAATACTGAATGTTCAAGCATAGTTTTGGTTATAGATAAAAAAAGGTTGCAGCCCCACGTATGGAGCAAGCAACCTGTATTTCAAATATAAGGATTCAGTATTGGATTAGAAAGCTGAATTTATTGCGGGTTAGTAGGTATATCAAAGGCATCGGCATGCAGCCGGATTAAGCGAAAACTCATGTATACATGAACCAATAAAGCAGCACTGTAAAACAATAAAAAGCGGAGAGTGTACTTCATGTAATTTATCATCATCTCTTCCATTCCTTCCACCTGTTCTTTCTGCATTGACAAGGCCTGTTCTGCTACCTCGTTGAGCATGCCCGGCCGTACTAACAGCGTGCAGCTGACTACCAGGTTTAGAGAGGCAAAAGCCAGGGTACCGTATCCATTTACCCGGATCAGATCACGTAACGAAGGACGGCAATACAGGTGTGCATCAATTCCCCTGTTCAGAAACCGGAAACTGCAATACGAGTAAATGATAACACAGGCCAGCAGGAAAACCTGTAGCAATAATACCGGGTTTACCAACGCTGCCAGCAGCATGCCGATCAAGAGCAATGAAAGAAAGCCGGCAATTGCCAGAAGTACATAGGTTAAGATGCGGTAAACAGTTAAATTATTCATGGGGTGTTTGCTTGATCGGCAAAAATAGGCTCGATCGGTGACTTTGTCCGGAATTTGGAAAACTAAGCGTTAATGCATAATTTGCTGATGCATTAATAAATTAGGTATTTATGAAGAAGTCGACCCTTTATAAAGGTTTTTTGGAGCCAATTGTTATGAAGCTTCTCAAAGAGCAGGGCAGAATGTATGGATACCAGATTACCCAGCAGGTAAAAGCACTGACCAAAGGGGAATTGCAGATAACGGAGGGGGCTTTATACCCCTTGTTGCACCGGCTGGAGGAAGCGGGCTTACTGGAAACCGAGCAGGAAGAAGTAGGAAACCGCCTGCGAAAATATTATAAGCTTACGCAAAAAGGTGCCAAGGGAACGGTGCTGGCTATGGAAGAATTAGAACAATTTATGCGCAGCCTTCAATGGATGTTTCAACCTAAAATTTCCTGAATATGTTAAGTGCTGAACAACTTAATCGGCTTAAAAGCTATTGCCGGTCGGCGGGGGCGCCTTATTATGAAGTACAGGTGGAGTTGGTGGATCATATGGCAGCAATGTTGGAGCATCAACTGGCGGAGGGAGTTAATTTTGAGCAGGCATTTGCGGCTGTGAAAAAACAGTTTCCGGCCGAATCCTTACAACAGATTGTGCGGGCAAAAGAAAAAGTTCTACTGCTGTCTTACCTGCGCCTGTTTATCGGGTGCTGGAAGGCCTTTTTTACCTGGCCCAAACTGCTGATCCTGGTTAGTTTGTATGCGTTTACCTGGCTGATTACACCCTATATGAACGCGCGGGACATGGTGTTTATCGGCCATCAACTGGTAGCCCTGTATGGGGGCATGTATTTATGGGCGCATAAAAATATAGTGCGCAAAAACCGGCAGCAGGCGCAGCACCGGATGCTGTCTTTCAGGATTACCTATTATACTGGCGGAGTAATGGCTTTTTTACTACTGCTCTTGTTGTATTTATATTCGTGGAATGAAGCTACAGCCCTGTTTCTGGCACCTTTGCTGAAGTATTTCTACCCGCTGTTTTTACTGTGGGTAGTATCGTTCTACCATGTACAGGTGGTCTTTCACCAAAACCTGCGCCAACAGTTTCGCCACGCTTTCCGTTAAATATTTTCAGCGGTCGGTACTGACCGACCGCTGGAAAATATAGTTAGTTCAATTTTATGCTGAGCTCAGTCAGTTGTTTGTCGTCGATGGAAGAGGGGGCGTCGAGCATTACATCTCTGCCGGAATTGTTTTTAGGGAACGCAATGAAATCTCGGATGCTTTCCGAACCGCCCAGGATGGCGCAAAGGCGGTCAAAGCCGAAAGCAATACCACCATGCGGCGGAGCGCCGTATTCAAAAGCGCCTAGGAGAAAGCCGAATTTATGCAGTGCTTCTTCTTTGGTCATGCCCAGCGCATCAAACATTTTTTCCTGCAGTTCTCGCTGAAAAATACGGATAGACCCTCCGCCGATTTCATTACCATTCAATACCATATCGTAGGCATTGGCTTTGATATTGGAGTAGGGGTGCTGCAGGTAGTTGGCCGCGTCTTTGATTGCCGGATCATTTTCGATCATTACCTGAATATGGTCGGGTTTGGGAGAAGTAAAAGGATGGTGCCTTGCTACCCAGCGGTTTTCCTCCTCCGCATATTCGAAGAGGGGGAAATCGAGTACCCACAATAATTTAAATTCATCTTTTTTGCGAAGGCCAAGTCGTTCGCCCATTTCAAGCCTCAATTCACTGATAGCTTTACGGGTTCTTTCTTCCCGACCCGCCAGTATCAGTACCAGGTCGCCGGGTTTAGCATTCGACAGATCGGCCAGTGTTTTTAGTTGCTCCTCGTTAAAGAATTTATCGGCACTGCTTTTAAAGCTTCCATCTGTGTTGCAGCGGATAAAAACAAGCCCGTTCATGCCGATCTGTGGGCGTTTAACCCATTCTGTTAGTTCATCGGTTTGTTTACGGGTGTATTCACTACAACCGGGTACTGCTATAGCCAGCACGGTTTCTGCATCATTAAATACTTTAAAACCGCTCTCTTCAAAAATTTTCAAGGCATGGGCATTGCCGGTTTGTGCCTCAAACACCGTTTTGAAATTGGCCAGTTCCATACCAAAGCGAATGTCTGGTTTGTCATTGCCATACTGTAACATGGCATCGTTCCAGGTCATTCGTTGAACAGACTCGGTATAATCAATATTTTTAACGTCCTTGAAGATGCGCTTTATCAATCCCTCAAACATTTGAAGAATATCTTCCTGTTGCACAAAGCTCATCTCGCAGTCGATCTGTGTGAATTCTGGCTGCCGGTCTGCCCGTAGGTCTTCATCCCGGAAACATTTTACTACCTGGTAATACCGATCGTAACCGCTTACCATCAGTAATTGCTTAAAGGTTTGGGGGCTTTGCGGCAGGGCATAAAACTGGCCCGCATTCATACGGGAGGGCACTACAAAGTCGCGGGCTCCTTCCGGGGTGCTTTTAATTAGAAAAGGTGTTTCAATATCCATGAAATTATTTTCATGGAGGTAATTGCGGGCTGCCCGGTTAACGGCATACCTGAGCTCCAGGTTGCGTTTTACAGCATTGCGCCGTAAATCGAGATAACGGTATTTCATCCGCAGGTCATCTCCGCCATCAGTATCGTCCTGGATGGTGAATGGGGGGGTAGCCGCTTTATTGAGAATCGTACAACTGATTACATCAATTTCTATATCACCGGTAGGGATGTTTTTATTCTTATTGGTACGTTCAATTACTTTCCCGGTTACCTGGATAACAAATTCCCGGCCCAGCGGTTGTGCATCCAATTGAGGAGTAAGGGTTTCTCCGAATAACAATTGTGTGATGCCATACCTGTCCCGTAAATCTACGAATGTGATGCTGCCAAATTTCCGGATTGTTTGAACCCAACCTGCCAGTGTTACCTCTTTTCCAATGGAATTTGCATTTAATTCGCCACAAGTATGCGATCTATACATATAGAATTTATATTTTCGGTTTGTTGCTGAGGTGCAAATGTAGCATGATTACCGTAATTACCATATTAGGCAGTAGCAGCCTCCTGGTTTTTCTGATTTGGAGCTGGGAGCGCTTCCGATACGATTATCGGCGGATGGTGCGAGACAGTAATCATCCCTCCCCGGAAGGTTCCGGTTCGCTTTTGCCGGAATGGGCACAGCACCACGACTGGCTCCGGACGCATAATATCTATTACCGCGCCCTTAACCTCGATAACCAGGCCCGTTTTTTACGCAGGGTTATGGATTTCATGCGTTATAAAGAATTTAAATATATTGACTTATCCCCCGATCCGATGATCCCGCTCCTGATCAGCTCCGCCGCGGTTCAACTCACCTTTGGATTAAATGATTTCAGGCTCGATTTTTTTGATAAAATCTATGTTTCAGGATCCGCCTACCGGGTGCATTGGCATAAACAGGCCTTCCAGGGGCATGTAAGCCTCCAGGGCATCTACCTCAGCTGGGATCATTTTTTTCATGGCTACCAGGAATACGACGATGGGCACAATGTAGGCCTGCATGAAATGGCCCATGCGCTAACCTATGGCGCGCTTATGGGAAAAACAACCATGGAGAAAAGCTTCCGGGCCAAATTCAAAGACTATGTTAAAGCGGCTCACCCAATTTATACGAATATGAGAAATGGCGGTGAATCTGTACTGGACCGGTATGCAGCCACCAATTTTCATGAGTTCTGGGCTGTTTCAGTGGAGGCCTTCTTCGAAAAGCCGATTTTATTGAAAACCTGTGAGCCGGTTTTATATGCTGCCATGTGCGAGCTGCTTAACCAGGACCCACTGGAGTTGATGACCGTAAAAGCCGTCTGATTTCCTTCCATTCGTCGAAAAACCCGTTTTTACAGGAATTTAAGAGCAAAACGCTTTTATTCTTCAAATTCAAAGTTTAACTTGTGCTTAATTAAGCCCAAACTCGAGCCGTCGAGTCTTTAATCCGTACCAGTCTCCTCTCCGAAAGGCCCATCGTATCCATTTCTGTGTTGAACCAGCAAGACAATTTCGATTTTCTTACCCGTAAAGTTGACCCTTATGGAAATCGTTTTCATTTGTTTGCTGGTGTTCAGTGCGGTCTTTTTGTTTGACTTACTGAACAATCGCTGGCAATATTTTTTACTACATCGCCGCCGGAAAGGCTTTGAACTGCATGAGGCTCAGTTCAGGAAGCTGATTTCCTCTAACATTCGTTATTTTAATAAGGTGGATGAAGTCACCCAGCAAAAGTGGCTGTATCGGGCCTACCTGTTTTTCCGCTCTAAGAAGTTTCATTATGTAGGAGTGGAGAAAAAAGAAGAAATGCCCATCCTTATCAGTGCCACTGCCGCCCAATTAACGCTGGGATTGGATAATTTTTCGCTGAATTATTTTCGCGATATCTATGTACTGCAGCACGATTATCATTACGGGCATTATTCCCTGCCATTTATGGGGCATGTAGATAGTTCGGGCATCTATCTTTCCTGGCATAATTTCCTGGAAGGTATCCGAAGTGCGCACGATAGCAGTAATGTTGGATTACATGAAATGGCACATGCGTTAGCCTATGTGAATTTTATTACCAAAACCGACGAAGACCGTCATTTTAAAAAAGAATTTCATAATTTTTCCAAGGTAGCCCGTCCTATTTTTCAGGATATGCAACGCGGACGCAAAACCATTTTAGGAGAATATGCCGCCACCAATTACCATGAATTCTGGGCTGTTAGCGTAGAAGTGTTTTTTGAAAACAGTGTGCGCTTAAGGCATGATCTTCCGGAGTTATACGACGCGATGGCCAGGCTGCTCCGCCAGGATCCTTACAGGATTTTGCTGAGCCGGCTTCTTGCCGCTTAGTGTGGTGCTGCTGACCGATCTGAATGCCCCAGTGATTTTCCTGGTGCTATTTTGTCGCGCACCAATTGCTTGAGTACTTTGATTTCGATAAAGCCTCCCTCTCGCTTGCGATCAAAAATGGCTTCGTCCTGGAGGGAAATTGTGAATCGTCCGGCTATTTCACTCGGGCGCAGCGCTACTTCTTCCAGTTCCTGCTCAAAACTGGTTAATAATTCCTGTGCCATATAGGCTGCACGCAGGAGCCAGTGACATTTCGGACAGTATTCTATCGTAAGGCGGGCTTTCATGGTAAATCAATTCAACCAAAGGTAAGCGCAGTTTAGTATTTTGCAGTATGGCCAGCATCAGCGGATTATTTATTTATCCCATTAAATCATTGGGTGGTATAGAGTTGGATACCGTATGGGTAACCGACCGTGGTTTTCAATACGACCGCCGCTGGATGCTGGTGGATGCCGCCGGTAGGTTTCTTACCCAGCGGGAATACCCTAAAATGGCCTTGTTGCAGGTTCAATTGGAGGGAGATCAGTTACTGGTATACCATAAAACAAAACCAGCGGAATCTTTCCGAATTCCGATGGCAGCCCCCCCGGCATCTCCTGAATTAATCGTTCAGATCTGGGAGGATACGGTACCTGCGGTGTCCGTTATGGAAGCCGCAGATCACTGGTTTTCCCGACAGCTCGGCATGGATTGCCGGCTGGTTTATATGCCCGACAGCAGCCGACGGGAAGTGGATCCGCGGTATGCAGCTAACAAAGAAATTACCAGTTTTTCCGATGCTTACCCCATTTTACTGATCGGGCAGGCTTCTTTAAACGACCTGAATACCCGGCTAGAGCGGCCTGTTCCGATGAACCGGTTCCGTCCTAACCTGGTGGTGGAAGGGTGGGCGCCTTACGAGGAAGATTGGGTCGGTACATTTAAAGCAGGTACGATACTTTTTAAAGCAGTAAAACCCTGTGCCCGCTGTGTATTAACTACCATTGACCAGGATACCGCAGAGAAAGGAAAAGATCCTTTAGCTACACTGGCCGGGTACCGGACCCAGCAGAAAAAAGTAGTATTTGGCCAGAATCTGCTGCATAACGGCCAGGGATACCTGCAAAAAGGAATGGAACTTATTTCTTCCTGATTTCTATCAAATAATACCAGGCAATGGTTAGCATACCCAATCCAAAGGGTATGGCGGTATAGTAGCGGAAATGATCCGGCGTTTCATAAAATTCCAGCACCATCCAGGAGCAATTGGCAATTATCCAAAACAATACCGCCAGGTTATGAAACAATTCCGATTTGATATTTCTCGTCTGGTAGGTTATAAGTATAGCCACCGTAAGGGTTGGAAAAATCATGACCATACCGATGGGTTTCCAGAGCAATGCCCAGCTCATGTCTTTCAATAGCCAGAATACAATGTGCAGGTTTTCTATCCGGCGAAACCGCTCCGGAATGGTATACATACTGGGTTTGCTTGCCATGCAGCGTAAAATTTCAGCGGCAAAGTTAGGGGCTGAGCAGTCTCGAAAATCGGTTGATATGCGCTTCTGGCAGAATCTGACCTCCTTCCGCAATAGCCTGGGCCAGCTGTTTGCCGAAATAGGGCGCCAGGGAACATCCCTTAGTGCCTGTGCCGTTTAATATACCAATGACCGGGAAATGTGGGTGCATTCCTACAAAGGGACGCCGTTCGAGGTTTGCCGGGCGTATACCTGCCCAATGATGCAGGGTGGTAAAGGGTAACTTTATCCAGTTACGAACCAGTTGCTCTGTGCGTTCTCTGAATTCGGGGGTTGGAGCTACCGTGGTAAAATCATTTTCATAGGTAGAGCCTGCCCAGAAATAAGCCGCATTGTACTCACCTTCAATACTTGGATAAGGGACCAGGCTGATCCCTTTTTTGTAAATGGCTCCTGCGGGCATGCCGGGGATCTCCAGCAATAAAGCCTGCCCTTTATTCGGTGCAAAAGGGAGGCGGTTAAAATAAGGCAGGTCCATGCCCTCAATGCCATCACAGTAGATGATCCGGTTTGCCTTAATATCGCGGTATTCAATACCTTTTTCTGAATACATCAATGCAGCAGGTTCGAACCGTTCTGTCAGCAGGCGCTTTTGCCCGATCAGGTATGCTTTCCAGCCGCTTAATAAAAGATTCAGGTTAATTAATAAGGCAGGCTGAATACTTCCCAGTCCATAGGGACTTTCCATAAACCGGTTCCAATAATCTTTGTCCGCAGGGGTTTTAAGGTACTCTCCGAATTCGGGTAATCTTGCGTCAAAGGCTTCTTTCATTTGCTGGCTGGGAAAACTATGCAGGATCCTGGTAGACTGTATGCAATCGATACCTAGTTCTTTGCCGAGTTCTGAATAGGCGTCCATCGCAAAGGGAAGCAGTGTATCTGCCATCCATGTTTTTGCCAGAATCCTGCCTGTAACCGGGTTGATTACACCCGACGCAATGCGGGAGGAACTGTTGGTTTTTCCTTCATCAATAATTAAATAATCATGGTTGTACTGCTCTAACCACCTGCTCAGCCAGGTACCACAAAGTCCCTGTCCAATGATCAGGGTATCAATATGCCGCATCCGTTTTAGTTTGCTTCGATGTTTAATTTAATTCCTTCGGTATGGCTGGTGAATTCCGGGGCATACATACACTGAATGGTACTAATGCCGTTACTGAATGTTCCTGCATGTGAAACAAACAGGGAATATTCCAGCACATGATTTCCTTTGGGAAGATACTGAATGAAGAAATTAGTACTTGCATCGCGGGTGCTTTCGTAATATCCCAACGATCCTTTCCAGCGATAGCCGCTTAGTACATTGGTTGGTTCCAGTGATGAGGCCCGCATGTCTTTTACATGTACGTATTCCATTTGCCGGTCTGTGCTGATTTCAAGGCGCACAACCAGTTTGTCGCCGACCTTCAGCGTGTTTCCTTCCTGAATAGCTTCCAGCACCGGGCCCTTATCCGTAAGTTTTTCAACCAGTACCTGTTTATTAACAGCCAGGGCAGTTTTTGCGGCCGTGATGTTTTCAAGGTTGTCGAAATATTGCCAGTAAACAGCACCCCAAACCGGAACAGTGGCGTTGGGAGCCTGGGCTTGTTCCACATTAATTTTTATAGCGCCCATTTCAGGAAATACGGCAGTTCCAGGAATAATTTTTTGGTAGTACCCCGTTCCTGCTTCTTCCCGGGTAGCTGTTACCGTTGTAATATTACCCAGTTTTACACTGATTTTGGGTTGGGCCTCCAGCCAGTTACTGCCCTGTAATAAAAGCGCATAACAGGCATCTGCAGTTGCTTTCGTAGTACTCCAGCGATTGGTTTGTTTATTCAGTAATAACCATGCTTTCATTTCATTGATGGTGGTAGCAGGCTGTTTCAATTCCTGGAACAATTCAATCATCAGGGCCTGTGTTTCAATGGGAGCTTCCTGCCAGTAATAACCACCCGTATTAGCTTTCCAGTACATGCCTTTGTCTGCTGATTTAATGGCTGTTTGCTGTAAGGATCTGAGGATACCCGTAGCTGTTAGCTTATCGCCGGTACGGTGTAAGGCAAGGGCAATCATTGCTTTAGATAAAAGATTTCCTTTTATCCAGAGAGACTGGATTTCCTTACGGTAATGGTTAGCTGCAAGTACATATTCTCCACTTAAACCTGCACTGCTGAAAAAGCTGCGCATATAATGATACTGTACGGCAAAATAATTCAGATAGCTGGGTTCTTTGGCTGCTTTATCACGTTTATTATAATCTTCTACCAGTCGCTGATCGGCATATCGGAGCCCCGAGCTCACAAGGGGCGCAAATATTCCGTAGTCTGCACCAATTATTCCCAGCTTTTGTAAGTGCCCGATACCGGTTAAAATGTATTGGGTAATATAGCGGTCGTCGGGGCCACCTTTGAACCAACTAAACCCACCATTCGAACTCTGCATCTCCTTCAGTTTGGCAATAAGTTTGGCCGCTTCCTGTTCCAGTTTGCTGGCGTCAAAAAGCAACAGCAGCCGTTTTTTCTGTTCTGCTTCTGATTTTGCTTCCAGTACCCAGGGTGTTTCTTCCAGCAGCACCTGCTTAAGTTGCTCGTTTTTTTGCAGGTTACTCAAGAAAGCAGTGCTGTCTTTCTGCTGCCATTCGAGCAAGATTTTTTTGATGCGGGGTGCAGCTTTCAGCAAATGATCGGCAATCAGGTATCCGTATAAGCGGTTGAAACTTTGTTCAGCACATTCATAGGGGTATTCTGTGAGATAAGGTAGCGACTGTATAGCGTACCAGGCTGGATTTGCCGAAAACTCAACGGTCAGGGATTGGTTGCTGAGCGTTTCACTGTCCTTGCTATTTATCAGTTTGGTGAGTGGAACATCTTTGCTGCTGGAACCGTTGATGAAAAATGGAATAGCTTCGGTGACCAGTTGCCGGTTGCTCAAAACCGGCAGGGTAGAAGACTCTCCGTCTGTTTTTTCCCCTACACGGGCAATAATTTTCCAGGTAAGCGCCCGATCAAACTGGTAGGGCACTTCTACCGGAAACCGAACCAGTTCAGTGGATTTGGCGGCCACCGTAAAGTATTGATTGGGAAAGAAATTCCGGAACCAACCATCTACAGGTTGATTAGTGGTGGCATCTATCAATTGGAGCTCTGCCTGGCCGGTAACTTCCTTATCTGTAAGGTTTACCACTTTTGTGGTAATCTCCATTTTATCGCCTTCTCGCAGAAAGCGGGGCATATTGGGTTGCACCATCAGGTCTTTCTGCGTAATTATTGCTTGTTGCAGATACCCCATGGCCAATGATTTCGTATGCGCAAACAACTGCCATTTCCAGGTTGTTACCGATTCCGGCATAGTAAAACTGAAACTGAACAGTCCGTTGGAATCGGCAGAAAGTTGTGGAAAGAAAAAGGCTGTTTCATTAAAGTTGGTGCGGAGTGCCGGAGCGGTCGGCGCAGTAACTGGTAAATCAGCAGAATCTAGCTTGCTCTGTTGATCTCCTGTTACAAATAACTCTTCTCCTTTTACAACGCTTGCCGAGCCGGTGACGGAAGTTTTCTTTTGGCTGATATAGCCAGATACAACTACATCATCCATTTCGCCTTCTTTTTGTTCCCGGGGTGCAGCAGAGGGTAATTGTTCATTCCGGGCCCTCATGCCCGCTGCGTACATTCTCCTGCGCTCTACCCATTCAAATCCGACAAGGGCATCATCTTCTACCCAATTCACCTCTTTTTTCAGCAGGGCTACCTGAAATTCTTCGCCTGCCTGTGTTATAAAATTGGTATGCCCTGACCAGTTGCTTTTCCTTTGCAGGCTTGGCCATATCGACGGTATATACCAACTGTGCAGTTGAAACTGATCAAGCGAAGCATCGTACATGGAGGTTAGTAATTCCATGCCAAATTTTTCGGCTTCCTCGCCAGATAAAGCCACTGTCCATTTTTCTTTTTGTCCGGGCTCCAGCTTATCCCGATAGGTTTGCAGACTGATCTTCAGGTCTTTTTCCTGCAGGGGTACCGTAAAATAACTATCCTCGGTAAATACCCGGTTATGGCGTACAAAAACGTGCTGCACTTGAATGCCCCCCTTATCTGCAGGCCCGGCCAGAACAGGAATAGCTATCCGCTCTTTATTCATACTGAATAACCTGAATTTTTCTGAAAAGGGGAGTTCTATTTCTTTAGCCTGAGTTTTCCAATTGCTTCTTTTTTCAATTACAAAAAGTTCGGTAGCTTCTGTAGACAGCTCAATATTGGTCTGTTCACCGGGCTTCAAAACCCGTTTTCCCGTAGTAGCTGTAAGGTAGCCGCTTTCTGCTACTGATTTTCCAGAGGGGTCTGTGAGGAATACGACCGTTTTGGCTTCGATAGAATCGCCGGAGGTATCCACTGTTTTTGCCACTAATTGATACCAGCCCGGAGAAAATTTTTTCTTATCCAGGTTTACCAGCCCGGACGAATCTGTTTTTATGGTTTTCTGCCAAACGGCCTTGCCCGTCTGCCAGGTTCCCGGGTCATCTTCATTTTTGTATAGATCATAGGGGAAATACTGCCGGTATTCTTTTTCAGTCAGTACAAACGTATCCGGCATTTCCCAATAACGCGGGCGGAATAATTTGCCGGGGTTTTTCAATGGAATAATCTTTACTTCCACCAATGCTGGTTGGGGTATACCCGCCAGGTTGGTGGTGCTTAGATTTAATACAGTGAAGTCATTAGCTGAAATTTTATTTTGCGGGGCGCTGATCGACAGCTTCATTGATTTATAGGATACTGCAACAGAATTGCTGGCAGAACGGGTTTCTCCATTCAGATCAGTAATGTCAATGGAAATTGAATAGTCAAATACCGGATCGGCTGAACGATTAATGCCGGCATCCGGAATGGCTGGAAATGATATGCTGAAACTTCCGTCGGATGCTGTAGTAAGTTTACCATGGGTAATTTCAACTGTTTTATACCGGGGGCTGAAGCCATAGCGCCCCAATTTCCAGGGGTATAAATACCGGTTTCCCCTGGTAACTCTATAGGTTCCGGTAGCGTTGCTGATGGCATTGCCAGCATAAGCGATGGCTTTTCCGTTAATAGTAACGGTGTCGCCTAACCGAATAGTGGATTTCACCTCCTCAAGCCGCACTTCGAAGCGGGGCCTTTTATATTCCTCCACACTGAAATAAGTGGAGGAATTATAACTTTCATCCTGGAGGTAGAACTGCCCGGTTAAACCATTGGCAGGCAGCGTAAATTTGCCCGTAACCGATCCAAATTCATTGGAGATTACTTCTATTGAATCGATTTTTTCGTTGTTGGCATTATAGAGCTGAATCCTGGTTTTTTTTCCTGTTAGGATATAAGGCAGAAGGGATTCTCTGTTTTTGCTGGTTAATACTGCTTTAAAATAAATGGTTTGTCCCGGCCGGTAGAGGTTACGATCCATAAAATAGAACACCTGTGCGTGCTGTTGCTCATAGGCTTCTTCAGAGAGGTTCTTCTCCTGCTGCGAATAGGAATATAGATACTCCTGGTCTTCTACCCGTAAATAATCATCTCCGTGTTTAATATCAAGGGAGAAACTGCCATAGTTATTATTACCTGCTTTATTTATATATACAAACCCTTTATCATTTGCCTGTAGTTCGTCTACTTTTACACGGCTGTATCGCCTGGTCTGATAATCATAATTGCGCTGATAAAGTTGCACAATGGCTTTTGCCAATGGCTGACCCGTGTTCCTGTGCAACACAAAATAATCTTTCTCTGCGCTGATATAACTGATATTGGATACCTGAGTTTTTACCAGACCTAAGTTAGATTTGTCCATGGAAAAGGACGCATGGTCACTGGCCAGCAGGAAATAGGAGCCGATTGGGAGTCCGTCAATTTTAATTTCAGTTGAATGTTCTTTAAAATCCTGTTGTGCGGGTAGCGTTTGCTCCCAGCTTTTTAGGACCGTTGACCCCATGAGCAGGGCATAGTTGGCAGAATCAAAATATCTCGATTGATCGAGTAATGGCCCATGTTTACCGGGATCCAGTTGTACCAGACGCAGGTAGATTTTATCCAGGTTTTTCCAGCTTACCAAAGCGCGGAAGGGCTCTCCAGGAATATTGACCCGTTCGGTTTGTATACTGAGTGAAGCTGCTTTAATATCCTGGATAAGGTTATATGCCAGCAAGGCACCAGCAGTTGTTTTATTTTGTGCAACCAGGGCATTGGCAATTGCCAGGGCTTTGCGGGGATCTTCGTTTTCTGTAAGCTGCCAGTAAGCCGATAAATAGAGGGCATGGTCTGCGGCTTCGGTGCCCGGATAGCTTTTTTGTATGGATGCAAGGGCTGCGAGGTACAGTGAGTCGGCAGACGCTCCTTCTGCCTTTGTTTTCAGGTATTCATACCTTTTCAGATCGGTTGTGGCGAGTTGCTCCTGCTTGCCGGCTTCTGTATAATAACGGATTAATTCCTGGTATAATTTAAGGCTGATCAGCCCTGGCTCTGTACTATCGGGTAGGGAAATTCTGAGCCGGAGAAAGTCGGTGTGGTTTTTCCACCAGGAGGGGTTCTGCCAAAAAGAATCGTCTGCCTGCTGGGGTAATTCAACGGGGTCTGCTTTAAAATAACCCAGGGCTTTTTGAAGTACCAGTTCGTATATAGATGGGCGGTAGGTAGCGTTTTCTCCCTTTTTGATTATTGCTTCGTAAGGAGTTCGGGCATCTTTGTTTTGTAAGGCCGGCTCAAGCAGGGCGGCCCGGTAGGCTGCTGTAATGGCCCGGTGATAATCGGGTGCTGTCCAGCTTTGCACATCGTCTGAAACTCCATCGGCCAAGGGTGTTCGGCTGTAGATGGCCCAGCGGTTCCGGTCGTATTGTTTTTTGTAATAATCTGCCAGCAGGGTGTTTAATAAGGCCCTGCTGACTCCTTTTTCGGAACTGATTTCTGTCCGTAACAGATGCAGCGCCGCCGAATCACTTTCTTCCACCAGTACTTCCTGCAGCTGAATTTGATACAAGAGGGCTTTTATCTGCTCACCTGCTTGTTTTTCTGTTTTTGCTTTATTATAGAGTAGTTTAACTTCTTTCAGCGCCGATTCATACAAACCGCTATTGTTGATAAGAGAATCAATCCTGTTCCACCTGTTGGTATAATCGGTCGTTGGCATTTTTTGGGCTGATAAAGTATACGTTAGAAAAAATAACAACGTGCTTAGAACTAAGCGCATAATCTACATTTTAATACAAGTTATTGAAAAGCATACAGACCAAAGATGCGGGCGGTACCGAATTACACAGCGGCCTGCGTTAAAAACAATGATCTTAACAGAACCTTGATGAGGGATTAGTCCTTAACGTTGCAATCATCTTACAAAAAAGGCTGCCCTCCAGGGAGAGCAGCCCTATGTTGGAGTGAATGGGAGACTGCTTTGGATGGGTACAGAAAGACAAAAGCGGTACAAATATTGCACCGCTTTTTAATATTTCCTAGTAGTTCTACTATTTTTTAATTACTTCGGCCATTTTTTTACCGATGTCTGCCGGACTTTGTACTACGTGGATTCCACATTCCGCCATAATTTTCATTTTAGCCGCGGCGGTATCATCTGCGCCACCGATAATTGCACCGGCGTGGCCCATACGGCGACCCGGAGGCGCTGTTTGCCCGGCAATAAAACCTACTACCGGCTTGGTACCGTTTGCCTTTATCCAATGGGCAGCCTCGGCTTCCATGCTGCCACCGATTTCACCAATCATTACAATGCCTGCTGTTTCAGGATCGTTCATCAACAGTTCAACCGCTTCTTTAGTAGGCGTTCCGATGATCGGATCGCCCCCGATGCCAATAGCTGTGGAAATACCTAATCCGGCTTTTGCTACCTGGTCGGCTGCTTCATAGGTTAGGGTACCGCTTTTGGATACGATCCCGATTTTACCGGCTTTGAACACAAAACCCGGCATAATACCTACTTTACATTCTCCGGCCGTAATTACGCCAGGGCAGTTTGGCCCGATTAAACGGGTGGCACGCCCTTGCAGAAAATTTTTGGCGCGCACCATATCCTGAACCGGAATTCCTTCCGTGATACATACCACCAGCTCTATACCAGCTTCAGCCGCTTCCATAATGGCATCCGCGGCAAAGGCAGGTGGAACAAATATGATAGAAACATTGGCGCCGGTTGCTTTAACTGCGTCGGCTACCGTATTAAAAACCGGACGATCGAGGTGTGTTGACCCGCCTTTTCCCGGGGTAACTCCGCCCACCACCTGGGTTCCGTACTCGATCATTTGGGTGGCATGGAAACTGCCCTCCGTTCCTGTAAATCCCTGAACTATAATCTTTGATTGCTTATTAACTAAAACGCTCATATAGCTGTTATTTTAATGATCGGTGGCAAAACTAAGGTATAAAGCCCAGAATTACTTGAGCAATTCATCCATATTCCGGTTATTGTCAATCTTTCCCGACTGTTCCAGCATCCGCATATCTTTAGCATCGCGTAAAAATTCGGAGGCAAAAATGAAATCGTTTAGCCGCTGACTTTTACTGAAAATAATCTCCTTATTTGTGCCTTCCCATTCTTTATCGCCCTTGTACATGTAAATAATCTTGTCCCCGATTTCCATAACAGAATTCATGTCGTGGGTGTTAATAACGGTTGTTATATTGAATTCGGTGGTCAGCTCTTTGATTAACTTATCAATAACCAGGGAGGTTTGCGGATCGAGGCCCGAATTGGGCTCATCACAAAAAAGATATTTGGGGTTGAGTACAATAGCCCGGGCAATCCCCACTCTTTTTTTCATACCACCGCTGATTTCCGCGGGAAATTTTTTATGGGCTTCCTTTAGTTCCACCCGTTCCAGTACTTCATCTACGCGTTTACGCTTCTCGGCCAATGTCCAGTCGGTAAACATATCCAACGGAAACTGCACATTTTTTTCCACGGTTAAACTGTCAAAAAGTGCAGAGCCCTGGAATAACATTCCAATTTTTTTACGGATTTCCTTTCTGCCCGCGGCATCCATATTAGTAAAGTCCTCCCCATCGTACAGGATGGATCCGCTGTCGGGTCTAAATAACCCCACCAGGCATTTCATAAAAACCGTTTTTCCGCTTCCACTCGAACCGATGATAAGGTTGCATTTGCCGGTATCCATAACGGCACTCACATCATTGATCACGATTTTGTCGCCAAATCCTTTCCTGATATGTTGTACTTCAATCATATTATAATAGTATGGCTGCCAATACGTAATCGGCAAACAGAATTAAAATACAGCTTACCACCACAGATTTGGTGGAAGCCCGGCCAATTTCTAAGGCACCCCCTTCCACATAATACCCATAAAAAGCCGGTACACTGGAAATGATAAAGGAGAAAACATAGGCCTTGATCATGGCAAATACCACGTTATAGGGAAGAAATGCATTCAATAACCCCTTGTCGTAATCGGTCGTTGATAAAATTCCGGCTGCTTGTCCGGCTAATCGCCCCCCCCAGATACCTAAACCCGCTGAAATTACCACCAGCATGGGTATCACTACCAGGGCGGCCAAAATTTTTGGCAGAACCAGGTAGGTTTTTGTATTGATACCCATTATTTCCAGGGCATCGATCTGTTCACTTACCCGCATATTTCCCAGCTCACTGGCAATTTTACTGCCTACTACGCCTGCTAAAACAATACAAACCAGGGTGGGGGCAAATTCCAGTAAAACGGTATCCCGCACAATTTGTGCAATAGAGGATTTTGGAATCAGCGGACTCACCAGCTGGTAGGCCGTTTGCAGGGTAGATACGGCCCCCATGAATATGGAAATAATAACCACAATTCCCAATGAGCCGATGCCTATATCATTACACTGGTGCATGAATTCTTTCCAATACACCTTTCGGTTTTCCGGCTTGGAAAACATTTCCTTTAACATCAGAATATATCGCCCAAATTCCTGGATAAATTTCATGCTCTTAGCTCTGGTTATTTAAAACTACAATTCCTTGCTGACCTTCTGGAAGCGTTTCCACCATTTTGATTTGCGGACGATTTCTTCTGTCTGGTTCCGGCTGCATTTCATCTGCGCATCAATTACGGCTACCAATGCCATGTTAAATATACTGCGGACTGAACTACCCAGTTGTAATACATGTACCGGTTTTTTCAATCCCAGCAAAATCGGACCGATGGCATCAGCACCTCCTACTTCTTTAAGCAGGTTGTAGGCGATGTTGCCAGATGCCAGGTTTGGAAAGATAAGGGTATTTACATCCTTATCTACCAATTCACTGAACGGGTAATTTTCTTTCAGGATCTCTTTATTGAAGGCAATAATCCCCTGCATTTCGCCATCTACAATAAGAGAGGGGTTTCGCTCCTTCACCAGTTTGCGGGCCTTGGCTACCAATTGAGCTTCGGGTGATGCGCTGCTGCCAAAATTGGAATAGCTCAACAGGGCAATTCTGGGGGTGAGGTTAAAATTGCGAACCTCTTTGGCCACCATCAACGTAATTTCAGCCAGTTCTTCCGCACTGGGATTGAAATTGACGGTGGTATCGGCCATAAATATGGGCCCTTTTTTGGTGAGCAACAGGTACATACCTGCAATCTTATTTACACTGTCTTCTGTTCCAATTACCTGCAGGGCGGGGCGAATGGTTTCATCGTAGTTGCGTGTAAGACCTGAAATCATGGCGTCGGCATCGCCGGTTTCCACCATCATGCAACCGAAATAGTTGCGGTCTTTCATGATTTTATACGATTCGTATTTATTAAGGCCTTTCCGTTGCCTTTTCTGAAACAATAACTGGCCGTATTCCCGCCGTTTTTCTTCCTGGTCATCATTGCGCGGATCAATAATCGGGATGCCGTCCAGTTCTATTTGATTGGCATCGGCAATGCGGTTTATTTTTTCGGCATTTCCCAATAGTATTGGATAAGCTACTCCTTCTTCGTACACAATGGATGCGGCCTTTAAAATTTTGAGGTTATCTGCCTCTGCAAATACCAGTCGTTTCGGATCGCGCCGGGCTTTGCTACCTATTACGCGCATTAATTGGTTATCAATTCCCAGGCGGTTATTAAGTTCTTCTTCGTAGGCTTCCCAGTTTTTTATGGTAGTAGTGGCTACCCCGCTTTCAATGGCTGCTTTTGCAACGGCTGGTGCAATGCAGGCCAGTAAGCGGGGGTCAAGCGGTTTGGGAATGATATAATGAGGGCCGAATACAATGTTTTTTTCGTTGTAGGCCAAGTTTACAATATCGGGTACGGGGCTTTTTGCCAGGTCGGCCAGGGCATGTACGGCAGCCAGTTTCATGGCCTCATTGATAGATGTTGCCCGAACATCGAGCGCACCTCTGAAAATAAAGGGAAAACCCAGCACGTTGTTGACCTGGTTCGGATAATCACTTCTGCCGGTTGCCATAATCAGGTCTTTTCGGGCAGCAATGCCTTTGTCGTAGGTGATTTCAGGATCGGGGTTGGCCATTGCAAACACAATTGGATTTTTGGCCATGCTTTGTACCATTTCGGTAGTAATTACATTGCCTACGCTTAATCCTAAAAATACATCGGCATCTTTCATGGCCTTGCTGAGGGTCCAGTCGGCAGACTTCACTGCAAAGGGCGATTTGTCCTCTCCCAGGTCTGTTCGCCCGGCATGTAAAACGCCGTCTTTATCAAACAGTATAAAATTTTCATGCCTTGCACCTAAAGAAACATATAGTTTTACACAGGCCATAGCTGCGGCACCCGCTCCATTTACTACAAAACGAACCTTTTCAATTTTTTTCTTTTGCAGCTCAAGGGCATTTAACAGAGCCGCTGAACTGATAATGGCCGTACCATGCTGGTCGTCGTGCATTACCGGGATTTTCATCCGCTTTTTCAGTTCTTTTTCTATGTAAAAACATTCTGGTGCCTTTATATCTTCTAAGTTAATGCCGCCAAAAGTGGGTTCAAGTGCCTGTACAATTTCTACGAATTTTTCCGGGTCTTTTTCGTTGATCTCAATATCAAATACATCGATATCGGCGAAAATTTTAAACAGTACACCCTTGCCTTCCATTACAGGCTTACTGGCTTCGGGACCAATATCTCCCAATCCTAATACGGCGGTACCATTACTGATTACACCAACGAGGTTGCCTTTGGCGGTGTATTTATAGACATTCTCCCGGTTTGCTTCAATTTCTTTACATGGTTCTGCTACCCCAGGGCTGTAGGCCAGCGACAAATCGCGCTGGGTTTTGGCTTCCTTGGTGGGCACTACTTCAATTTTCCCGGGTCTGCCTTTCGCATGATACTCAAGGGCCTGGGAGCGACGGGTTTCTTTACTCATACGGGTGCAAAATACGAAATGACAATTTTGCAAAAAGATTTGGTGAGAAAAGAAAAGCTGTTATATTTGTACTGTACTAGTATAGTAGTACACTAAAACAATAAGCCATGATATCTATCCAGAACATTCATTTCAAATACGGTGGTAAGCCTGTTTTTACAGGATTGACCCTGGATTTGCAGCCCGGGCATATCTATGGGCTCCTGGGAAAAAACGGCACGGGCAAGTCCACCTTACTCCGGTTGATCAGCGGGTTGCTGTTTCCCCAACAAGGAAAGCTGACGGTATTGGGATTTGAGCCCGGAAAGCGGGTGCCTTCTTTTTTACAACAGGTATTCCTGGTACCGGAAGAATTTTACCTGCCAAATATTTCCATTGATAAGTTTATGCAGGCCAACGAAGGGTTTTATCCCAATTTCAGCGAAACTGATTTCAGAAATTACCTGAAAGAATTTTCGATTCCGGAAGGCCAGCATCTGCAGGAAATGAGCTATGGGCAGAAGAAGAAAGTTCTGATCAGTTTTGGACTAGCCTGTAATACCCCCATTTTACTAATGGATGAACCTACCAATGGGTTGGATATTGTTAGTAAGAGCCAGTTCAGAAGAGTGATGGCCGGAGCGGTTAGCGAAGAGAAATGCATCCTTATTTCCACCCACCAGGTAAAAGACCTGGAGAACCTGATAGACCGGATCACCATCATTGATGAAGGAGGTATCCTGTTTGACCAGACGATCGGAAAAATTACCAATCGGCTGCATTTTAAAATCTCCTTCGACAGTGAAGAAGTTCGCACTGCATTATACAAAGAAACATCGTTGAAAGGAAGCGCAATTATCCTGCTTAATGAGGCAGGAGAGGAGGGGCGGCTAGACCTTGAAATGTTGTACAAGGCTATAATTACCAATAAAGAAGCTGTACAAAAAGCCTTTCACTAATCAATCACTACTTATCCAACTGTTATGAACAATACATTTAGCTTTCAACGCTTGTTTGCCCTGCTTCGCAAGCAATGGATTGAAAACAACCGTTTTTACTTACTGGGGTCACTTGCTTTATTAGGATTGATGGCGATCAGTATGATTATTTTCTGGGTTATTATGGATGGCGATAATTATACTGAATCGGCCGCTTATGCTATTTACCTGGTGGGGCTTTACATCACCGGTACCGTATATGGAAGTATCAGTTTTTCCATCCTGGGATCAAAAGAACGGGGGCAGTACTGGCTGAGTTTTCCTGCCAGTCATGCTGAAAAGTTGATCACCACTATTCTATACAATACGGTCTTGTTTTTTGTGGTTTATACGCTTTCTTTCTTGCTGGTAAAATGGACCGCTCAGACCTATGTGATCAATTATGTGCGTACCCACCAATGGGCAAGTTTTACGCCCATGAACTGGGATACTAATTTCGGTATTGCTTTTCCATATATAGTTTGGGGATATTTCTGTGTGCAGGCTTTATTTATCCTGGGGTCGGTTTATTTTAAGCAGTTTGCCTTTATAAAAACAATTATTTCCGTAACCGTAATTGGTGGTGTATTGGTGTTTATACTGGCTAAGATCGCCATTAACCTTTTCCCCAATTATAATTTTTTCTGGAATAACCTGGAACTGAGAGAACATCATATAGCCGACAATTACGGGGTTTATAAAGCCTATGCGTTGGGTTCCAATTTATCCAAGGTATTGGGTTACCTGCTTACCTATAGCTGGCTACCGGTTTTCTGGTTGGTAACCTGGTACCGATTAAAGGAAAAGGAACTTTAATGAATAACAGTAAACGAATCAACTATGCAATTTAATACAACCGGCCAGGCCATCTACCTGCAGATCGTCGACTATGTTTGCGAGCGGGTACTACTAGGTGAGTTTCGGCCAGAAGATAAACTTCCCAGTGTAAGGGAGATGGCGGTTCAGCTGGAGGTAAACCCAAACACCGTAATGCGGGCATATGACTTCCTCAAGCAACAGCAGATCATACACGATAAAAGGGGCATTGGTTATTTCATAAGTGAAGACGCAAAAGCTGCCGCACTTGCCTATCGTAAACAGGAGTTTACAGAAACGGAATTGCCGGCATTTTTCCGGGTGCTCTTCATGTTGGGGATGGAACCCCAGGATCTTTTACCGGCCTTTGAAACTTTTAAAAATAAATACGTAAGAGCTTAAACCTTTTCAGATGAAGACTAGTAATAAAATTTTAGTGGGTATGCTTACCGTATTGTTGCTGATTCCGGCATTTATACTGGTAGCTTTTTCCATCAAAGTAAAAAACGGAGATTTTAGTATTGAGCTAACTGAATGGGAGCAGGAGGCCCGTAAAGTGAAGCCTATTGCCAATGCCAATTTTATTAAGCTGAAAACACCGGGTAGTTCCAAACTGGAATGCACCATTCATTATTCAGACAGTGTCTATTACCGGAAATTCGGTTCCGGAAAAGATAGTTTATCAGTAGAAAAATCCGGTGATACACTTTGTTTCAATGTAATTACCCGCCATGAAACAAAAGAAGGAGAGGAACGATCCGAAATTTTTGTAGATATCTTTATGCCTTTCAAAGGATTGTTGATGCTGGATGGAGCGGCAGCTACCCTGGATTCTGTGGCGGCCGATGCAGAAATCTCTGTAGAAATGATTAATAAAAGCAGTTTGAACCTGGGTAATCCCAGGCCGGAGAACAGGAAAAACATCCGTATGGCTGCTTTGCAGGTAAATGGAGACGCGTCGGCAGTTTACCTGTTTGATAATACCCAAATTGATAAGCTGTCTTTAAATATGGGGGGCAACTCCAACCTCTTTTTTGGAAAAGACCTGGCCATAGGCTCACTGAATGGAATGGTATCAGCTGCTACCGAGGTAAACGGAGCCGCCAAATGGATATATCAGTTGAAACCCCTGCCCTGATCAAAGGTTGGCTAGTGCACCGAAGCAGGCCATCATTCCGATGCCGGTTTCAATAGCGCTTTCATCAATATCGAACGTGGGAGTGTGTACGCCCGATACAATTCCACGTTCTTTATTCATTACCCCGATCCGGTAAAAGCAACCGGGAATTTGCTGTGAATAATACCCGAAATCTTCTGCACCCATCCGAAGTTCTGTTTCCTCCACTTTTTCGGGCCCCATATAAGCAATTGCCAGTGTTTTGGCTTTTTCGTGTAAAGCCTCATTGTTATAAACAGTGGGATATCCAACATCTATATGAAGCTGAACCTCGGCTCCCATGGCGTGGGCGGTTCCTTCCACAATATTACGGATCAGTTCATGTGCCTGGAAACGCCAGGTTTCGTCCATGGCCCGAAAAGTGCCCATCATTTTTACTTCGCTGGGAATTACATTGGTTGTATGCCCGCCCTGGATGGAGGTGATGGATAATACCGAGGGCTGTTGCGGGTTTCTGTTACGGCTAATGACCTGCTGCAGTGCAATCACTATATGTGAAGCAACCAAGAGGGTATCGGTCGTAAGATTGGGCGCGGCAGCATGTCCGCCTTTTCCTTTGAGTGTGATATAAATTTCATCCGCACTGGCCATTACTTTACCTGCCCGGAAACTTACTTGTCCAACGGCTAACTGGGGGTGTACATGCAAGCCGAATATGGCTGCCGGAACGGGATTTTTTAATACGCCGTCCCGAATCATGAAACTGGCACCGCCGGGGTTTTTTTCTTCGCCCGGCTGAAAAATCAACTTAATGGAGCCTGTCCATTCTGCCCGTAGTTCCTGCAGAATTTTAGCGGCTCCCAGCAGGCAACTGGTATGTACATCATGACCGCAGGCATGCATGATACCCGGGCGGGTAGATTTATAGGGGACTTCGTTTTCTTCCTGAATGGGAAGCGCATCCATATCTGCCCGAAGGGCAATACAGCGGCTGTTTGGCTCCCTGCCTTCAATAAGACCGACCACACCAGTGGTGGCCAGTATAGTAAACGGGATGCCTAGTTTGCGTAAGTGCTCCTGTACAAAAGCACTGGTTTCAAATTCCTGGTAACTTAATTCCGGGTTGGCATGTAAATGATGTCGTACAGCTCTGTACTCTGCTGAATACTCTGCTGCTTTCTGTTTGATCTTTTCCAGTAATGCCTGCTCCTGCTGCGCGCTTATATCCATTTTGCAAAGATAAGCGCTTCATCAGTCTGGTTTCACCACAGGCAACTCACTCATCAAAATTGCTTTTGTCTGGATTAACTTCTACCACATCATTTACTATATATACATTCTGCTTGAATTCGCGGGATAATTGCCGCTGGTAGGATTCTGCCATTTTACGGTCTTCAAAATTTCCAACTCGTAAGCGGAAATAGGGTGCCTGGTATAGGAGATAGGCTTTTAGTTCAGGAAAAAGACGGTATACCGTGGTTTTTGCCTGCATGGCAGCATTTCTATCGGTAGTATTGATAACCTGGATCCGGAAACCTGGTACATTTCTGCGTGATTCCCTTGTGGTAACTTCATTAATTTCTGTTTGTTTTTTTACCAGTTGGTCGAGCCGCGGATCTTTTTTTACGATAATAGTATCCGGTTTCGGAGCGGCATATCCCAAAACCGAGCACAAACAGACGCTGATTAAAATGAGTAAGGGTTTCATATCCGGAAACTAAATCAAATTCCTCGCCAAATATCGGGCTTATCCGTTATTTTAATCCCAAACTAATATCCCTTTTCTGTTGTTGCTGAAGGGCCTCCTGATACAACGGCCAGGCTGGCGCTGCATCCGAGCCGGGTGGCACCAGCCTCCACCAGCGAGGCTGCAAAAGCAAAATCGCGGATTCCACCCGAGGCTTTGATCTGTACGTGGGGAGGCAAACAGGCGCGCATTAATTGAACTGCTTCTACAGATGCCCCCTGTTCGGCATAGCCGGTAGAGGTTTTCATAAAGTCAATTCCAAGGCTGCCCAGTTTTTCACAGCATCCCCTGATTTCTTCCGGGCTAAGTATGCCAGATTCTATAATTACCTTAAGCAGCCGGCCCTTATTGTGGCAAACCTCTACAAGCAGGGCTACTTCTCTCTGGAGATAAGTCCAGTCGGCCTGCTTTAATGCAATCAGGTTAATGACCATATCTATTTCCTGCGCGCCGTCCACAATGGCCAGTACAGCTTCCGCCACTTTTGCTTCGGTTGCAGCATATCCGAATGGAAATCCTACAACGGTTGCCACTTTTACCCGGGTAGGTGCAAGAATTGTAGCTGCCCTTTTTACATAAGGCGGCGGAACGCAAACTGCTGCAAAACCATAGGCTACCGCCTCTGCACAGAGTTTTTCAACTTCCTGAATAGTGGTAGTGGGCTTTAAAATGGTATGATCAATAAAAGAAGCAATATTCATAATATGTTCAGACCGCTGATAAAAATCGGTAGTCTAAGTTATACCATTTACTTAAATTCGGACTTCACTCTAACGAAACAAGTAACACTCATGAGAAAACATTTTTTGCTGCCTTACAGGCGCAGGGTGCCTGCATTGCTTGGTGCATTGCTGGTGGCATCCCTCACACAGGCACAACCGACTTTTCCGGTCAATGGTATTGCAGACGATAAACCGACCACTTACGCATTTACGAATGCTACCATTGTGGCGCAATCCGGTTCAACCTTGTCGGCGGCCACCATGGTGGTAAAAGATGGAAAAATTTTGGCCCTTGGTACCAATGTCACAGTACCGAGGGAAGCAATGGTGGTGGATTGTAAGGGTAAATATATTTACCCCTCTTTTATTGATATGTACGCGGATTACGGAATGCCTCCGCTGGCAGCCGTTCAGCGGCGGTTTAACTTTGGTGCACCTGCCCAGCTAACATCGAACCAAAAAGGGGCCTATGGCTGGAACCAGGCCATCCGTTCCGATGTTCAGGCAGTTACCCAGTTTTCTGCGGACGAGGAAAAGGCAAAGCTGCTTCGTGATCAGGGCTTTGGCACTGTATTAACCCATGTTAAAGATGGCATTGCCCGGGGAACAGGCGCCATTGTTACCCTGGCCGATGACAAGGAAAATAAAACGGTGCTCAAAGAGAAAGCGTCGGCACATTATTCCTTCAGTAAAGGATCGTCTACCCAAACCTATCCCAGCAGTTTAATGGGAACTATTGCCTTGCTAAGGCAGAGTTACCTCGATGCGCAATGGTATAAAAACAATGCCGCCAAAGAAGGGCTCAATCTTAGTTTACAAGCCTGGAACGATAATCTTTCCTTACCGCAGATTTTTGAAGCCAATGATAAATGGATGGCAGTACGTGCCGATAAAATCGGCGATGAATTTGGCGTGCAATACATTATCAAGGCCGGTGGCAATGAATACCAGCGGATCCAGGATATGGCCGCTTCCAAAGCAGCCTTTATCTTGTCCCTGAATTACCCCCAGGCAATGGATGTGGAAGACCCGAATGATGCCCGTTTTATTTCACTGGCTGATATGAAGCATTGGGAAATGGCACCCGCCAATGCTGCCGCTTTCGAAAAAGCAGCCATTCCATTTGCACTTACCACGGCCGACCTGCGAGATGTGAAACAATTCCTGGGCAGCCTTAGAAAAGCCATGGAATACGGGCTTTCTGAAAATAAAGCCCTGGATGCCCTTACCAAAACACCGGCATCGCTCCTGGGGGTTTACAACCAGGTGGGGAGCCTTGAGCCTGGTAAACTGGCGAATTTTATTGTTACGAACGGGCCCGTATTTGCAGAGAAAACGGTGATCCTGCAAAACTGGGTACAGGGAAAAAAATACGGGGTAAAAGAAGAAAACTGGACGACCGCCACCGGAGAATACCAATTGGCCCTAGTTGGCGGAAAAGGAACCCAAAACTATACCCTGCTGGTTAAACAGGGAGGGGCGGCTTCGGTTATACAGAAAGATACCCTTACTGGAAAACTTAGTTACGACGGAAAAATGATCAAACTCAGCTTTCCCGAAACCAAACAATCCAAAAAAACGATCCGGCTCAGCGGTGTTAGCCATACCGATGGATGGCAGGGCACAGGTGAGGATGCAGCCGGCGAAAAAATATACTGGACGGCCAAACTGGTGAAAGAAATCCCCGCAGTTGATTCTGCTAAAACAAAACCGGTACCTCAATTAGCTGCAGTTCCTTATCCTTTTAACGGGTATGGTTTCGAAACCATGCCCGTACAACAAACCCTGTTGATCCGGAATGCAACTATCTGGACCAACGAAAAAGAGGGAAAAATAGAGGGCGCCGATCTGCTTATAAAGGCAGGTAAAATTGCTGCGGTAGGTAAAGGACTTTCAGATGCTGGTGCAATCGTAGTAGATGGCACCGGAAAACACCTTACCGCGGGAATTATTGACGAACACTCCCATATTGCGGCTGCTTCAATTAACGAAGGCGGACAATCCGTTACTTCAGAGGTACGCATTGCTGATAACCTGAACCCCGATGATATAAATATTTACCGTCAGTTGAGTGGGGGAGTAACCAGCTCTCATATTTTACACGGGTCAGCCAATACCATTGGTGGACAAACCCAATTGATCAAACTTCGCTGGGGCGCCAACGCCGAGGGACTGAAATTTGCAAACTGGACGCCACAGATCAAATTTGCCCTTGGGGAGAATGTAAAACGTTCCAGTTCCAGTGCTAATAATCGCTTCCCGGATTCCCGGATGGGTGTGGAAGAGGTACTGATGGATGCGTTTACACGTGCCCGTGATTATGAAAAAGCCATCCAGGAAGCCTCTGTTGTTCCGAAAGGGAAAAAGGCTGCGGCTGCCAATCCATGGGCAACCGTTCGGCGAGACCTGGAATTGGATGCGCTGGTTGAAATCCTGAATAAAAAGCGATTTATCACCTGCCATTCCTATGTGCAAAGTGAAATTACAGCAGCCATACGGGTGGGCGATAAGTTCGGATTCACCTTCAATACCTTTACCCATATATTGGAAGGCTATAAAGTAGCTGATAAAATGAAAGCGCACGGTTCCAATGCATCTACCTTCTCTGATTGGTGGAATTATAAAATGGAAGTGGTGGATGCCATTCCTCAGAATGCCGCTATTATGCATGCAATGGGGCTGAATGTTGCCATTAACAGCGATGATGCGGAAATGGCCCGCCGCCTCAACCAGGAAGCTGCCAAAAGTGTAAAATACGGCGGTATGAGTGAAGAAGATGCACTTAAAATGGTAACCTTGAATCCTGCTACCATGCTGCATGTGGAAGATCGGGTGGGCAGTATTAAAGTAGGGAAAGACGCGGATCTTGTGCTCTGGACAGACCACCCGCTTAGTATCTATGCCAAAGCTGAAAAAACCATCGTAGACGGTATTGTGTATTTCGACCGCCAGAAAGACCAGGAGATGCGGGCCGGCATAACGGCGGAAAGAAATCGCCTTATTCAGAAAATGATTGGGGAGAAAAAATCAGGCATGCCAACCAGTCCGGCGCGTGCAAGTATGGAAATTATGCATACCTGCAGTGATCATGCTCACAGCCATGGCCTGCTTGTTGTAGATGCAGATGAGATCAGTGTTAACCAATAAAGCGAATTAAAATGACTAAACATATCATTACGTTCATCGGGGCCTGCTTTTTAGGGCTGTTGTCCTTTGCCCAGGAAAATGTTTACCCGGCTCCGGCTTATAAGGGCCTGCTTTTTCTGAAAAATGCTACGGTACATGTTGGAAATGGTCAGGTGCTGGAAAATACCACCATCCAGATTAATAACGGCAAAATTGAAAAAATAGGACAGAACCTTCCAATACCAATGGATGATGTAAAGGTGTTTGATGTTTCGGGAAAACATGTGTACCCGGGTCTGATCCTCAGCAATTCGCAACTGGGCCTTGTAGAGGTGAATAGTGTGCGCGCAACGATAGATCATACAGAAATAGGTGATATTAATCCCTCTATCCGTTCTATTGTGGCGTATAATACAGATTCAAAAGTGATTAATACGCTGAAGACGAATGGAATTCTGATGGCTAATATAGTACCCAACGGCGGGCTGATTAGCGGTTCTTCTTCCGTTGTGCAGCTCGATGCATGGAATTGGGAAGATGCTGCTGTTAAGATGGAAAATGGTATTCACCTGCGATTGCCTTCCCTCCTTAACCGCCCCAACCCCTTTGCTGCATTTTCGGGGTCGGCTTCAACCGCTGACCCGGTTAAACGCGGACTGGAGCGCATTGAAGAAATCAAAGCCTTTTTCCGCGAAGCGCAGGCCTACGCCAATGAGCCGAAACACAGCAGCACGAACCTGAAATATGAGGCCGTAAAAGGACTCTTCAATAAATCGCAGAAATTGTTCGTGCACTGCGATATTGTAAAAGAAATGCTGATTGCAGTTGATTTTGCGAAAGAGTTCGGGATGGATGTGGTTATTATGGGAGGTAGCGAATCCTGGCAAATGGCCGATTTGCTGAAAGCAAATAATGTGGCCGTGGTATTATCGCAAATGCACAGTTTGCCCACCATGACCGATGACGATGTAGACCAACCCTATAAAACCGCGGTTGCTTTACAAAAAGCCGGTGTGCTTTATGCAATTAATGATGAAGATGGGCAAACCCGCGGACGAAATCTGGCGTTTAATGCCGGCACTTCGGTTGCTTATGGCTTAACCAAAGAACAGGCTTTGCAGGCAATTACCCTGAATGCCGCAAAGATACTGGGTATTGATAAGCAGGTGGGTTCCATAGAAGTAGGAAAGGATGCCAGCCTGGTTGTAAGCGAAGGCGATATCCTGGATATGCGTACCAGTATAATTTTGCATGCTTTTATCCAGGGCCGCAAAGTAGACCTGACCGATAAGCACAAACAACTGGACGAACGCTACAGAAAAAAATATGGGTTAACCAAATAAGGCCGTTGTGCCAAATGATTACACTACCGAAAAAGGTAACCCCCGGGTTACCTTTTTCGGTTTTATAGAATTAACCAACGCATTCTCCCACAATCTTCAATCGTGCATTTCCGGAACGATTTCTGCCGCCGAACCAGTCGGGCATGCGTCCTTTTCCTGGGTTTAAACAGGTAAGGCTGCAGGGCAACTAGCTAAGGCGGCAGCTTTTTTTCAACCCCGGTTACAATCTTCTTACGGGCGGCAACCATTCTATATTAAGTTTCGTTTTTGTATTTATTACCCCCAAAAAAAGTCAGTATGAAAAAGAGTATGCGTTATGTTTTGTTGGCAGTAATAGGCAGTTTAAGTCTGTTTTCCTGTGATCGTTCTAATGATGATGATACCGATCCTACCAATACCCCTGCTAATTCAGTAACCAATTCCTACCTGAGCGGCGGCTCCTGGAAACTGAGTTTGCTCACAGATGGGGGCGTGGACGAAACTTCCGATTATGAGGGTTATACCTTCGAGTTTATGGCCGATGGTAAAATGACCGCTACCCGCGCCGGTACAACTACAAACGGCACCTGGCGTACCCAGCGCGATGACGGTAAAAATGAACTCCTGATTCAACTGGTAACCACTGATAAGGACCTGGATGAACTGAACGACGATTGGGATATTGTACTTAGTACCAGTTCAAAAATAGAGTTGCAGGACGATAATGAAGCAAGCAACGAAAAGCTTCATTTCACTAAAAAATAAGTTTTTATTGGCTGCCGGCTGCGTGTAAGCCTGCCGGCAGCCAATAAACCCTCAAAAATGGTATATTAGGGGGATAACTTCTGCTCATGAGCCTGACCACCAGCGCCCGACCGGTGATTCGTATTGCTTCCATTGATGTACTCCGCGCACTTACCATGTTCGGAATGATTTTCGTAAACGATCTGTGGTCGTTGAAAGATATTCCTACCTGGCTCGAACATGTGGCTGCCCAGGAAGATGGAATGGGCCTTGCCGATATCGTTTTTCCCGGTTTCCTGTTTATTGTGGGTATGTCTATTCCTTTTGCTGTACGGAACCGACGTGCCAAAGGTGATTCAACCGTCCAGCTTGTATTCCATATCATACAACGCGGACTGGCCTTGCTGCTGATGGGTATTTTCCTGGTTAATGGTGAATATATCAACGAATCTGCCACCGGTATTTCGAGGGGTGGTTGGAATGTGATCAGCTGGATAGCCTTTATGCTGCTGTGGAACCAGTATCCTAAAAACTGGCCGAAACCATTAATCCGTACCTTACAGGTACTGGCTTTGCTGGCCCTATGCTGGCTTGCATTTGTCTACCAGGGAGGTACCGTTGAAAATCCAAAAGGCTTCAGTACCTGGTGGTGGGGTATTCTTGGCCTTATCGGCTGGGCCTACCTGGTAGCAGGCCTTTATTTCACCTTTACAGCTGGAAAAATCAGGTTGCTTGCCGTCGGCGCACTGGTAAGTCTGTTGCTTTGCGCTTTACATCACCTTAAATTGCTGCCGTCCAATCCGTTCCTAAATACGCTTTTATCTCCTATTGCATTTGGCGCCATGACGGCATTTACGATCGGCGGTGCCTGGGCTTCACAGGTGTTTTGGGAACTGCATGAAAAAAATAAAAGCAGCCCTCGTTTGCCCCTGCAGTTTGCACTTGCTGCGCTGGTATTGTTGCTGGCAGGTTTTTTATCCAGGCCAACCTGGGGAATCTCTAAAATTCAGGCAAGTCCCTCCTGGGTAATGATCTGTTCTGCTATTATGCTGTTGCTTTTTCTACTAATATACTGGCTGGTAGACCAGAAGAATAAGTTGAGTTGGTTTGCTGCTATCCGTGCTGCCGGTACCGAAACCCTGCTTTGTTATGCACTGCCTTATTTTGCCTATGCACTGATCCGGCCTACCGGATTTTACCTGCCAGATTGGGCAATAACCGGAACCGTGGGGTTACTCAAATCAATGCTTTTTGCTTTGTTGATTATACAGGTGGCCGGCTGGTTAAGCAGGAGAGGGCTTCGGTTAAAATTATAAGCGGGGAATTTTCTTTATTGCTTCCTGTAAAGCAGCAGGAGTCGATTTAAAGGAACTCAAATCAACAATTTCTACTTTCCTGAATTCGATGGGATGACTTTCCGATTGAAGAGAAATATATCCTTCATGGATGAGTCCACCATCTGCGAAGCCCATTCCTTTCACCCATTGATCGCGGCCATCGTATTGAGGTTTGGAGTAGGTTAAGACAGTATCGCCCTCAACGATATGATGAATGATAGAATCGCCCAGTACCAACATTTCTACCCGTACCCATTGGTCGCCTGCATAGGTTTTGGAGCTTGAGTTCACACAATGAGGGGTAAATAGCTCTTTCTTCATTACCACGTTGGTGCCCGGCGTACAAAGGTTGGCAGTGCTTCGGGGATCGGTTCCATTACCGCCCAAAAACTGGGCTTCCATGGAAATAGGAAAATCCTGTTCTTTTTTGATGGTTTCCGGTGCCTGGCAATGTAACATGGCACCACTGTTGCGAATGGCCCAGCCTGGCCCGTCTTTAATCTGATTACCGACAAAACGGTATTCTACACCCAGCAGATAATAACTGTATTTGTTTTTATGAAAGATATGGCCATATTGTTCTTTAAACCCGTCGTATTGATCATAAACAACTTTCAGTACCCCATTTTCCACCCGAAATGTATTGCCGAAATTTTCGTTTAAAGCATGGTCCTTTATTTTGATGGTCCAGTCCCTCAGGTCTTTTCCATTAAACAGCTGAACCCATTGAGGCGAGCTTTTTTTACTAGATGATCCGCATGACAAAACTAGGGCCAGTACAGCCGCAAATAGCAGATTTTTCATGGTGGTTGCTTTCGATATTTAGTGCAGTGAAGATAAAAAGAAAAGGTGCCCCGAAGGACACCTGAATATAGTTTAGACAATCGTTTGTTATGCGCCGTGACAGTTCTTGTATTTCTTTCCGCTGCCACAAGGACAAGGGTCATTTCTGCCGACCTTGGGACCTACACGGATGGGTTCTCGCACAGCAGGTGCCCCGCTTGGATCGTAGTAATCATTTTGATTAGCGGCATAATCATCTCCCTTGGCTTCCACTTCTTCCTTGTTCGACTGAAGTTTGCTCATGTCTGTTTTTTCCTCCCTGCCTTCCTTAATGATATCGGCAGGCTGCTGCTGTTCCATAGGAATTCCGCAATGGCAGAGGAAGGAAACGATATCGCGATTTACCTCTCCGTCCATTTTCCTGAACAGGTCAAAAGCCTCCATTTTATAAATTACCAAGGGGTCTTTTTGTTCGAGATAAGCGGTTTGTACACTTTGTTTGAGATCATCCATAGCACGGAGGTGTTCTTTCCAGCTATCATCGATCAGCGCAAGTGTAATGGTGCGTTCCAGGGCATTGCTAAGTTCACGACCATCTGTTTCAATGGTCTTCTGCATATTGCTTAATACGTTGATGCCTCTGCGGCCATCCGTAAAGGGAACCACCACGTTTTCAATATGCATTCCCTGTGTAGTGCGAATGTTCTGGAATACGGGCACTGCCTGTTGGGCAATTGCCTGCATCTTTTGCTGGTAACGCTGGGTAGCTTCCTGGTATAACTGATCGGCAAGATGCTGTGCATTGCCAGATTTGAAGCCTCCTTCCGTAATCTGGGTGTCCAATCCAAAGTTCATGATAGCGGCTAATTTGAAGCCTTCAAAATCATCCTGCTCTTTGAAAGAGGTAACCAGTCCTTCGGCAACACCATAAAAGGCATTGTCCAGGTCAAGGGCCAGGCGCTCTCCAAACAGGGCGTGATTCCGTTTTTTGTATACTACGTTCCGCTGCTTATTCATTACATCGTCGTATTCCAGCAGGCGCTTGCGGATACCAAAATTGTTTTCTTCCACTTTTTTCTGCGCTCTTTCAATGCTGCGGGTAATCATGCTGTGCTGGATCACTTCGCCTTCTTTGTAACCCATGCGATCCATCAGTGAAGCAATTCGGTCAGAACCGAACATGCGCATAAGATCGTCTTCCATCGATACATAGAACTGGGAGGTTCCCGGATCGCCCTGGCGTCCGGCACGGCCTCTTAACTGCCGGTCTACCCGGCGGCTTTCATGCCTTTCGGTGCCAATAATAGCCAGGCCACCGGCATCTTTTACGCCAGGCCCCAGCTTAATATCGGTACCACGACCCGCCATATTGGTAGCAATGGTAACTGCTCCTGCAAGGCCGGCTTCTGCTACTACCTGTGCTTCGCGGGCGTGTTGTTTGGCATTGAGCACATTGTGCGGAATTTTTTTACCCTGTAACATCCGGCTCAGTAATTCACTTACTTCCACCGAGGTAGTGCCCACCAGTACCGGCCTTCCGGCATTCCTCAGTTGTTCGATTTCTTCGATAACCGCGGTGAATTTTTCTTTTCTGGTTTTGTAGACAAGGTCCTGGTGGTCTTTCCGTGAAATTGGCAAATTAGTGGGTATGGTAACTACATCCAGTTTATAAATATCCCATAATTCAGCGGCTTCTGTTTCTGCCGTACCGGTCATGCCCGCAAGCTTGTGGTACATCCTGAAATAGTTCTGCAGGGTGATGGTAGCATAGGTTTGCGTAGCTGCTTCGATTTTTACGTTTTCTTTTGCTTCAATCGCCTGGTGCAGCCCATCCGAATAACGGCGGCCTTCCATGATACGGCCCGTTTGCTCATCAACGATCTTTACCTGTCCGTCAATTACCACGTATTCCACATCCTTGTCGAACAGGGTATAGGCTTTTAGTAATTGTTGAATGGTATGGATACGATCTGCTTTCAGGGTATATTCATTCAGCAGAACTTCCTTACGCTGTAATTTTTCTTCTGCTGTGGCGGTGGTGTCTGCTTCAATTTCTCCAAGTTTGGAGCTGATATCAGGCAGTACAAAAAACTCAGGATCTTCTCCTGATTTGGTAATCATCTGTATACCTCTTTCCGTAAGGTCTACCGAGTTATTTTTCTCTTCTATATAAAAGAATAACTCGGCATCTACCTTGGGCATTTCCTTAGACTGATCGGCAAGGTAATAGTTTTCAGACTTCTGCAGCTTTACTTTTACCCCGGGTTCGCTAAGGAACTTGATGAGAGAGCTGGTTTTGGGCAAACCACGGTACGCCCGCATCAGGGCCAGGCCTCCGTCTTTCGGATCATCATTTCCTTCAGCAATCTTTTTACGGGCTTCGATCAGGAATTTATTTACTACCTGTTTCTGGGCTTCTACGAGCTGTAATACCCTGGGTTTAAGCTGGTGGTATTGTTGTTCATCACCACGGGGAACGGGGCCTGAAATGATCAGGGGGGTACGGGCATCGTCAATTAATACCGAGTCCACTTCATCTACCATGGCAAAATGGTGCTTGCGTTGTACCATTTCATCCGGGCTGTGCACCATATTATCTCTCAGGTAGTCAAAACCGAATTCGTTATTGGTGCCATAGGTAATATCGGCCTGGTAAGCTTTTCTGCGATCCTCGCTGTTGGGCTGGTGTTTGTCAATACAGTCTACCGTAAGACCCAGCCACTCAAACAAGGGGCCATTCCATTCAGAGTCACGTTTTGCCAGGTAATCGTTTACGGTAACAATATGCACGCCTTCGCCGGCCAATGCATTAAGATAGGCGGGCAGGGTGGAAACCAGGGTTTTACCTTCACCGGTGGCCATCTCGGCAATTTTTCCGGAATGCAGTACATAGCCCCCGATGAGCTGAACGTCGTAATGCACCATGTTCCAGGTAACGGAACCGCCACCGGCTGTCCAGGTATTGCTGTAATGGGCCTGGTCTCCCTCAATTTTTATATAATTCTTTTTCACGGCCAGCTGGCGATCCAGGTCGGTAGCCGCAGAAACGATGGTGCTTTGCTCCTTAAAACGGCGACCCGTTTCTTTTACCACCGCAAAGGCTTCCGGGGCAATTTCTTTAAGGATTTCTTCAATTTTATCGTTTCTTTTTTTCTTCAGCTTATCAATTTCCTGGTATATAGCGTCTTTTCCGGCAAAATCACTGAATGGAAGCGCTTCTGCCTGTGCGCTTAACTGACCGATTTCTTCATTTATAGCTACCAGGTGTTGTTGGATCCGGTCTTTGAATTCCTGGGATTTGGCACGGAGCTGATCATTGCTAAGTGACTGGTAAGCAGCAAAATACTCATTCGCTTTGGCCAATAATGGCTGGATTGCCTTAACATCTTTCTCCGATTTGCTTCCGCCAAATAGTTTTTGTATAAAACCTAACATTGTTTTGGGTATTGTCTTAATAGAATTCGATAAATGTGCGTTGTTTAGCTGTCAATTTCAATGCTACAAATCATTTATAGTCAAATTGTCAGGCAGGCAAAGGTACGGTAACACAATGGGAATTGAAACCGGCACATTTTCCCTGAAATTGCATTGAAATTACCTGTTTTCTTTTACCTTTGCGGCCAAATTGAGGAAAATCATCCCACTATGTCAGGAGCATTAAAAGAAGTACGTAACCGGATAAAATCCGTTCAGAGCACCCAGCAAATCACCAAAGCCATGAAAATGGTGAGTGCCGCCAAACTGCGCCGTGCGCAGGATGCTATACTTCAAATGCGTCCTTATGCGAACAAATTACAGGAGATGCTTTCCAATATCGTAAGTAATTCGGAAGGTGAAGTAGGGGGTACGCTGGCTACTGAGCGGGCAGTTGAAAAAGTACTGCTGATTGTTATTACCAGTGATAGGGGCTTAGCGGGTGCCTACAATGCCAATATTATCAAAGCTGCCAAAGCTGCTATTGCCGAGCGATATTCCGGTCAGTTTGCCCAGGGCAATGTGAGTATCTGGAATATTGGAAAAAAAGGCTATGAAGCTTTTGTAAAGGCTAATTACAAAGCCGATGCGGCGTATAAAGATATTTTCCTTGACCTTCGGTTCGAAACGGTTCAGGCCTGCGCGCAGGCGGCCGTAAAAGCTTTTGAGAACAAGGAGTTTGACGTTGTGGAAATTGTGTACAGTGAATTCAAGAATGCTGCTACCCAGCGCTATATTGTTGAGCGTTTCCTGCCCATCCCTAAAGTAGAAGCAGGTCCGAATGCTAAAAAAAGCGACTTCATTTTTGAGCCCAATAAGGAAGAACTGATTGCTGAACTTATGCCGAAAATCCTTAATACGCAGTTGTACAAAGCGGTATTGGATGCCAATGCATCTGAACACGGTGCCCGTATGACGGCCATGGATAAGGCTTCTGAAAATGCCAACGAACTGCTTCGTTCGCTCAAAATCAGTTACAACCGCGCCCGCCAGGCCGCCATCACTACGGAGCTGACCGAGATTGTGAGTGGTGCGGCTGCATTACAGGGTAGCTAAGGGGCTTTTCCACATTGTGTATAACTCCATTTCCGTGTTTTAGCATTTTTGAGAAGCTTGCGGCATATTCATTGCTGAATAGTACAGGAGGCGAAAGCCTGGTGCTTAAAATGTTGAAACCATGGAAATCGGAAATATTATCCCTCATATAGAAGCCCTCATTTTTGCCAGTGAAAAGCCATTAGGGGCGCTTGAACTCACCGATCTCATTAATCAGGCGTTTGGGTTCATGGAAGATAAACTTACGCTGGACCAAATTGAAGCCGGCATCGAAGGTATTGTTGAAAAATACCAGTCTGAGTTTTACCCGTTTGAGCTTCGCTTCAGCGGCGGCGGCTGGCAATTCCTCACTAAAAAGGAATACCACAAAACGGTAGCACAACTGAATGGCGATAAATTCCTGAAAAGGCTTAGTCCGGCTGCGATGGAAACCCTGGCTATCATTGCCTATAAACAACCGATCACAAAAGGGGAAATTGAATCGATCCGCGGGGTAAGTGCTGATTATTCCATTCAAAAACTACTGGAAAAAGAACTGATCGTGATCAGTGGCAGGAACGAAGAACTGCCGGGCAAACCCCTGGTATATACTACTTCCCGTTCTTTTATGGATTATTTTGGTTTAAACGGACCGGAAGATTTACCAAGAATCAAAGAAGTACTGGCCGATCAGGTGGTAGAACCCACTTTATTATCGGGTGGGCAGGTGCACCGCGCCAATGGAGATGATGAAACGGTTACCGATACCCTGGTTGATACCATCGAAGATACCGATCATGCCAAGTTATTACTGGTTAGTGAAACCGGTGAATTACTGGAAGCCGATGACCAGGAAGATCAGCCCAATGCCGATACAGCTTCGGAGGACGAAGAACCAACCGTATAACAGGTAACCTGTTTTCATAATATCCTCTTAAATAAGACAGATCTGCTGTATATTCGCCAAATTTGCAAGCAATCCAGATTATGTCTTATTTATCAGATGAAACCCTGGTGCAGTTAGCACAGGATTACGGTACGCCGCTGTATGTGTACAATGCCAATCAAATCAGTGAGCAGTACAATAAATTGCAATCAGCCTTCCATAAGGTAGACGCCCGTTTTTTCTATGCCTGTAAAGCACTCAGCAATATAAATATCCTTAAATACGTAGAGTCACTGGGTGCTTCCCTGGATTGTGTTAGTATACATGAAGTGCAACTGGGCTTGAAAGCTGGCTTTACACCGGACCGCATTCTTTTTACCCCTAATTGCGTTGATTTTGCGGAAGTGGATGAAGGCAAAAAACTGGGGGTAAACATCAATATTGATAATATCTCTATACTCGAACAGTTCGGGTCAAAATACAAGGGCAGTTATCCGATTTGTATTCGGTTTAACCCCCATATTATGGGTGGCGGAAATTATAAAATTTCTACCGGCCATATCGACAGCAAATTTGGAATTTCCATACACCAGCTGCGGCATATTGAACGGGTGGTGAAATCAACTGGCCTGAACATTGAAGGTATACATATGCATACCGGAAGTGATATCAAGGATGTAAATGTATTTCTACAGGGCCTGGAAGTAATGTTTGAACTGGCCACTCATTTCCCTAACCTTAAATTTATTGACCTGGGAAGCGGATTCAAAGTGCCCTACCAGGAAGGAGATGTTCAGACAGATATCGAATTGCTTGGACAAAAAGTAGCAGAGGCCTTCAGTGCTTATAAAGAAGAAACCGGTAAAGATCTGCAGGTTTGGTTTGAGCCCGGAAAATTCCTGGTAAGTGAATGCGGGTACTTTATTGTGAAAGCAAATGTTATTAAACAAACTACGGCTACTGTTTTTGTGGGGGTAAACAGCGGGTTTAATCACCTGATCCGACCTATGTTCTACGATGCCTACCATCGCATAAAAAATATTTCCAATCCGCGTGGCAGTGATCGCATTTACACCGTAGTAGGTAATATCTGCGAAACGGATACATTTGCCTGGGACCGGACACTGAATGAGGTTAGAGAAAGCGATTTTCTCGTGTTTTATAATGCCGGTGCTTATGGATTTGAGATGTCCTCTAATTTTAATTCAAGATTAAAACCTGCAGAGGTAATGGTGCTGGACGGCACTGCACAGTTGATCCGCCGGCGCGATACTTTTGACGACCTGCTCAGAAACCAGGTTTTCTAATTAGGGAAATCCGGCTTTTCAGTTTTCTCGTAGATGGATAAGACCTAATCATTTTATCCATTTAACCAGAAAATTGAAATGTATGATCCTGAAACCTTCTGAAGCCTATTCCAGGCGAAAATTTCTTGGTATTGCCGGTGCGGCAGCAGGCATGATGGTATTGGCCAGCTCCTGCGATAAAAACGATGATCCTATGCCCGGTGGAGGCGTGGATCTTGGAAGCGGGGATATTGGTATCCTGAACTACGCCTACGCGCTGGAGCAGTTGGAAGCTGCTTTTTATACTAAAGTTGCCGAATCTCCTTTTAGTGGTATTACCGCCACGGAAACAGCCTTGCTGACAGATATTCGCGATCACGAAATTGCCCACCGTGAATTCTTTAAAACAGCCTTGGGTAATGCTGCCATTAGTAACCTGGAATTCAATTTCAGTGGTATAGACTTCGGCAGCCGTACAAGTGTGCTTGGTACAGCCAAAGCATTTGAAGACCTGGGTGTATCGGCCTATAATGGTGCAGGCAAACTGATAACTACACCTGCTTATCTGACCCTGGCCGGAAAAATTGTTTCCGTTGAAGCAAGGCATGCCGCCTATATCCGCGATCTGATCAGTAATGGTAGTTTCGCCGATTCTACCGTGGTGGATATGAACGGATTGGATAAAAGCAGGATGCCGGCCGAAGTATTAACAATTGCTTCCGCTTTCCTGAAAACAAAAATTAATGCGGCCAACCTGCCTTCCTGAGGAGCAGACCATTGTATTACCATTATAAACCACTAAAAACAGTGCAATGCAATTACAACATATTTTCAATGAAATAAATAGAGTTGATCCTGAGCTGCCGGAAAGAATGAGCAGCCGGCGCCATGCCATGAAATCTTTTGCCGGTATCGGTGCCAAAATCGGGCTGGCCGCTATGCCTTTCCTGATCGGTTCAATTTTTAAGAAAGCATATGCCCAAAGTGGCCCATCGCAGGGAGCTGTTTTGGAAGTGCTGAACTATGCGTTAACCCTGGAGTACCTGGAAGCGGAGTTTTATGCTATGGGAATATCCAAAGGAACCGCACTGGTACCTGCAGGTGCGCCGGCAAATGCCATCAAAACAATTGGCGATCATGAAGCAGCCCATGTGAGTTTCCTGAAAACGGCTATCACCGCAGCTGGTGCCACGCCAGTAGCTAAACCCAATTTTGATTTTACCGCGGGTGGAACATTTGCAGATGTATTTACCAACTACGCCACTTTTCTGGCGGTGGCCCAAACATTTGAAGATACGGGGGTACGCGCTTATAAAGGCCGTGCAGCCGAGTTAACCGGCGGGGGAGATCTGCTGACAGCTGCTTTGAATATTCATTCGGTGGAAGCACGCCATGCTGCGCATATCCGTTCTATGCGAAAAGCTAACAATTTCGGAAATGTGAAGCCCTGGATTACCGGCAAAGAATCGGGCATTGGTGCGGTTGTACAAGCCAGTTATGACGGGGAGGAACTTACCACGCAGGCAGGCGTTAACATAGTAAATATAAACGGCACTTCTATTTCCGCTGCTGCAGCTTCAGAGGCGTTTGATGAAGGCCTGACCAAAGAACAGGTGCTTTCGATTGTGGGTCCATTTATTGTTCAGTAAACTGGTCCGGTTTTGTTGGTCTGCCGCGTCGAAAGACGCGGCATTTTTATTCCTGCATATTTGTTATCTTAGGATTCAATCCATGAGCGATATGCCTGCAGTTTCTCCCTTTCTTTCATTGGTCCGGAATGCTTTCCGGTTTCGCCTGTTTATGCTGCTGAAATTGCCAAGCGCCTATTTTTCAGGCGTTCGGGTGAAATATGTGGATGAAGCCAGCTGCCAGGTTTCCGTTCCTTTCAAATGGTTTAGCCAGAACCCGTTTCGTTCTACCTATTTTGCCTGTTTGGCAATGGCAGCAGAAATGAGCACCGGCATTCTGGCAATGGCGCAAACCTATAAGCGTAACCCGGCTGTTTCCATGCTGGTAACCGCATTGGAAGCTACCTATTCTAAAAAAGCAACCGGTATAACCATATTCACCTGCGACCAGGGGCCTCTTATTCAACAAGCTGTTGCAAAAGCTGTTGCTACCGGCGAAGCACAAACGATCCGTGTAAGATCGCTGGGTAGAAATTCAGCCGGAGAAGAAGTAGCTGAGTTTTTTATTAACTGGTCGTTTAAAATCAAACAATCATGAAAATAGCATTCCACGGTGCTGCCCGTTCTGTGACGGGATCCAAACACCTGTTGACCCTAAAAAATGGACGAAAGATCTTGCTCGATTGCGGTATGTTTCAGGGAATGGGTAAAGAAACAGACTCCCTGAACCGGCATTGGGGCTTTGATCCTGCTGAAGTTGATATGCTGATCCTTTCACATGCGCATATCGACCACAGCGGACTTATTCCCAAACTGGCAAAAGATGGGTTTAGGGGTAAAATATACTGTACGCCGGCCACGCGTGCACTGGCTTCGATATTGCTGGAAGATTCGGCGGAAATCCAGGAAGACGATGTGAAATACATCAATAAAAAGCGGGCGGCTACCGGCCAGCCTTACCTGAAACCCCTCTATACCAAAGAAGACGCCCTGGCTGTACTGGACGCTTTTTACGAGGTTGACTACGGTAGCTGGTTCCGGATCGAGGAAGGTATAGAATTGTTATTTACGGATGTAGGACATATAATCGGCAGCGCCGCTGTTCACCTCCGGATCACCGAAAACGGGAAAACCGAACAGGTATCTTTCAGTGGAGATGTAGGCCGCTACCGCGATATTATTCTACGGTCGCCAGAAGTTTTTCCGCAGGCGGATTATATTATCCTTGAATCAACTTACGGAAACAGCCTGCACGATCTTCAGGTAACCACGCCCGATCATTTGCTGGAATGGATCGAAAAAGTATGTGTTAAACGCAGGGGTAAATTGATCATCCCGGCCTTTAGTGTAGGACGTACCCAGGAAATACTGTTTTCACTGAATCAGCTGGAGGTAGAGCGTCGCCTGCCGGAGCTGGATTATTTCGTTGATAGTCCGCTTAGTATTGAAGCCACTGAGCTCATAAAAAAGTACCCCCAGTATTTTAATAAATCGATCCAGAAAATTCTTCAATCAGACAGTGATCCTTTCCAGTTTAACGGGTTGAAATATGTTAAAACAGTGGATGAGTCAAAACTGTTGAATTTCAGGAACGAACCCTGTGTTATTATCAGCGCAAGCGGTATGGCCGATGCCGGCAGGGTAAAACACCATATCAGCAACAGTATCGAAAACAGCCGCAATGCCATCCTGATGGTGGGTTACTGCGAACCCAGTTCCCTGGGCGCAAGATTGTTATCAGGGAAGAAAGAAGTGTCGATTTTTGGTGTTGAACACGAAGTGCATGCAGAAATAGGTTCCGTACGCAGCATGAGTGCGCACGGTGATTACGAAGACCTGAGCCAGTGGCTGGCCTGCCAGGATACGCGGGCGGTTAAAAAACTATTCCTGGTGCATGGTGAATACGAGGTGCAGCAACAGTTCAAACAACGTCTTATCAATAAAAAATTTTTAGACGTAGAGATCCCGGAAAGACATTGGGAAGTTGGCCTAAGTTAAGGCCAACGCCTGCAGAATATCTTCCAGGATATCTTGCCTGTTTTCCAGCCCTACCGAAATCCGGATCAGACCGGCACTGATGCCTACGGCATTCCGTTCGGCCTCGCTTAATTTACCATGCGTGGTGCTGGCCGGGTGCGATGCAATTGATCGGGTATCACCCAGGTTTGCCGAAAGGGAAAGCATTTTTAGTGAGTTCAGGAAGCTTCTGCCTGCTTCAATGCCCCCTTTTAACTCAAAGCACACAATGCCGCCGCCATTCTGCATTTGCTTTTTTGCGATGGCATGCTGTGGGTGGTTAGGCAGGTAGGGATATTTTACCCAGGATAATTTTTCATGGCCGTTCAGTTGTTCAGCCAGGAAAATTGCATTGGAAGCGTGGCGTTCCATTCTAACCTCGAGTGTTTCCAGGCTTTTGCTTAAGATCCAGGCGTTAAAGGGCGAAAGTGACGGACCGGTACTTCTGCAGAACAGGTATACTTCCTGGATCAGTTTCTTTTTTCCTAGTACAACGCCCCCCAGCACGCGTCCCTGTCCATCGAGCCACTTGGTAGCCGAATGAATTACCAGGTCAGCCCCCCAGGCAGCAGGTTGCTGATTAACAGGGGTAGCAAAGCAATTATCTACATTCACGAGCAATCCATATTTGTCTGCCAGTTTACGGACCGCTTCCAGGTCAATGATTTCCAGGGCCGGGTTGGTGGGCGTTTCCAGGTAAATCATACGGGTGGTGGGCCGGATAGCGGCTTCCCAGGAGGCAATATCGGCAGCATCCACATAACTGTGCTCAATTCCGTACTTGGGCAGGTATTTGGTGATTACTGTATGGGTACTGCCGAAAATGCTCCTGCAGGCCAGCAAATGATCACCCTGCTTTAAAAAGCTCATGAAACTCGCAAAAATGGCACTCATGCCGGAGGCGGTGGCAAAACCGGCTTCGGTTCCTTCCAGCGCGCACATCCTGTCTACAAATTCCTGTACGTTGGGGTTGCTGAAACGGCTGTAAATATTGTCATCGGTTTCATCTGCAAATGCAGCCCGCATATCTTCTGCGTCATCAAAACAAAAACTACTGGTAAGGTACATGGGTTGTGAGTGCTCCATTTCATTGGTGCGCTCAATCTGGGTGCGAATTACTTTTGATATCGGATGTTTCATGTTAGCTGGGTTATGCTTTAATTCTCACTTCATAGCTGATTTCGCAACCGCCCCGCCGAAGGGTTTCTGCAACTGAGCAATATTTATCCATGGACAACTGAGCGGCCCTTTTTGCCTTGTCCTCATCAATGGTTCCGCCCAGTGTAAATATGATTTTGGCTGATTTCCAGAGGGCTGGCTCTTTCCCGGTTTCCCGTTCTGCTTCAATATGCATATCAAAGTGGGTGATTTCCTGGCGTTGTTTTTTTAAAATACTAACCACATCAATGCCGCTGCAGCCTCCAAGACCCATTAAAAGGAGCTGCATGGGGCGTACCCCATAGTTGGTTCCGCCTGTTTCGGGGCTGGTATCTATACGTATCGTATGCCCATTGGCATCCGTTGCTTCAAAGCCATAATCTCCTGAACTGCGTATCACATCTATTTTAATCATATTTGGCTAATTTTTTTTCAATTCTTACAAAGGTAACGGTGGGAGCGTTTATTTTGCAGTTATGCAGCATCGTTTTGTATCGCCCCAGCCATTTACCCTGGAAAGTGGCGCCGTTTTGGAGGAGCTGGAAATTGTATATCATACGTATGGTTCTCTGAATGCCGCAAGGTCAAATGTTGTCTGGGTTTGCCATGCACTTACGGCCAATGCCGATGCAGAAGCCTGGTGGCCCGGCCTTATTGGACCCGGGGCCGCCATCAACCCCGATGACTATTTTATTGTTTGCGCCAATATCCTGGGCTCCTGTTATGGGAGTACGGGTCCATTATCTATCAACCCGGCTACAGGTCAGCCCTATTATATGCGTTTTCCACAGCTCACCATCCGCGATTTGGTGAAGGCGCATATTCTGCTCCGCAACCACCTCGAATTGCCGGATATTTTCCTGCTGATGGGCGGAAGCATGGGAGGGTACCAGGTACTGGAATGGGCGTTGATGGAACCTGCCGTAATCCGGCAAATTTTCCTGATAGCCAGTTCTGCGTCGGAAAGCGCCTGGGGTATTGCTATTCATGAAGCACAACGCATGGCTATTGAAGCCGACAGCAGTTGGCGCGAAGAACACCCCCAGGCAGGCGCAGCCGGGCTGAAAGCGGCCCGTGCAATCGGAATGCTGACCTACCGTAATTATACCGCCATTTCCGAACAACAACGCGATGCTGATCCGGACAAAACAGACGGGTTTAAAGCGGCTTCTTATATGCGTTACCAGGGAGAAAAACTCGTAAGCCGGTTTAATGCCCAATCGTACTGGATCCTGACAAAAGCGTTGGATAGCCATAATATTGCCCGTCACCGAACGGCTACCCTGGAAGAGGCCCTGGCAAAGATTCAACAGCCAGCCCTGGTGATGGGGGTCTCGAGCGACCTTTTATGCCCGGTGACCGAACAACAAAAGATAGCCCGTTCTCTACCTCAGGCCCGATATATAGAAATTGATTCTGGATACGGTCATGACGGTTTTCTGGTAGAGGCAGTGGTGATTGGTGAACAAGTAAAGCACTGGTTAGAGCGCTGATTCTATGGTGCTCTTATCGCCCAAAAAAAGCCCCGCTGGACAGGCGGGGCTCAAGCTCTTAGCTAGACGATAAACACTTGGTTTTTCAGGATATCGAACAGTGGACTAAACTGTTTGCTTACAAGCACAAATATCCAAACTGTTTTCTTCCTGCAGAAATTGATTCGACTAGCATCGTTTATTTGTCGATAAGTGGAAAGTTTTATTCGATAAGCAGTTTTATACAATTTTGATCCGACTCATTACCGTACTACGATTGGCTTTACTGACCGGTATTTTTGCGTTGGCGATATAAAGGGTATTGTCCCGTATATCCGAAATTTTATTCATGTTGATGATATAGGAACGATGCACTTTGCAAAAAACATCGGGGTTGATCTTCTCCGTCAGCGCCTTTATGGTATTATGACTGATTATTTTTTTATCGTTCGTGATAAATTTTACGTAATCACCCATGCTTTCGATGTATAAGATATCATCGTTATTGAGCCGGATCAGTTTTCCGTCGCTTTTAATAAAAACATGCGACATCTCTTCCACTTCTTCTTTTTTCTCGTTTAAAGGCTTTAGTTTGTCGAGCGATTGTGTAAAACGCTGATAACTGAATGGCTTCCGCAAAAAATCGACCACGCTGTATTCAAATGCATCAAATGCATATTCTGTTTTAGACGTGGTAAGAATTACCTGCGGCTGGTATTGCATCTGGTCAAGCAAACTAAACCCATTGGCGCCCGGCATTTCAATATCCAGGAATAGCACATCCACCGCATTTTCTGATAAAAACGGGATCGCTTCTTCCGTTGATTTAAACAATTGTACTACGTTTATTTTACCGCTTTTAATGCAGTATTTATGTAATACATCTGCAGCAACGGAAAGGTCTTCTACGATAACAGCTGTAAATTTCATGACCATTATTGTTTTAAGTATTCCTGAATTTTGATTGCTTCCATTCTGATCAGCTCAAGTCCTTCCCGTATAAACGGTTTTTCTTCTTCCAGTCGTATAATGGCATCGCTGATTGTTGGGTTGGTGCTGAAGAAATTTTCCATTTGCTGGAATTTATCCTGGAATTCGGATAATCCACAGTATCCCCATAGTGGTTTTACTAAGTGTACTCTACGTTTTAATTCTGCGATTTCTCCGTTTTCTGCCAGCCAGAAGTATTTGGAAGATTCTTCAGAGAGTTGCTGGTGAGAGGTGATGAAGATGTCTGAAATAGCGGCCAGGTCATTATCGTGCATTTCCAATAGGAACATGCCGTCAAACTGGCTACTGAGCTGAAACACAGTGTCCGAAATGGCTTGCATAGGGTACAATTTTTTATTTACTCGGTACGTTTGATAGGCAGATAAAATCTCCGACTACCAAAAAGAAAACGATGAATGGTACCAACATATTATCCGGTGTAACGAGATATTGGGAAAAATTGGCGGAAGAGCTTTACCACCGGCAGGAGAATTTGCCGGCCTCCCCCTTGAAAACATTAACAGAAGTCGGAATTGTAGTGGCCGGGCTGAATATGATTCTGTGCACCATCATGAAAGAGTACATGGCCGCCTTTGCCTGCCTGATGGTTTGTTCCTTATTGTTTTTTTCCTATTTTTTACGATTGTATAACCGGCAGGAATTTGCGAAATGGGTGGTTATTATAAGTTTTAATGCCGGGGTTCTGGTAGTGAGCTATTTTGTGGGTATTAAATCAGGCGTTTACCTGTATTATTTCCCGGTAATTTTTGCTATGATTTTCCTGATCGATACTAAGATCAGCAAGGACCTGATTATTGCTGAAATTGCTACCCTTACGTTCTTCGGCATAGCCTTTATTATTTCTCCCAATAATGGAAGCGGTAACCTTGTTCAGCAATCACATTATATTTATAACCTGCGGATCAATCTTACCCTTTCCCTGCTATTGACGGGCTTGGTAGCTTTTTCTATTTTAAAAGCGCTGAATAAGAAGGAAGAAGATATCCTGGGCGAAAAAAATCTGGGAGATACCATATTTAATACTTCGCTCGATGCCATTTTTATTATAGACCTTGATACCCAGCTGATTTCTGACTGCAATAAAAGGGCACTTGAACTGTTTGCGATTCGTTCAAAAGAAGGCATAACCTTAACTGCTGTTGAGTCCATCCTTGGTGAAGAGTCCGGTAAAAGGCTGAATGCTTTTAGTAAAGAATCCTATCAAACCCATTCTCCCTGGTTCGGGAATATGGAGTTTTCAGACGCGGAAGGCCGACCAATTTTTGCTTATGTAAACATCGTTGTGTTTGAACACCAGAAGTCGAAGTATGCAAAAATGAGTATTCTTGATATTACGGAAGTTAAGATTGCGGAGGTGGAAACACTGAAGGCAAAAGAGCGGGCGGAACGGGCTGCCCGGGTTAAGTCAAGATTTTTAAGCAATATGAGCCATGAGCTGCGTACACCACTCAATGCCATTATCGGAACCACGAATCTTCTGCACCAGGAATATCATCTGAACAGTCAACGTCAGATGCTGGATGTATTGAAGCATTCGTCGGAACATATGCTTACGCTGGTGAACGATATCCTGGATTACAGTAAACTGGAAGCCGACAAAATGGAGTTGAATAAAGAACCATTTAATCTGAGCTCTTTCCTGGAAAAAGTGGTTACTGTATTTGAAAACCCGGTGCGACAGAAAAACCTGGCCTTTCATGCGGATATTTCTTCTGTATTGGGCATCGATATAATCGGAGATGAACTTCGCCTGCAGCAGATTCTGAATAATCTTTTATCCAATGCCATTAAGTTTACGGATAAGGGGTCGGTAAGTATGACGGTTAAAATTCTCATGCGCCGAAGTAATAATGTTACGCTGCGTTTCTGTGTGCAGGATACCGGAATCGGCATTTCCAAAGACAAGCAGCACCGCATTTTTGATAAATTTTACCAGGCCGACCTGGAAACCACCCGTAAATACGGTGGCTCAGGCTTGGGCCTTGCCATCAGCCATTATATTGTGCAGAAAATGGGCGGTGATCTGACGGTGGAAAGTGAGCCGGGAAAAGGCAGCAATTTCAGTTTTACCGTAACACTTCCATTGGAAACAGAACGCCAGAGTTATATTGAGGAGGTAAAGGAAATTCGCCTGGAAGATTTGTCGGGGATAAGTGTACTGGTGGCCGAAGATAATCCCATTAATATGATGGTTGTAAAACGGTTCCTGGCCAAATGGAATGCTGATATCATAGAAGCTGTGAATGGCCTGGAAGCTGTTCGGTTATACAGTGAAAAAAGACCAGATATTCTGCTGGTAGACCTGGAAATGCCGGAACTGGACGGTAGTGGCGTGGTGGCATATATCCGGAAAACGGCAAAAGACATTCCGATCATCGCATTTACTGCTGCTGTATATGATCATATGCAGGCAGATTTAATTGATAAAGGGTTTAATGACTTTATACCTAAGCCATTCCGTCCGGAAGACCTTAAGCAGAAGTTATTGCAGTATGCCCGAAAATTGCAACATGTGTAGTATTGTTTTTCCTTGGCCGGTTTCTACCGGCCTTTTTTTTCAACTAAATTGAACAGCAGGGGTTATAGTATCAGCAAAATTCAATTCAAATGGAACAGTTGTTTTCCCCGTTAGAAATAAAATCGGTGCGGTTTCGAAACAGGATCGCCGTTTCTCCGATGTGCCAGTATTCTGCCACAGATGGGTTTGCCAATAACTGGCACCTGGTGCACCTGGGTGCAAGAGCAGTTGGCGGGGCCGGTTTGGTACTGGTGGAAGCAACGGGCGTAAGCGCGCAGGGACGTATTACGCCCGGCTGCCTCGGCTTGTGGAAAGACGAACAGATTGTACCATTGAAAAATATTGTTGAGTTTATTCATCAGCAGGGAGCTGTTGCCGGCATTCAGCTGGCCCATGCCGGAAGGAAAGCATCCTGTGCGCTTCCCTGGCAGGGAGGCCGGCAATTAGGGCTGGAAGAGGGTGGCTGGGAAACTATGGCTCCTTCGCCGGTTCCGTTTAACGATGCCGATCGCCCTCCCCTGGAAATGTCGCGGGGAGATATTCAGGCTTTTTATACGGATTACCGCAATGCGGTGAAACGGGCCAGGGAGGCCGGTTTTAAGGTGTTGGAGATTCATGCCGCACACGGTTATCTCTTACATGAGTTTATGTCGCCCCTGTCGAATAAGCGGTTGGATGAATATGGTGGAAGTTTTGACAACCGAATCCGGCTGCTGCTTGAATTAATTGGGGAAATAAGGCAGGAATGGCCGGATGAGCTTCCTTTATTCGTGCGGATCTCTGCCACTGATTGGGTGGAAGACGGCTGGACAATAGAAGATAGTATTCAATTGGCTACTCGGCTGCAAATGGAAGGCATTGATTTGATCGATTGTTCTACGGGGGGAAATATCGGCGGTGTAAAAATTCCGGTTGGTGCAGGGTACCAGGTTCCCTTTGCGGAAGCTGTTCGAAAAACCGGCATGCGGTCGGGCGCCGTAGGAATGATAGAAACAGCCCAACAAGCCAATGCTATTATTGCAGAGGAGAAGGCCGACCTGGTATTACTGGCAAGAGAATTCTTACGCAATCCTTATTTTCCGCTGGAAGCGGCAAAAGAACTGGGTGTTGAGCTGGAATGGCCAGAACAGTACCTGCGGGCTAAAAAATAGCTGTTGTTTTATTGATCCGGTGCGGAACCTCCCCTGGCAAGGCGCAGATCCTCACCAAAATATATGGGAGGCGGGCCAAAGCCGGCTACAGATGGTCTTTTCGGTAACAAATAGGCAGTAGGTAAGCTGCCGGGGTTTTAACGAAAAGACGCGTTTGTTGAACTAGCCATACCCCCTGGAACCTTACCGGTATAATGCAAAAAAGAGCTGAAATTTCAGCTCTTTTTTTGTACCGCGTACGGGAATCGAACCCGTCATTCATCCGTGAAAGGGATGCGTCTTAACCGATTGACCAACGCGGCATTTCCCTTTTGGAAGTGCAAAGATAGGGAGTGCAATATTTCTACCAAAAATATTTTCAAAATTTTTCTTCCCCCCTCTATGCGTTAACTTAGCGCCTCATTATTAAAAGTAAAACACAAACTAAACCATTATGAGCACTGTAAAAGTTGCCATCAACGGATTCGGAAGGATTGGACGTTTGGTATATCGCCAGATTTATAACATGGAAGGAATTGATGTGGTTGCTATCAATGACCTTACTTCTCCGGCTGTATTGGCGCATTTGCTGAAATATGACAGCGCGCAGGGGCGTTTTGATGCCGATGTAAAAGCTACGCAGGATGCAATCATCGTTAATGGCGATGAGGTTAAAATATATGCTCAGAAAGACCCGGCTCAGATTCCCTGGGGAAGCCATGGCGTTGACGTGGTAATTGAAAGTACCGGGTTCTTTACCGATAAAGATAAAGCTGCGGCCCACCTGAAAGCCGGCGCTAAACGTGTGGTAATTTCTGCGCCTGCTACAGGCGACCTGAAAACCATCGTGTACAATGTTAACCATGCCATACTGGACGGTTCAGAAGAAATTATTTCCTGTGCTTCCTGTACTACCAACTGTCTGGCGCCTATGGCAAAAGTCCTGAATGACGCTTTTGGTATTACCATCGGCAGCATGACTACCGTACACGCTTATACGAATGACCAGAACACCCTGGATGCGCCGCACGCAAAAGGCGATCTACGCCGTGCCAGAGCTGCTGCTGCCAATATTGTACCTAACAGTACCGGTGCAGCCAAAGCCATTGGCCTGGTATTACCTGAGTTGAAAGGTAAACTTGACGGAGGTGCACAGCGGGTGCCTACTATTACCGGTTCTTTAACTGAGCTGACCGTTGTACTGGCTAAAAAAGTAACCACCGAAGAAGTAAATGCTGCCATGAAAGCTGCCAGCAACGAAAGCTTTGGATATACCGAAGATGAAATTGTGAGCAGCGATGTAATCGGTATCAGCTATGGTTCTCTGTTTGATGCTACGCAAACCAAAGTAATTACGGTAGGTGATCAGCAACTGGTAAAAACTACCAGCTGGTACGATAATGAAATGAGCTACGTGAGCCAACTGGTGCGCACTGTTAAATATTTCGCCGGACTTATTTCCAAATAATCAGTCAAAAGCGGGTTCTGCCCGCTTTTGTTTTTACTTCCCGAATTAGTTCTATGAGCCAATTTAATCAACATTCCTTTGCTGGTCAGAAAGCACTTATCCGCGTGGATTTCAACGTGCCGTTAAATGCTTCGTTTGAAATTACGGATGATACCCGGATGAGGGCTGCCGTACCAACGATAAAAAAGATATTGCAGGATGGTGGATCCGTTATCCTGATGAGCCACCTGGGACGGCCTAAAGATGGCCCTACCGATAAATATTCACTAAAGCATATTGTTGCTCACCTCAGCCAGTTGCTGGAAGTGCCCGTTCAATTTGCCAATGATTGCATTGGAGAAGAGGCCGGTCAGAAAGCCGCTTCACTACAACCACAACAGGTATTATTGCTGGAAAACCTCCGGTTTTATAAAGAGGAAGAAAAAGGAGATAAAGAGTTTGCACAGCAACTCGCCAAACTGGGCGATGTGTATGTAAACGATGCTTTTGGTACGGCACACCGGGCCCATGCTTCGACCGCAGTGATAGCCGCTTTTTTCCCAAAAGAAAAGAGATTCTTCGGCCTGGTAATGGAAGGAGAAGTTAACAGCGCGGAGAAAGTACTGCATAAGGCAGAACGGCCCTTTACTGCCATAATCGGGGGCGCTAAAGTTTCCGATAAAATCCTGATTATAGAGAACCTGCTTGAAAGAGCTACTGATATAATTATCGGCGGCGGAATGGCTTACACCTTTAAGAAAGCTACTGGTGGAGAAATCGGCAACTCGCTCTGTGAAGAGGATCGCCTGGAAATGGCGGCCGCTTTGTTGGAAACGGCAAAGCAGAAGAATGTAAACATCCATTTGCCGGCTGATTCTATTGCAGCCGACAAGTTTGATGCAAATGCTGCTACACAAACTGCTCCCAGCGATAAAATTCCGGCCGGTTGGATGGGATTGGATATCGGTCCGGAAGCACGCAAACAATTTGCTGAAGTTATTCTGGCTTCCAAAACCATTCTTTGGAATGGCCCTATGGGAGTTTTTGAAATGGAAAAATTTCAGGCAGGTACCAAAGCTATTGCTGATGCTGTAGCAGAAGCAACTGGAAAGGGAGCATTTTCACTGGTGGGCGGTGGAGACTCCGTGGCGGCAGTTAACCAGTTTGGCTATACCAACAAAGTAAGTTACGTATCAACCGGAGGAGGTGCCATGCTCGAATATTTTGAAGGCAAAACACTGCCTGGCATTGCAGCTATTAATAGTTAAGCCTGGCTCAAATTATTTTTAAAGGAGCATCCAACCCGGTGCTCCTTTTTTTTGTCTGGATTATTGTACATTTAAATATATATATAAACTCTCTGCCATGAATTCAAAAAATTTGATCCTTATTATTGTTCTGGGTGCTCTTGTTTTATTCGGCTTTCGCGCCTGCAGTGGCTATAACGGTATGGTTACGCTTGATGAAAACGTGAAAAACAAGTGGGCCAACGTACAAAGTGATTACCAGCGCAGGGCTGATTTGATCCCGAACCTGGTGAATACGGTAAAAGGAGCTGCTAATTTTGAGCAGGAAACATTAACCCGGGTAATTGAAGCCAGATCAAAGGCTACGTCCGTGCAAATTGATCCTTCAAATATTACCCCGGAAAAGCTGGCGGAATACCAGCAGGCACAGGCTGGCGTATCCAGTGCACTGGGTAGATTACTGGCAGTGGTTGAAAACTATCCCGACCTGAAGGCTAACCAGAATTTCAGGGATCTGCAGGCGCAACTGGAAGGAACCGAAAACAGGATCAAAGTATCCCGGAATGATTTCAACGCCGCCGTACAGGAATACAATAGTTCTGTACGCCGCTTTCCTAATAATATTTTCGCAGGTATGTTTGGATTCGCCGTTAAAGAAGGATTCAAAGCTGATCCGGGTTCAGAGAATGCTCCTAAAGTTCAATTTTAATAAAGGCTGATGGCATTTTTTTTCCTGAAACGCAAAGCCCGTTTTTTTACGCACGAAGAAGCTGCCAGGGTGCTGGACGCCATTCGGACAGCGGAAAAAATGACCAGTGGGGAAATCAGGGTATTTGTTGAAAGCCGCTGTAAATATGTAAATCCCATGGATCGGGCTGCAGAATTATTCTGGAGCCTGCAGATGGATCATACAGAGGAACGCAATGCCGTATTGGTTTATATCGCATCCCTCGATCACCAGGTAGCTATCTGGGCAGATGATGGTATTCATGCGGTAGCTGGCCCCGATTTCTGGACTGCCGAAATAGGGCTGGTGATCAATCATTTTCGTAATAATGCGTATGCGGAAGGACTGGTCTACGCCATAAGAGATATCGGTGAACTGTTGAGCCGGCATTTTCCTTACAAACCTACTACGGATAAAAATGAATTGCCTGATGACATCATTTTTGGTCATTAAGCACGAATTGAATTATGAATAAATTATTAGCCTGGGTAATCCTGCTCTTTGTTTCGCTGTCTTTGGCAGCGCAGGACAGGGTGCTGCCTAAGCCCAATCCGCCCCGCTTGGTGAATGATGCGGCGCAATTACTTACGCCCGACCAGGTTGCCGCCCTAGAGGCAAAACTGGTTGCCTATGATGATACTACTTCCAACCAGATCGCTGTCATCCTGGTAAAGACCCTCAATGGACTGGAGCCGAATGAATATGCTACGGAACTGGGGCGGAAATGGGGTATCGGCGGAAAAGAGTTCAATAATGGGGTGGTGGTACTGGTGTCCACCGGGAACGATGGGCAGGAGCAACGTAAGGTGTATATTTCTCCTGGTTATGGATTAGAGGGCGCAATTCCGGATATTATTGCCAAAAGAATTGTGGATCGGGAAATGATCCCGAATCTCAAAACCGGTAATTATTACCGGGCGCTGGATGAAGCAACCGATGCTCTTATCAAGGCTGCCGCAGGTGAATACAAAGCACCGGCGGGCTATCGCGATCGGGGTAAAGGAGGCACGGGTATTCCGATCGGTCTTATTATTTTTATTGTAATTATGATCGTACTCTTTAGTTCGAGGGGAGGCGGTGGCCGCGGAGGTGGAGGTATGCTGAGCCGTCGTGGTTACAGGGGCTGGAACAGTGGTCCTCCTGTAATTTTCCCTGGCGGATTCGGCGGAGGAAGTGGTGGTGGATTCGGTGGCGGCGGCGGCGGTTTTGGCGGATTCGGTGGTGGCGGATTTGGCGGAGGCGGTGCCGGAGGAAACTGGTAATAAAAAAAGCCTCGAAGCTGTTAATAGATAAAAGAATTGGGTGCCGGAATTCCGGCACCCAATTCTTTTATTCAGGTTTTTTTGACCTGGTGATAGACAAGGTTAAAAGCCCTTTTTCTGCCCTGCTCTCGCCTCCTTTATATACTCCACTACTTCATTTGCTTCGGTACCGTTGTTTTTCTGCCAGGCCTGTTGTATGCCTTGCAGGATCATGTTATTAATAAAGGGATCTATTTGGGTCCGATACTGGGCAGGAATTCCCTCTCTGAATTTTACAATATGGTCAACCCCTGTTTTTGCCTGCGCTGCATCCTTGGTGGTAGCCAGGAGGCGGGCAAAGGGTTCCAGCAATTCCAGTTTTTCCTGTGAGAGGGGCATACGTCCAAAGGCAGCATTGATGGGTGCCACCGCTTCCGGAATATTGTTTTTTGCCGCAATATTGGTAAGCGCCGGAATAAGACTGCCTTTAATAGGCTGGGCCAGCATTTTTTTAGCAGCTTCTACAGCAGACGCATTGTCGCGGTCTATTAATGCAGACAGGGAAGCACCTGCTACGGAATAGGAAGAATCCGCTACTCCCTTTTTGAAAATTGGCGTATAGCTATCACTTTTATAAGCGCTTAATAGGGAAATTGCTTTTGCTCTTACCGGGGCTTTCGGGTCTTTTTCGGCCATTTCCGCCAGTCGTTTTTCTGCAGCAGTTTTAAGCGCCGCTTTTTTGAGGTCGATTGATTGAAGGGCGAGGTTTCTTAAGCCATGATAGGGATCTTTTAATGCCTCCAGTAAAATAGATTGTGCCAGGGGCTGGTCCTGGTCTTCTTTTGCAAATTCAATAGCTTCCCGTCTATCGAGGTAATTTCCGGCATGTTTGTATTGATAGGCATATTGCTCCAGGGTTTTATCGTCTTTCTTTTCAGCAAGCAATATTTTATCGCCATCTACATTGATGAGGTCGGGGCGTTTTTTATAGCTGAACTGGAAGCTGTCCGTTTTATTGGAGGCCATTACCTGGTAGCGGGTTTTTTTTCCGGCTTCGTATACGTCAATTGCCATTGGTAACTGGAATAGTTTGTCGCCTTCCTGCACTTGTTTGATATACACGGTTGCTTTACCCGCAGCATCGTTATAGTTGTAGGTGATTTCGAGCTTTGGATGTCCGCTGCTGAAATACCATTGGTTAAAAAACCAGTTCAGGTCTTTGCCGCTGATTTCTTCAAAAGCCAGGCGTAGCTGGTGTGCTTCCGCGGCTTTGAAGCGGTTGTCTGACAGGTATTTGTTGAGTGATTTAAAAAAGGCGCTGTCTCCCAGGTAATTGCGTAACATGTGCAGAATTCTTCCGCCTTTCTGGTAGCTTACAGCATCAAACATGTCTTCTTTGTCGTGGTAATGAAAACGTGCCAGATCTTTGGTGGCATTGTCCGGATTGGCCAGGTAACCTTCCATGGCGCTGTAAGAAGCAGCGGCACCTGCATCCTTACCGTATTTGTATTCATTCCAGAGCGTTTCGCTGTAGTCCGCAAAAGATTCGTTGAGGGTAAGATTGCTCCAGCTTTCTGCTGTAACATAATCACCAAACCAATGGTGAAATAATTCATGCGCGATGACATCTTCCCAGCGGTTTCCATCAATAAGTTCACGGGCATCCTGCTGCGCGCTTTCCTGGTGCAGCGTAGCCGTGGTATTTTCCATAGCTCCGCTAACATAATCGCGTCCTACGATCTGAGCATATTTTACCCAGGGATATTCTATGCCGGTGATTTTTCCAAAAAAAGCCATCATTTCAGGGGTGTTCCCGAAGATCTTTTTGGCAACCGGGGCAAATTCTTTCTCTACATAGTAGCTTACTTCTTTTCCTTTGTATGCATCTTTAACAATGGCATAGTCGCCTACACCCATAAAAAACAGGTAGGGGGCATGGGGCAGGTCCATTTTCCAATGATCGGTACGGGTGCCATCGGCATTTTTTTTCTGTGTTACCAGTTTACCATTGCTGAGCGTAACATATTTGTCAGGAACAGTCATGGAAATTTCCTGGGTTGTTTTTTGACCAGGCCGGTCGATGGTGGGGCACCATACGGAAGTAGCTTCTGTTTCACCCTGTGTCCAGATCTGGGTTGGTTTGTCTTTTTCTTCTCCTTTAGGATTAATAAAATACAACCCTTTTGCATCCGTTATGGCGGCACTACCCTGTACTTTTAATTCGTTGGGTTTGGCAGTATACTCAATATAAACCGTATATTTTTCCTGGTTGGTATAGGATTTATTGAGTTGAATCCGTAAAGCCATTCCATCGTACTGGTATTTAAGGGGGCTATTGGTTTTGCCGGCAGAAAGCGCTACGGTTTTGATATCCATTCCTTTGGCATCCAGTGTCAGTGAGTCGGTCGGATAAAAATGCGGTTGCAGGGTAATCCAGGCTTTACCGTTCAGGTATGATTTGCTGTAATCAAATTGAACATCGAGCCGGGTATGTACCAGGTTATTGATTCGGGTCGGCGTTTCGCGATAGACCTTTTCGGCGGCATCCTCCTGCTTGGAAGCTTCCTGTGCACGTGCGCCCAATAAGGCCATCAGGCAAAAAGAGAGCAGTAATCCTTTTTTCATATGTATATTTTACCGGGTAAATTTATTGGATCGCTTTCAATAGGAGGCATAAAAAAGACTGAAAATGAAGAACGGTGGGTTTGAGTGGATTTATACCTAATTTCCCGGTTCAATGCGTATTTTTTGTTTTTTGGTTGGTTTTTTGGGCACGGTGCTGGCAGCAGCAGCACAGGAATCGGGCTTTTTGTACCTAGAAGCTGAAAACAGCCAGCCATTTTACGTGAGAAGCAGGGATAGCCTCTATCTTTCTGCTCCGCAGGGCTTTTTGATTTTGGCCCCGCTTACCGGAATTAAAGGGGAACTGGTGCTTGGTTTTCCGGGGCAGGCGGCAGCAGCATTCGTTTTTACCATTCCGAAAACTGATCTTGAAGCGGGTTGGCTGTTACGAAACAAGGAAGGAGAGGGGTGGCGGTTGTACGATTACCGGCTGGATGAACTGGTTAATATACGACGGCTGGGAAAGGCTGAAAACCGCTACAAGGGGATGCAAAAACGAACGGATGCCTTTGCACTGCAATTGGCCAGGCTGGTAAATGATACCGCTATACTTTATTATACACCCAAAGCGTCTGTTCGAACTGCCCCCATTCAACTTGTAAAGCAGGAAGAAACGAAATCAGCCTGGATACTGGTGTACGAACTCCTGGAAAATGGACGCCTGGAACGAATTGAGCTGGAAATACCCAAAGAAAAATGAAGGCTGCATGAAACGATATTTTTTGGAACTGAGTTATATGGGAACCGGGTATGCTGGCTTTCAACGACAGGAAAATGCAAAAACCGTTCAGTCGGAGTTAGAGAAAGCGCTGCAAACCCTATTAAGACAACCGGTCGTATTAACCGGATCCTCCCGCACGGATGCAGGGGTACACGCTTTGCAGAATTATTTTCATTTTGACCTGGATCTTGTTTTGAATGAACGCTTACTCTATAACCTGAATGCTGTTCTGCCGGGCGATATTGCGGTAAGGAACCTGCACCTGATGCCCGCAACGGCTCATAGCCGCTTTGATGCTGTTAGCCGTGAGTATCGGTATTATATTTACCGCGATAAGGATCCTTTCAAAAGAGATCGGGCTTATTATTTCCCCTACCAGCTTGATATGGACAGTATGCAGCAGGCTGCGTTGATGCTGATGGATTTTGCCGATTTTACCAGTTTCAGCAAGCGAAACACCCAGGTGAAAACCTTTATTTGCCGGTTAGAACGGAGTGAGTGGACGGTAGATGGGGCAGGTGGACTGGTTTATTATGTTAAGGGAAATCGTTTTTTACGGGGAATGGTGCGGGCTTTAACGGCTACGATGCTGAAATTGGGGAGGGGCCGGATTAGTTTGGAAGAATTCCGGGCTATTGTAGCATCCAGAGATTGTACCAAGGCAGATTTTGCGGTACCGCCGCATGGGTTGTTTTTAGAAAAAGTGAATTACCCCGACTTGTATTTTAAGGGGTAAAGAGGTTTGTCAGATATTATCTTCAGAAATATATTACCGGCCAAATCCTTGCTGGTGGCAGCTTTCTACATTATGGTAGCTTGGATAGCATAAACTTATTTGGAAATTTTTAGAATAGGTGTTTATCTTTGCGCCCCGCTGTAGGGCAGGAG
>VFQP010000258.1_pt1 | contig 110247 bp, 102 predicted proteins | sample 3512351 | NCBI WGS metagenome assembly VFQP01 (sample SAMN10412372, study PRJNA504923) | tailings metagenome | isolation source: Relicate 1 Philex TSF1 revegetated site | place: Philippines: Tuba, Benguet | collected 2017-08-29
AGCGGATCAGGCCGCGCGCTTCCTCGGCTGCGCGTTCGCGGTTCAGGTCCACCAGGCGGTGCAGGATTTCATCGTCGGTCAGGGTGGCGGGCCAGCCATAGGCTTCGGCCACGGCGGCGTCGATCTGGTCGTGAAGGTCGCGCAGGATGCCGATCAGGCCCTGGTCATAGGTTTCACGATCCTTGCCTTCGATCCGTTCGCCCGCGCGCAGTTTTTCCAGCACGTTATACATGGCGGTCAGGGTCAGCTTGGGGTGAGCCTTTTGCTGGGCCTTACGGTGCGCGTCGAGTCGTTCGCCAAGGCTGCGCAGGAGGTGGGCTTTCTGGGCCTCGGTGGGGTCTGGGAACGGGAAGGGGTAAAGGCATTCTGAGTGGTTGTAAGTTGGATCATTGAGGTGCCCCTAGTTTCCTAGACACCTGCCTCGTTCAGTTTCAGCTGCCGGGTTTCAATCCCGGCCTCTCCAGCATTAGTAGCCATAGGAAGGCGCTCGGCAAAGAGGCTTCTCGCAAGCTGCTGTTCCCGATAAGCATAACGAAAGGCGGCTTTGGGCCGAAGTCCGGCGGCGAGGCGGGCATAGACGCAGGGGGCGGGAAGCGGACGCCCGCCCATCCTGATTGGTCAACTGTATCGGTCGCAGACCCTGTCACTCCGTTGAGACCAAGAGTTCGTTGCGCTGGTGGCTGCCTTCTGGTGCCAAGCAATTCCTCAACGTTGTTGTCTTCTGGGTCAGAGCACTTCGCTCAGTTGCACCATGCGCCCCTCTGCCACCGATTTCAGCGCCGCTTCGGCCAGGGCAAGCGCCAAGAGCCCATCCTCGCCCGAGGGGCTGGCCGTGGTCTTGCCCTGCATCGCGTCGATGAAGGCCTCGATCTCGGCGGCATAGGCCTCGGTATAGCGGGTCATGAAGAAATCATGCAGCGGCGGGCGGGTATAGCCCGCACCCGTCGCGACCTCGATGCTGACCGGCCGCTGGTTTTCCGCCGCCGCCATGCCCTTCGAGCCATGCACCTCGATCCGCTGGTCATAGCCATAGGTCGCGCGGCGGCTGTTCGAGATCACCGCCATCTTGCCACTGGCCGTCCGCAGCATGACCTGCACGCTGTCACTGTCCCCGGCCTTGCCGATCGCCGGATCGACCAGCACCGAGGCCATGGCCGAAACCTCGGCCACCTCTTCGCCCAAGAGGAACCGCGCCATGTCGAAGTCATGGATCGTCATGTCCCGGAAGATCCCGCCCGAGCGCGCGATGTACTCCACCGGCGGGGCACCGGGGTCGCGGCTGGTGATCACCACCATCTCGACCGCGCCAAGCGTGCCCTTGTCGATCTCGGCCCGCACCGCCTGGAAATGCGGGTCGAAGCGGCGGTTGAAGCCGACCATCAGCGTGCCCTTGTGGGCGCGCACCACCTCCAGGCACTGCTTGACCCGCGCAAGGCTGAGGTCGATGGGCTTTTCGCAGAAGACCGCCTTGCCGGCCTTCACGAACTCTTCGATCAGGTCGGCATGGGTGTCGGTCGGCGTGCAGATCACCACCGCGTCGATATCCTTGGCCGCCGCGATGGCGTCGATGGTGCGGACCTCGCAGCCATACTGGTCGGCAATCGCCTGCGCGGCGGGCGCCATCGCATCCGACACCGCCACCAGCCGCGCGGCCGGGTTGCCCGTCACCGCCTTTGCGTGAACCTTCCCGATGCGCCCCGCGCCCAGAAGTCCGAAACGGATCGTCATCTCTCTCCTTACTCCGGGTAGGCCCCGGCGACGTTCTGATCGAAATCCACCAGAGCCCCGGTCATCACACCGGAGGCATCGGATAGAAGATAAGAGGCAAGTCCCGCCACATGTGCAGGCTTGACCAGCATTCCCATCGGCTGCCGCGCCTCGGCAGCTTCCAGCCAGCCATCGGTTGCCCCGTGGAACCTACGCTGGGTCTCATCCTCGCCCGGCGTGTCCATCCAGCCGCAATTGATGCCGTTGACCCTGATACGATGGCCCCGCAGGGCCTGGGCGGCATTCTTGGTCACATTCGCCAGCGCCCCCTTCGAGGCCGAGTAGGGTGCCAGGTAGCTTTGCCCGCAATGCACGACCATCGACAGGATGTTGACCGCAGCCGCCGGATGGCCGTTTTCGACTGCCAGCTGGGCAAAGCGCTGCAAGGCAAAGAACGGCCCTCGCGCGTTCACCGCCATGTGCCGGTCAAAGTCGGCCGGGGTGCAATCAAGGATCGAGCCCCGCTCTGTCGTCGCAGCGGCATTGACCAGGGCATTGACCCTGCCAAAGGCAGCGGCCGTGGCATCGACCAATGCAACCGCCTCATCGACGTTTGCCATATCGGTCGCAGCGAACCGCGCATCGGCGCCGTGCCTGCGCAGATGGGCAACAGCGGCCTCGCCTTCCGCCCTGCGTCTGCCGGCAAGGACGATCCGGGTGCAACCCTCCGCCACAAGCCGCTCGGCTATGGCAAGACCCAGCCCTTGGGTGCCGCCAGCGATGGCGGCAATGGTGTCGGCATGGTCAGGCATAGGTTGCGTCCTGCCCACCCTTCACCCCCGTGATGTAGCTGACGATGTCATTGCCGTCGGTTTCATCCTTGCGCAGGGATGCCACGATCCGGCCCCGCCGGAAGACCACAATCCGGTCAACCAGATCGAAGACCTGCCGCAGGTTGTGGCTGATCAGGATCATCGGGATGCCCCGGTCCTTCAGCCCGCGGATGATGTTTTCGACCTGCGCCGTCTCTTGCACCCCAAGCGCCGCGGTGGGTTCGTCCATGATGACGAGCTTTGAGGCAAAGGCCGCCGTCCGCGCGATGGACACACACTGCCGCTGCCCGCCCGACATGTTGCGGATCGGGTTGTCGACGTTGGGGATCTTCACCGCCGTGGTTTTCAACGCTTCAAGCGTGCGGTCGCGCATTGCCTTGCGATCGAGCCAGGAGAACGGCCCCAGCCGGAACTTGAACAGCTCGCGGCCTAAGAACAGGTTCGACGGCACGTCCAGATCGTCGGCCAGGGCCAGCGTCTGGAACACGGTTTCGATCCCGGCCTGCCGCGCCTCCAGCGGGCCGGAGAAGTTCACCGGCTGGCCGCCAAAGAGGATCTCGCCCGAGGTGCGCTGTTCGACCGCTGTCACCTGGCGGACGAACGTGGACTTGCCCGCGCCGTTGTCACCCACCACCGCGACATGTTCGCCATCATGCAGGATGAAATCTGCATCCTCCAGCGCATGAACGCCGCCGTAGTGCTTGGTCAGGCCCCGGGTTTCCAGAATGATCTTCGACATGACGCCTATCCCCTTGCCCGCTGGCGTTGCCGCCACTGGTCCAGAACCACGGCACCGACGATGATCGCGCCCTTGACCATCTCTTGGTAGTAGGCGTCCAGCCGGACCGAGGTGAACCCCGAGATAATGACCGAAAAGATCGCGGCACCCAGCACGGTGCCGATGATCGAGCCACGGCCCCCGGCCAGCGACACCCCACCGATCACCGCCATGGCGATTGCGTCAAGCTCATACATCACCCCCATGCCGGCCTGCGCCGTCAGGTTCTTGGAGGTCAGCAGGACCGCCGCCACCGCCGCCAGCATGCCCGCGATGGCGTAGACCAGAACCTTATGGCGATCCACGTTGATCCCCGACATCCGCGCCGCGGCCTCGTTCGAGCCGATGGCATAGCAGCGCTTGCCATAGAGCGTGTATTTCATGATCAGGTGGAACAGCACTGCAAGCACGACAAAGACAACTGCCGGGTTCTGGCCTGGCCAGCTCAGCAGACCAAAGGTCACCCCGCCGAGGAGGTCGCCATTGGCCAGTTGCCCATAGCTTTCGGTTGGAAAGCTGACCGGCTGGCCATTCGACCACCAGCGCGCCACGCCGCGGGCGCTGACCATCATGCCCAGCGTCGCAATGAAGGGCGGAATCTTCGTATAGGCGACCAGAATCCCGTTGATCAGCCCGGCCAGCAGCCCGCAAGCCAAGCCTATGACTATGGGGACAAGCACCGGAAGGTCCATCGCCCAATCCCCAAAGATCGCTTTCGGATTGGGGTTGCCGTTCACAGTAGCGGTCTGCGCGAAGCTCATCACCACCATCGCGGTTGCGCCTACGATCGATCCTGAGGACAGGTCGATCCCGCCGATTACGATGACCTGCGTCACCCCCAGAGCGATGATGCCAATGATCGCAACCTGCAGGATCATGATGTCCAGACGCTGCTTGTTGAAGATCGCGTCGACATTGTCGCGCATGTTGAAGAGGAACGAGCCCCCCTGCATCCGGTTCAGGATCTCGAAGACCAGAACGATCAGGACCAAGGCCCCGAACACGTTCCATTCTGCCGCCCGCGTTCGTTTTGCCGGGTCATATTTCAACCCGCCCAAACCATGGGTTGCCTGTGTCACGGCCTAACCTCCCCTTGTTATCCGCTGATCAAGAGTCCGGACCCGGGCTGCGACCCGCGTCCAGACAAAGGCAGGGCGGCCATCAGGCCGCCCCGCAGGGTCCCAGGAAGGGATCAGTTCTTCGACAGATAGTTTTCGATGTTCGCCGGGGTCACCAGTTCGAAGGCGACATAGATCTTCTGCTCGACCGCTTCACCCGCAGCCAGCTTGACTGCCGCCTCCAGCGCGCCGCCACCCTGGGCCGCGGCGTTCTGGAACACGGTGATATCAAGCTCACCTGCCTGCATCGAGGCCAGCGCGTCCTGCGTCGCGTCCACGCCCGAAACGATCACGTCATCCATCGAAATCCCGGCGGCCTTCATCGCCTGAATCGCGCCCAGAGCCATTTCATCGTTGTTGGCCAGCACGCCATCAAAGGCGGTTCCGGTCGACAGCCAGTTGGTCATCAGGTTCTGCGCCTGATCGCGCGACCAGTTGGCGGTCTGCTGGTCGATGATATTGACGGTGACGGCGCATTTGCCCGCTTCCATCACGTCATAGTAGTTCTGCGTGCGCTGAACGGCGGCCTGGTTCGACAGCTCGCCCTGCATGACGTAAACGCTGACCTCGGTCTTGCCCTGCGCGGCCCACTGGTTGCACTGTTCGATGAAGCCCTGGCTGGAGGAATCCACCTCGTTCGAGGCGACGAACGCCTGATTGTCGGGCAGCGTATCCACGTTGATCGGCTGGCGGTTCACATAGACCAGCGGCACACCGGCTGCGGCGGCGACATCGGTCATCGCCTGAGTGGCCGAGGTGTCAACCGGGTTCACGATGATCGCCGAAACGCCCGAGGCGATGAAGTTGTTGATCTGGTCAAGCTGCTTGGCCACGTCGTTCTGCGCGTCCTGGATTTGAACCGAAAGACCGGCAGCGTCAGCCTGGGACTGGATGCCGTTGCGCAGCACGGTCAGGAAGTTGTCGTCGAACAGCGCCATCGACACGCCGATGCCATCGGCCATGGCCGTGGTCGTCATCAGCGAGGCAATGCCAGCGACGATAAGGGTCTTCTTCATGGTGTCTCCTCCCAGAGATGGCCCGCCGCCCATTACGGCAGGTCCAATTCCTTCCACGTCAGGTCGCGCCCTCCCGGCGCGGCAGTGACGACTCATTCAGCCTGGACTCCCAGCCTGAGGAGTTGGTGAGTTCCGGTCAACAGATTCTTGCAACCGGTTGCAATCAAGGGTCGCCACTGCCCTGCGCGGAGCAGGACAGCTTGCGGAGTGGCTCATGCCGTGCCCCTGCACATGTGGTCCATGCTGACCCGAAGCGCTGTTTCGGGGTCAGCAAGGCCGTGAACGGCGGGCGAGAAGGCCTCAAAGGAAATCGGCCCGTCCCAGCCCGCGGCGCGCAGGGCGGCGATCTGGTCGATGTTGCCCAGCCGGTCGCTGGGGGTGACCAGCACGCGGTGCGGGTCGCGCATGTCGGCGATGCTGACCGTCTGATCGACGACGCCCGAGACATGCACGATCCCGGTATGGTCGGGGAAGATCGGCCCGCCATGGGCCAAAGTGTGGTGGAAGGTGTCATGCACCAGCTTGAAACGGCCGTTGCCGCCCACCGCCTCGATCGCCTCCACCGCTTCGGCCTTGTAGCGCAGCGCGCAGATTTCAAAGCCCAAGGGTTCCACCATGCCGACCAGCCCGTGATCTTCAAGCATCGGCTTCATTGCCTTCAGCGCCACGCGCAGCGCCGCCTGCCGTTCGCCATTGCCCATGCCAAGGTTGTCGTTGCGCGGGATCAGGCTGACAGCTTCGGCCCCGGCGGCCTTGGCGATTCTCATCAGGGCAAGCGCCTCGGCGGCCTTGTCGTCGGACCAGTCATTGAACCGCTTCACCTCGGCCAAGGCCAGCAGCCTAAGGCCGGATGCGGCCAGAAGGTCGCGGGCGGCTTCGGGTTCCATGCCATCGAAAAGAGGTTGCGGCAGGTCGTTGCGGGCCTCGACCCCGACGCAGCCAAGGCTGGCGGCAATGGCCACCATGGCGCGGAACGACGCCTTGGCTACCGTCATATGGTTAAGGGCAAACTTCGGCATCTACGGCCTCCCCGCCGTGCAATCTTGCTGGGGGAGGCTTGGCCCGTAGAGGCTGGATGCGTCAAGTTGTCATGCGACTTTTGCGTCAATGCTGACGAAAAGGCAGCCAAAGGCCTGACGAAATCAAATCACACGGATTCCGCCAGATAGAGGTCCGGCATCAGGAAATGTTGCCCCTGCACCGGCCCCATCCCCTTCTGTACAGCCTCGGCCGCAAGGCTGATCAGATCGGCGCAAAGCCGGGGCAAAGGCGTGCCGATCACCATGGTCACATCGCGGCTGATCAGCGCGGCGCGGCTTTCCGGCGTGAGCTCATTCACCACCAGGGCCACTTCTCCCGGTTCGCGCATCTCTTTCACTGCGGCGATGGCCCCTTCCATCCCACCGCCTGCGCAATAGATGCCGCGCAGATCGGGGTGGCGCGACAGAAGATCCAGCGTCGCCTCATAGGTCAACTGCCGGGTTTCCAGATTGACCAAAGTGTCCAGAACTTGAAACTGTGGCGCATGTTCGCGGAAATAGCTGCGTACCCCGGTTTCGCGCAACTCATGGCCGTGCCAACGGTAACCGCCTACAAAAACTGCAATCTTTCCAGGATGATGCGCTGCCGTGGCGATCATATGCGCGGCGATTCTGCCAACTTTCAGGTTGTTCAGGCCCAGATAATTCTGCCGAACACCCTGCGCGAAGTCGTTCAACAGCGCAAAGCAGGGAATGCCCTGCGCGTTCAATCCTTGCACGGTTTCGGTCACGTCGGGATGGGTGACCGCAGTGGCAGCGATGGCATCAACGCGGTCGGCCATCCCCTCCATCAGCGTGGTGAAATCGCGGGGTGATTGCGAGGCGGCGAAGGCCAACTGAACCGATGCCCGCAGGCCAGTGGCCTGCTGGACGGCGCGTTCCGCCTCTGCCGCGAATTGCTGGTAGAAGGACTGGCGCTCCTTATGCAAGACGATGCCAAGCCGCAATCGGGGCAGATCTGCCTGCATGCGCTGCCCGATCAGAGGCGCCGCGTGATAGCCGATCTGCCGCGCGGCCTCATAGACCTTGCGGGCGGTCTCCTCGCGCACCTTCTCGCGCCCGTTCAGAACCCGGTCCACGGTGGCACTGGAAACCCCTGCGGCGCGGGCAACATCATGGATCGTTGGGCGGTTGGCCATGCTGCATCCTGACGAAAATCAATCATTTCATTCGGCAAGAATGATGTGCCATGATGGAATATGCAAGCGCGAGTCTTGGAGGATGCCCGTCCCCGGCCTTAACAGGGACCGGAACACGGGCCGGACCCGTCACAGCCCTGACGGACCCTATGGCCGTACAAGCCGGGGCGGGCAACCAAGGGAGGAACAAGATGGGCAAGCGTAACTACAGCCCCTTCGGCGCCGATGCGAAGCGCGCGGTGGACAGCGGGCTTACAGCGGCCGAATGGTATCACACGGATGTTCCTCGCAAGGTGATGAAGGAGCTGATGGCGCGGTCCAACGGGCCCGCGATCCGCGACACGCTTATCCTTTACGGCAGCATGATCCTGCTGGCCGCCATCGGCATCGCGCTTTGGCCGTCGTGGTGGTCCGCGCCCTTCTGGCTGGCCTATGGCGTCCTTTACGGCAGTGCCTCGGACTCGCGCTGGCACGAATGTGGCCACGGCACCGCCTTCCGCACGCCATGGATGAACACCGCGGTCTACGAGGTCGCGAGTTTCATGATCATGCGCAACTCCGCCACCTGGCGCTGGAGCCATGCGCGGCACCATTCGGAGACCTATTTCGTCGGCCGCGACCCGGAAATCGCGGTGATGCGCCCGCCGGAACTGGCCAAGCTGGTGCTGAACGTCTTCGGCATCCTCGACGTGCTGCGCTTCGTCCCGCTGATCCTGCGCAACGCCCTCACGGGTCCGACACCGGAGGAAAAGACCTATGTCCCGCAAAGCGAATGGGGCAAGGTGCAGCGCGTCGCGATCATCCATGTTGCGATCTATGCCGCGACCATCGGCCTGGCGGTCTGGATGGGCTCGATCCTGCCCCTGATGGTGATCGGCCTGCCGCGCATGTATGGCGCGTGGCACCATGTGATGACCGGGCTTCTCCAGCACGGCGGCCTTGCCGACAATGTCGTCGACCACCGGCTGAACAGCCGCACGGTCCATATGAACCCGATCAGCCGCTTCATCTACTGGAACATGAACTACCACGTCGAACACCACATGTTCCCGATGGTGCCCTATCACGCCCTGCCGCGCCTGCACGACGTCATCAAGGACGACCTGCCGCCCCCGAACCGCTCCATCGCCGAGGCGTTCCGCGAGATGTGGCCAGCCATCAAGCGGCAGGTGCTGAACGAGGACTACTTCCTGAAACGTGCCCTGCCCGCGACGGCCAAGCCCTACCGCGAGGATTTCCACCACTATGTGCCGGGCATGATGCGCCCCACCGCCGCTGAATGAGGACAGACCATGCCCTGGATTGACGCCTGCGCCACCGATGACATCGACGAGGAAGACCTGATCCGCTTCGATCATGGCAGCCAGACCTTTGCCATCTACCATTCGCCCGAGGGGGAATTCTTTGCGACTGCCGGGCTTTGCACCCATGAAAACGTCCATCTTTGCGACGGGCTGGTGCTGGGCCACCTGATCGAATGCCCCAAGCACAATGGCCAGTTCGACTATCGCACCGGCGAGGCGATGCGGGCCCCGGTCTGCGTGAACCTGCGCACTTTTCCGATCAAGGTCGAAGGCGGCCGCGTCTTTGTAGAGGTGGCGTGATGGCGCGTCTGACAGTCCGTGACCTGCTGGACGCGCGTGGAACGCACCAGTTCGCCATGCTGCGGGTGGAGACAATCGAAGAGGCCGAAGCCGCCGCGAAGGCGGGGGTCGAGCTTCTGTCTGTCCCGCCCACGATGATCCTGGATGGCCGCTTCCGCGAGGTCGCGCCTGATTGCTTCGCCTTCCCCGGCGACAATTTCTATGAGATCGGCGGGACCGAGGATTTCCTGAAATGGGCCTTTCCCCTGTATAAACACGGGGCGGATGGGTTCTATTGCTCCGGCTCGCTGGCCACGATCCGCGCCATGGCCGATCACGGACTACCGGTCTGCGGCCATGTAGGGTTGATCCCGTCCAAACGCACCTGGACCGGGGGCTTCAAGGCCGTGGGCAAGACACTGGAAACCGCGCAACTGGTCTGGCAGCAGGTCAAGGCGGCCGAGGAGGCCGGGGCCTTCGCCGTGGAAATCGAGGTCGTGCCGCATTCCATCACCCGCGCGATTGCGGAACGGACCGATCTGTTCCTGATCTCGATGGGGGCCGGGGCGGCGGGGCATGCGCAGTATCTGTTCAGCGATGACGTCCTGGGCCAGACCCGCGGCCGCATTCCGCGCCATGCCAAGGTCTATGCCGATTTCGCCGCCGAATATGACCGGCTGCAAGCGCTGCGGATCGAGGCGATGGGCCGCTTCGCCCGGGATGTCCACGAAGGCGACTATCCCGCACCGCAATATTTGGTGGATTGCGACAGCGCGGTCGTAGAGTCTTTTCGGGATTGGCTGGACAGCGTGACCTGACCGCAAGGGACTAGCGGGTGTTGTCAGAAGAACCACGCTTGAGACGCGCGGGGTGCCCGGCTGGCGTCTGCATGACCAAACGCTCCCCTTTCAGCTACTTCAAGACGAGCCCGAGATCATCCGGCTGGCGGTGATGCTCTGCATCCGGTTCCCGCTATCGCTGCGCAACGCCGAACACCTCCTGCTCGAGCGCGGGATCGATATTAGCCACGAGACGGTGCGGGACTGCTGGAACAGGTGTGGTCCGATGTTCGCCTCTGAAGTCAAGGGCAAGCGGGTGGCGGCGATGCGCGCTTGCAGACGGTGGCGGTGGCACCTGGACGAGATCTTCGCGAAGATCAACGGGGTCACCCACTGTCTCTGGCCTGCAGTCGATCAGGACGGTGAGGTACCGGAACGCATCGTCACGAACCCCAGAGATCGCAAGGCAGCTTTGACATTATTGAAGAAATCCATGAAGCGATTGAAGAAATCCATGAAGTGGCACAGTCGGCCAGAGCCGATCGTGACCGATCGACTTCGGTTCTGCGGCGGCGCCACGAAGGACCTCGGACGTGGTGATCGCCGCGCGATGGGGCGCTGGCTTGACAACAGGGCCGAGGACTCGCTCTTGCCGTTCTGACGACGCGAGCGGGCGATGTTGCGGTTCCGGCCCAGGGGCAGCTTGCAGAAGTTCGTTTCAGCCCATGCTTCGGTCCCAAACCACTTTCCAGCGGAGCGTCACCTCCAAGATCGCAACGCCTGCAAGCAGACCTGCGCCGCCGCTCTCGCCGATTGGCGCGGCCTTCGCGCTGCCTGAGCCGAAGGTGGGGTAGGGGTAACGGAGATTGGTTCGCATCCGTCTGCCAGCACCGCCACTTGCCCCAGTGAAAGCGTTCTCCCGATCCGGCTGCGGGCGGATTTTTCCGTTGCTTTCGGGGGTTATGCGGGAGGGGCTGAGCACTGTCCTTGCTGCTGGGTGGCCCAGATGCGGTCTCTCGGGGCCGATATTCTCCGGACCTCATGACTGCGCCAGTTTGATGAACTCTTCATGAGGCATTGAATTTGAACGGGTTTCCTGTGCAACACCTCCAGACTGCTCAGTTGGTGCTCGCCACCCTTTCCGGGCAAATTCCGGCCTGTGCGTCGTACTGTGTGATCCGTGCGACCGGAAGTCGGAGGCTGAACCCTTTAGATCTTCGTCTTCGCCGTGACTGGCGCAGAAAGCGTGATGTCTTGGCTCCGAACTTCAATGGGTCTGAAGCCAAACCATCACTTAGCTTTTGCAACACCGTAGTTGGCTGCTGAAAGCTTAATTGAGTAACGACCGCAATAGGGTCAAGTCAGCCTGTTTCCCCCATCCGAAAGCGATAGTCTGATCTCCAAAACGCTGGACATACGATCCGTTCAGGCGGCGATATGGGGGAGTGGGAATCGCCAGGTTGAAGAAGGTGCCGTCCGAACACCTGACTGTACCTGTCCCATCGGCGAGAGTTGTGCCCTCGCATCTTCTTGTCTTTGCTTCATTCTCTATTTGGAAGCGGCCGAAGAAATCCATGCTCGGCACAAGCTCACCCTGCATAACCTCACCAGTACTGCTTACCGTCATCATGGGCAGAGGCGATAATTCACCGCCGCACGCAGCCAATATCAGGGCGCAACTTGCAAGCGCCGCCGTTGATCTGTACTTGAATGCTCGACTCGTCAAGGTGATATCCTCCTATCTGTCATCAGTCCTCACAACCATTTGCAAAGAAATGAGGCATGGCATTGATTCTATTCACCTGCGCATTTCCTTCACCGAAGCCAGTGACTTCTCAGCTGTTCCAGATTGGCGCAGGCTAGCCACGGCTTTCACGAAAGATAAATTCGACATTTGCTCCGAGCACGCCCTGTATGTATCTGCACTCAATGTAAACTGTCTGACCCTTCTCAATAAAGAATCTACGCGCGCTGGTCTTGGAAAACGGGGCAATGATCTGGTGCTCTCCAGGCTCCAGCTCGATCTCCTTACCCTCACCTAGAAAGCAGCGGCCCACTTGGCGGCCGTCGATTTCGACCTTGGGACCGCTCGCCATTTCAGCAAGCCCCTCTCCATTCCACTTTCGATACAGGATTACGCGGGTCGGGATATTCTTGTCTGCACTGTTAATTGCTTCCGAGCCAGCACCGGTTGCATTACTTGAGCCCACTCGGGCGACTGTGGCGCGCTCTTCGGCGGTGACGGTCGCGCAGGAGGCAATAACCAAAACAAGCAGGATTTGGACGGTGAGTTTGAATAGGCCATTCGAATCCATCACAGGCCTCTGAACATTTCACTGATGTAGTCCACCCCACATTCCCCGCGTGGCCTGCGCTTGCTGGGCAGGATTGCTTTGCGAACCAGCTGGGTCAAGCATTTTTGTTCAAGACAGCGCCTGTCTGGCGCAGTCGAGTGGTTTGGAGCACCGGAGGCGCGTGGACTGCCCCTTGAACATCGGGCGGCGATGGCAGCTGCAATTGGTCTTAGGGCAGGGTCCAGAGAAAGGCGGCAGTTGGCGGGGCCGGTGGTGGCTCGCCGCGCAGGCGGCGGATCAGGTCCTTGTAAAGGTCGGCGCAGGCCTGGGGGCCGTCGCCATCGCGGGCGCGTGTCGGCAGAAGGTCGCCGCGCCCGGTCAGGTCCAGCGCGGCTGCGATCCGGCGCAGCCCGGCGCAGGGGTCTTGCGTCTGCCAGAGCGTCTCGGCCAGCCGGTCGGGGGGCAGCATGGCAGGCGGGGTCGGCGTCGGGGCGCCGCCGCCAGCGCCAGCGCCTACGCCCCCGCCAAATTCGATCTCGACGGTCTGGCCGGTGCCGGGAACAAGTTCGTATTGCGTCATCTGCCAGCTTTCGACCTGCCCGCCGGCCGCGATGGGCAGGACGGCGTGCTCGCCCGCGAAGGCATAGGCGATGCGGCCATTCGGCCCGATCACGGCAAAGTTCATCCAGTTGTTCGCACCCTCGGGCGGGTGGCCGGCCCAGAACCGCGCCCCGGGGCCGACCCAGGCGCTGAGTGTCCGGGCGCCGCTGGAGTTTGCCGGGCCGCAAAGGCCGATGGCCAGCAGAAATTCGGTTTCGCTGATCTGATAGGGAAACAGCACTTCCTGTTCCAGCAAGACGATGCCGCGCCCGCCCCGGACGGTCTTGGCCGGGCCAAGGTCTGTCGGGTCGGCGTCGTAGATGTTGCAGGATCGCGGGTCGATTGCCTGATAGTTCGAAAAGGTGGGCTGGTAGGTGCCCGCCATCACCGACAGGACGTCACCAGCGGGGGGCGGTGCTGCATTATAGGCCGCGTCGTAATAGGCGACCGCCTCGGCCTTGCTGCCATGGCCGAGGATCAGCCGGACCTCATCCTCGGAAAGGTGAACCGGGCAAGGCAGCTTTCCGGCGGCGCAGCCATGCGCCTCGCGTTCCCATGCGAGGGTCGGCGAGGCCGCGAGGCCCATGAGAAGGCCGGTTGCAACTGTCGTGATCTTCACCCTGTGGCTCCCTTGCCTGTCCGATGCAGGCAAAGGCTAGGGCAGGGGATTTTTCGCCGCCTCCCTCAAATGGGTGAGGGGGCGCGTCACGGGCGGCGGCTAGCCTTGAGCGGTCTGCCAGTTCGCAGTCGGTCCAGAAGGTTGCCCATGATGTTCCGCCGCTTCGGTCTTGCCACCGCCCTTTCCGCCTGTCTTGCCGCCACGCCGCTTGTGGCGCAGGAAAGCCCGAACATGCTGGTCGTGCTGGATGCCTCGGGCTCGATGTGGGGGCAGATCGACGGGCGGACCAAGATCGAGCTGGCGCGCGAGGCGCTGTCGGGCGTGCTGTCCGAGGCCAGCCCCGGGATGCAGATCGGCCTGATGGCCTATGGGCACCGGCAAAGGGGCCAGTGCGGCGATATCGAGATGCTGGTGCCGATGGGGCCGGCCATGTCCACGGTGCCGCAGATCATCGACCGGGCGAATGCGATCAACCCCCGGGGCATGACGCCGATCGTGGATTCGGTGATGCAGGCGGCGCAGTCGCTGCGTTTCAGCGAACAGGCGGCGACGGTGGTTCTGCTGACCGACGGGATCGAGACCTGCGGCGGCGATCCTTGCGCGCTGGGGCGGATGCTGGCGGCCGAGGGGATCGACTTTACCGCCCATGTCGTGGGTTTTGACATGACCGATGCCGAACAGCGCACGGTTGCCTGTCTGGCCGATGAGACGGGCGGGCTGTTCGTGGCCGCGAATGACGCCGAAAGCCTGGGCCGGGCCCTGCGCGAGACGATCCTCGCGGTGCCCGATCCGGTCCCCGCGCCCGAGCCGCAGCCCGTGGCCGGCCCGAGGACGGTCGAATTCTACCTGCGCGACACCGTCGGGGGCGAGGTGCTGACCGGCCGTGTGCTGGAGGGGGTCAATTTCCTGCCCTATCAGACCGATGCCCCCGGGCCGGTCGACATCAGCCTCAGCGCCAATCCGGGCAGCTGGACCTTGGCGGGCTCCTTCCTGCCCGGCACCTATGAGATTCAGATCCTGCGCCGGACCAGCGACCGCCAGCCCCTGCGCGCGGTGCTGGCTTTCGAGGTGCCGCCGGGCGAGGGCGTCCACCGGGTGGATCTGGTGATCGCGTCGCGCCTGCGGCTGACGGCGCTGGCCCATGCCGGGCTGCCGATGCCCGCAGGGTCGGGCAACCTGCCTTTCGCCACCTATGGCTCGGGCGCGGGACGGGCGGTCTTTGCCATCCATCCCATCGTCAACGGCGCCATCGACCCCAGCATCGACTATGGCGGGGTCAACAATCTGAACCTCGCCCTGCCGCCCGGTGACTATTTCATCCGGGGGGAGCTGGCGCAGACATTCTTGCGCGAAAAGCTGGTGCGGCTGGCCCCCGGCGAGACGACCGATTTCACCTTCGATTTCGAGGCCGCGCGGGTCTTTGTCGCGCTGGTGGACGGACAGGGCCGGCAGACCACCCAACAGCGCGTCCGCTTCCATGACGGGCCGCGCGAGACCGCCTTTGCCAATGGTGGCGGCGGGCCGAAGGATGGGGACTGGATGCCCTTCTACCTGCCGCAGGGCACCTGGCGGATCCATTCCTTCGACGACCGGGGCGGCTCGAAGGCCGTGGCCGAAGGGTCGGTGACGGTTCCGGGGGCCGGGCAGGATATCCGCGTCGATCTGCGCGACGGCGACCGTGACATGGCCGAGACTGCGCGCCAGTGCCTGGCCTATTCGGCCAATGGCGAGCGCTGCTTTGTCGAGACCGTGACCCCGGCGCGGATCGACCGGGAATTGCCGGGCCCGGGCACATCGGCGGGGGGCGTCGAACCGGTCAGCTTCACCGGCACCTGGGATGTCGAGGACCGGATGATGACCCTTGTGCAAGAGGGGCGCCGGGTCTGGGGCGAGGTGCGCCCCAAAGGCAACCGGACGGTGCGGCGGCTTTATGGCGAGGTGGCCGCCGACGGGATGACCCTGCGTGGAACGATCCAGGGGGTGGGCATTGTCGAGTTGCGCCTCTCCCCGGATGGTTTGGGGCTTTCCGGCGGCTCGTCGCATTTCGGCGGCGGTGACACTGGCATCCGGGTGGCGCTTGCCCTGAACAACGCACGCTATACCGGGCGCAAGCTCAGCGCGGGCGTGCCCCCCCTGGCCGAGGCCGACGGGACCGAGGCCGACCTGCATCCCGCCTTCCGGGGCGGCGCCGTGGCCGCGTTCGAGGCCTTCATGGCCCCGGTCCGCACCCCGGCGCCTGCGGGAACCGAGGGCAATATCGCGGCGATGCAGGCGCTTGCCCAGCCGGTCACCTTCGGCGGCGCCTGGAATTCGCAGCACGGCTTCCTGCAATTCCAGCAGGACGGCCGCCGCGTCTGGGGCGAGCGTGATCAGGGCGTGATGGAGGGCGAGCTTTCGCCCGATGGCCTGACCCTGCGCGGCACCTGGACCAATGCCAACGGCCGCTGGGGGCTGTTCGAATTCGTGCTTGACCCCGGAATGGACCGGTTCACCGGGGCCTGGGGCCAAGATCTCGACACCGATCTGAAAGCGGGCCGCTGGACGGGCGAGCGGGCCAGTTGGCTGGCCGCCCAGCCCGAGCGCGCGACCCGCGACGGCACCCGCGCCCAAGGGGCCAGCGGCCCCGCATTCGAGGCATTCATGGAAGCCGTGCGCGGCCCGGACCTTGCCCCTCCGCCCGGTCCCGGGGACCTCCCCAGCCCCGGCCCAGTCGCTGGCCCGGTCGTGGGGGGCAACGGTTTCGAGCCACGTGTCCGCTATGACTATACTCACCCAGACGGGCGCCCGGCGGTCAGCTTCGTCTTCGGCGCGGCCATCGAGGACCCGGAGATCGAGATCTATCGCTATTACACCCCCGGCTATGCGCTCATGCATCTCGGATGGTGCGGCGGGGCGTACTGCCCCGTGGCCGAGGTCTATCCGGTCGGCGGGCGGACTCTGGACGAGGTGCCGAACACGCGGGAGCGGCTGGAAAAGGGCGGCGTCTTCCCGGCGCTGGACCTCATGCCGCAAGGGATCGCGGTCTTTGAGGGCGACGACAGCGCCTGGCCCGATCTGGGGGTCCTTGTGCATATCCTGGCCGAGCCCTTTGAAAGCGGTCGCCAGCTTGGCAACGGCGATCTGCAGGTGCTTCGGACCTACGGCCCCTTCATCGGCGGGCAGGTCGAACCGGCGACGCTGGCGGGCTTTGGCGCGCTGCCGGGGTCGGGCGGCGCAGCGCCGCTGCCCAGCCCCGAACCGCAACCAGACCCCATGCCTCCGATCGGCGGCATCGAGGTGATGCCGCGCGGGGTCTTTGCGGCGATGGATGTGGAACCGGGCCAGACCGTGCAGGAGGCGATGGCCAGCCTCATGGTCGCGCCCCTCGACATGATGGTGCAGGCGCAATGTTCGACCGGCCCCACGGTGATCCACGATGACGGGCTGATCGCGGACCGCGCCCTCAGGATGGGCCAGCGCGCGGATATCAACGCGCTTTTCGAGACCACGGCCTACCGCATCTGCGATCAGGCCGGGCCGGTCCTTTTCTGCGACGGCTTTGACGCCCCGCTTGGCCCCACGCCCCGCGCGCCCGATTACAGCTTCCGGGCCGAGGTGGTGCCGGGCCCGCAAGGCACCTTTGCCACCTATTCCTATGACCCTGCCGTTCCCTCGCGCGTCTATCGCAGCTGCCTTGACCCCGTCGATCTGGCTGGATCGGCCGAGCCGGTGCCGGACGGCCGCACCCGGCTGGCCCATATGCTGGACCGCGAGGACCAGCCCCGGCAAATGGGCGCGGCCGACCCGGTGCAGGGCGGCGGGGCGTCCGGTGGCGTCTCTGGGGGCCTTCTGGACTTTGCGCAGCTTCAGGGGCTTTGGGGCGACGCCAGTTCGGGCGATCCGGGATCGGCCTGCCTGCGCACACCGATCCTGGTGCTGGCTGACGGGCGGATCGGCGTCTGGGGCGGTGACAGCAACGGCACTGACAGGATGCTTGCCAGCATGGCCTGCCGGACTGACGGCCGTTGTGACCTTCTGTCCACCAACCTGCCGCCCGACCGGATGCCGCAATCGCTGTCGCTGGTCGCACGGGGCAACGGGCTGGGCCTCTGCGCCGATGGCAACTGCATGACCCTTGAAAGCTGCCCGATGGCCGCGGTCCCGGTCGGCGTCGAGGCGAAACTGCGCGCGGCGCTGGAGGCGGGCGGGGCCTCGGGCGGCGGGCAGACGGGCGGCGGGCAGACGGCAATGGCCGAGGTTCCGGCGTTCCAGTTGCCCCCCGGCATCTGGCTGGCGGATTTCGAGCCCGAGGGGCAGGGCTACCGCCCCGGCAGCGCCGAGCTTGTCGCCGCCTGCTACGAGACGCCGACCATCGCCTATCCCGACAGCACGACGATCTCGCTGGAACTGCGGGACGAGGCGGCGGGCCCGGCCTATTCGGCGGTCTTCACCGAAAGCTGCAAACCCTCGGGCGACGCGGTCTGGCCTCTGAAATGCCTGGCCGAGGATGCCAATGTGGCCGACCCTGTGGCGGCGGTCTTCGAATCGCAGACCCAGCTTTTCGCCCGCAGCGCCCAGCTTTACCGGCAGGTCAGCCGGTCCGAGGATGGCTATACGAGCGAGATGTTCTGGCATGACTGCCAGCGTGGCGACGGCGCGCGGATGGACCTTGGCACCGATCCGCTGGGGCCGCTTCTGGAAACCACCGCGCGTGAGCTGCGCGGACCGGCCCTGACGCCCGAGCCGATCCTGCTGCCCCAGCCGACCAATGATCCAGCGCCCGCGCCGGTCCTGATCGCCGAGGTTCCGGCCCCGCGTCTGCCCATGGGCATCTGGGTGCCGGGCTTTGAGGGCGACCCGCAGTTTCCCGCCCCGGGCAGCGCCGCCTTCCGCGATCTCTGCTATGAAAGCCCGGTCGTGGTGGCGGCGGATGGCAGCTCCACCGGCTATATGCTGCAAGAAGAGGCGGCAGGCCCGGTCTATGTCGCGACCGGCACCGAGAGCTGTCAGCCTTCGGGCGATGTCACCTGGCCGCTGGCCTGCGTGCTGGAGGATGCCTTCGTCGGCGACCCATCGGCGGCGCTGGTGCGGGCGCGGGGGCAGCTTTATGCCCGCGAGGATGGCACCTATCGCTCACTTCGGGACTACAGCGACGGGCTGCGCGAGGATCTGATCTGGCAGGCCTGTATCCGGACCGATGGCCGGGGGATCAACCTTGCCACCGATCCCCTGGGGCCGCTTCTGTCGCAGGCCGCGGCCGGAGGAGGGCAGGGAGCGGCCCCGATGCCCGCGCCCGAGCCTGCGCCCGAACCCGCGCCAAACCCCGCGCCGATGCCCGACCCGGTGCAGGGCGGCCAGCTTGCCCCGCCGCCGGACATGCGGCTGGCGCTGAACGGGCTGTGGTTCCCGCGTCTGGACGGGCGGCCCCTGGCCTCATGGTCGGCGGCGGAACGGCAAGAGGCCTGCCGCAAGACCCCGGGCTTCATGCATGCCGATGGGCTTTTCATCGCCTTCGAGACGCAGCCGGGTGATTACGTCCCCAGCGCCAACGCGCATTTCCGCTGCGGCGAGGATCTCTCCTGCGCCTTCCACCCCGGCGCGCCCTCGGCGGGGCAGGGCGCGACGCTGGTCGGCAATATGGAGCTTTTGCCCGACGGCGACGCGCGGATCTGTCTGGACGGCCTCTGCTTTGGCCTGTCGCGCTGCGCGATGCCGGACTGGACGGCGGCCGAGCGCGGCATCGGTCTGGACCGCGAATGGGAGGCCCGGGTGACGGGCCGGAACTGACGGAATGGGTGAGACATGCCGATAGCCAAACGCCGCTTTGCCCTTGCGCTGGGCCTTGCGCTTCTGCCCGCCGCCCCGGCGCTGGCCGCCTATGAATGTATCAATGACGAGGTCATCGGCACCTCGGGCCGCGAGGCGCGCACCTCGGTTGCCGAGCGCGAGGCCAAGCGCGACTGGGAGGCGAAGGCCAAGGCAAAGCATGGCGCGAATTTCCGCTGGATGATGGCCTACAAGGTCGGCAACCAGCCCTCGTACCGGATGAACGGCGCTTTCTACACCGGCACGGCCCGGGCCTATCCCTGCCGGTTTAAGACCTCGGACAGCATGGGGCAGTTCCTGCACGCAGAGACCGAGGCCGAACGGGCCTGTCAGGATCGTCCGGGCTTTGCGACGGCGCAGAAATACGGCTGCAAGCTCTTTTACCTGAGAGGGAACTAGGCGATGCGCGCCCTTCTGGCGGCAGTGGCGCTGATTCTGTCGATCTCTGCCCCCGGTGCGGCGCTGGCGCAGGATTATGTCGAGGCGGTGTGCGGCGATCATATCCAGGTCACCGGCGCTGCGGCCCGGCGCGACCTCAAGGCCCAGGAAAACGCCATCGCCGCCTATAACGACGCGGCGCGGGCGAAATACGGGCAGAAGACCGGCTTCACCTTCGAGGCCGGACAGCGCATGGGTCGGGTCAAGCTGGTCTGCCAGGGCGCGGGCGGCGGGCGCACCGCCTGCCTTGCCAGCGGCCGCGCCTGCGTCTGGCGCCCGACCACGGTGCCGAACAGCAGCGTCATGGCGCAATGCGAAGAGGGCTATCGGATGTTTGCCTCGGGCAACAGGTCATCCTGTACCGACGATTTCATCGATGACATCGTGCTGAATTTCAAGCCGGTCTGCCCCAGGGGCTACAGCCTGGAGCCGACCCCCGGCCGGGTGCCGCGCTGCCTGCGGGATTAAGGACGTCCACGATCAAGTCGGATCAAAACCGCTTGGTCCGGAATGTCGCGCGGAATCAAGGCCGCAGGCCGCCGCGCATCGCCGGGCCGCGGCCCGGCGATGCGCGGCTTGGTCACGTCTCGATCAGGGTTCGCGTGCATCGCTCTGCCCCGTCGCGCGGGGCCGGAGCGCGGCATAGATCAGCGCGCTTACCGCAAAACCGGTGACGGCAGCGGCCTGCAGTGCGAAGATCGACAGGATCAGGGTCAGGGCGACCCCGATGCTCATCGAGGCGGCGGTGGCGAGGGGGGCGCGGTCCTTCAGCACCAGGGCTCCGAAGACCGCTGGCAGGAAGACGACCAGCGTGTTGAAGGCCGAGATGATCGAGACCACGACATCGCCCATGACCCAGGCCACCCCGCCAAGCCCCGCGAAGACCAGCAGGACCGAGGCGCGGATCTGCCACATCCGCAGGCTGGTGCGGGCCATGGGCGTGATCAGCGGCATGACGAAAGTGTCGATCGAGGACATGACCGCCAGCATGATGGTGAGGTCCGCCAGCCAGGCCCAGCCGAAGGGCATCAGGGTGCGGAAGGTCATCAGGATATCGGCCATGCCCACCCCACCCGGCGCGCCGCTGATCCAGCCGACCCAGGCGCAGGTCAGAAAGACCGGCGCGCAGATCAGCGCCGCCCAGTAATAGGCGCTGCGGGCATGGCCTGCGGTGTCCGATGTGGCGATGCGCTGCCAGTTGTCGATGGCCAGTACCGCCGAAAAGGGCAGGAAGATCAGGATCGCGAGGGCAAAGCCCGGGGCATAGGGGCCGAACTCCAGCGCCTGTGGCGCGTCAGCTGGCAAGCCGCCGCCGTCGAGGATCAGGACCAGCGCAATCGCCCCCATGCCCGCAAGGATGACCAGCGCCTGCGGCAGGTCGGTCTCGGTCGCGACGCGGTAGCCGCCGATGGCGGTGTAGCTGCCGACAACCAGCGTGGCCAGCACCAGCGCCATGGGCGGCGACAGCGGGAAGGTCACGTCCAGGATCAGGGTCAGCGCCAGAAGCTGCACCACGGTGCGCAGGCCAAAGACCACGGCAACCGGCAGCCAGACCGGCCCCACCCGCGACAGACCATGCGCGCTGACCAGCCAGTCGATCAGCCCGTAGCTGCCGGTCGCCCGCGCCGCGGCATGGATGCGGGGGGCGAGAAGGCCGCAGAGCACAAGCCCCGCGCAGTAGGAAAAGACCACGACAAAGCCGATCACCGGGCTTGCGGCGGTGAAGACGAACAGCGCCACAAAGGCGCCGATCCCGATATTGCCGCAGACGATGCTGGCCAGCGTCTGTACAAAGGGTGTGCGGCCCGAAAGGTAGAGGTAATCCTCGCGCCGCAGCACGCCAAGGCGCAGCACCGCATAGGCCACCGGCAGCACAAGGCCCAGAAGAACGACGAACTGGCTCATGCCCGGTTGTGCCCCAGGCTTGGGGGGGTGTCCTGCGCGCCCGTCAGCCAGCCAAGCGGCGAGGCCATGATCCGGCCGGCCATCTCGGTCCGGCTGGTCACGCCCATCTTGGCGAAGACCTGTTTCAGATGGCTGCGCAAGGTGTGTTCGCTGATCGCCAGCCGGGCGGCGGCGGCCTCGGTCGCCAGCCCCTCGGTCAGGTGCAGCGCGACCAGCGCCTCTTGCCGGGTCAGCCCGAAGGACAAGGACAGAAGCCCCGCGCGATGGTCGAGCGCGGCGGCCCCCGCCTCGGGGCCGCGCAGGACGATCAGCCAGGGCAGCGCGCCGCGTCCCTCGGCCTCGAGGGCCCGCAGGCTGGCCGGGGTGAAGGCGACACCGATCAGCCGCCCGTCGCACAGGACTGGGGCATCCTGTCCGGGCGGCGGCGGCCAGCCGGGCTGGTCGGCCATAAGCCGGGCCAGCCGGTCCGACGGTGTCCCCTCGCCCGGCAGACCGCTGCGGTCCAGCGCCGCCTCGAAGGCGGCATTGGCATGGCGGAGCGAGCCGTCGGCATCCAGCAGCGCCACGCCAAGGTCCAGCCGGTCGATGACATCGTTGTAGATCACCCCCAGCATGGCCGCCTTGCGCAGATCCTGCTGCAGGTCATAGGCGCGCTGCCAATGCGGCAGGATCGCCTGCACGATCTGCTCGATCCGGTGGGCGTCCTGCTCGCCCGCAAGGCTGAGCCGGTAGATCAGTTCGATCCAGCGGCTGTCATCCTCCAGCGCCTCGTAGCAAAGCTGGATCAGCTGGTGCAGGTCGGTCAAGGCCACTGTGTCGGGGGCCTCGCCGGGCAGGGCCTGCGTGGCCAGCACCGCTGGCAGGTCGGGGGCATGGCCGGCCTGCACCCAGTCCAGAAGCCGTGGCACCAGCGGCACATGGGCGGCATCGACCATCGGGTTCGACCGGACGCCCGGCAGGTCGAGATAGCGGCAGTCCCTGACGCCACGGGTCGCGAACCAGTCGATCACCTGCGCCGCCTGCCTTTTGCCGCGCAGCTGCGGGTCGTCGTCGGAACTGACCAGCAGCACCCGCAGGGCCGGGTCGAGGTCACCGGGTCCGATCCGGTCCCAGGGGCGTTGCAGGCCTGGCACCACAGCCTGCCAATAGCCCAGCGTCGGCGTCGGAAAGCCGCGCGGATCAGCAAGAATGGCCGCGACCACCTCGGGAAAGGCGCTGATGACATCGGCATCGCCCGAGCCCGGCGGCAGGTTCGCCTTGAGGAAGGTGTAGATGTGATGGCGGATCTGCGGGTCGGGCCGGTCGAGGGGCCGTGTCAGACGCCGCATCTTCAGGAAGCTCGCGGCAAAGCGGGTGGCGCCGATGCGGATCGGCGTGGGCGGGGCCATGACCAGATGCCGGGCAAGGTCCGGTTGACGCTGGAGAAGCGACAGCATCACCTGGCAGGACATGATCCCCCCCAGCATGACGCGCTCATCCGGGGCCACGCCCTGAAAGGCGCGTTGGGCAAAAGCCTGCATGTCGTCGACCAGCCGGTCCCAGCCGGTTTCCGGGTCAAGATGTGCCAGCGGTGCCCGGGCCGAAACCGACTGGCCATGCCCGCGCAAGTCGCCCGCCCAGACATCGCAGCCCGCCTCGGCCAGCTGATCGCACAGGCTGCCCAGAAGCCCGCTGTGGACCGTCAGCGCATGGCCCAGCAACACGGTCCAACGCCCCGGACGCTTGCGCGGCATATGCCGCAGCATCAGGGGCGTTCCATCGGCCGAGGCGATGAACTGTGTCCGCGGGGGCTTGGGCATCAGAGGTCTGGACCGATTCACGCCTGTTTTGGGAAGACTTGCTCTGATGCACAATGGGGCGCGACTGCCGTTACGGCAAGGCAAGCCAAGGCAAAATCTGGCAAATTCTCGAACAGGACCGGGATGACTGCCGGGCCTGAAGGCGTCTTGTCATTGGCGCAGCCTGCGGCCCCCACTTGGCGCGTGGTCTTTGCCGCCGTGGCGGAAGTGGGCCGTGCCGCGCCGGTGCGCGGTCCTTCCGCCTTGCGTCCAGGTCAGGCTGGCGAGGGGCCCGTGGTGCTGCCCGTGGCCTTGGAAGAACCGTTGACGCTGCTGGCAGGACGTGTCGACATCGGGACGCATGGCAGGCACAGGCATCGCCACGCGGGCAGGTTGTCGAAAGGGAACGCAATGCGCAGGGTGGCGTGGGTCTGGGTGCTGGTGACTGCGATCACGGTCTTCGCGCCGCAAGCAAAGGCCGAGATGGCGACAGTCGAGGTCATGGTCGCCTACCGCGAACGGATTGCGCTGCCGCCTGATGCCCAGCTTGAGGTCGAACTGCTGGACGTCACACGCGCGGATGCCCGGGCGATCCGGCTTGCCTCGCAACGGTTTGCCATGACGGGCGTACCGATGACCGTCACCCTCGCCTATGATCCGCAGCTCGTCGGAGCGCGTGGCCGATTTGCCTTGGGCGTGGTCATCTGGTCCGGCCAGAGGCGGCTTTTCGCGCTGACGCCCCCGCGGATGCTGCCAGAGGGTCCGGGTGCCGGTCCGGTGGATGTGATGCTTGCCATGGTTCCGGCAAGCGACGAGGAGACCGGGCCTGCCTGGCCGATTGCAGGCATCACATGGCGCGTAACGGAAGTTCTGGGCGAGGCGTGGAGCGCAGAGCAGGCGGCGACCCTTACCATCGACGAGGCGATGCGATTTTCGCTTTTCGCCGGCTGCAACCGCTATGTTGGTCAACTGGAACTCGCCGGGACGGATATCGCCTTTCCGCCGGACTTTGCGGGAACGCTGATGGCCTGCCCCGATGCCGTCGAGGTGCGTGAGCGACAGCTTGTCGCCGCGCTCAAGCGCGTGGCGCATCTGGTGCGTTACGGCGCCGGGCTTGTCCTGACCGATGCAGCCGGGAACGCCCTTTTGCACTTCGCGCCGGTGCCCGACTGACCCCTCGCCACCGGTGCCGCCGTGCCGTCAGGGCGTTGCGGTCCCGCACCCCTCATTGAAGCCTTGGCCACAATGCGCGATCAACCTTTGGGTATCGGCGTCGGTCCAGCCTTCGGGATCGGTCACCTGCACCCAGGGGCCGATGTAGTCCCGTGCATAGTAGGTGTGGCCATGGCCGGGCGGGGCGCCGAAGGACAGGGCCATGTCCAGTGCCAGCTGGAACTGGGTGACAATCGGCACGAAGACGAAATGCTCGGACATGTCCCTTGCGGGCGGTTCGCGCATCCAGTGCGGCGCCCGCCAGAGCGAGGCGGGATCGTAGAAGACCACCGGATCGCTGGAATACTGAAGAAAGACGATGCGCATGGCGCCCCAGTCGGCCTGTCCCTGCGAGGCATCGGCGCTGTGCGAGGCATAGCGGATCAGCGAGCCGTCGCCGATTTCCGGAAGCACCCAAGGGCTGCCCGGATTGCGCTGGTTCTGGACGTGGTTCCAGAAGGCCGAAGGAAACGGCGGGCCGGCCCAGAAGGCACCATTGATCGGGTCGTCCAGCAGGCGGAAAAGATTGGTCGCATGCATGGATGACCACGCCCCGAGGCTGAGGCCGTGGACATAAAGGCGCGGGCGGCTATCCGGGGGCAAGGTCTTCCAGTATCCGTGGACGACATCCTGCAGCGCGGTGGCCTGTTCCAGTCCGGCATTGGTTTCAAGGATCAGGGCAAGCGGGGATTGCAGGTAGGAATACTGCACGGTCACCGTCGCGATGTCGCCGCCGTGCATGTATTCCACGGGGTCCATCGCGCCGGGGTCCATCCAGCCCGTGCCGGTCGGGCTGGCGACAATCAGGATCTTGCGGTCGAAGGCACCCAGCCGCTGCAGTTCAGCCAGGGCAAGTTCGGCGCGCGCGCGTGGCGTGTCGCCGTTGGCGCGGCCCACATAGACCCGGATCGGGTCCAGCGCGGGTCGCCCCGTGAAGGCCGAGATGTCGGCGGCATCCGGGCCGGAGGTGATGTAGTCACGCCCCGGTTCCCCGATCGCGGCCCAGTCAACGAGTGAGGCGGCACTTCCGGTCTTCCGCGGGTCTTCGGGCGGTGGCGGCGCCCGGTCGAACAGGGCCTGCGCGGTCTCGTAGCTTTCGTCCAGCGCGGCAACGACGCGGTCGAAAATTCCGTCGCGCGTGACGATGAACAGGATGGCCAGGGCGACAATGAATCCCAGCACATTGGCGCGTCGTGGGGGCATCACCCGGTAAAGCCGGGCCCGGATGAAGCGGAAGAACGACGCGACAAGTCGGCCAAGCAGGAAGGCGGCGGCAAAGGTCACAACCGCGACGACCATGATCCGGGCCAGCCGCAGCGCATCGGCGGGCTCCATTCCCATCTTGGCACGCAGATCGTTCTGCCAGCCCAGGCTGGAGCCGAGCACCCAAAGAAAGACCAAGCCGATCAACCCTGACGCGATCCAGATCAGCACCCGCGCCGGGCGCCCCGACAGCCGGGGCAGGTCGGCGGCACGCCACAGAAGGGCAACGATCTGAGCCGCCAGATACCCAAGTGCCGCCACCAGACCTCCCAGGACCCCCTGCAACTCGGGCCCGCGCGGGATGAGCGACGGTGTCAGAGACGCGGCGAAGAAGACGAGGCCCAGAAGCAGGCAGGGAAGCGAAAAGGGGCCGATGATGCGGGGCAGGATGGCCTTGGTCATGCGTCTCTCCGGTTCGGCCTCGTCGGCCAGGTGGTTCCGCGCGCGGGGCGCGCTGCCTGCCTTGGGGGGCTTCCCGATCCCCGCAGGCATCGCAGCCCACTTGCGGGCGCTGCCTTTCACAGGGCTGGCTTGTGACAGGGGCCTGATCGAACAGCGCGTGGCAAGGATGTCACTTCGGCCTTTGCGGAGTAAAGAGGCCCGGATATCTTCGCCCTGACGCGACGTGCAGGCAAGCGAGGCCATCAGGATGCGGTTACCGGCAGGCAACTGGGCAGGCACCCTTTGCACAATCCTTGGCGTCTTCGCGGTCTCAACCCTTTGCAGCCCGATCCCGTCAGGCGCACAGGACCGTATCGACACCTTCGACGTGCCCTTTCTGACGCTGCGCAACAAGACCGGATCGGACGATCCGGCAGAAGCCTTCGGCGACGAGCGCAGCGGTCTCAGCGCAGGCTGGTGCAGTGTGCGTGAGATCGACCTCAAGCTCCTTGCACCGATTGCCGAGGCGGCGCCGACCTTCATCCGCGAAGAGGTTCTGCGCGTGGAACGGGTGGTCGAGACGGACAGTGCCGAACTGCTTGACGCCGTGCAGGCAACTGCACTGGACACGGCCCCGGCGATCTACGTTCACGGCTACTACATCAGCTTCGAAAAGGGCTGCCGACGCGCCGTGCTGTTGCAGCGCAACGCAAAGCTTTTCGGGCGTTTCCTGTGGTTCAGTTGGCCGTCGGACGGGGCGCTTGCCTATTACACCCACGACGAGGCGGATCTTTACTGGAGTGTGCCGGATCTTGCCGACGCCATCATCGAGATGGAGGAACGGTTCGGCGGAGGCGTCGTCGACGTCGTGGGCCACAGCCTCGGGGCGCGCGGTGTGGTGCTTGCGCTTTATGAAGCGGCCAACCGGAACCCCGACATCCGGCTCGACGAAATTGTCCTGCTTGCTCCGGACATGGATTTCGGAATCTTCGAACGGATCCTGCCGCGCATCCGGCCAATCGCCGACACCATCACGATCTACGTCACCACCGGCGACCGTCCGCTTGCGCTTTCGGCCCAACTTCACGGGTATCCGAGGCTTGGCGAAGCCGGAAACGACGTATCACGGCTGGGCGATGTCGAGGTGATCGATCTGAGCGCCATCCCGGGCGAAAGCCTGTCGGGGCATCTTTACCATCTTTACAGCGCAGCCGTGGGACAGGACCTTGACCGGCTGCTGAACGACGGGCTTCACGCGGCCGAGCGCCCGAACCTGATACCGGCCGGCCCCAATCTCTGGGCCATGCAGGGCGAGGACTAGGGCAAATCCGGCTTCTTCCGGCGGCAAGCCCGGTCGGGGCCGGACCCGGGATCCACCAGGGATCGCCGTCCGGCCCCGAAGCCGAACCGATCAGCCGCCGGTGCCTGCGGCAATCTCCTGCGCCTCCAGCGCCTCGGCCTTGGGGACCGACAGCCAGATCGCGATGGCAAAGCCCACGCAGCCGCCGAGAATCTTGCCGATCAACAGCGGCAGGATCAGGGACGGCTGGAAGTTCGCGGTGAAGGCCAGATGGTCGCCAAAGGCGAAAGCGGCGCAGACGGCGAAGGCGATGACCAGCACCTTGTCGCGGGCGCGCATGTCGCGCACCAGCCGGTACATGGCCAGGATGTTGGCGATCGTGGCCAGAAGCCCCGCCGCCCCCACCGGTGACAGGCCAACCCGCTTGCCCATCACCTCCATCGGGCCGGCGAGGTAGCGGGTGATCAGATAGACCATCGGGAAGGCGCCCGAAAGCATGATCCCGATATAGCCCGCAATCTCCAGCGCGCGGAACTGGTCGGCCTCATCCGCGATGATCGGGTCAAAGCCCCAGCTGCCGAAGATGTTGGTGAAGAGGCCAGTGAAATACTCGACGATCGAGAAGACAAGCACCAGCGTGATCGCGGCATACATGATCTTGCCGAACCACAGAAAGCCCGTGATCATCGCATCGGGCGCGAGCCGCAGTCCAAGGGCGATGGCGACGCAGAAGATGATCAGCGGGAAGAGGTTTGCCAGGATTTCCCCGAAGCCCAGTGCCAGTTGCAGCGTGGCCTCGCCCGTGGCGGCGATGTCGGGCCGGATCGCGGTGCCGGTCACCAGCACGATGACGGCGGCGATGAGGACGCCCACGGGCACCGAAAGGATGCCGGACATGATCCCCAGCGCCATGTATTTGTGGTCGCGCTTGTCCAGCATGGCCAGACCGACCGGGATCGAGAAGATGATCGTCGCCCCGGCCATGTAGCCCACCAGCGAGGCCATCAGCCAGCCCTCGCTGCTTTGCGCCAGCGTCTCGGCCAATTGGTAACCCCCCATGTCGATGGCGATGATCGTGGTCGCGGCGATGGCCGGGTCTGCCCCCACCAACGCGAAAAGCGGGCCGACGCCGCCGCTGATGATCTGCGACAGGTAGGGGATGGCCGCCATGATCCCGGCGACCGGGATGAAGATGGGGCCGATGGCGTGCAGGCCTTCGCGAAACTCGCGGCCCAGCCCGCCTTCAGGGTCGCGGATATAGGCGAATGCCCCTGCCACGGCGCAGGCCATGATGATGTAGATGACGACAGTTCCGATCAGTTCCATTGGTCCCTCCCTTCTTTCGGCGCTCCCCCGCGCCTTCTTCAGCTTTTGATGGCGATGCCTTTCGGATCGTGGAACGGGGTCAGCGACGGGCGCGCGGGCACCTCGTCTCCGGCCACGATCAGGCTGTAGCGGCTGGCCAGGAGCGCCGCGTCGTCCAGCGCCGGTTGGCCTTCGGTCGCGCGGACATAGCCCAGGCCAAGCGGGCGGCCGACGGAATAGCCATGGCCGCCGCTGGTCAGATAGCCGACCGGCTCGCCATCGCGCAGGATGGTTTCGCGGCCCAGAAGCACGGCGTCAGGGTCTTCGGCCATGAAGGAGACAAGGCGGCGGCGCAAGGGTTGCCCGGCCAGAGCCTCAAGGGCTGCGCGGCCGATGAAATCCTGCCCGGTCTTCAGCTTGACCGCCCAACCAAGTCCCGCCTCGAAGGGCGTGTCGTTCGGGGTGATGTCAGAGCCCCAGGCGCGGTAGCCCTTTTCCAGCCGCAGGGATTCGATGGCCCGGTAGCCCGCCGGACGCAGGCCGTGGCCGGTGGCCATCAGCGCGTCATAGACCTCGCCCAGCGCGGCGACCGGCAGATGCAGCTCCCACCCCAGCTCGCCGACATAGGTGACGCGGAGCGCCCTGACCTTGTGACCGGCGATCATGATCTCGCGGCAATGGCCGAAAGGATGGGCCGTGTTCGACATGTCGGCATCGGTGACGGCGGACAGGATATCCCGCGCGCGGGGCCCCATCAGCGACAGCGTGCCCCAGTCTTCGGTCACATCCTCCAGCCGGGCCGAGCCGTCGCGCGGCAGGTGGTCGGCGATCCAGGCCAGATCATGGGTGCGGAATCCGGTGCCGGTGACAAGGTAGAAACGGTCCTCGGCCAGCCGCGCCACGGTCAGGTCGCATTCGATCCCGCCGCGGCTGTTCAGCATCTGGGTATAGATCAGTCGGCCCACAGGTTTCGCGATGTCATTGGCGCAAAGCCGGGTCAGCGCGGCTTCGGCCCCCGGTCCCGAAAGCTCATACTTGGCAAAGGACGACTGGTCGAAAAGCCCTGCCACGGCGCGGACATGGCCGTGTTCTTCGCCCACCGGGCCGAACCAGTTCTGGCGGCCCATGGAATAGACATCCTCGGCCTTCGTGCCGGGCGCGGCGAACCAGTTCGGCCGCTCCCATCCCAGTTTCGAGCCGAAGACCGCCCCCGCCGCCTTGAGCCGCGGGTAAAGCGGCGAGGTGATGCGGGGCCTGCCGCTGGTATACTCCTCATGCGGGAAGGCCACGGTGTAATGCTTGCCATAGGCTTCCAGCGTGCGGTCGCGCACCCAGTCGCGGTCGCGGTGCAGGGTGGAGAAGCGGCGAATGTCCACCGGCCAGAGGTCCAGCGGCGCCTCGCCCCGCACGATCCATTCCGCCAGCGCCCAGCCCGCCCCCCCGCCCGAGGCGATGCCAAAGGCGTTGAAGCCCGCGCCGACGAACATGTTGTCCACTTCGGGCGCGGCCCCAAGGATGAAGTTGCCGTCGGGGGTAAAGCTTTCGGGGCCGTTGATCATCTGCTTGACGCCCGCCTGTTCCAGCGCGGGGATGCGGGCGATGGCCTGCGACATGTGCTGTTCGAAATGGTCGAAATCGTCGTCAAACAGGCGGAAGGCCCAGTCCTGCGGCGCGTCATTGCCGGGCAGGCCAGTGTCCCAGGGGATGGGGTTCGGCTCATAGCCGCCCATGACCAGACCGCCGACCTCTTCCTTGAAATAGGTGCGCCGGTCGGGGTCCCGCAGGGTGGGGGCGTCGGGTGAAAGACCCTCGATCCTTTCGGTCACGATATACTGGTGCTTGACCGCCTGCAGCGGCACCGAGACCCCGGCCATCGCGCCGATCTGCCGCGACCAGAGGCCCGCGCAGTTCACCACCGTTTCGCAGGCGATCTCGCCCTGATCGGTCTGGACGGCAGCGATGCGCCGCCCCTCCATCCGCAACCCGGTGACGCGCACGCCCTCGATCAGCTTCGCGCCATGCATCCGCGCGCCCTTGGCCAGCGACTGGGTGATATCGGAGGGGCTGGCCTGACCGTCGGTCGGCAGCCAGGAGGCGCCGATCAGGTCGGAGGTGTCCATCAGCGGCCACATCCGTTTCACCTCATCCGGGCCGATCAGTTCCATCTCCATGCCGAAGCTGCGGGCGGTGGTGGCGAGGCGGCGGTATTCGGTCCAGCGGTCGGGGGTGGTGGCAAGCCGCAGGCAGCCGGTCATCTTCCAGCCGGTTTCAAGCCCCGTCTCTTCGGCCAGGCGCTTGTAAAGCTCGACCGAGTATTTCAGCACTCGCGTGATCGAGGCCGAGGACCGCAACTGCCCCACCAGCCCCGCCGCGTGCCAGGTCGAGCCGGAGGTCAGCTTGTCCTGCTCCAGAAGCACTACCTCGGCCTTGTGGTCGCGGGCAAGGTGATAGGCGGTGGAACAGCCGATGATGCCGCCGCCGATGATGACGATGCGGGCGTGGCTGGGCAGGGAGGCGGTCATGTCAGGCGTCCATATGCGGTTTGATAGGCGTCCAGCGCGGCATCCATCCGCGCCAGATTCTCGGCCGTGTAGGCGGGGTAATCGGTGCCGGGGGCGTTCAGGTGCAGTTCGGACACCATGCTCCACATCGCCTCGCGCAGAAGCGAGGCGATTTGCATCGCCGCCATGGCGCGGGTCAGGGCAGCATCAGGGGGGGCGCCGAAATAGGCGGTCAGCAGCGCCTGCGTTTCCTCGGGCGAAAAGCCCGCGTTCGAGGACAGGCCCGCAAGGTCGAAGAGCGCGGTCGAGAAGCCGGCATATTCAAAGTCGATCAGCCACAGCCGCTGGCCGTCGTCCAGAAGGTTGGCGGGCAGAAGGTCGTTATGGGCAAAGACGATGGGCAGCGGCACCTGCGCGGCTTCAAGCGCATCGGCAAGCGCAAGGTAGCGCGGCAGTTCGCCGACCATCCGGCTGCCGTCGCGGGCCAGCGTCCGGGCATAGTCGCGCACCACATGGAAGGGCCAGAAGAAATACCCCGGCCCCGAGACATGGCGCGGCATTTCGGCATGAAAGCGGCGCAAGAGGGTGGCGATCGCGCCGATGGCGGCGCGCACATCCTCGGCCCCGTAGGTCTTGGCACCGAGGTAGTCGGTGACCATCACGCCTTCGGCCGCGTGGCGCAGGGCGGGGGCAAAGCCCGCTTCGGCGGCGGCACGGGTGACCATCGCCTCACGTTGGCGGTCGACGTGATGGAAGGGGTAATCCTGGCCGAAGCGGACCACATGCCGCCCGGCAGCATCTGTCACGACCCAGCTTTCATTGCTGATACCGCCCTTCAGAAGCTCCAGCCGGATTCCCCCCTGCCAGATCCCCAGTGCCTCGATCCGTGCCCTTGCCGATGCTTCCGTCACGATGCCTCCCAGGCCTTTCCGCGTCGAGTGGACCGCGCCTTGGCGTCCCCGGTCAAGCAGATTCTGCGGCTTTTTGCCCGATTCTGCCCGTTTTTTGATTCTATGCGTTCTGGAAATGGGTTAAACACACAGTAACGGGCGGAAAGGGCAGGCGATGATCGCGGCGCAACGTCAGGCGAAGATCCTTCAACTTCTGGCCGAGGCAGGGGCGATCCGGATCAATGATCTGGCCGAACGGCTGGAGGTTTCGCTTGAGACGGTGCGGCGCGATGTGGCCGTGCTGGTCACGGAAGGCGCGGTGGTGCGCCGTCACGGCGGGATCATGCTGCCCTCGGCGGTGCGCGAGGCCCCCTTTGACCGCCGGATGCGCGAGAATGCGGCCGCAAAGCGCGCCATCGCCCGGGCCGCAGCCGCCACGATCCGCGACGGCGATTCGCTGATGCTGGACACCGGCTCGACCACCAGTTTCCTTGCGCGTGAGCTTTTGAACCACCGGCGGTTGACGGTGGTGACCAATTCGCCCGACATTGCCCGGCTTCTGGCGACGGTGAACGGCAATTCGGTCCACATGGCCGGGGGTGCCCTGGACAGCGACAGTGGCGCGGCGCTGGGCCTGTCGGCGATCGAGTTCGTCCAGCGGTTCCGGGTGGATCACGCGATCGTCTCGGCGGGCGCGCTGCATGCCGAGGCCGGCATCATGGATTTCCGGCTGGAAGAGGCCGAATTCGCCCGCGCGGTGCTGGTGCGGGGTGGCCGCAAGGTGGTGGCCTGCGACGCGGGCAAGTTCGACCGCAGCGGTCTGGTGCAGGTCTGCGGCTGGGATCTTATCGACGAGCTGTTCACTGACCGCCCGCTGCCCTCTGACATCTGCACGGCGCTGGCACAAAGCGATGTCCGCGTCATCCTGCCCGACAGGGCCGATGGATCGATCGGCCCCGCCAGCGCCTAAGGAATGGCGGAAAGGGTCAGAAAAGCGCCGAAGATCACCAGGTGAATGCCGCCTTGCAAGACAGTTGTCCGGCCCATGGCCAGCGTCAGCGTGGCCGTGAACAGGCTGAGCACCAGAAGCACGATATGTTCGGCATCAAGGCCCAGAACCAGATCCTGCCCCAGCCAGAGCGAAATCAGCGCCACCGTGGGGATGGTCAGGCAAAGGCTCGCCAGCGCCGAGCCGAGCGCAAGGTTGATCGCGGTCTGCAATCGGTTCGATCGGGCCGCACGCAGAGAGGCGACCCCTTCGGGCATCAGGACCATCATCGCCACCGTGACGCCGACGACTGCCTCGGGCAGGCCCGCCCCGGCCACCGCCCCGGCCACCGGCCCGGCCAGGCCCTCGGCCAGAAGAACGACTGCAAGCAGCGACACCGGCAAGAAGCCAAGCGCCAGCACGAAGGCGCGCGGATGCAGGGGGGCGTGCGGGTCCATGGCCATCGGATCGGCGAAATCCTCGCGGTGACGCACGGTCTGGGCATAGAGAAAGAGGCCATAGAGCGCCAGCGACACGACCGCGACAAAGATCAGCTGCGTCGGCGCATAGACCGGTCCCGGCACGGCCAGCGTGAAATTCGGCAGGATCATCGCAAGGACTGCGAGGGTTGCCAGAACGCCCAGAGCGGCCGTGGCGCTGTGGGGTTGAAGCGTCTGGCGATGGTGACGCAGGCCGCCGATCAGCAGGCAAAGTCCGAGAATCCCGTTCAGCACGATCATGATCGCGGCAAAGACCGTGTCACGGGCCACCGTGCTGTCGCCGTCCGGCACCGACAGCAACAGCGAAATGATCAGCGAGACCTCGATCACCGTGACAGCCAGCGCCAGCAGGATAGACCCGAAGGGCTGACCGACACGCTGTGCGATGACCTCGGCATGATGCACGGCCGCGAAGACTGCGGCGAACAGCACCGGCACAGCAATCAGGACAAGCCAGATCGGAAATGCGTCGCCATGGCGCAGCATCCCGAAACCGGCAAGCGCCAGCGCAGCGACGGGGGCAAGGATCGTCTGGACCGGAGCTGCTGCCAGACTTGTGGCCGATGGCATCTGCGACGCTCAATCCGCGGGCTGGAAGACGAAGGGTTCGGCGTCTTCGAAGACCGCCGCGACATCGCCGGACAGGACCCGTTCCATGTCGAGACCAAGGTCCAGCTTCCTGACCGGCGCGCCTTCCCCAAGGTCGAGGTTCGCCAAGTCTACCCAAAAGACGCTTGGAGAGATCACCGATTCCACATAGTAGCGCCGGTCCAGGTGGTCGGCGACGACACGCCAGCGGGTGGTCGACAGGTTCGGCTGATCGGCAACGCTGATACCCCAGGGCACCGAAGCCTGCCGGATCACGCTGAAGACCGCAGCAGCGGCGCGGCGCGGGTCGGCGGTCTGCTCTACCGCATTGATGTAAAAGCTTGTGCGCACGAAACGATCGGTGGCCCGCACCGTTCCGGGCAGGAATTCCCGCGGGTTCACCCCTTCCCAGTATTCGCGGATGGCTAGCTGCCGGTCATAGGTCGGCTCGTTCGTCATGACCTGATGGCTGCGGTCATGCCAGATGGTCATTTCGCCGTTCACGAACTCGATGATCGCGCTGTCGCCGGTTGCATCCGAAAGCGATACATGCACTGTCGCCGCCCTGCCGGGCGGACCAACGGGAACATCGCCACCCTGCACCAGCACCGGGCTTGCGCGCAGGTCCGCGACCGCCTCGGCGACGGTTGCATAGCGGTCCAGAAGATACTGCGGGAAGACCGACAGCGAGATGCGCGGCGTCACCCCGTCATCTTCAGGATAGGTCGCCTCGACTTCCCACAGCAGGTTCACCACCAGCCCCGCCTCGTTCATGCCGTCGGCGGTGGATATGTCATAGCCGCTGACCACAAGGCTGCCATGCAGCGACGTCCATTCGACCGAGCGGTCACCCGCGGCCCCAGTGCGGTTCATGCCGCGCGGAAAGGCCCAGAGGTTGCTGACCATGGGCAGTTTCCAATCCATGCTGCGCCCGGTCAGGATGCGGTCGTCCGGCCCAAGATAGACGGCGCGCGTGCAGGCTTCTGCGACGGACGCCGTGGCAAGGACCAGTGCAGCGGCGCAGGTGGCAAGGCGGTGGCTCAGGCGCATTCCTTCCTCCATTATGTTATATCATAACGGGAAGGCTGCCCTTCCCTGACCGTCAAGTCAATGCAGCGCTGTCAGAACCGGAAGGTTGCTCCGACCACTGGCCCCGTCATCGCGCCCTTGAACGCGCTTCCGCCGCTGGTGTAGTCGACAAACAGGTGACGCCAGCCGACCGAGAGATAGACGGTGTCGGAGGCCTGATAATTCGCGGTGACCGCAGCCTGCCAGGTCAGGTCCGACCCGACACCGAAGCCGCCGACATCGAGATAGCCGAGCAGGGACCAGCGATCGGACAGCGGTGTCATGCCCCGCACGGCGATGATGGGATCGACGAATTCCTTACCCGGTGCGACATCCACGCCGGCAAGCGGCACCGAGACAGCGGCGTCGATGCTCCACGCCCGCAGACCGCCCAGAACTGCCACACCAGACCCGCCGCCGAGGTCGAAATGCTGACCTGCGGCGAGTGTGAGAGACCGCATCGTCACCTCGCCAGAACCCGGGATGCCGGGCGGGACGATGCCTTCGCGCGATGACTTGGAATAGGTGAGGTCGCCGAGCAGCACCAGATCGCCGCGCCGGGCGAGACCGGTGATGAAGAACGCTCCGTCCAGATCCTCAAGCACCTCGGACAGCGACTTGTCGAAGGTCAGCGTCGTTCCCGGCACTGGCGTGACCTCGCCCGTGACACCGGCGCCCCAGCCGTAAAGCGTGATCTGGCCTGACCAATCCTGTGCTTCTGCTGGTGCAGCGGACAACGCGGTCGAACCCGCGATCAGGGCGGCGCCAAACAGGCCACGAAGGCGGGCGAAACAGGTCGGTGTCATGCAAGCTCCTCCTTGAACACGCGTCCGCCCTTCATCACCAGGCGCAGGTTGGAATCCGGGTCGCCGATGAAGTCCAGGTCGATTTCGGGGTCGCCGTCCCAGACAAGGATATCGGCAAGGGCACCCTCGGCGATCACACCCAGCTGGCCCTGATAAGGTGCCCGCTCGCCGGACATCGCCAGCAACTCGCCGGCGTTTCCGGTTGCCATGCGCAGCGCTTCCAACGGGGACATGAAGCGCTTCAGCTTGGCCAGCTGGCGGCCCTGGCTGGCCGCGCCGGTGGGATTGAACAGCACATCGGTGCCGAAGGCCATGTTCACGCCTTCGGCACGCCCCATCTCGAAGGCGCGCACGGTGCCATCGGCGACCTCCAGCTGCTTGGCCTGCTGACGTGGGTCGGACTTGGGGTTGGCATCCTCGTCGGCGAGGAAGGGCTGGATGCTCCACCAGACCCCGGTTTCGGCCATGGCCTTGATCGTCGCCGCGTCCGCCAGCTGGCCATGTTCGATCGACTTCACCCCGGCTTCGATGCAGCGCAGGATACCCGCAGGCGTGTAGACATGGGCGCAGACATAGGTGCCCCAGTCCGCCGCTGCCTCGACGGCGGCGCGCATCTCGTCCAGCGTGTATTGCGCGGTATCCAGCGGATCGTAGAGCGATGACACCCCACCGCCCGCCATGATCTTGATCTGGCTTGCACCCTTCATGAGCTGTTCGCGCGTGCGCCGCAGAACCTCGTCGCGGCCATCGGCGATGGCGGCCACGCCGGTGCGCTCGGTATAGTCGGCAGGTTCGTTCGCCATGCGGGGCAGGGCATTGAGCAGGCGGAAATCGCCGTGCCCCGAGGTCTGCGACAGCATTGCCCCCGAGGGGAAGATACGCGGCCCGACCACCGCGCCCTGGTCGATGGCGAGCTTCAACCCGAAGACCGGGCCGCCAGTGTCGCGCACGGTGGTGAAGCCGCGCAGCAGCGTCGCCCCCGCCTCACGCCCGGACATCAGGTGGACGAAGCCGATATCCTGGGTCAGCGCTGCGATCTGGCTGACCGCGACCAAGGTCGCGTGCCAGTGGCAATCGATCAGTCCCGGGGTCACCGAACGACCGCCGCAGTCGATCACGTCTGCGTCCTGCGGGCCGGTGCCGGTGGCGGGCAGGCCGGTGATCCGCCCGCCCTCGACCACGATATCGCGGCCGGTCTGCATGGCCAGGGTGGTGCCATCGAAGAAGCGCAGATTGGTCAGGACGGTCGGACGCCCCGGCGTCTGTGCCCGCACCTCGCGCGGGGCAAGGCCGAAGCCCGTGAAGAGGCCGACCACGGCGGCGCTGCCACCGAGGAACTGGCGCCGGGAGATATCGGCCTCAAGCCGCTGCATCGCCGCCTGTGTCTCGGGGGCGCCGCAAAGGCAGGGGTTGATATGCGCGACACCGCGTTCGATCGCCTCGCAGCAGGTCATGCACATCAGACCACATCCTCCGGTTGGATATTGTTGTTGCAAGGGTAGATGGATTGCACGGTCCGGCAACAGTTTTCTGACAGGATGCGGCCTGACGCCACACATTCGGACCATGCGGAGCGCGGTGGTCAGAAAGCGGACCTGAAAGGTGCAGAGGGCAGTGTCACGCCTTGGGCAGCCGGGCACTTTGTCGGGCCAGATAGGTCCGGACTGCCGGGTCGGAGCACAGGGCAATGGCCCGCTGAAAGCTTTCCCGCGCTTCCTCCTCCGCTCCGGTCCGGGCAAGCAGGGTCGCGCGCACGGCCCACCATGGCTGATAGGCAAGCCCGTGATCGAGTTTGACCTCGCCCAGAACCGCGAGACCCCCGGCCGGATCACCGGCCTCACCCAGTGCGGCGGCAAGGCCGGTCAGTGCGCCGGTGGTCGGATGCAGCGCGACAAGGCCACGGTACAGCCCCACGATGGCCGGCCAATCGGTCGGGCGGCCGTTGCGACGATCGGCATGGGCGGCGGCGATGGCGGCTTCGATCTGATAGCGCCCGAGGGTTGGGGTGCGGGCAGCCCGTCGCAAGGCAAGGTCTGCATCCGCCATCATCCGTTTGTCCCATTTCCCCGTGTCCTGCCGGTCGAGCGGCACAAGGCATCCGGCCTCGTCAATCCGCGCCGGGCGCCGGGCCTGCGTGTACAGCATCAGCGCGAGCAGGGCCTGCGCCTCGGGCGCGTCTGGCATCTGCGCCGCAACCAGGCTGGCAAGCCAGAGCGCCTCGCGCGCAAGCGAGGTCGACTTCGCATCCCCGGCGCCGTCCCCGTCGACGCCGACAGTAAAGGCCGCGTAGATCGCATCCAGCACATGCGACAGTCGCGGGGCAAGGTCGGCGCCTTCCGGCAGGGCAAAGCCGATGCGGGCCGTCTCGATCTTGGCGCGCGCGCGGGTCAGGCGCTGGCCCAGCGTGCCGGGTGAAATCAGGAAGGCCCCGGCCATCCTGCGCGCGTCGATGCCGAGGACAAGTTGCAGCATCAACGGAGTCCGCATCCGCGACCCGATCGCGGGATGGGCGCAGACGAACATCAGGTTCAGCCGGTGGTCGGGGATTGCGGTCTCGCCTGTCGCGTTGCGTTCCTCTTCCAGCAGTGCCAGGGTGTCAGCCGCCCGGGCCAGGCGTGCCGATGCCCGCGCGGCATCTGTCGCCTGGTTGCGTGCCACGGCCACAAGCCAGGCTTCCGGGTTTGCAGGGACCCCGCGCCGTGGCCAGAGTTCAAGGGCGCGCACCATCGCGACCGACAGCGCATCCGCCGCATCGGTCACATTGCCCGTGCGCGCGGCCAGAATGGCGACGAGCCTGCCGTAGGACAGGCGCGCCACCCTTTCGATCTCGTCCGCCGCGCTCACGCCGCCCCGCGCATCACCACGGTCCGGACCTCGACGGCGCCCGTCGCCGCCGCCGGATTCAGCGCTGCCCACTGCAACGCGGCGTCAAGATCCGGCACCTCGATGATGTAGTAGCCGCCGAACTGCTCTTTGCTGGCGGCGTAGGGGCCGTCCTGGATGTCGCGTGCGCCATCCCTCAGGCGCAGGGTCGTGGCGGTATGTGCCGGGTGGAGCGCGTTGCCAGAGACGAAGACGCCTGCGGCGATCAGTGCCTGGGTATAGGCACCCCAGACCTCGCCCTCGGCGGCGGCCCTGACCGCTTCGGCATCGGCATGGTCCGATGGCGGCGTGTAGTTCAGGATCATGTAGTGCATCTGTGTCGGTCCTTCTCAGCGGGCCACGACGGCGGTCAAGAGGGCGGTCGGCGTCCGGTCGGCGCTGCACATGTCGTTGTCGGCGGGACGGACGCCGAAATGCAGGCCTGCGTCGGACAGTGCCAGCAGGTCGTGATCTTCGCCGCACTCTGCCACAGGCCGCCAGGCCGCGCAGCCGGTTTGCGAGATGTCGGCCTCGAGGTTTACAGTCAGCCCGCACTGGTCCAACCCCATGGCGGCGGCAATCTCGGCGACCGGGGTCAGCAGGGTCAGATGCTTCCAGTCCTCGTCGAAGACGGTGTGGAAAGCCCCCGAGACCGATGGTGACGGGTCGCCGACGCGGTAGGCCCCTCCGGTGCGGAACCGGAAGGTGCGTTGGGTCATCGCGGGGTCGAGCGCATGCGTGAAGATCAGGCTCCACTGGCCGCCCGAGAAGACGAATTCGCGCGTGCCATAGCCGCCATACCAGGCTTCGACGGCGGGGCTGTGAAAGGTGCCGTGCAGCGCCTGAAGAGCGGCCCGATCCGAGGTCGGATCGGACGCAACCGGCGAGGCGAGGGTGAGGCAGGCGGCAAGGGTGGAAAGCAGGTGTTTCATGGGCGCGTCCCTTTGCTGGTTCCGGCGCCCACCATGGGCGCCGATACCCGATGACGTCCGGGCCTGGGCGGATTTCTACAACGGATGCGTGCCGGCCGCGAAAAACCTGGGGCCACGAGATCGGGCGAGGCGGCGGCAAGGCCCCGCAGCCATGGGCATCCGACAGGCTTGCCGGGACGGCTAGCGCCTCAGCGAGGCGACAGCGCCCAGCACCAGAAACACACCCGCGCCCCAGAGGATCGCCGCCCCGGCGCCGGCAACCTGCTCGACCCCCGCGCCGTACAGCCAGGGTGTCCAGGCCAGGGCCAGCCCGTCGAGCAACGTGGCCACAGCCAATGCGACCGCGACGCCGACCAGTGCCTGCGCCGGGCGCAGGTCCGCCGCCCGGATCAAGAGCAGCACAAAGGGCCAGGTGCCCGGAATGATCGCGGCGTAAAGGGCGATCCGGCCGAGGCCTTCGTAGATGCCAAGGGGTGCCAGCGCCCGCAGCAGGAGGGCAGCCGCCAGCCATAGCACGGCCCCAAGGGCTGCAAGGATGGCGATCTGGCGTGCGGTCAGGGGGGTATCCGGCATGGGGCCTCCAAGTGTAGCGACTGCTACATTGTAGCCCTGTGTAGCGTGCGCTACAAGATCACATGCCTGACCCGACATCGACCCGTGAGAAACTGTTGCAGGCCATGGCCGCGCATGTGCTGCGCAACGGGCTCAATGACGCCAGCCTGCGGCCGCTGGCCCGCGCCGCCGGCACCAGCGACCGGATGCTCATCTATCACTTCGGCAGCAAGGAGGCGCTGATCGGCGCGCTGCTGGCCCATCTGGGCGAGTTGTTCCAACGGGTGCTGAACCAGCATCTGCCGGCCGGACGCTTTGCTTCGGATCGCGCGGGCGTTCTGGCCATTCTGGAGTTGATGCAGTCAGACGCGGCGCGGGGGTTCCAGCGGGTCTGGTTCGACATTCTTGCCGCCTCGGCCCGTGGTCATGGGGCGCATCGCGCTACGGGTGCGGCCATCCTGTGCGGCCTGCATGACTGGCTGGTGCAGCGCCTGCCCGAGGCGACCCCCGGGACGCCCGGCCGCGCCGCCGATCTGCTGATCCGGATCGAGGGCATCCTTGTCGCCGCGGAACTGGGGCTGGATGACCTGGTCGCAGCCGCCATCGCCGGTATCGACGACGGGACCGCTCCGGACTGACGCGCCTTTCCCGACCTCAGGTACGGCGGCGGTCTGCCGGCAGACCGTCAGGGTTGCCGGTCTTGACGCGACAGGATGCGACGCCCGGCCTCAGCCCGCGTCGGCCAGACTTCAAGCAGCCCGCACAGCACCACCAGCGCCCCGCCGATCATCTCGGTCAGCGACAGCACTTCGCCCGCGAAGATCGCCGCCGTGACCGCGCCGAAGATCACTTCGGGCATCAGAAGGATGCCGACGCGCGCCGGGTCAAGCCGGACCGTCGCCCACATGAGCGCCGCGATGGACCCGCCCCACCACAGCCCGCCGGTCACCAGAACGGTCGCGAGGAGGCCGGGCAGGTCGGCCTCGGCGACGCCGGGAAGCGGTTCCAGAAACGGCGCGAAGGCCAGCGAGGTCACGGTCGCGCCAAGCGCGAACACGAAGGCTGCGGGCAACGGAGCGACGTCCGACTTCAGGCGCATGCCTGCGGTCGCTCCGGCCCAGATCAGACCGCCGGCAAAGGCCATCCATTCGCCCAGGCTGCGCGGAACGGGCAGGGTGCCTTCGCCGCCCAGCATGACAAAGAGCCCGGCAAGCCCCACGGCGATCGCGACAAGGCGCAGCCTCGGGACGTGCCAGCGCAGGACATATCTGGCGATCAGCACGCTCCAGACCGGGCTGAAGAACCACAGCAGGACGACAAGCGCGACCTTTCCATAGAGAAACCCGATCGAATAGAGGGCGAAGGCCGCCCCGCCAAGCGCGATCGAGACAAGGCCGGCCGGATTGGCGCGCCGCCCGTCCCCTTTGCGCGCCAGGACGAAAGGCAGCAGGAACAGCATCGCGGCCAGGGTGATTGCGCCCGTGCCCCAGGCCCCGTCGAGGCCCAGATCGGCCAGTACACGCACCGGCACCCAGTAGACGCCCCAGAAGATGCCGGTAAGCAGGACGATCGCAGAGGCCAGAAGGGTCGTGCTCATTTCCTCGGCTTGCCATGGGGTGACGGGTCCGAAAGCGGTCGGACGGGGCCGTTCCCCCATCAATAGGCCTGCCTCTGGCCGCAGTGCCCCGATTGCCCGACCGGTCGCGGCGAAAACGCGACATCGATCATGCCGCGGCCACTCCTGCTGCCGCAAGAGGGGCGCTGGCCGTTCAGCCCACCCGCCGGCCTTGGACCCAGACCCCACGCACCGCGCCTGCGGGGCCGAGCCGGGTGACCCGGATCACATCGGCCCGTGCGCCCGGCACCAGATGCCCGCGGTCCGGCAGTCCGGCCGCATCGGCAGGGGCCGCCGTTACCGTTGCCACCCCGCGCGCCATGTCGCCCCAGATATCGCCCAGCATCAGCGCCGCCGACAGCAAGGACGAGGGCACATAGTCTGACGAGACGATGTCCAGAAGATCGGCCTCGGCCAGTTCGCGCGCAGCGACGTTGCCGGAATGGCTGCCGCCCCGGATCAGGTTCGGCGCGCCCATCATCACCTTGATGCCGTGATCCTGGCAGGCGCGCGCGGCCTCTAGCGTTGTGGGGAACTCTGCGAAATGCGCGCCATGTTCAGCCGAGCGGACGACATGTTCCGGTTCGGTGTCGTCATGGCTGGCCAGCACCGCGCCGTAGCGGCGGGCCGCGGCGACGGCGGCGGCCTCATGCGCATCGCCCAGACGGTCGCGCAAGGCGCGTTGGCTGGCGACATGCGCATCCCAGTCGGCGTCCGAGATGCCGTGCTTTCCGACATAATAGTCCTTCAGCTTCGACATGTCGCGAAACTGCCGCGCCCCCGGCGTGTGGTCCATCAGGCTGACGATCCCCACCCGGTCCTCGGGGCCGAACTTGTCCAGTTCTTCGATCAGCGTCTCGGAACAGACCTCGGCCCGCAGGTGCAGAAAATGGCTGATCCGTAGCGCACCGTCAGCCCTGAGACCGAGGATTTCATCGGCCAGTGACCGGGCATATTCGCCATAGTTCGCCTTGCTGTTCGAGGTGATCGACCCCACGCGAAGCGCGTCGAACACAGTGGTGATCCCGACACTGGCCAGTTCCGCGTCATGCGCGATGATGGCGGCGGCATGCGGCCAGTCGACCTTGGGGCGGGGCTCGATGTGGCGTTCCAGGTTGTCGGTGTGCAACTCGATCAACCCCGGCATGACCAGATCGCCGCCGCAATCCACCGCGCCGGCAGGCACTGCGCTGCCCTCGGAGATATCCGCGATGCGCCCCTCCAGCAGGCGAAGCTGGCCGCGCAGGGTTTCGGTCGGCAACACCAGGGTGGCGTTGGCCAGGATCGTTTCGGTCGTCATGTCATGCTCTCTTCACTTGCAGCCTCTGCGGCGCTGGCGTCTGGTGACATGGTCCTGTCACATCGGTGTGACAATCGCCCGCTACCCCGCCCCGCATGGACCAGATGAACCGCTACGCCGTATACTACGCCCCGCGCGCCGGGGCCTTTGCGTCCTGGGCAAACGCATGGCTGGGCCGGGACCCGGCCACCGGACAGGACCTGCCGCAACCGGTTCTTCCCGGCTTGCCCGACCCGGCCGCCATCACGGCCGATCCACGCCGATACGGATTTCACGGTACGATCCGCGCGCCCTTTCGGCTGGCAGAGGGCGTGACGCCCGATGACGCTGCCGAAGCCGTCGCTGCCCTTGCGGCCCGGCTGGCCCCCGTGACCTGCGAAGGGCTGATGCTGGAGAACCTGCACGGCTTCCTTGCCCTGACCCCCCTGGGGTGCGAGGCGGCGCTGTTGGACCTTGGCGCGGCGGTGGTCGAGGGCACCAATCCACTGCGCGCGCCCCTGAACGAGACCGAGATTGCGCGCCGCCGCCCCGAAAGCCTTTCGCCCCGCCAGCGTGAGCTTCTGCACCGCTGGGGCTATCCTTATGTGATGGAGGAGTTCCGCTTCCATCTGACGCTGACGGACCGTCTGGCCGATCCCGATCCGGTCATGGCGGCGCTCATGGCGCATTTCGCGCCGGTCCTGCCGCGGCCCTTCGAGATCGAGGACCTGTGCCTGTTCGGCGAGGATGCAGAGGGCCGGTTCCACCTGCTGCACCGCTATGCCCTGACCGGCTGAAGCGCCGCCAGAAGGCGCGCGACGCCCGTCTCCGGCGGGCCATCGTTCATGACGATCTCCGCGTCGATTCCTTCGGGCAGGGTGAAGCCCGCACGGGTCAGGCGCTGCCGGATGTCGGCTTCGTCCTCGCGACCCCGGGCGGCGAGGCGTAGGGCCAGCACTGCGGCCGGGGCTGTTACCAAAATCACCCGCAGGCCCGGGAACACCCGAACGGCCTGAGGCAGCGCCGCACGGCTGCCATTGAAGATCACGTCGCCAGGGGTGTCGATCTGCGCGCGGGGTATGCCGTAGCTCAGGCCATGCGCCTCCCAGTGCAGGGCGAATTCGCCCCGCTCGCGGCGCAGCAGAAACTCTTGCGCCGATACACCCTCGAAATCCTCGCCCCCGGCCTCGGTCGGTCGGGTGATGACACGGCGCACCAGCCGCAGGTCGGGCCGTGCCTCCAGCGCGCCCCGGATCAGCGTGTCCTTGCCCGCGCCCGAAGGCCCCACGACGGCAAAGATCATGCCGCCAGTCCCGGCGTGAAGCCCGTGACATCCACCAGCCGGTCGCAGACCCGCGCCCGCGCCCCTTCGTCGTGGAAGATGCCCAGAATGGCCGCGCCGCGCGCCTTGGCCTCGTCTATCAGGGTCAGCACCACCTCACGGTTCGCGGCGTCAAGGCTGGCGGTCGGCTCGTCCAGCAGCAGTGCCGGATAGGCATGAGCAAAGCCGCGCGCGATGTTCACCCGCTGCTGTTCCCCGCCCGAAAAGGTGGTGGGCGACAAGGACCAGAGCCGCTCGGGGATGTTCAGGCGGTGCAGCAGGTTTGCCGCCCGGTCGCGCGCCTGATCAGACGGAGTGCCAAGCGCCAGCAGCGGCTCGGCCACCACATCCAGGGTCGGCACACGGGGCACAACGCGCAGGAACTGGCTGACATAGCCCAAGGTGTGACGGCGCAGCGCGATGATCTGGCGCGGGGCGGCGGTGGCGACGTCAAGGTCGCCGACCCGGAGCCTGCCGCCCGCGGTCAGGTAATTGCCATAGACCATCCGCATCAGGGTGGATTTCCCCGCGCCCGACTGGCCGGTCAGGCCCACGCATTCGCCGGGGTTCACGGTGAGGGCGGCCCCGACCATGACCGGGATCACCGCGCCGCCCTGATTGTGCAGGGTGAAGGACTTCGACAGGTTCTCGATACGGATCATGGGGTTACACCTGCAGAACGGATGAGACGAGAAGCTGTGTATAGGCATGCTGCGGATCGTCCAGCACCTGGTCGGTCAGGCCCTGTTCGACCACGCGGCCCGATTTCATCACCATCAGCCGGTGGGCCAGAAGGCGGACGACGGCAAGGTCGTGGGTCACGATGATGACTGAAAGACCGAGGTCGCGGACGAGGCCGCGCAAGAGGTCAAGAAGGCGGGCTTGCACGCTGACATCAAGGCCGCCGGTGGGTTCGTCCATGAACACAAGGCGGGGCGAGGTCACCAGGTTCCGCGCGATCTGCAACCGTTGCTGCATGCCACCCGAAAAGGCGCTGGGCCGGTCGTCGATCCGATCGACGGCGATCTCGACCCGGCCCAGCCAGTCGGCTGCCTTGCCCCGGATCTCGCCGTAGTGACGGGCACCGACGGCCATCAGGCGTTCGCCAACGTTGCCGCCCGCGCTGACCCCCATGCGCAGTCCGTCGCGCGGGTTCTGGTGAACATAGGCCCAATCGGTGCGCGACAGGCGGCGGCGTTCGGTTTCCGACATCGCCAGAACGTCACGCCCATCATAGTCGACGCGCCCAAGGTCTGGTCGCTGGTGCCCGGCAAGACAGGACAGAAGCGTCGATTTGCCCGACCCGCTTTCCCCGACAATCCCCAGCACCTCGCCCGGATAGAGGTCAAACGAAACATCGGCACAGCCGATGCGCGGGCCGTAGCGTTTGGTCAGGCCCTCGACCCTGAGCAGCGGCTGGTCGGTGGCTGCCAGTTTTTCCATGACGGTCATTCCGCGGCCTCCGGCTCGGGCGCCCAAAGCCGCCCCTTGTGTCCCTTCGCGCGCCGCCCGGCGCAGAAGTCGGTGTCGGAACAGACGAACATCCGCCCGCCCGCGTCGTCGGTGATGACCTCGTCCAGATAGCTGTCCCGCGCGCCGCAGAGGTCGCAGTCATGCGGCGCCTTGGAGGCGGTGAAGGGGTGATCGTCGAAATCGAGGCTCATAACCTCGGTGAAGGGCGGCAGGGCATAGATGCGCTGCTCGCGACCCGCGCCGAACAGCTGGATTGCCGGGCTGTTGCCAAGCTTGGGGTTGTCGAATTTCGGGATCGGCGAGGGGTCCATCACATAGCGCCCCTCGACCTTCACCGGATAGGCATAGCTGGTCGCGATCTGGCCGTGGCGGGCAATGTCCTCGTAAAGCTTCACATGCATCAACCCGTATTCCTCAAGCTCGTGCATCTTGCGGGTCTCGGTCTCGCGCGGTTCGAGAAAGCGCAGGGGTTCGGGGATCGGGACCTGATAGACGAGGATCTGGCCCTCGGTCAGCGGCGTCTCGGGGATGCGGTGGCGGGTCTGGATGATGGTCGCCTCGGTTGTGGCCTCGGTCACGGCGACCCCGGCCGTGCGCTGGAAGAAGCGGCGGATGCTGACGGCATTGGTCGTGTCATCAGCGCCCTGATCGATCACCTTGAGCGTATCCTCGGGCGTCAGGCAGGCCGCGGTCACCTGCACCCCGCCCGTGCCCCAGCCGTAGGGCATCGGCATTTCGCGGCTGGCAAAGGGGACCTGGTAGCCCGGCACGGCGATGCCCTTCAGGATCGCACGGCGGATCATCCGCTTGGTCTGTTCGTCAAGATATGCGAAGGTGTAGGTCATTTGGGCCGGCCTTCTGCAAGATGGGGGAAGAGCACAATGCATGACCCCGTGCTGATGATCGTGCTGGCTTCTGTCGGCATCGCACTGGCAGTGGCACTCAGATCCAGCGGTGTGGGCAACGGGTCATCCGACAAGCAAGGTGGAAGCACCCTGCCATCGATGCGCCAGAAAGACTCCCCCGAGCGGGAGACGACTGACGATGAGCCGCCGTGCGAAGTGCCTGCCTGCGATGCGGAAGCAAGGCAGACTGGCTTTGCTGCAGGCCCCGGTAGCGGCGCGGACAGCCTGTCTGTCCCGGCTGACACGGGTTCGGGAGGCAATTGACAGGCGCTCATTCCGCCGCCTCTTGCATTGCCTGCGCCTCGGCCCGCAGGCGCCGCACCAGCTCCAGCTCGGCCTGGAAATCGACGTAGTGCGGCAGCTTGATATGTTCGAGGAACCCGGTCGCCTGGATGTTGTCGCAATGCATCAGGACGAACTCCTCGTCCTGGGCCGGGGCGCCGGTGAAATCCTCGCCCAGTTCCTGCCAGCGTAGCGCGCGATCCACGAGGCTCATCGCAATGGCCTTGCGTTCGGACTGGCCGAAGACCAGCCCATAGCCGCGGGTGAACTGCGGCGGTTCGGTGCGGGAGCCCTTGAACTGGTTCACCGTTTCGCATTCGGTCAGCTCGATCTCGCCGATCTCGACCGAAAAGCCCAGTTCGGGGATCTCGACCTCGACCGCCACGGTGCCGATCCGCAACTCGCCCACGAAGGCATGGGTGCGTCCGTAGCCGCGCTGGGTGGAATAGGCCATTCCCAGGACAAAACCTTCGTCCCCGCGGGTCAGCGCCTGCAGGCGCAGCGTGCGGTCGGCGGGCAGCTCCATCGGTTCGCGCGTCAGGTCCGGGGGCGCGGCGTCGGAGGAAGGCGCTGCTTCGATCAGCCCGTCGCGGTTCAGGATGCCGGTGACATGGGGGACATGGGGGACATGGGGAGCCCCCTCTCCCCATCCCTCCCCCACCCGGGGGGAGGGAGGCGCCTCAGCCCCGGCTGTGGCACCTGGAGCCTCGCCTCCCCCTTGTGCGGAGGGGATGGGGCTGGGGGGCCGTGTCGCGGTGGGGGGCTCACCCTCGGCCATCAACGCGAAATCCAGCAGGCGGTGGGTATAGTCGAAGGTCGGCCCCAGCACCTGCCCGCCGGGCAGGTCCTTGAAGGTCGCCGAAATGCGGCGGTCAACCGCCATGGCGCCGGTATTGACCGGTGCGGAGGCTGCAAGCCTGGGCAAGGTGGTGCGATAGGCGCGGATCAGGAACACCGCCTCGATCAGATCGCCACGGGCCTGCTTGATCGCAAGCGCCGCAAGATCGGGGTCGTAAAGCGAGCCTTCCGCCATCACCCGGTTGACGGCCAGCGCCATCTGTTCGCGGATCTGCCGGATGGTCAGCGCCGGCACTGCGGGGTCGCCCCGACGTTCCTCGGCCAGCCACTGGTGCGCGTTGTCGATGGCCCGTTCGCCACCCTTGACGGCGACATACATCAGATGTTCTCCACTCGGGTTGACCTGGGCAGGCCGGCGATGCGGTCGCCGGCAGTGAAAAGGCAGTCAAACCCCAGCGGGAAAAGCGCCCGGTTGGCGCGGAAGGCCGGCGTTTCCGGCAGGTTCAGCCAGGCCACCGTTTCAATGCCGGGGCCGGTCAGCGCTGGGCCATGGTTCACAAGGCGGTCCATCTCGACGATCAGGGTGGCCGAGCGGTCGGGATAGTCGGGCTGACCGATACGGAAGCGGCCGATGGGTTGGAGGGCGTCCCAGGTGCCGACCGCGAAATCCGCCGCCTCTGCCGCCACGAGTGGTGCGCCGATGTGGAAGGCCACCCAGTCGCGCACTGCGGGGCAATCGGCGGACCCTGCCAGATGCAGCCCGGTCGTCGGATCGCAGAGCACCAGAAGCGCCACCCCTGCGGCGACGGAGAGTGGCGAAGGCGGCTGCGCGCCGGCGACCTGACGGATCGTGCCGGGGCGTGCCATCGCCTCCAGCACGGCGCGGAAGGCGCGGGCAGATTGGGCGGGGGCGTCGGCAAAGCCGCCCGAGAGCGCGTCGGTCATTGCTGTGGCGGTCATTTGTCTTCTCCGCGGACCATGGTGAAGAACTCGACCTTCGTCCCGGCGGCCTTTGCGGCGCGCTCCGAGCGGCGGGTCTGAGCCTCGGCCTGAAGCGGTGCGATGACGCGGGCTGCCAGGTCCGCCGCCGCATCCGTCTGCATCAGTGCATCGATCACCGCGGCGCGGCGGGCGTGGTCCTTGTCGCGGCCCTGCACCCAGGCATGACCGACAGCACCTGCCGCCAGACGCACCGAACAGCGCGTGACCGTGATCTCGCCCAGATTGAACGGCGCGCCCGTGCCGCCTGTCCGCCCGCGGACCATGAGCGCCCCGACCTCGGGCGCGCGCAGCAGATCATGCGGCGGAAGGTTCGGCATCAGGTCGGCCAGCCGTGCGGGCGGCGCCTTTGCCAAGGCCGCGATCCAGCCCTTGCGGGTTTCGACAGAAGACGAGCTCATCGCCACCTCTACATCTGAAAGGGGTTGTCTAGTACTGTATACAACTATACAAATCTTACCCAAGACTTCGCATCGGGCCAACCGGAGATTTGTGAATTTTCAGTGACAGGAGACGCTCATGCCGCGCGATCCGATCTGGGCGACGATTGCCGGGACGCTGAAGGCCGAACTGTCGGGCGGGCACTACCGGCCGGGTGACAAGCTGCCCACGGAAGCGGAACTGGCACTTCGTTTCGGGGTGAACCGGCACACGGTGCGCCATGCGCTGGCCGCACTTTCCGAGGCCGGTCTGGTGCATTCCCGACGTGGCGCCGGGGTCTTCGTGACCGCGAGGCCCACGGATTACCGGCTGGGCCAGCGGGTACGGTTTCACCAGAACGTGCTTGCCGCGGGGCAGGTGCCATCGCGCCGGATCACCCGCTGCGAGACCCGGCCCGGCGACGCGGGCGAGGCGCGGGCCCTGCGCCTGCGTCCCGGTGACCCGGTGCTGGTGGTCGAGGGCATCTCGCTGGCCGATGGTCAACCCTTGGCGGCGTTCCGCTCGCTGTTTGGCGCGACACGGTTTCCGGATCTTGCCGAGGCGATCCGGGCAGAGGGTTCGATCACCCGCGCCTTGTCGGCCTGCGGTCTGGCCGACTATGTCCGCGCCGAAACCCGGCTCACGGCACAACTGGCCGATCCGGTGCTGGCACTGGCCTTGCAGGTCCGGGCGGGCTCGGCCGTGCTGCGGTCCGAGGCGGTCAATGTGGACCGCGATGGGCAGCCGGTGGAACTGGGAACGACCTGGTTTGCCGGGGAGCGCGTGACGCTGACGGTGGCGCCGGATCAGGCCTGATGCCTTTCCAGAAAGGCCTCGGCCGGCAAGGTCCTGAAATCCTCCAGCGCGGTGCGAAGGCGCGCGTGGTCCCACTCCCACCAGGCGAGTGTCAGGAGCCGGTCGATGATGCCTTGCGAAAAGCGTGCCCGAACCGGCCGAGCCGGGCATCCGGCAACGATCAGGAAGGGCGGCACGTCCTTGGTCACGACCGCGCCAGCCGCCACGATGGCGCCGATACCGACCGTCACCTCGGGCTTGATGATCGCGCCATGGCCGATCCAGCAATCGGCGCCCAGCGTGGTGCGGCGCGCGGCGCGGGCGGCGAAGAAAGCGGGGTCATCCGACGCGTCGGGCCAGTAGTAGGACGACCGGTAGAGGAAATGGTGCTGCGCAGCATGGGTGAAGGGGTGATCGGTCGGGCCGATCCGGGTCATCGCGGCGATGTTGGAAAAGCGGCCGACGGTGGTGTTGGCGATGTCGGCGAAGCGGTCGCAATAGGCATAGGCCTCGAAGGTCGAATTCAGGATGCGCGCGCCTTCACCGACCTCGGTCCAGGGCTCGAAACTGGAATGCGCAACCTGGGCCGAGGGGTGGATCACGGCGCCCTCGGGCGACAGGCGGGGGCTGGTGGTGGTCATCGGGGGAGTGTGTCCTGCAGTCTGCGCGCGTGGCAGCGGTTGCGAAGATGAGCGCCTTTCAGGCGCAGGCCTTTTGTCTCGCCTCTGGGCCTTTGGCCCAACCGGCTCGGGCGATGGGGGCATTCTGCCCCCAAACCCCCTGAGAGTATTTGGCAAGGAGCAAGCGCAAGGTCATTCTCCCTTGATCAGCTTGCGCCGGAGCCAGCCGGAAAGGCTGTCCATCAGCATGACCATGAGGACGATCAGGACCATGTAATAGGCGACTTCCTCCCAATCCTTTTGCGTGATGATCGCCTGGGTCAGCAACAGGCCTATGCCCCCACCCACGATGGCGCCGATCACGGTGGCGCTGCGCGTGTTCGATTCGAGGTAATAGAGCACCTGCGCCAGCAGGATCGGCATCACCTGCGGGATCACCCCGAAGCGCGCGCGCTGGACGGAGTTGGCGCCGGTGGAACGAACGCCTTCCACCTGTTTTTCATCGATGTTCTCAAGCGCTTCCGAGAAGGTCTTGCCGAAACTTCCGGTATCGGTGATGGCGATGGCGATGGCGCCGGTCATCGGGCCCGGCCCGAAGGCGCGGCTGAGGATGATGGTCCAGATCAGTCCGTCCACGCCCCGGATGAAGTCGAAGACCCTGCGCACTGCGCCGCGGAAGATGCCCAGTGGCATGAAGTTCCGCGCGGCAAGGAACGACAGCGGCAAGGCGATCAGCGCGGCCGTCATCGTGCCAAGGAAGGCCATCAGGATCGTCTCGAAGATCGCCCAGGCAACGTCGCCGTGGCGCCACATCCGGTTGGTCCAGAATTCATGGACCATGTAGCCCAGGTTCGACCGGTCGGGGTCGATCCGGTCGCCCCAAAGGGCCAGGGCGGTGAGTTCACCAAATCCCTTGCCGTAGAAGGGACTGTCGAGGGTGAAGAACCAAAGCTCCCAGCCAGCGTGATACTTGAAGGTTTCCACCTTCGAGCGGGTATAAGTGAAGCGGCCCGCCGGGGTGGTGACGCCGACGCGGTTCTCGGCCACGGCGATCCAGTCGGGGATAGGCTCGGGCGCGGTCAGGACCGGGCGCTCACCGTCGGGGCGGACGTCGATGGTGCCGTAGCCGGGCACCTCGTAGCGCGCGCCGGTGTCGTCATAGGTCACGATGTGACCGTCACCAAGATCAATCGTGGTGACGCCGTTCACGACGGTGACCCAGTCGGGCAGCATGCCCTCGGGGTAGGTGCCCTTGCTTTCGCCCTCGATGGCGACGGTCAGCCTTCCCGAGCGGTTGTCCCGGGTGACATGGGTCTTGTGCGACCAGAAGTCGCCCAGAAGGATCGCGGCATTGTCAAAGCGCGCACGGTTCACCAGCCCGGCGATGTCAAAGCTGATGGCGGCATAGACGAGATAGGCGATGATCGCGGCCGGGACGGCAAAGGCCATGCGGCGCTTGGCGTTGAAGCGGCGGATGACGGTCTCGGTCAGCGAGGGGGCAAGCGTGGTGGCGGTCATGGTCAGTGCCCCTTCACCAGCTTGTGGCGGTAATGGTCCGAGATGCGGTCGATCACGACGATGGCAAGGAACAGGAGCAGGAAGATCGCCACCACCTGGTCATAGCGGCCCTGGCCCCATTGCATGGCCAGCTTCAGGTCGTGGCCGATGCCGCCTTCGCCGACGAAGCCCAGGATCGCAGAGGCGCGGACGTTGATCTCGAAGCGGAGGAGCGCGTAACTGAGCCAGTTCGGCGCCACCTGCGGGATCACCCCCAGCCACATGCGCTGCGACCAGTTGGCGCCGACCGAGGCCAGCCCCTCGACCGGCTTGAGGTCGGCATTCTCGGCGACTTCGGAGAAGAGCTTGCCAAGCGCGCCGCCCGTATGCAGTGCGATGGCGATGACGGCCGGCACCGGGCCGCCGCCGAGGATGTAGATCAGCACGAGCGCGATGACGATTTCCGGGATCGCGCGCAGCGCGTCCATCGTGCGGCGGAACACCGGGATCAGGCGCGGCCAGCGGGCAAGGCCCCGGGTCGCCAGCAGGGACAGCGACATGGCGGCGACGGCGCCGATCAGCGTGGCCACGGCGGCAATGTTCAGCGTCTCGATCAGGGCGGGAAGGTGTTTCCAGAACAGCGCAGGCAGGTTCGCGCGCTTTTCCCAGGCTTCGGCGAGGACCTCGGAGGGAAAGTCGAAGACCTGATGCAGACCGTTCCAGAAACCGCCCGCGTTGCGGTCGTCGGCCAGCATCCAGCCCGAGGCCATGAGGGCTACGAAGATGACCAGAAGAAGCCCGCCATACATCCGCTTGCGGCGGACCATCTCAAGATAGGCTTCGCGATGGTCGGCAAGGTCAGGGCGCTCACCGCGCTCTGGCCCGAAGGCAACATCTACCATCCTGTCCCCCGAAATCGAAATGGCCGGGCCCCCTGATCGAGGACCCGGCCGATCGTTCTGAAATTACATGCCTTCCTGCAGCTTGCGGGCGGCGATGATGCCCAGATAGTCCTCGTGCTTCACCGGCACGAAGTCCATCGCCTCACCGGCGGCCACGTTGTAGGCGCACTCGGGGTCGGTTTCCCACATCGTGTCCAGCATCGCATACATCTTGTCCTTGGCGTCCTGCGGCAGGGTCTTGCGGACGACCATCGGGCCTTCCGGGATCAGTTTGGAGCGCCAGATTTCCGTCAGCGTCGTCATGTCGACGAGGCCGGAGTCGGCGGCCTTGCGGAACGCACCCGAGTTGAAGCCGTCTTCCCAGTTGCCAAGGCCGTCGGCCCAGGCCACGGCGGCATCGAAGTCGCCGTTCGCCACGCCGACGATCGACTGTTCATGGCCGCCCGACATCTTCACCTGGCCGAAGTAGTCTTCCAGCGTGCCATAGGTTTCACGCAGTTCGGCGCCGGGGATGAGATAACCTGAAGCCGAGTTCGGATCGGCGAATGCGAAGGTCTTGCCTTTGGCATCATCCATCGAGGTGATGCCCGAGTCGGCCTTGGCAAAGCCGATGGAATAGTAGCCGGTGGTGCCGTCGGTGTTCTGCTTGGTCAGGATGACGTCAACCGCTTCCGGGTTGGTCAGCCAGACCTTGGCATAGGCCGAGGCGCCGAGCCAGGCGAAGTCGAGCGAGCCGCCCAAGAGGCCCTGGATCACGCCGTCATAGTCGGCGGGGGTGAAAAGCTTCGTCGGGACGCCCAGCTCGGCTTCCACCTTGGCGCGGAAGCATTCCAGGTTGGTCATCCGGTCCTGGGCGTTCTCGCCGCCGAGGATGCCGATGTTGAAGCCGGTCAGCTCCTGGGCGGTGGCCGAGCTGGCCAGAAGGGCGGTCAGAGCAGTTGCAGTCAGCAGCTTTTGCATGGGAGCTCCATGGGGTTGATGGCCGAAATGGCCGGTTTCACGACAGCAGGGCGTCCGCGTAGGCGCGGTCGGCTGTGGTGTCGGTGGGGATCGAGGTCGATGTCGCGGCCTCGTTGAAACTTTCGTCGGCGCCGTAGATCTCGCGCGCGACGCCGGTGGACAGCTGGTCAGGCGTGCCGTCAAAGACGATGCGGCCGTCGCGCATGCCGATGACGCGGTCGCAATAGCGCCGCGCGGTGTCCAGCGTGTGGAGGTTGGCGATCACCATGCGGCCGTCTTCAAGGTTGATGCGGCGCAGGGTATCCATCACCACTTGCGCGTTCATCGGGTCGAGACTGGCAATCGGCTCATCGGCCAGAATGATCTTGGGGTCCTGCATCAGGGCGCGGGCAATCGCCACGCGCTGCTGCTGGCCGCCCGACAGCGCCTCGGCCCGTTTCGGGGCCTGATCGGCAATGCCGAGGCGGTCCAGAATATCGATCGCGCGCAGGATGTCGGCGCGGGGCCAGAGATTGAACATGGTCTGAAGGGTGGAACGCCGGTTCAGGATGCCGTGCAGCACGTTCGAGGCCACGTCCATGCGCGGCACGAGGTTGAACTGCTGGAAGATCATCGCGCAATGCGACTGCCATTCCCGGGCCTGCGCGCCCTTCAGCGCCAGAACGTTGCGCCCCTCGACCCGAATTTCGCCAGAGGTTGCATCGATCAGCCGGTTCATCAGGCGCAGGAATGTGGACTTGCCCGCCCCCGATCGTCCGATGATGCCGACAAAGGCCGGGCCATCCACGCGGAAACTGACGTTGTCGACAGCGGCCTTCTGGCCAAACATCCGCGTTACGCCTGCCACGTCCAGCATCGGTCACCCCCGGGGTCTGATCACCACGGGTCGTAGCGGCGCCCTGTGACAGGAAGTCAAACCTTGTGTGAAACTTGCATGACGGGGGCGGCCGCCCGGCGCCGGGACCTACCATCGGATATGGCGTGGCCAGACATAGCACTCGTCCGGATCGGCCAGCGCGGGCGACGCCAGTGCCATCGTCCGGCGGCGCAACTCAGCGGCCACCTGATCGCGGGGAAGGCGGCGCAGGTCTTCCGACGGGATCGGCGCGCCCACGCTCAGATCGACCGGTCGGCCGATGCGACGGCGCGTCTCGTGAAAGATCAGCGCGACCCGCAGCGGATAGGACGTATGGCTGGCAATCTGGAAGACCCGGGAATTCTGCCCGGCAACATGCAGCGGCAGAACCGTCGTTCCCGGGATCGTGGCCAGCCGCCCGACAAAGGGATGCCATGGAGAATCGACCGCGCGACCCCTGAGCGGCTGGTTTGCCGTGGCCACACCACCGGCGGGAAAGATCGCCACCACCTGACCCTGCGCCAGCAACGCTGCCGCCCGCCGACGCGTTTCTCCGGTCAGCCGCCGCGCTTCCGGGGTGCCGGAGAAATCGACGGGAAGAAGATGGGGGTCGACTTCCGGCACGCGGCACAGAAGGCTGTTCGTCAGAATGCGGACATTGCCGCGCAGCCGCATGCCAAGATGCCCCAGGGTAAGCCCGTCAACCACACCGAAAGGATGGTTCGACACCAGAAGCAGCCCCCCGGTTTCTGGCACGCGGGCCAGATTCTCGGCTCCGGCTGCAATCCGCGGACGGATCCTGAGCTTGCGAAGGGCCGCGTCGAACACGGGCTCGCCCGGACGCTTGTCGCAAAGCATCCAGTCAAGATAGAGCCGTTTCAGCCGTGGTTGCCCCGTGGCCATCTCGACGGCCCTGATCAGGCCACGACGGAACGGCGACTGGTCGGGATGGGAATAGCTGAAGCGGACTGCCGGCGAGATCGGACCCCGGTCAAAGGCGGGGGCGTCCTCGGTAAAGCAGTCGGCGGGAAGAACGTCGGCGGGCATGGCGTGTCTCCGGCAAGCGGTCAGAAGACGGGTTCTGGAAGTGGCGCGGCCGTCAGGGCAGAGTAACCCGCGCGCCCCGCAACCCATGTGCGACGGGGGGCGGGGGCATGACCCTCGGGCCAGTCGATGAGCAGCAGGTCGGCGCGCAGGCCGGGCGCGATGCGGCCGCGGTCGGTCAGGCCCATGGCCCGGGCCGGGTTGCGCGAAACCAGGTTCCAAAGGGCGGGCAGGGGCGCCACGCGGTCGGCATGCAGCCGCGCGACCGCCCCGAGCATCGCCGGATAGTAGTAATCCGACGCCAGAATGTCGCACAGGCCACGCGCGACCATGTCGGCCGCGCCCGGGCTGCCCAGATGGCTGCCCCCCCGCATCGCATTCGGTGCGCCAAGCACGATCGGGTCGCCGGCATCACGCGCTGCCAGAAAGACGCGCTCGTGCATCGGAAACTCGGCCACCGTCGCACCCAGCGAGCGATAGTAGGCACGGGTCTCCACCTGGCTGTCATCATGGCTGAGCATCGGCGCCGCCTGCGCCCTTGCAAGCGCGGCCATCCGCTCCATGCGCGCCGGCACTTCGGGACGCCGTTCCCAGACGCGGACGATGAGATCGGCATAGGCCTCGGCCGTGATCTGCGCGCGCCGGGCCTGATCGGCCATCTTCTTCAGAAAGCGCGGGGCATCGAAAGGTGTGACAGGGTAGTCCGGCACATGGTCGAAGGGCCGGTCATGCACAGCGACATCCGGGTGCAGCAGCATGGAACTTGTATGATCGTTGAAGGCCAGGGCCGGGCGGTCGGGACCTTGCAGCACATGAGCGATCAGGGGTTCCGCCTCGTGGCAGAAGGTTTCCCAGCGAAGCTGGATGCGGTTGTCGGCCGTCAGCCGGGGCCGCAAGGCTTCGAGCGTGCGCACGACCTGCCATCCGGTTTCAACGCTGCGCAGGCCCGGTTCCCAGGAAAGCGTCAGGGCGTGGTAGGCGGTGGCGATGCCGTTCGCCGCAAGCTGGCGGTCGGTCTCCAGCAGGGCGGCCTCGGTCGGGACCGTGACGCCGGGGCGCGGCATGATCTGGCGTTCGAAGGCGTCGCCGTGGATGTCGACGAAGGCTGGCGCAAGGATGCGGTCCTTGCCCTGAACCAGCATGGCACCGTCGCGGGCAACGTCAATGCCGGTTATCCGGCCGCCCTCGATCCTGACGGATGCGGTCTGAACGCGATCTTCAAGGACGACTTTCGCACCTTCGATCAGTTCCGCGCTCATGCCAGACGCTCCGCCAGGAGGTGCCAGTGCCAGGACCCGGGCTTTTCGTGCGGCCGGTCATAGAGCGCCAGAAGCTCGAAACCCCAGAGCAGATCGACAAGCTCGGCAGCGGTGCAGAAGTAATGCGGATGAACCTTGTCACCCGGCCCCTCGAACACCCAGGTGTTGCGGCTGATCTCACGCCCCGGGGCCTTGGCCTGCTCCACCGGCAGTCGGCGGGATGAAAGCATGGTGGCCATGAAGGTGCCGCCGGGACGGGTGACGCGGGCGATTTCCGCAAGCGTCCGGCGGACGATGGTTTCGTCACCGTGATAGATCACGTTCCAGGCCAGTACATGGTCGAAGCTGGCCGTGGCAAAGGGCAGGTCGGTCATCGGCGCCTGCACGGTGTCGATGGTCAGTCCCTGCGCGAAAGCTGCGGCGGCGGTGGCCGAGATCGCGGCCTCGGCCGCATCAAGCGCCGTGACCCGGTGGCCGGCCTGGGCGAAGGCCAGCGCGTGCCGGCCGATCCCGGCGCCAAGGTCCAGCACATCGGAGCCGGGCTTGAGTGTGTCGGCGTGCTCGGCCACCCATGGCTCGGCCTTGGCCCAGGGGCTGGTGCCGTCGGCCTTCTGCCAATCGGCGTTCCAGTAGAGATGTGCGGTGTCGGTGGTCATCTTGGTCATATCAGCTTCCTGCGGATCCAGCCCGAGCCCTGCTCGACGGCAATGACAAGCGCGAGCAGCAGAAGGATGATCGCCAGCGCTTCGTCATAATTGAAAAGGTCGAAGGCGACCTTGAGGTCCACCCCGATGCCCCCCGCGCCGACAAGGCCGAGGGCCGCCGAACCGCGCACCGATTTTTCCAGCGAGAACAGCGAGGTGGCGGTGAATGAGGGCAAGCAGGCCGGGAAGACCGAAGAAAAGATCACCCCCAACCTGCTGGCCCCGATGGCGCGCAGGGCATCTTGCGGGCCGGGATCGGTTTCTTCCATCGCCTCAGCGAAGAAGCGCCCCGCGAAACCGATCTTGTCCACCATGATCGCCATGACCCCGGCGGCGGGGCCAAGGCCCACGATGATGATGAAGATGATGGCCCAGACAAGATCGGGGACGGTGCGGAACAGGGCGATCACGGCCCGGGCAACGGCCCGCACGATGGGGTGGGGCGACAGCCGGTCGGTCGCCAGAATGGCGAAGGGGACCGCGAAGATCAGGCCAAGCGCACAGCCCGCAACGGCCATCTGAAGCGTTTCAAGAAGTTTCCAGCTGATCGCCTCGATCCGGGTGAAATCCGGCGGGAACATCCGGGTGAACAGGCCAGAGGGCGAGAACAGCCGCTCGACGCCGCGGACGAGCTTGTCAAGGGACGGTGCGGTGGCGGCCAGCGACGACGCGACCAGCGCGAGCACGACGAGAAGACCGACATAGCCCGGCAGGCCAAGGTGTCGAAAGCGCGGCGGTGCAAGGGTTGCGTCGCTCATGCTGGGGCCTCATGGTCGAAGAAGCGGCGCAGCGCCGGGGCATTGGCCTGCGCCGTCGGCTCATCCAGCGCGATCCGGCCCTGCTGCAGGCCGAGGATGCGGTCGGAATAGGCCAGCGTGTGTTCCAGCCGGTGCGAGATCACAAGCAGCGACAGCCCGTCCTGCCGGACAAGGCCCAGAAGCAGTTCCATCACCTCCTGCCCCGTCTGCGGATCGAGGCTGGCATCGGGCTCATCCGCGAGGATGAATGCCGGGCGCTGCATGAGCATTCGGGCAATGGCGACGCGCTGCTGCTGACCACCCGACAGACTGTCAACCCTTGCGCAGGCTCGGTCGGCCAGCCCGACACGGGCCAGACAGGCCATGGCCTCGGCGCGCACATCAGCCGGCGCAAGGGACTGAAACCATGCCCGCGGTCCTGACATCCGCGACTGAACGCCATGAACGACGTTTGATAGCGCCGACAGGCGCGGCACAAGGTTGTGCCGCTGCCACACGATGCCCACCTGTGCCCGAAACCGGCGCAGGTCGCGGGCGCGGAGGGCGACGACATCCTGACCCAGCATCGAGATGCGGCCCGACGTAGGTTCGATCAGCCGCACGAGACAGCGCAGCAGCGTGGACTTGCCCGACCCGTTCGCCCCGATCAGCGCCGTGGACTGGCCGGGGGCAAGCGCGAAGTCGAGCCCGGCAAGGATCTCACGGTCGCCAAAGCATTTTCGCAGACCTGCGACGGTGAGGACCGGCTCCACCATCGTGGAACCGGCCAGGGCCCGGGCGGGAGGGACGGGCGCGTTCATCGGCCGATCACTGGCCGACGAATTCGGTGAACTCGGTAATCCCGATGTTCGTGTACATCTTGCGGACCACGTCGTAGTCGGCGTCGGTCACCGTGGCATCGAAGGCGCCGCCGATGTACTTCGCGTTTTCTTCGGTCGAGGTCACTGCCGCGAGCAGGGTATCGCTGTGGTCGGCAAAGGTCTTGCGGACCGTCTCGACGATCTCGGGGGCGACCCTGGACGAGGCCAGCAGGATGTCGTCGGGCAACTGGTCACCCTTGAGCAGGACGCGGAACTTCTGGTCAGGGAACTTCTGCGTGATGCTGTCGATGTGGGTCCGGTTCAGGCCGATCCCGCCAATATCCCCGGCGATAAGGGCCTCGACTGCGACGTTGCGGTTCAGGAACACGGGCTCGTAGTCGATGGCATAGGTCAGGCCCGCCTTGGAAAGCAGGTCGACCGGTCCAAGGTGCTGCGAGGTGGAGCCGATCTCGCCAAAGGAAATCTTCTGCCCCTTGATGTCCTCGGGGGTCTTGATCGGGCTTTCGTCCAGCACGACGACGGTCGAATAATAGTCGGGGCGCTTGAAGGTGACGACCGGTTGCGCGTCGAGGCGGGCGTTGAACACGACGTATTCCGCGGGGCCGGTCAGGACGAAGTCGACCTGATCGGAGGCCATTGCCTCGACCGCGACGGTGCGGCCCGAGACCGGGAAGAAGTCGACCTTCAGGCCCGAGGCGGCCTCGAAAGCCTCCTTGAACGGGCCCATCTCGCGTTGCAGCGATTCGAGGCCATCGATGTCGGTGACGGCAAACCGGATGGTGTCCTCGGCAAGCGCCGGGGAGACCATGAGGCTGGCGGCAAGGAAAGCCGGAGCGAGGAATCTGGACATGGCAGGGTGTTCCGTTGCTGGGATGACTGACCCAGCCCCTAGCACCCCTGCATGACGGCGGGACGACCGTAGGATTGCAGATTTGCGACGAAGGCTGGCCTGTTCAGCCTGCCGTGCGCCCTTCGGTGTCGATCTCGGGGATATCGGTGCGAAGTTCCGCCGCTGCCCCGCAAAGCAGCTCCACCGCCCGGTCAGCGGCGTCCTGGAACGGCTCCAGCACCATGTCGGCCCCGGCGGTCATGAGCGCCGCGGTCTCGGCCGGGTTGTGCGAGGTGACCGCGACGCGGCCCCCGAACCCCGCGGCGCGCGTCAGCTGGATCAGCGTCAGGCGGGCGTCGTCGTGGCTGACCCCGGTGGCATGAACCGGCACCGTCGACACCAGCCAGTCGGCGCGCGAGAGGGGCAAGGTGGCGACGAACTCCGGATCGGTGCCGTCGCCAAATTCGGCGTCGATCCCCAAAGACCGGGCCCGGCGCACGGCCTGCGGATTGAAGTCCACACCCAACACCTTGATATTGCGGTGCTTCAGCCGCAGCGCGATGGCCGTGCCGAAGCGGCCGAGGCCGAAGAGGATAACCGGATAGCCTTGTGCCGACTCCGGCGCATCCTCATGCGGTTCCCGTGGCGTTCCCTTGCGTTCGAAGGGGCCGAGCCAGGGTTCGAAAACCCGGTAAAGCTGGTGCGAGAAGGTGATCATGTAGGTCGAGGCGGCGATGGTGACGAGGCCGACCATGGTGACAAGACCAAGGGCGTCCTCGGTGACATGGCCAAGGCTGACGCCCATGGCGATGAAGATAAGAGAGAACTCGCTGATCTGCGCCACCGTCAGCCCGGCGAGGAAGCCGGTGCGCTTGCGGTAGCCCATGGCCCCCATGATGACCAGCACGATCAATGGGTTACCGATCAGAACGAAGAGCGAGAAGATCACCGCCCCGGTGATGTGGCTGCCCAGAAGCGACAGGTCCAGCGTGGCGCCAAGCGCGATGAAGAAGAACAGAAGCAGAAAGTCGCGCAAGGGGGCGAGGCGGGCGGCGATGGTTTCGCGGTAGGGGGTGGAGGCGAGCGCCACCCCGGCGAGCAGGCCGCCAACCTCCTTGCCCAGACCCACCGCCTCGCCCATGGCGGCGACGGCGGCGGCAAGGGCGATGGCGAAGATCACCAGAAGTTCGGGCGCATGGGCCAGTTTCTCGGTCAGCGGCGTGGCGCCGTAGCGGGCAAAGAGGATGACGGCGGCCAGCAGGGCAAGGCCCGCGCCCAGCACGGTGGCGACCGATCCGCCATGGCCATGATCGCCCGCGCCGATGCCGATGGCGGACAGCACCACCATAGCAAGGACCACCACAAGGTCCTGCACGATCAGGAAGCCAAGGGCGATCTGGCCGTGCAATGCATCGATCTCGCGCTTGTCCGACAGAAGCTTGACGATGATGATGGTGGAAGAAAACGTAAGCGCGACAGCCACATAGAGGCTGGTCACATGGCCCAGTCCCAGCGCCAGGCCGATCAGGTAGCCGAAGAAGGCGGTAAAGCCCACCTGGCCGAGGCCGGTGACGATGGAAACCACGCCGAGCGAGCGGATCAGCTTGATGTCGAGCTTGATGCCGACAAGGAACAGAAGGACCGCGATGCCCAGTTCCGAAAGGATCGCGATCTGTTCGTCGGATGTCACGATGTCCAGCGCCGAGGGGCCCGCGACGAGGCCGACGGCGATGAAGGCGACGATCAGAGGCTGGCGCAGCATGAGGCCGAGGGTGCCAAGACCGGCGGCCAGCATCAGGAGGAGCGCAAGTTCGGTGAAGGGGGAGAGGAGCGGCATCGGGTCCTTGCGGGCGGGTCCGGGGTGTCCGGGGCAGCTTAGGGCAGGGCCTGGGGAAGGGGAACCGCCATCGGAGGGGTTTCCGGCGCAGAGCCGGGGTTACCGTGGGGTGAAGGCAACGGCATGCGGAGTTCGCGTCGTTTATGAGCTTTTTCCCACAAGACACTGCGAACGCTGCGTTAATCCGATCTGGGAAGGTGGATTTCGGTGTCTTTTTCCAGTCTTCCTTCTGTCTTCCTTCCGTCTCAACGCGCGTCTGCCGCAAGGGTCGTTAACCTTGTGCTGCGAATCGATCCGGGTGGAGCCGATTTCTTCGAAGAAATCGGATCGGAGCCTTTGAAGGCTCCGGAGCGGAATTTTTGAAAATTCCGCCCCCTGGCGGTTCAGCAGATGCGGGGCAGTTGTTCGCCGACCAGCATGTCCACGATCCGCGCCCCGCCAAAGGCGGTGCGCAGGGTGACGCGGCCGGCTTGGCCTGCCTGCGCGCGGCCGATGATGCAGGCGCCTTCGCCCTCGGGCAGGGCGCGCATCGCGGCAAGCGCGGCTGGGGCCTGATCGGCCGGGCAGAAGAGGACAAGCCGGCCTTCGTTGGCAAGGTAGAGGGGATCGAGGCCGAGGATCTCGCAGACGCCCACCACTTCGGGGCGCAGGGGCAGGCGGGTTTCCTCGATCTCGATGGCAAGGCCCGCCTCACCGGCCATTTCGTTCAGGGCGCTGGCGAGGCCGCCGCGCGTGCAATCGCGGGCGGCGGTCAGCCCGGGGGCGGCGGCGAGGGCGGCCTGCATCAGGTGGCCAAGGCTGGCGCAGTCCGAGGCGAGGTCGGTCGACAGCGCAAGGTCGCCGCGCGCGGCAAGGATCGCGGCGCCGTGGTCGCCGAGGACGCCGTTGACGATGGCGACGTCACCGGGGCGGATCTTCGCCGCGCCGATGTCCACATCCGGCGGGATCACACCGATGCCTGCCGTGGTGATGAAGACGCCGTCGCCCTTGCCACGCTCCACGACCTTGGTGTCGCCGGTCACGATGCGGATGCCGGCGCGGTCTGCCTCATGCGCCATTGTCGCCACGATCCGGTGGAGAAGCGCGATCTCGCAGCCTTCCTCGATCACGAAGGCGGCGGAAAGCCAGAGGGGGCGGGCGCCGCCCACGGCGAGGTCGTTCACCGTGCCGCAGACGGCAAGCTTGCCGATGTCGCCGCCGGGGAATTCGAGCGGGGTCACGACGAAGCTGTCGGTGGTGAAGGCGAGGCGGGCGCCGGGCTCTTGCAGCGCCTCGGTCATCAGCCGGGCCTGATCCTCGCTGCCGGGGGGCTGGAAGACGCAAGTGAAGACCGCGTCGATCAGGTCGCGCATGGCGCGGCCGCCGCCGCCATGGGCCATGGTGACACGGGTGTCGCGCACGAATTTTCGACGAAAATTCGGGGGTGGGGAGGCGGTCATTCGGCGGCCATCCTTGCGCCTGCGTACTGCCAGTAGGCGGCGCAGGCGCCCTCGGAGCTGACCATCAGCGCGCCAAGCGGCATGTCCGGGGTGCAGCCCTTGCCGAATTGCGGGCAGCCGGTGGGCTTCAGCTTGCCGGTCATCACCTGCCCGCAGGCGCAGCCCTCGATTTCGGGCACGTTGCGGGAGGCGGCGGCATAGCCGATGCCGAATTTCTCTTCCGCGTCGAAAGCGGCGTATTTCGCGCGGATCTTCAGGCCGGAGGCGTCGATTTCGCCGAGGCCGCGCCATTCGAAGCTGGGGCGGCGTTCGTAGACATCGGCGATGGCGGCGAGGGAGACGGGGTTGCCATGTTCGGGGACGACCCGGGCGTACTGGTTTTCGATCTCTGCCCGACCCTCGGCGATCTGGGTCAGGAGCATGAGGACGGATTGCAGAAGGTCGGTCGGCTCGAACCCGGCGACGACGAGGGGCTTGCCGTAGTCCTCTGCGATGAAGTCGTAAGGAGGGCCGCCCGGCGATGTTCTACGGCCAGCGCATCCACGACAAATGCTACCGCCGCCCGCATTTCGATGCCGGCCAGTTCGTCGAACACTGGGACGACGACAACGCGCGCAAGGGCTATTGCCTGTACAAGATGGGCTGCAAGGGGCCGACGACCTACAACGCCTGTTCGACCGTGGGCTGGAACGAGGGCGTGAGCTTCCCGATCCAGTCGGGCCACGGCTGCATCGGCTGTTCCGAGGACGGGTTCTGGGATCAGGGCACGTTCTATGACCGGCTGACCAACATCAAGCAGTTCGGGATCGAGAAGAACGCCGAGCAGATCGGCATGGCGGCGGCGGGCGTCGTGGGCGGCGCGGTTGCGGTGCATGCCGCCATCAGCGCGCTGAAGCGGGCGCAGAAGAAAAGCCAGGACAAGGTGGAGGGCTAGGCCATGACGATCACGACGCCGAATGGCTTCAACCTCGACACGTCCGGTAAGCGGATCGTCGTCGATCCGGTCACCCGGATCGAAGGCCATATGCGCTGCGAGGTGAATGTGGACGATCAGGGGATCATCCGGAACGCGGTTTCCACCGGCACGATGTGGCGCGGGCTGGAGGTGATCCTGAAGGGCCGCGACCCACGCGACGCCTGGGCCTTTACCGAACGGATCTGCGGCGTCTGCACCGGGACCCATGCGCTGACCAGCGTTCGCGCGGTCGAGGATGCGCTGGGGATCACCATCCCGGACAATGCGAACTCGATCCGCAACATGATGCAGCTGAACCTGCAAATCCACGATCACGTCGTGCATTTCTACCATCTGCACGCGCTGGATTGGGTCAATCCTGTCAATGCCTTGCGGGCCGATCCTAAGGCCACGTCCGAACTTCAGCAGGCGGTCAGTCCGTCGCATCCCTTGTCCTCCCCCGGCTATTTCCGCGATGTGCAGAACCGGCTGAAGGCTTTCGTGGAAAGCGGGCAGCTGGGCATCTTCAAGAACGGCTACTGGGACAATCCGGCCTACAAGCTGTCGCCCGAGGCCGACCTGATGGCCACGACGCATTACCTTGAGGCGCTGGACCTGCAGAAGGAGATCGTGAAGATCCACGCGATCTTCGGTGGCAAGAACCCGCATCCGAACTGGCTGGTGGGGGGCGTGCCCTGCCCGATCAATGTCCATTCCACGGGCGCGGTCGGTGCCATCAACATGGAGCGGCTGAACCATGTGTCCAGCATCATCGACCAATGCCTGACCTTTGTCCGCAACGTCTATCTGCCCGACGTGGTGGCGATCGGCGGGTTCTACAAGGATTGGCTTTATGGCGGGGGCTTGAGCGGCAAGTCGGTGCTGGCCTATGGCGACATTCCCGAAAACGCCAATGATTTCAGCCCTGAACAACTGTATCTTCCGCGCGGGGCGATCATCAACGGCAACCTGAACGAAGTGCAGGACGTCGATGTCCGCGACCCCGAGCAGGTGCAGGAATTCGTCGACCACTCCTGGTACGAATACGGCCAGCCGGGCAAGGGACTGCACCCCTGGGACGGCGAGACCAGCCCGAAGTTCGAGCTTGGCCCGAACTTCAAGGGCACGAAAACCAATATCCAGGAGCTGGACGAGGCGGCGAAATACAGCTGGATCAAGGCTCCCCGCTGGAAGGGGCACGCGATGGAGGTGGGCCCCCTGGCCCGCTATGTCGTCGGCTATGCCAAGGGGCATGAGGACATCAAGAACCAGGTCGAGGGGCTTCTGCGCACGATGAACCTGCCGGTCTCGGCGCTCTTTTCCACGCTCGGCCGCACGGCGGCGCGGGCGCTGGAGGCGGAGTACTGCGCGCGCTTGCAGAAGCATTTCTTCGACAAGCTCGTGCGGAACATCAAGAACGGCGACGAAAGCACTGCAAACATTGCAAAATGGGACCCGTCCACCTGGCCGAAAGAGGCCAAGGGCGTCGGCATGACCGAAGCCCCGCGCGGGGCGCTGGGCCATTGGGTGAAGATCAAGGACGGCCGGATCGACAATTACCAATGCGTCGTGCCGACCACCTGGAACGGCTCTCCTCGCGATACTGCCGGAAATATAGGCGCTTTCGAGGCCAGCCTGATGGAAACCAGGATGGAGCGCCCCGAAGAGCCGGTCGAGATCCTGCGCACGCTTCACAGCTTCGATCCCTGTCTGGCATGTTCGACCCATGTCATGTCGCCCGACGGTCAGGAACTGACCCGGGTCAAGGTCCGTTGAAGGAGGAACCCCGGATGAAAACGCTTACTCTTGCTGCCGCCCTTGCCGTTCTTGCCGGACCGGCGCTGGCCCATACCGGCCATGGCGAGGCGAACGGGTTCCTGCATGGCCTTGGCCACCCGATCCTGGGGGCCGACCATCTTCTGGCCATGCTGGCCGTGGGCCTCTGGTCGGGCTTTGTCCTGCCGAGCCGCTTCTGGGCGGGGGCGGCGGCCTTCATGGGCGCCATGGTTCTGGGCGCGGGCCTGTCCTGGGCCGGGATCGGCTTTCCGGCGGTCGAGACGGTGATCGTCGCCTCGGTCGTGGCCTTCGGGGTGCTGACGCTGGTCAGCCAGCGCGGTCAGGCGGGCTGGATCACCGGCGCCTCGCTGGCCGCCATCGCGGTCTTTGCCTCTGCCCATGGCCATGCCCACGCGACCGAGGCCACGGGCAACGCCTTCGCCTATCTGGCGGGCTTCCTGATCTCGACCGCCGCGCTGCATCTGGCGGGGATCGGGATCGCCCGTGCGGTCGCCGCGCGACCCATTGTGCAGCGCGCCATGGGGGCGGGGATCGCGCTTTCCGGCCTCTGGCTTATGGCGGGGTAGGGCGATGACCGACACGATCCATATCGTCGACCCCAAGGCCCCGCTGCCGCTGGAATCGGCCCGTCTGGCCGGGGACGCCACGGCCGAGGATGTCGAAAGCATCCGGCTGCGCACCTCGGTCTATGTCTACGAGGCGCCGGTCAGGCTGTGGCACTGGATCAACGCGGCCTGCATCCTGGTGCTGATCGCGACCGGATACCTCATCGGCCGCCCGCTGCCCACGATGATGATCGGCGAGGCGACCGAGCAGTTCGTCTTCGGCTACATCCGCTTTGCCCATTTCGCGGCCGGGATGATCCTGACCGTGGCCTTCGCGGGCCGCATCTACTGGGCGCTGGTCGGAAACCACCATTCGAAGCAGCTGTTCTATGTGCCGGTCTGGAAGGCGCGCTGGTGGAAGGAGATGGTCTTCGAACTGCGCTGGTATTTCTTCCTGGAGCGTGAGCCGAAGAAATACGTCGGCCACAATCCCCTGGCCCAGGTTGCGATGTTCTTCTTCATGACGTTGGGGCTGAGCTTCATGATCGTCACCGGCTGGGCGCTATACGCCGAAGGGGCCGGGCAGGGCTCGCTTCCCGACACGCTGTTCGGCTGGGTGCTGGGGCTGGTCCAGAACAGCCAGCGGCTGCATACGCTGCATCATCTGGGGATGTGGGCGATCGTGATCTTCACCATCATCCATATCTATGCCGCGATCCGCGAGGATATCATGTCGCGCCAGTCCATGGTCTCGACCATGATTTCCGGGACGCGGACCTTCAAGGACGACCGGCCGGACTAAGGGCGGCCAGCCGGGGCCTATCCTGCCCCGGCGCCAGCGAAACGGGGCGCCCCCCACCCCCATCCCCTCCCCACGGGGGGGAGGGGAGGCGCCCGGTCCCGCGCCCGGCCAAACTGGCAGAGGCGCCTTCAGGGGCGCGGGCCGGGGCCTTGCGCCCCTTTCGCTTGGGCGCCTCGCGGTGCATGGTGCGGCCCGAAAGACGGGAGGCGGACATGCGAAACGGCGGGCAGGTGCTGGTGCAAAGCCTGGTGGGGCTGGGGGCGAGGAAGGCCTTCGGCGTGCCGGGGGAAAGCTATCTGGCGGTGCTGGATGCGCTGCACGACACGCGGGGCAGGCTGGATTATGTGCTTTGCCGGCACGAAGGCGGCGCCGCCTTCATGGCCGCCGCTTGGGGCAAGCTGACGGGCAGCCCCGGCATCTGCATGGTGACGCGGGGTCCGGGGGCGACGAATGCCTCGATCGGGGTGCATACCGCAATGCAGGATTCGGCGCCGATGATCCTGTTCGTGGGCCAGGTCGGGACCGACATGAAGGGGCGCGAGGCGTTTCAGGAACTCGACTACCGGGCGGTCTTCGGCACCATGGCGAAATGGGTGGTCGAGATCGACCGGGTGGAGCGCATCCCCGAGCTTCTGTCGCGGGCCTGGGTCACGGCCCTGTCGGGGCGGCCCGGGCCGGTGGTGGTCGCGCTGCCCGAGGACATGCTGACCGGCCTGACCGATGCGGTGCCGCTGGACGGGCCGGTCACGGTGCATGAGCCTGCGCCCTCGGCGGCCGCCCTTGACGCGGCGCTGGACCTGTTGGCCGGGTCGCAGCGTCCGCTGATCCTGCTGGGGGGCTGCAACTGGACGGGTGAGGGCCGGGCGGCGCTGGAGGCATTCGCGGCGACCTCGGACATGCCCGTGATCGCGGCTTTCCGCTATCAGGACCAGTTCGACAATCACGCCGAGGTCTATGCCGGTGAGGCCGGGGTGGGGATGCCCGCGCATGTGAAGGACCTGATCGGCCGGGCGGATACGATTCTGGCGGTGAACGTCCGCTTCGGCGAGATGACGACGGACGGCTACACGCTTTTCGAGGTGCCGAACCCGAAGCAGCGGCTGATCCATGTGCATGGCGACGCGGGCGAGCTGGGCAAGGTCTATCGGCCGGAACTGGCGCTTCAGGCCGGGCCCACTGCCTTTGCCGCCGCCCTGCGCCCGGTGCAGGGGCCATGGGCGGACTGGCGGGCGGGCGCGCGCGCGGCCTTTCTGGCCTCGCTGGACCTGGGGCCCTTGCCCTCACCCGTCGATATGGGGGTGGCGACGGCGCATCTGCGGGGAGTGCTGCCGGGGGATGCGATCGTCACCAACGGGGCGGGGAATTTCGCGGTCTGGCCGAACAAGTTCCTTTTGTATGGGCCCAAGGGCCGGCTTCTGGCGCCGCAGTCGGGCGCGATGGGCTATGGCGTGCCGGCTGCGATTGCGGCGAAGATCGCCCATCCCGAAAGGCTGGTGGTCTGCTTTGCCGGGGATGGCGATTTCCAGATGACGGCGCAGGAACTGGCCACTGCCCGGCAGGAAGCCGCGCAGCCGGTGATCCTGATCCTGAACAATGGCATCTACGGCACGATCCGCGCGCATCAGGAGCGGGAATATCCCGCGCGCGTCTCGGGGACCGAGATGGTGAACCCCGATTTCGTGATGCTGGCGCGGGCACATGGGTTTCATGCCGAAAGGGTGGAGACGACCGAGGCTTTCGCGGAGGCTTTCGCCCGTGCCGTCGCCTCGCCCACGGGGGCGGTGCTGGACCTGGCGATCTCGCCCGAGGCGCTGACCCCGCGGGCAAGCCTGAGCGCGATCCGGGCGGCGGCGCTGGCGCGGCGTCAGGCCCCTGGGGCGGCTCGTCGTTGACTTCGTCACTCCTCGCGGGTGGTCTTCCGACGAGGAGACGAAGTCGAACGAGGAGGCGCGCTCAGGTGGCGTAGCCTTCCACGGCGCGGCGGGCCTCGGCGAAGCGGGCGAGGCGGGCCGGGAGCCCGGGGCCTGCGGGGATGATGCGGCCGGGGCGGTGGTCGGGGATCGCGATCCCGGCGGCTTTCGCGGCCATGCGGGCAAGGCCCATCGCGGTCAGTTCCGGTTCATCCGACAGATGCAGGTCACGGCCCAGCGTTTCGGCGAGGAAGGCGGTGAACCAGGGGTTCCGCGACAGGCCGCCATCGACCGAGACCGGCCCCTCGGGCGGCTGGACGGCGGCCATGGCGCCCAGCACCTCACCCGCGCGGAGGGCGATGCCTTCGAGAAGCGCCTGCATCAGGTCGCGCGGGCCATCGGCCAGCGCAAGTCCCAGCCAGGCCCCCCGCGCGGCGCGGTTCCAGTGCGGGGCGCCAAGGCCGACAAGGGCCGGGACAAAGGCGAGGCCCCGGTCGATGGCCGCGCCTTCGAAGGCGGAGATCTGGGCGTAGTCGGTGAAAAGCCCCAGGTCGCGCGCCCAGTTCACGGCGGAGGCCGCGGCGTAGACCCCGCCATCGAGCGCATAGGTCACGGGGTCATTGCCTTCGGCCCAGGCAATGGTGGGCAGGATGCCGGTTTCGGGCCTGACCAGCGCCCCGGTCACGCATTGCGCAAAGGCGCCGGTGCCGAAGGTGATCTTGGTCTGGCCGGGTGCGCGGCAGCCGTGGCCGTAAAGGGCGGCTTGCTGGTCGACGATGGAGGCCATCAGCCGCGCACCGCCAGGCAGCGTGCCGAGGGTGCCGGAAGTGGGGGTGATCGCGGGAAGCGCGCCCATCGGCACGCCGAAGAGGCGGCAGAGGTCGGGGTCCCAGTCGCCGGTCGCAAGGTTCATCAGCGAGGTGCGCGAGGCGGTGGCGATGTCGGTCTCATGCCTCCCGGTCAGCCGGTCGCGGAAGAAGGCGTCGGTGGTGCCAAGGCGCAGGGCGCCCTGCCGGGCGAGGTCGGCGGCGGCGGGGTTGTGCCGCATGATCCAGCCCAGCTTCGAGGCCGAGAAATAGGCATCGAGCGGCAGGCCCGCGCGCGCCATCACCATCGGTCCGGCGCCGTCCCGTTCCAGTGCGGCGGTGACATCGGCGGTGCGGTCGTCCTGCCAGGTGATGACCGGTCCGATGGGTTTGCCGGTGCGCCCGTCCCAGGCGAGGCAGCTTTCGCCCTGGTTCGAGAGGCCCACGACCTGCGCCTCGGCGGCCTGAAGGCAGCGCAGGACGTTGGCCAGAAGCTCCTCGGCGTCCTGTTCGACATGGCCGGGGTCCGGGGTCCGTTGGCCGTGGGGCAGGGAGAGGGCCGGGGTAAGGGTGCCGCTCGGCCCGAGCAGAAGCGCGCGGGTGGAGGTGGTGCCCTGGTCGATGGCGGCGATGCGGGTCATTCGGCAAGCGTCAGGGTGATGTCGCCGCTGCCCTTGGGTGTGGGCAGGGGCAGGGTGATGCGGCGTTCGGGCAGGCTGTCGATGCGTGTCTCGGCCAGGGTTACGCCGTCCTGGATCAGGCGCAACCGGCCCTTGGCCGGGCGGGTAAGGCGGAGTTGCAGGCGGCCGGACGCTTCGGGGGCGATGACCTGAGGCACGGCCAGTTTCACGGCATCCGAGGCGATGCGCAGCCGGGCGCCGCCGGGGGGCGGAAGCTGGCCCTTCAGCGCGGCATGGATCGCGCCCGCGACGCGCTGGCCTTCGGCCCAGCACCAGCCGGCGGTTTCGACGCCGCGGAGGAGGTTTCCGGCGGCGAAATAGGCGGGGTCGGTCAGGCGGCCCCAGGGGTCCACCACCGGGCCGCCGCTGGCCGGATCAAGCTCCAGGTGGCTGGCGCGGATCAGGGGGGCGTCGGGGCGGAAGCCGCCGGTGAGGATCACGCCGTCGCAGGCGATCTCGTCGGGGCCGTCTGGCGTTTGGATCAGGACCCTTTCCACGCGGGACCGGCCGAGGATCTGGGTGATCCGGGTGTTGAGCCGCAGGGGCACGCCCAGCGCCCAGGGCAGCCAGTCGGCGGGCGCGCGGGCGGTGATGCGGGGGCCGGGCTCCAGCATGGCGACGGGGCTGATCCCCGCCTCGCGGCAGGTGAGGAGGGCGGAGAAGGCGACGAGCTCGGTGCCAAGGATCACCGGGCGCTGGAAGGGGCGCTGGTGGTTCAGGTGGACGATCCCCTGCAAGGCGCCGGTATTCAGGACGCCGGCCTGTTTCTCGCCCCCGATCAGGCGCGCGGCGCGGCTGGTTTCGCGGCAGCCGGTGGCAAGCAGGACGATGGGCGCGGTCAGGGTGGCGGGACCATCGGGCGAGGTGACCTCGATCCGCCCGCCGGGGTGCAGCGCGGTGACTGAGGTGCGGGGGCGGATTTCGGCGCCCGCGGCCTGCGCCCCGGCCACAAGGCGGCGGGCATAGGCCGGGCCGCGCATCGGGCGGTGGAACTCGCGGAAGCCATAAGGGGAATGGGCGCAGTGGCGGGGGATACCGCCGGGCTCGGCCTCGCGGTCGAGGACGAGGACCTTGACCCCTTCGCGCGCCAGCCGGGTGGCGGCAGAGAGGCCCGCAGGCCCGGCGCCGATGATGATGACCTCAGCCATCCTCGCCCCCAAGCATCGGCTGGGCGAGGCGGCCTTCGGTCAGCCGCGCCAGTTCGGCGGAACAGTAAAAGCCCTGGCAACGGCCCATGGTGACGCGGGTGCGGCGTTTCAGGCCGCCCATGCTGCCAGCGGCAAGGGGGCCGGTCAGGGCGGCCTGAACCTCGCGGCGGGTGACCAGTTCGCAGTGGCAGAGGATGCCGTCGTGGCCGGGCCGCTGCCAGTCGCGCGGGGCGCAGTCGGTGAGCGAGGGCATCTGCGGCCAGATGGGATCGGGGATCGGGGTCCAACCGCCCTGCGCCAGACGCAGCACATGGTCGGCGATCCCAAGCGCGGCGGAAAGGCCCGTGGAGCGGATGCCGCCGACGCAGATGTAGCCCTCGGCCAGATCGTCGCGGATGCGGTAGTGCTTTTCCTCGGTCGCGGGGCGGAGGCCCGCGTAGGTGGCGGTGACCTCATGATCGGCCAGCGCGGGAAGGATTTCGCAGCCGCGTTTGATCAGGGCCTGAAGCGTCGTCTGGTCCACGGTCGCATGTTCGCGGTCGTCCTGTTCCTCGGCCGTGGGGCCGACGAGGAGGTTACCGAAGGCGGTGCGGCAGACGACGATGCCCTTGGTGATCTTCGTGGGCACCGGCAGCAGGATATGGCCCGCCAGCGCGGCGGCGGATTTGTCGAAGACGACGAACTGGCCCTTGCGGGGCTTGATCCGGAACCAGCTTTCACCCAGCAGGCGGCGGTCGACCTCATCCCCCCAAAGCCCGCCTGCGTTGACCACCAGACCCGCCTCGACCGCGCCGGCGGTGGTCGCCAGATGCCAGATGCCTTGCGAACGGCGGCCGGCCAGAACCTCGGCCTGCCGGATCAGGGTCGCGCCGTTGTCCAGCGCTTGCAGAAGGTAGCCATGCGCGGCGGACCATGGGTCGATCAGGTGTTCCCCCGGCACGCGGAAGCCCGCCAGCACGCGGTCGGAGAGCGCGGGTTCCAGGGCCCGCGCCTCGGGGGCGGTGAGGGGGGAGACATCGGTGACACCGTTGGCCACGGCCTGGGCCATGAGGCTGGGGAGGGTGGCGACCTCTTCCTCGGTCCAGGCCAGCACCATGGCGCCGGACCGAATCACCGGCAGGCCAAGGCGGTCGTGGATCGCGTGGTAGAGACGGTAGCCTTCGCGGATGCAGGCGAGTTCCAGCGACCCTTCGGGCGCGTCAAAGCCGGTGTGCAGGATCGCCGAATTGCCCTTCGAGGCGCCGTCCAGCACATCGGCTGCCTTTTCCAGCACCACCACCCTCGCGCCCGCCAGCGTGAAGGCGCGGGCCAGCGCGCAGCCGACCACCCCGGCGCCGATCACCGCCACGTCATAGTTTGGCAGGGGGTCGGGCAAGGGGTCCCTCATCCGGTGATTGTGGATTTCAACAGCTATTGACTGATCGGGCATATCTGTCAAGCTTGCCCGAAGAAGCGCCGCGGAAATTTTCACCGTCCGGTCAAGAAATCTGTTGACCTTGGCCGTCTTGCGCGGTCGGCTGGGGTGGGGAAGGTCATGAAGCCGCACGAACGACAGCCTCAGATCGAGGCGATCATCCGGCGCGAAGGGGAAGTGTCGGTCGACATGCTTGCAGCACGCTTCGACGTATCGGCCGAGACGATCCGGCGCGACCTGGGGCAATTGGCCGAACGGGGCCGGGTGCAGAAGGTGCATGGCGGGGCGCGCAGGCCGTTTCTGGTGGCCGAGCCCAGCCACGACGTGCGCGCCGTCGCCTCGGCGGCGGAAAAGGCGCAGATCGGGCGGCGGCTGGCCGATGCGGTCGCGCCCGGCGAGACGCTGTTCATCGACACCGGCTCGACCACGCTGGCGGCGGCTGAGGCGCTGGCTGCCATTCCGGGGCTGACGGTGATCACCAATTCCTGCCGGCTGGCCGAGCGGCTGGCGCAGGCCGGGTCGGACGCGGTGATCCATCTTCTTGGCGGGCGCTACGGGGCGGACAATGCGCAGACCACCGGCAGCGCGGTGATCGAGCAGATCGCCCTTTTTCGCGCCGACCGGGCGGTTCTGACGGTCGCGGCCCTCGATCCGGCAGTGGGCGCCACGGATGCCAGCCTTGACGAAGCGCAGGTCGCCCGGGCCATGATCCGCCACGCGCGCGGGGTGACGCTGCTGGCCGATGCCTCGAAGTTCGGCCGGCAGGCGGCCTATGCCGTCTGCGGCATGGCCGAGGCCGATCTTGTCATCAGCGACGGGCGGCTGGAGCGGGCGCATCGCGAGGCGCTGAGGGAAAGGGGAGTGGACCTGTGGATCTGAGGTTGCAAGCGACGCCGGGGGCAGCATGCCGCGCGTGATCCGGGCCTATGTGCGCATCGTCGACCGGATGTCGGACTGGGTCGGCTATCTGGCCGCCGCGCTGATCTTCGTCATGGGCGCGGTGATGATGTATGACGCCTTCACCCGCAACGTGATCAACCTGCCGGTCCACTGGCCGATGGAGTTCACCCAGTTCACCCTGGTCGCCTATTACTTCATGGGCGGGGCCATCACGCTGAAGAACAACAGCCATGTGCGGATGGACCTGCTTTACGCCAATTTCTCGGAGCGGAAGAAGGCCGGGATCGACCTTGTGACCGTGTTCTGCCTGATCTTCTATCTGGTCATCATGCTGATGGGCGCGATCTCGTCCTTGACCTATGCGATCGAGACCGGAGAGCGGCGCAACACGCTGTGGAACCCCTCGACCATCCCGATCAAGACGCTGCTGACCGCCTGTCTTGTCCTGATGCTGATGCAGGCCGTGTCGCTGGTCTTCAAGCACATCGCCACCCTGCGCGGGGAGCGCCTCTGAATGTCGCATGAGATGATCGCGCTGCTGATGTTCGCCTCGATGGCGCTGCTTCTGCTGACCGGGCAGAGGGTCTTTGCCGCCATCGGTTTCGTGGCGGGCGCCATGGCGATGCTGGGCTATGGCACCGGGGCGACGGAACTGCCCTACAATCAGGTCTTCAAGCTGTTCAACTGGTACGCGATGCTTACGCTGCCCATGTTCATCTACATGGGCTACATCCTGTCGGAATCCGGGATCGCCGAAGACCTGTACAAGATGATGCATGTCTGGTTCGGCCGCGTGCCGGGGGGGCTGGCCATCGGGACGATTCTGGTGATGGTCATCATTTCGGCGATGAACGGGCTGTCGGTCGCGGGCATGGCCATCGGCGCGACGATTGCCCTGCCCGAGATGCTGCGGCGCGGCTATGACAAGGTGCTGATCTCGGGCGTGGTGCAGGGGGGATCGTCGCTGGGCATCCTGATCCCGCCCTCGGTCGTGCTGGTCCTCTACGGCATGATCGCGCGGCAGCCGGTATCGCAGCTGTGGTTCGCCGGGCTGATCCCGGGGCTGATGATGGCGGCGATGTTCATCGCCTACATCATGATCCGTGCCAAGCTGAACCCCAAGCTGGCCCCGCCCGTCCCGGCGGAAGAGCTGGACATGCCCTTCACCCAGAAACTGGCGCTGGCGCGGGCCGGGATCATCCCCTTCCTGATCTTCTTCCTGATGACCGGGCTTTTCATCTCGGGCTACACGAGCCTCGTCGAAAGCTCGGCCGTGGGGGCGACCTGTGCCACGCTGGCCGCGATCTTCAAGGGGCGGTTCACCTGGCGGCTGGTGCGCGAAACCTCGATGAAGACGCTCGCCGTCTCCAGCATGTTCCTGTGGCTGATCCTGGCGGCGTTGGCCTTTGGCACGGTGTTTGACGGGCTTGGCGCGGTCCGGGCGGTGGAGCGGCTGTTCATCACCCAGTGGGACCTGTCGCCCTGGACGATCATCATCATGATGCAGCTGAGCTTCCTTTTGCTGGGGATGTTCCTGGATGACACCGCGATGCTGGTGATCGTGGCGCCGCTCTACATCCCGCTGGTGGCCAAGCTGGACCTGGGCTTTGACAACCAGCTGATCTGGTACGGCGTCCTTTACGCCATCACCTGCCAGATCGCCTATATCACGCCGCCTTTCGGCTATAACCTGTTCCTGATGCGAACCCTGGCGCCGAAGGAGATCACGCTGGGCGACATCTACCGATCCATCTGGCCCTTCGCCGCGATCATGGCCTTCACCATCGCGCTGCTGATGATGTTTCCCCAGATCGCGCTCTGGCTGCCCGAGCAGTTGAAGAACGTCAGGGGCTGACCACCGAACCACCCACCCGAAGGGCCCGGAAGAGGCCCATAACAACAAGGAGACGAAAATGACCGATCCGAAAACCCCAAGCCCGTCCGAGGCGATCCTTGCCTCGCGCCGGAACTTCCTGCGCCGCTCTGTCCTGGGCGCGGGGGCTGCGGCCAGCGCTACTCTCGCGGCCCCGGCTGTCATTGCCCAGACCGGGCCGATCAAGTGGCGCTTGCAGACCTATTCCGGCGCGCCGCTCGGTGCCCATGTGATCAAGCCGCAGATCGAGGCTTTCAACGTCGCCGCCAATGGCGAGATGGAGATCGAGCTGTACTACGCCGACCAGCTGGTCCCCACGGATGACCTTTTCCGCGCGCTGCAGAACGGCACGCTCGATGCCGTGCAGTCGGACGAGGCGACCATGGCCTCGCCGGTCGACATCTCGGTCTTCGGCGGCTACTTCCCCTTCGCCACGCGCTACAGCCTCGATGTGCCGGCGCTGTTCAACTACTACGGGCTGAAGGAGATCTGGGAAGAGGCCTACAGCGAGGTGAACGGCGTGACCTGGCTGTCGGCCGGGGCCTGGGACCCGCTGCATGTCTTCACCGTGAACAAGCCGATCCGCAGCCTTGCCGACATGCGCGGCCTGCGCGTCTTCGGCGTGCCGACGGCAGGGCGGTTCCTGGCGAAATACGGGATGATCCCGGTCACGGTGCCGTGGGACAACGTCGAGATCGCCATGCAGACCGGGGAACTCGACGGCGTGGCCTGGTGCGGCTTTACCGAAGCCTATGAGGTCGGCTGGGCCGATATCTGCAACTATGCGCTCACGAACTCGGTCACCGGGGCCTGGTTCGGCAGCTATTTCGCCAATACAGCGAGCTGGGAGAAGGTGCCCCCGCATCTGCAGGAGCTCTTCAAGATCACCATCGACCAGTCGCACTACTACCGTCAGGTCTGGTACTGGGGCGGTGAGGCCAAGCTGCGCGTCGAGGGCGAGAAGATGGAACTGACCTCGCTGCCCGATGACGAATGGGCCACCGTGGTCAAGGATGCCGAAGGCTTCTGGGACGAAGTCTCGGCCTCGTCGCCACGCTCGGCCAAGGTGGTCGAGGCGTTCAAGAAATACGCCGAGACGATGGAAAAGGCGGGCTATCCCTACCGCTAGGTTCGGTTGCCGTCTCTGCCCCCCGCGCGCCCGGTGGACGCGGGGGGCGGAATTTTCGAAAATTCCGCACCGGAGCCTTCAAAGGCTCCGGTCCGATTTCTTCGAAGAAATCGGGGCCTGGTGGTGCGCCCAGCCTACGGTCGTTTCAGCGCCACGATCTCACGCACGAAGGTATAGTCCTGGTAGCCCAGCCGCGCGGCGGGGGCGTAGCGGGTATAGTCGAGCCGGCCATCGACGATGCAATCGTCGCGCAGATGCACGCCCACCACTTCGCCGATCACCAGATGGTCGTCGACCGGCAGGTCGATGATCTGCATCACCCGGCATTCCAGCGTCGCGGGCGCATCGGCCACGCGCGGGCAGTCGATCGCCTCGCATTCCGCCTTGGCCACGCCCACCGCCAGAAACTCATCCGTCCCGCGCGGAAAGCGGGCGGAGGTCGCGTTCATCGCCTGAAGTGCTGCCTCGGCCACGATGTTCACCGCAAAGACCCCGGTTTCGCGCACATTCGCCACCGTATCCAGCGGATCGCCCGAGAACATCACCTTGGGCGGCGTATAGCCCACGGCATTGAAGAAGGAATAGGGGGCAAGGTTGTCTCCCGCCCCGGCGCGGGTGGAGATCCAGGCGATGGGGCGCGGCGCGACGATGGCGGAAAACGGGTTGTGCCGCAGGCCATGGCCCTCGGACGGGCGGTAGAACATCGGGGGTGCCTTTCGCGATTTGCTCCTGACATGTGGCCATGTTACGGCCCGCTTCAAGCAGATTCTGGGGCCAGATTCGGGGGGGCGGGCGTGTACCGGCTGGAGGAAGAGACCGAGGCCGACTGGTGGGAGGTCGAGGCGCTTTATGACCTCTGCTTCGCGCCGGGGCGGACGGCGCTGTCCTCCTACCGGCTGCGCGACGGGGTGCCGACGGTGGCCCCCCTGTGCCTCACCCTTCGGGACGATGACGGCACGCTGGCCGCCGTCATCCGCTACTGGCCCGCGCTGATCGGCGAGCATGACGTCTTGCTCCTTGGCCCGATCGCCGTCCACCCCACCCGTCAGGGCGAGGGGCTGGGGGCGCTGCTCATCAGCGAAAGCCTGGCCGAGGCGCGGCGGCTGGGCTGGGAACGGGTGCTGCTGGTGGGTGACGCGCCCTATTACGGTCGTTTCGGCTTTCGCAAGCTCGAGGGGGTGGAGATGCCGCCCCCCACCAACCCCGACCGCGTGCTGGGGCTGGAGTTGAAGGCCGGGGCCTGGGCGGGCGTGCGGGGCAAGGTCACGAAAGCGACCTGAGGTCATTGCACCGCAAGGATATGGGGCCATATTCAGGGCATGGACCAGACCCTGCCTGTTGTCGTCACCTCTGACCTTTCGGCAGACATCGCCGAACTCGCCCGCCGATATGGCCGGGCGAACGGCCCGGTCATGCGGCTGGTCACGCGGCTGGGCGGCAGACTGGAGGACCAGTTGAAGCTGGCCCCCGAGGGCTTTCGCGAGCAACTGGAGCGGACGACGGCGCAGGCTCTGGAGCTTTCCTACGGGATCGCGTCATATGCGCCGGACCTTGGCGCGCGCGCGCCGATGGCGGCGGTGGTTGCGTCGGGCGCAGCGGGGGGCGCGGGGGGCATCGCCTCGGCACTGGCGGAGTTGCCGGTCACGGTCACGCTGATCCTGACCGCGATCAGGGCCGAGGCGCGGGCGGCGGGTTATGACCCCGACGATCCGTCGATCCGGGCGGAATGTCTGCGGATTTTCGGCGCCGGCAGCCCGCTTGCACAGGATGACGGGGTCAACACCTCGTTCTTCACGGCGCGGCTGACGCTGACGGGGCAGGCGGTGCAGAACCTGATCGCCGCCGTGGCGCCCCGGCTGGCGGCCGCGCTTGGCCAGAAGCTGGCGGCGCAGGCGGTGCCGGTGCTGGGCGCGGTGTCGGGCGCGGCGCTGAACGCGGCCTTCCTGACCTATTACCGCGAGCTTGCCCGCATCCGCTTTGGCCTGTTGCGTCTGGCCCAGGTGCATGGTGCCGAGACGGTGCTTGCGGCGTTTCAGGCAGCGGTCGAGCCGCCGCGCCTGCGCCGCGCCTGATCCAGGCGACGAATTTTCTACGAAAATTCTTGGGTTTCTCTGGATGCGGGGCTACACCGCCGCAAGACGGGGAGGCGTGAAATGAGTGTCGATGTCATCGCCAGAGTGCAGGAGATGGCCGCAAGGCCGGATCGGGTCTGGATCCATGGCGGCGCGTGCTATGGCGACCTTTGGGCCGAGACGGGCCGCATGGCCAATGCCTTGCGCGGCTTGGGTCTGGCCAAGGGCGATCGGCTGCTGGTGCAGGTCGAGAAACGCGCCGAAGTGCTGTCGCTTTACCTCGCCTGCCTCAGGGCGGGGGTGGTCTTCCTGCCGGTGAACCCCGGCTATACGGTGGCCGAGACAGCACATTTCCTGAGCGATGCCGAACCGGCGCTGGCGCTGGTCGAGGCGGGCCGGGTCGAGGCCATCGCCGGGCTTGGCGCGCGGGCGTTGGCTTTTGCGGATTTTCTTGAGGCGGTGGCAGGGCAGGGCAAAGCTTTCGCCGACCCGCCCGCCGCCCCCGGCGATCTGGCGGCGATCCTTTACACCTCGGGCACCACGGGGCGGTCGAAAGGGGTGATGCTGAGCCGCGAGAACCTTGCTTCCAATGCCGAGGCGCTGGTGGGTCTGTGGCGGTTCACTGAAACCGATGTGCTTCTGCATGCGTTGCCGGTCTTTCACACCCATGGGCTTTTCGTCGCGACCAATTGCGCGCTTTACGCCGGGGCCTCGCTGATCTTCCAGCCCGCCTTTGCAGCCGATGCCGTGTTGGCGGCCCTGCCGAAGGCAACGGTGATGATGGGGGTGCCGACCTTCTACAGCCGCCTTCTGGCCGATCCGCGCCTGGACCGCGCGGTTTGTGGGAGCATGCGGCTGTTCATCTCGGGCTCAGCCCCTCTGTCGCCGGCGACCCATGCCGAGTGGCGGGCGCGGACGGGGCATGCGATCCTGGAACGCTACGGGATGACCGAGACCAACATGATCACCTCGAACCCCTATGACGGCGACCGCCGCGCTGGCACGGTCGGGATGCCGCTGCCCGGGGTCGAGGTGCGGGTGACAGGGCCGGACGGGGCCGAGGTTCCGCAGGGCGAGGCCGGATCAATCGAGGTGCGGGGACCGAACGTCTTTGGCGGCTACTGGCGTCTGCCGGAAAAGACGGCGGAAGAATTCCGCCCGGGCGGCTGGTTCGTGACCGGCGACCTCGGGGCCTTCGATGCCGACGGGTACCTCTCGATCCTCGGCCGGGCCAAGGACCTTGTGATCAGTGGCGGGTTCAATGTCTATCCGGCCGAGGTCGAGGCCGCGCTGGATGATCTGCCCGGGGTGGCGGCCAGCGCGGTGATCGGGGTGCCGCACCCCGATTTCGGCGAGGCGGTGGTGGCCTGCGTGATTCCCGTCGTCGGTGCCACGCTGGAGGAAGCCGCCCTTCGCGGTGCCCTGCGCGACCGGCTGGCCGCCTTCAAGATTCCCAAACGGGTGCTGGTGCTGGAGGACTTCCCGCGCAATGCCATGGGAAAGGTGCAAAAGGCAGAGCTTCGCCAGCGCCATTCCGGCCTTTTTGCGACTGAATGACCACCAACATCTATACCATCGGTTTATGACGCCCGTTTAAACCTTTGATGACTGGTCAGAGGCACTTCCTTTCCGCAGGTTGCCGGGCACCTCAACCCGGCAGGCCGCCCGTTTGCGGCACCGGACAAACAGGAAAGGACAGTCCATGACCGACACCACCGAACAGCCCCCCTCGCGCCGTCGTGCCCTTGCCCGTCTCGGGGCGCTTGCACTTGCTGCCTATACGGCCCCGGCCCTGACGACGCTGAGCGTCGCCCGCGCCAGCGGGTCGAGCGGGTCGAGCGGGTCCAGTGGATCGAGCGGGTCCAGTGGATCGAGCAGTTCCAGTGGATCGAGCGGGTCGAGCGGGTCCAGCGACTCGAGTGCTCCCAGCGCGAATTCGACCCCGAGCACCGGAAGCTCGTCTTCGTCGCCGACCTCGCCCAGCGTCTGCTCGGGGCCGACGGATGACGACGCCGGTTGCGCCGCCCAGCAGCCCTGACGATGATGGCACGCCCCTCTGGTGACGCTCCCTGTGCCAGAGGGGCTGCCGCATCGTCCTGCCGGGCGCTGGACGTGCATTTCCGGGGCCTCTCCAGCCCGCTGCGCCTGAGGGACGCCGAAAGCTTGCTGCCGGTTCTTGCCGACATCGCGCCGGGTTGGCCGCATGGCGTCCGCAGGGCCGAGGCCGGGGCCAGGCCCTTCTTCACCATCACGGCCGAGGGCGGCCAGTTCCTCTGCGAAACCCATGTCGAGGACCGTCCCGCGCGGCGGTTGGATGGGGTTAACGCGATCTGCGATGCGGTGGCAGGGTTGGCCATGGCCGTGCCCGCCGAGGACGACCGGCTTCTGTGTCTGCACGCGGCCGGTGTGGTGATGGCCGAGCAGGTCGTGATCTTTCCGAACGTCCGGCGCGCCGGCAAGAGCACATTGTCGGCGGCCCTTGCCCGGGCAGGTCGCCGGGTCTTCAGTGACGATGTGCTGCCCGTTTCCTTTCCGGTTGAAGGGGGCGCCTTGGCCCGATCGATGGGTATTGCCCCGCGCCTGCGCCTGCCTGTGCCCGAGATGCTGCCGCCCGGGTTCCGCAGCTGGGTCGCGGCGATGGCCGGACCTGAAAACCGGCAGTACCGCTATCTGCGGCTGCCCGATCCATCGCCAGAGGGCGAAAGCCTGCCGGTCGGCGCCTTCGTGATCCTTGACCGTCAGGACATGGCGACGCCTGCCCGTCTGGAGGCTGTGCCGCCCGATCAGGCGATGGATGTGCTTCTGCATCAGAATTTCACCCGCGACCGCCATTCGGGAGATGTATTGACCGCGATGGCCAGAACGCTGGACTTGGTGCCGGTCTTCCGGCTGGCTTATGCCGGTCTCGACGAAGCGGTGAACTGCCTGCAAGGGGCGCTTGGCGACCGGATGCCGCCTGCGGTTGCCCAGGGGCCCGCGCTGCGGTTCCGGATGGCCGCGTTTCACGTCCCCGGCCCCGCGCGGGCGACAGGTGCGGCGCTCTGCCAGCGTCCCGGCACGGTGGCCCGCGAGATCGGAGAGCGCCTTTACCTTGCCGATCCCGAGGGCCGTGCCATTCACCGGATGGATGCTCTTGCCACCGCGATCTGGGATGTGCTGGAGACCCCGACCACACCGGAAGAGATCGCGGCGCTTCTGGCCGGGGCCTTTCCGGGTATCGACGCCGGCCGGCTGCGCGCCGATGCCGGGCAATTGCTGGCAGGTCTCGCCCGGGCCGGGCTCATCGCCTGAGCCAGGCCTAGCCGGGGCTCTGGGTTGCCAGCCAGTCCATCAGGTCGGCCCGCGCGCTTTCAGCGCCTTCGGCCCGTGCCCGGTCGATCACCGCCCGCGCCTCATCCAGGTTCACCCTGCGCAAGAGCGCCTTGACCGGACCGACCGAGGCGGGGCGCATCGACAGGGACCGGAAACCGATGGCGGCCAGAGCCAGCGCCTCGATCGGGCGGCCGGCATCCTCGCCGCAGAAGGACAGGGGGGTGCCGGTTTCGGCGCAGCGGGCGATGATGCCCTCGAGGAACGTCAGGAACGACAGGTTCAGCGTGTCATAGCGGCGGCGTACCAGTTCGTTTTCGCGGTCGGCGGCGAAGAAGAACTGCTTGAGGTCGTTGCCGCCGACGCTGACGAAGTCGGCCAGTTCGAAGAAGGCGCGGGGGGCGAAGGCCAGCGAGGGCGTTTCCAGCATCGCGCCGATTTCCAGCCGCTCGGGCACCGCGTGGCCAAGGGATTTCTCGCGGTGCAATTCGCGCAAGGCATGGGCGCGGGCCTGCTGGAACTCGGCATGTTCCGAGATCAGCGGGAACATGATGGTCAGGGGCCGCCCGTTCGCGGCCCGGATCAGCGCCTGCAGCTGCATCCGAAGGACGCCCGGCTTGTCCAGCCCCACCCGCACCGCGCGCCAGCCCATGGCGGGGTTCGGCTCATCCTGCGGCTTCATGTAGGGCAGGACCTTGTCCGACCCGATGTCGAGCGTGCGGAAGGCGACCCGCTTGCCCTTGGCCGCGTCCATCACCCGGGCGTAAAGCTTGGCCAGCTCCGCCCGCTGCGGCATCTTGGACCGGATCAGGAATTGCAACTCGGTGCGGAAAAGGCCCACCCCGTCGGCGCCCGAGCCTTCGAGGCTGGGCAGGTCGGCCATGAGCCCTGCGTTCATGTGCAAGGCGACGGTCGTGCCGCAGGTCGCCGTGGCGGGCAGGCCGCGCAAGCTGGCATAGCGCTTCTGCGCCTCGGCCTGCATGGCGATCTTGTCGCGAAAGGCGCGGGCGACCGTTTCCTCTGGGCGCAGGTGGACGATGCCCTGGTCGCCGTCGACAAGGATCGGGTCGCCGTTCAGCGCCTCGGCGGTGATGCGTTCGGTGTTGATGACAAGGGGGATCGCCAGAGCCCGGGCGACGATGGCGGCGTGGCTGCCGACCGAGCCTTCATCCAGCACGACGCCCTTGAGCTTGCGGCCGTATTCCAGAAGCTCTGCCGGGCCGATGTTGCGCGCGACCAGCACCGGATTGTCCGGCATCTCGGCCCCGGTGTCCTTGCCCTGTCCGGTCAGGATGCGCAAAAGGCGGTTCGACAGGTCGTCAAGGTCCGAGAGCCGTTCGCGCAGATAGGCGTCGGGCACCTGTTCCAGCCGGGCGCGGGCGGCGGATTGTTCCTTTTCCACCGAAGCCTCGGCCGAAAGGCCGCGCATGATGTCTTCCTCCATCCGCCTGAGCCAGCCACGGGAATGGGCGAACATCCGGTAGGCTTCCAGAACCTGTTTCTGGTCCTTGTCGAGTTGCTCGGCCTCCAGCAGATCGTCGATGGACACGCGCAATTCGCCCACCGCCTCGCGGATGCGGTCGATCTCGGTCAGGGGGTCGTCGGCCACCGGATTGGTGATGACGACGCGCGGCTCGTGCAGCCAGACCCGGCCTTCCGCCGCGCCCTCCTGGCCCGAGCTGCCCCGGAACATCACCGGCTGCTTGTGCAGCGCGCGGATGCCTTCGTCCTCGCTGGTGAAGGCGCCGAGTTCCGTCATCTCGGCCAGCACCATGGCCACGACATCCAGCGCGTAGATCTCGTCTTCCGAGAACTGCCGGGCGGTCTTTGACTGGACGACCAGCACGCCCAGCTTTTCGCCGACCCGCTGGATCGGAACGCCGAGGAAGGACGAGAACAGTTCCTCCCCCGTCTCGGGCATGTAGCGAAAACCCTTTTCACTGGGCGCATCCGCAGTGTTGACCGGCATCCCGGTGCGCGCCACGCGGCCGACCAGCCCTTCGCCCAGCTTCATCCGCGTCTTGTGGACGGCGGCCTTCTTCAGGCCTTGGGTCGCGCAAAGCTCCAGCGTCTCGGCATCGCGGAACAGGTAGATCGAGCAGACCTCCGTTCCCATGCTGTCAGCAATCAGATGGGTGATCTGGTCCAACCGGTCCTGGCCCTTGCCGGGCACGGCAAGGGTGTCACGCAGACGGCGCAGCAGCTTGCGACTGTCGCTTTCACTCCGGTCCGGCATCGGGCATCCCTGGGGTTGTTTCCGCCCTTAGAGCACAGGACGCGATCAAGGGGAACTGTGCTGATGTGCGGCGGCAAGCCCTGCGGCAAAGCTGCCTGAAAGATCGGCAATGCTGACCTTTGACAGCCGGTCCAGAAGCGCGGCCTCGGCCTCGGCCACCGCCTGATCCCAGGCGCCGTGCAGCGCGCGTTCGATGGCGCAGGTTGGCGGGTTGTCGGGACCCTTGCCCGGGGCGGGGTCCAGGCTTTCGCCAAGCGCGCGGTAGACATCGGCCACGCTGACCTGTGCCGGGTCGCGGGCCAGCCGCCAGCCCCCCGCATGCCCCCGGGTCGAGGCGACGAGTCCCGCTTCGCGCAAAATCCCCAGCGTCCGGCGCACCACGACCGCATGCGTGGCGTGGAACAAGGCCAGTGTTTCGGACTGCATCACCTGATCTGGCGCAGTGCCCATATGGCCCAGAATATGCAGCGCGAGGGATAGCTTGCTGTCGCGTTTCATGTAACTAAGTAAGTTATGTTTGATTCGAGAGGTCAAGATGCCCGACCAGATAACCGTAGACGTTGCCGTGATCGGCGCAAGCTTTGCCGGGCTGTCCGCCGCCCTCATGCTGGCCCGGGCACGCCGCCGCGTTGTGCTGATCGACGACGGGCAGACCCGCAACCGCTTTTCTCCCCATTCGCATGGCTTTCTGGGCCAGGACGGGGTGCCGCCCGCCACGATCCGCGCCAAGGGGCTGGCCGAGGTGCTGGCCTATCCCAGCGCCAGCCATCTGCCGGGCCGGGTCAACCGGATCACGGGCGGGGCAGGGGCCTTCGTGCTGGAGGGGCCAAGGAAGATCCAGGCCGCCCGCGTGATCCTCGCCCATGGCCAGCGCGACATCCTGCCCGGCATTCCGGGCCTTGCCGACTGCTGGGGGATCACCGCCAACCAATGCCCCTATTGCCACGGCTATGAACTGGCCGACCGGGTGACCGGCATTCTCTCGCTGGGGCCGACGATCCATGCGCATCAGGCGCGGCATCTGGCCGACTGGACGAATGATCTGATCCTTCTGGAAAACGGCGGGACGGTGGACCCCGAGACCGCCACCCTGCTGGACCGCCCGGGCCTGCGCCGCGTTCCGGGCAGGGTCGCGCGCATCCACCATCGGGCCGGGGTGATCGAGGCGGCCGAACTGGGCGACGGAACCCTCGTGCCGATGCAGGCGCTTTACCTGCACGCGCGGTTCGAACCCACCGCCTCGCTGGCGCAAGACCTTGGCTGCGCGATGACCGAAACGCCGATGGGGGCTTTTGTGACGGTCGATGCCTTCCAGCGCACATCGGTGCCCGGGGTCTTCGCCGCGGGCGATCTGGCGCGGCCCTTCCCCAGCGCCCCGGCCGCCGCCGCGTCCGGCAATCTGGCGGGTGCGGCCTGCCATCAGGACCTGATCGGCCTGGTGCCGCCCGCCTGACCTGCTCCCCCAGTCGGGCCGATGGTTAACGTCCCGGACGCCTGACGGAGTGCCAGACACATGCCAGACACATGCCAGACAAAAGCCAGACCGGGTTTTCCGGCCTGGCTCGACGGGTTACCACAGCGAACGTTGGGCCGGACGGCTCAGCCCTTGTCCAGCTCGAACGTGTCGTGCAGGGCCTGGACGGCGAGCTCCATGTATTTCCGGTCGATCAGGACGCTGATCTTGATCTCGGACGTGGTGATGACCTTGATGTTCACGTTCTCGGCCGCGAGGGCCGCGAACATCCTGGCCGCGACGCCAACCTGCGACCGCATCCCGATGCCCACGACCGAGACCTTGGCGACATCGCTGTCGGTCACAAGCTCGCTGAACACGAACTTGCCCGCCGCCGTCGCCTCATCGATCGCCTTCTTCGCGCGGTCGACCTGATTGGTGGGCAGGCTGAAGGTCATGTCGGTATAGGCGCGGGTGTCGGCTGGGTTGTCCAGTTCGCTGATGTTCTGGACGATCATGTCCACGTTCACCCCCGCATCGGCGAGCGCGCCGAAGATCGCGGCGGCGACGCCGGGCCGGTCCTCGACTTTCAGCAAGGTCATCTTGGCTTCGTCGCGGCTGTAGGCGACGCCGGAGACAACTTTCGATTCCATGATTTCATCCTCGTCGCAGACCAGGGTTCCAGAGGTCTCGTCGACCTCCTCGAAGGAAGACACCACCCGCAGCCGCACCTTGTAGCGCATGGCCAGTTCCACTGACCGGGTCTGCAGCACCTTGGCGCCCAGCGAGGCAAGCTCCAGCATCTCCTCGAAGGCGATCTTGTCGAGCTTGCGGGCCTTGGGGCTGATGCGGGGGTCGGTGGTATAGACGCCGTCGACGTCGGTGTAGATGTCGCAGCGTTCGGCCCCGAAGGCGGCGGCAAAGGCGACGGCGGTGGTGTCGCTGCCGCCGCGACCAAGGGTGGTGATCCGGCCCTCGGGCGACAGGCCCTGAAAGCCCGCCACGACCGCGACCTTGAAGCCTTCGGCGAATTTCGCGTCGATGTTGTCACGCGGGATCGACACGAACCGCGCCGCGCCATGCGCGCTGGTGGTGTTGATCGGCACCTGCCAGCCCTGCCAGCTGCGCGCGGGCACGCCCATTTCCTGCAGGCGCAGCGCCATGAGGCCGGCGGTCACGTTCTCGCCCGAGGAGACCACGGCATCATATTCGCGCGCGTCGTAAAGCTTCGAGGTGGTCTCGACCCAGCCCACAAGCTCATTGGTCTTGCCCGACATGGCGCTGACGATGACGATGACGTCATAGCCGCGCTCGACCTCGGCCTGCACCTTCCGCGCGGCATTCTCGATGCGGCCGAGGTCGGCGACCGAGGTTCCCCCGAATTTCATCACCAGAAGCGGCATGGTCCCTCCCCGGGCCCGTTCGATCCGGCCGTGTCATATGCAAGGCCCGAGGGCGGCGCAAGTGGCGGCGGGTGCGAAAATGCGCGCCTTTGCAGGCGCAGGCCTTGCCTCTCGCCTCTGGCCGTTCCGGCCAACCGGCTCGGTCGATGGGGGGTTCCCCCCATACCCCCAGAGTATTTGGCAAGGAGCAAATGCAGTTGCTCTTTTTCAAATACTCCCCGGGGGTCCGGGGGCAGGATGCCCCCGGCGCCCGAGGAGGAGCGCCGGGGCGCGACGACGAGACAAAGGACGTGCGGCCTCGGGCCGCGCTATTTGCTCAGTGCCCGCCAGCCGATATCGTGGCGGCAGAAGCCTCCGGGCCAGTCGATCGCCTCGACCATGGCATAGGCGGCATCGCGCGCCTCTTGCAGGGTTGCACCACGGGCGGTGACGTTCAGGACCCGACCGCCCGAGGCGATGATCTGCGTGTCGCGTCGGGCGGTGCCGGCGTGAAAGACCATGTGGCGGCTGTCCTCGGGCAGTTCCTCCAGACCCCTGATCTGGCTGCCCTTGGCATAGGCTCCGGGGTAGCCGTCCGCGGCCATGACCACGGTCAGGGCATGGTCGGCGGCCCAGTTGACCTGAACCTCCGAGAGCCGACCTTCGGCGCAGGCCAGCATCAGGTCAAGGGCCTGCGCGCCGAGCCGCATCATCAGAACCTGGGCTTCCGGGTCGCCGAAGCGGCAGTTGTATTCCACCAGACGGGCCTGGCCAGCTTCGATCATCAGGCCCGCGTAGAGAACCCCCTGATAGGGCGTGCCGCGCCGGGCCATTTCGCGGATCGTGGGCAGGACGATCCGGTCCATCGCCTGCTGCTGAAGCGCATCCGTCAGGACCGGGGCCGGAGAATAGGCCCCCATGCCGCCGGTGTTCGGGCCGGTATCGCCGTCGCCCACCCGCTTGTGGTCCTGCGCGGTTCCGATGGGAAGGGCGTTGGTGCCGTCGGAAAGGATGAAGAAGCTGGCCTCTTCCCCCGCCATGAATTCCTCGATCACCACTTCCGCGCCTGCAGCGCCGAATTCGCCGCCGAACATGTCGTCGATGGCGGCCAGCGCCTCGGCCTCGGTCATCGCGACGATCACGCCTTTCCCGGCTGCGAGGCCGTCGGCCTTGACCACGATCGGGGCGCCCTGGGCGCGGATGTAGCCCTTCGCGGGGGCGGCTTCGGTGAAGCGGGCGTAGGCGGCGGTGGGGGCGGCGCAGGCGTCGCAGATTTCCTTGGTAAACGCCTTCGAAGCCTCAAGCTTCGCCGCGGCGGCAGAGGGGCCGAAGGTCAGAAGGCCCGCGGCACGCGCAGCATCGGCGACCCCGGCGGCCAGCGGGGCCTCGGGGCCGACGATCACGAAGTCGATGGCGTTTTCCTCGCAGAAGCCAACCACCGCTGCGCCGTCGAGGATGTCGAGGTCGGCGCATTCCGCCAGCATCGCGATGCCCGCATTGCCGGGGGCCACGATCAGCCGGTCGCATTTCGGGTTCTGCTTGACGGCCCAGGCCAGGGCATGTTCGCGTCCGCCGCTTCCGAGAATGAGGATGTTCATGGCCGCGCCCCCGCTTGGACTTTCGTTGCGGGCGTCATAGGGTCGGGGGCGACGGAGGGCAAGCGGCATGGACCTGATCGACGACACCGCGCCAGCGGGGAACCAGCCCGAATACACCGTGTCGGAGCTTTCCGGCGCGGTGAAGCGGGTGATCGAGGGGGAGTTCGGGCTGGTGCGCGTGCGGGGCGAGGTGGGGCGGGTGTCGCGTCCGGCCTCGGGGCATCTCTATTTTGACCTGAAAGATGACCGCAGCGTGATCGCGGCCGTCAGCTGGAAGGGGCAGGTGGCGCGGATGCAGGTCCGCCCCGAGGAAGGGATGGAGGTGGTCGCCACCGGGCGGATGACCACCTTCCCCGGTCAGTCGAAGTATCAGTTGATCGTGGACGACGTGGCCCCGGCGGGGGCGGGCGCACTGATGGCGATGCTGGAGAGGCGCCGGGCCGCGCTTCAGGCCGAGGGGCTCTTCGACCCCGTGCGGAAGAAACCGATCCCCTATCTGCCGCGGGTGATCGGGGTGGTGACCTCGCCCTCGGGCGCGGTGATCCGCGATATCCTGCACCGCCTGCGGGACCGCTTTCCCCGGCACGTGCTGGTCTGGCCGGTGGCGGTGCAGGGGCAGGACTGCGCGGCGCAGGTGGCCGCCGCGATCCAGGGGTTCAACGCGATCGAACCGGGCGGGCCAATCCCGCGCCCCGATGTGCTGATCGTCGCGCGGGGCGGCGGGTCGCTGGAGGATCTCTGGGGCTTCAACGAGGAAGTCGTGGTGCGGGCGGCTGCGGCAAGCCGTATCCCGTTGATCTCGGCCGTGGGGCATGAGACCGACACGACGCTGATCGACTTTGCCGCCGACTTGCGGGCGCCGACGCCCACGGCGGCGGCGGAGCTGGCGGTGCCGGTGCGGCTGGAGCTGCTGGCGACGCTGGAGGATCTGGGCGCGCGGCTGTTGCGGGCCACCGTGCAGGGGGTGACGGCACGGGGGCAGCGGCTGCGTGACCTGGGCCGGGCGCTGCCGCGGTTGGAGACGCTTCTGGCCACGCCGCGACAGCGGCTGGACGGGGCGGCAACGCGACTTTCCGCCGGGCTGGGGCTGGCCGTGGCAGCCAAGCATCGGGCCTTTGACCGGGTGGCGGGGCGGATGCAACCTGCCCTCTTGCGCGCGGGTCTGGGTCGGCAGCATGACCTCTTGGACGCGCGGCATGAGCGGCTCATCCGGGTCATGGCGCAACGGCTGGAGCGGCGGGGGGAACGGCTGGCGGACCTGTCGGCGCGACTGGCCCCGGCGCTGCAGCGGATGCTGGGGGACACGGAGCGGCGGTCGGCCGAGGGACGGGCGCAACTGGCCCGGCTGGCCGCGCGGCTGGAGGCGGCCCCGCCGCAGCGCCTGGCGCGGGCGCGCGACCGGATGGAGGCGCTGGACCGGATGCGCCTGACCCTGGGCTACCACGAGACGCTGAAGCGCGGCTATGCCGTGGTGCGCGGCGATGGCGCCGTGGTCACGACCAAGGGCGCGGCGGAACGGGCGGCGGCGCTGGAAATCGAGTTCGGCGACGGCCGCCTGTCCCTGGGTGCGCGGAGCGGCAAGCGACCGAAGGACCCGGGTGAAACCGGGCAGGGCAGCCTGTTCTGAACAGCTGTCCCTGAAGGGGGTGCCGCCTCGGGGGGCATCGAGCCCCCGCTCGGCGGCGCTGCCGGGGAAGCAAGGCGAAGGGGCCGTCCGTGGCCGACCGCGACGCCTCCGGCGGGAGTATTTGGCAAGGAGCAAGACCAAAGCCAGTGCCGGATCGGGCCTGCGCTGCCAGGACTTGCTTCTTGCGAAATACTCCACGGGGGTGCGGGGGGGGTGCGGGGGTGTGAAACCCCCGCACACTCGAGCCGGTTGCGCGCCCCGCGCGCAGAGGCGAGACAACAGGCTTGCCGCGGCACGCGGCGCACTCTGTCAGACGCCGAAGAAGCCCTCGCAGGTCACCACCTCGGGCGAGGGGGTGAGCATGATCGGATCCGTCGCGCGATCGCCCTGGTACCAGCCCATCAGCCAGCCGCCGCGGTCGTGGTAGGTCCAGCAATGCGGGAAGGGTTCGCCGATATAGTCGAAGCAGATCAAGTCACCCTCGGCCCGCCAGCTGCCTTCCAGGCATTGGTCCGCGTCGCGCCAGATCGCCCGGCGGCCGGGCAGGAAGGTTTCTACCCCATAGCGGCCCGTCTGGTTGTAGGTGTCGAAGGTCTTGCCCTCGACGATGGCCTCGAACCCGTCGGGGCCAAGCGGGAGGTCGATTTCGGCCAGGGCCAGGCCCGGGGCGGCGATGGCGATCAGGCACAGGACGCTGGGCGCACGCATCCGCCTAGACCCCGACATCGGGTCCCGGGCAGGCCAGGGGCGTATCGGACAGTGTGACCTCGGCCAGGGGCGCGTCGGGGTTGTCCACGATTTCGGCCAGGGTCCGGCTCTCGTCGCGCCAGAAGCGCCAGCAATGGGGGCCGGGGCTGGCCTCATAGACGAAACAGATGTCATCCCCATCGGGGAACCAGTAGCCCGCCGAGCAACTGCCGCCCGCGTCGGCATCCAGGGTCCTGCGGTCGGTGAAGTGCTGCTCGCTGCCCCAGAGCACGCCATCCACGAAATAGTCGAGCGTCCGTCCCGTCGACCAGCTTTCGAAGTCCTCGGCGGTCATGCGGGTCTGGGCCTCGGCCGCACCAGCCCCGACACAGAGAGCAAGCGCAAGTCGCAGCATCTCAGACCCCCACGTCCGGACCGGGACAGGACAGCGGGGTGGGGCTGCGCTCGACCTCATGCAGCTCGGACCCGGGCGCGGCCTCGGTCGACAGGGCCGCAAGTGCCCCGTCCTCGATCCAGAAGGTCCAGCAATGCGGCGTCGGGTCGTCTTCGTAGACGAAGCAGATCGCCGGGCCATCAGGATACCAGCTGCCGTACTGGCACGCGCCCGGGCCGACGCTCCAGCGCACCTTGCGGTCGTCGAGATATTCCTCGATGCCGAAGATGGCATCTTGCTGGCGGTAGGTCACGGTGAAGCCTGTGACATAGGCCTCGAACTCGTCGGCCGTCATCAGCGGAGCGGCCTGCGCGAGGCCGGGCCAGATGGCCGCAAGCAGGGCGAAAGAACGCCCCAGGAAAGCGCACCCCGTGAAAGAGCGCGCCATGTCAGACCCCCACATCGGGACCGGCACAGGGCAGGGGGCCGCCGTCGCGCGAGGATTCGAGGATTTCCCAGCCGCCGCCCTCGCCCATGTAGCGGCCGCGGATCCGGTTGTCTTCGAGGAAGTAGTGCCAGCAGGCCGGGGTATCGTCATGCTCGTAGTCGAAGCAGATCTGGTCGTCCTTTTCATACCAGATGCCGTAGACGCAGAGATCGCCTTCGAAGGCCCAGCGGACGCGGCGGCCGGGCAGGTATTCCTCGGTCCCGAAGAGGCCGCCGCCGTAGTCGTAGGTGATGGTCTCGTTGGTGGTGTTCGCCTCGAATTCCGCGCCGCTCATGGGGATTTCGGCAAGGGCGGGAAAGGCGCCTGCGGCGGCAAGGGCAAGGCTGGCGAAAAGAGGTCGCATCAATCGCTCCAATGACTTCCGGGCGGAAGGTGCCAGACTGCGGCCGGGATTTCCAGTCAAGCCCGCGTGTCTTGCGCCGTGGCCGCGGGTCTTTGCCAGCGCGCGAGATGGGGCCGAATCGCGCGGCGCCAAAGGCGGGGCATCAGGGCCAGCGCACAGGCCACCGGCAGAGGCCATGGGAGGCGGGGGGCCTCATCGCCGGGGGGCAGGCGCAGCGCCGGGAAGGGGCGTGCGGGGTGGGCGTGGTGGTCGGAATGGCGCGGGGCGTTCAGCATCATTGCCGAGGTGAACCAGTGCGCGGTGTTCCAGCTGTGGCGGGGTCCGACCGGCTCCAGCCGTCCGTCGGGCCGGGTCGCGCGCAGCAGGCCGTAGTGCTGGACGTAATCCGACAGCAGGATCTGCAACTGGGCATGGAGGGCCAGCAGACACCAGACCACAAGCCCGCCCGGACCGGCCAGAAGCAGGGCGGTCGCCAAGGCGAGCGCGCTACCGGCGAGGTAGCCGGCATAGGGATGCGCACCCTTCCAGGGGCTGCGGGTGCGCAGGTCCGTTTCCGCGCGGTAGCCCTCGACAAAGCTGCCGCGCCAGGCGCGAAGCGCAAAGCGGTAGAAGCCCTCGCCTGCCCGGGCGGTGTTCGGGTCCTCGGCAGTGGCAACATGGCGGTGATGGACGAGGCGGTGGGCGCTTGCGTGCTGGCCGAACAGGATCGCCGAATAGTAGACGGCGCCCAGCCGGAACAGCTCGCGCCGGGGGCGGTGGATCAGCTCATGCGCCGCCGGATGGGCGACCTGTCCCAGCCAGAAGCCGGTGGCAAAGAACATGAGCACCCGCTCGCCAGTCGAAAGGCCGCTGTCGCCGCCGATGGCCCAGCTTGCGACCGGCAGGGCGGTCAGGGCGCCGATGGCCAGGCTGACCAGCAGCAGATCGGCGGCGGGAAATTCGGTGCCCTCAGCCTCGGGCGCCGTCAGGGAGGTCAGCTGGTCAAGCAGGATGGTCAGGACCGCCATGTAGAGGAAGGCCGCCCAGAGCCAGAGCCCGCCAAGGACCGCCCCGAAAAGCAGGAGCGGCAGAGGCAACAGGGCGGCCAGGGCAAAGATGGCAAGAGGCAGGGCGCGCGCGTTCATGCGCCAAAACCTAACATGACCATCCGACACCGCCAGCCGCGAGAATGCCGCAGGTCGGCCCGCGCCACCCTGTGGTGTCGTCTGCGCCCGGCGCTTCGCACAAAGGCAGGGCAGCTCTGTCGCGCCCCTGTGGCCTGCGCGATGCCGCAGGTAGGGGCGGCAGGACTTTTCACGCGCGGACAAAGCGATTAGGTGAAAGGAAAAGCAAGCAAAGGCGGCGCTCATGTCCTTTTTCAAGAAGCTGAAGGACCGTCTGTTCCGATCCTCGGACAAGATCGGCGAGGGGCTGGAGGCGCTGGTCGCGGAGGGAGCCGCCGAGGGCGCCGACGCAGGGGGCGCGGGTGTGCCGACGCCCGCACCGGAGCCGTCGGAAGCGACCGCCGCACGCCCCGAACCCGGGTCCGCGCCCGCCCCTTCCGTTGCCCCGCCGGAGGAGCCGGTGAAGACCGGTCTGTTGGGCCGCATCCTCGGTCGGGGCGAGGAAACCCGTCGGGTGCTGGACGACGCCATGCTGGAAAGCCTGGAGGAACTGCTGATCCAGGCTGACATGGGGGTGGAAACGGCGGTTCGGGTGACGGCGAACATTGCCGAAGGGCGCTTCGGGCGGCGCTTGTCGGCCAGCGAGCTTCGGGCCGCACTGGCGGCAGAGGTCGCGCGGATCATGGAACCCGTGGCCCGGCCCATGCCGCTTTATCCGCAAAAGCCGCAGGTCGTGCTGGTGGTCGGCGTCAACGGCTCGGGCAAGACAACGACGATCGGAAAGCTCGCCAGCCAGTTCAAGGCGGCGGGCAAGCGGGTGGTGATCGCCGCGGGCGACACGTTCCGGGCGGCAGCGGTGGACCAGTTGAAGATCTGGGGCGAAAGGGCGGGCGTGCCGGTCCTGACCGCGCCCGAGGGCAGCGACCCCGCGAGCCTTGCTTTCGACGCCTTGACCAAGGCGCGGGCCGAGGGCGCCGACCTGCTGATGATCGACACGGCGGGGCGGCTGCAGAACCGGGCCGACCTGATGGAGGAACTGGCCAAGATCGTTCGGGTCATCCGCAAGGTCGACCCCACGGCGCCGCACAATACGCTTCTGGTGCTGGATGCGACCACCGGGCAGAACGCGGTGACCCAGGTCGAGATCTTCGCCAAGATCGCTGATGTCAGCGGCCTCGTGATGACCAAGCTGGACGGCACGGCGAAGGGCGGCGTGCTGGTGGCGCTGGCCGACCGTTTCGGCCTGCCGATCCATGCCATCGGCGTGGGCGAGCAGATCGACGATCTGGCCCCCTTCGACCCGGAGGAATTCGCCCGCGCGCTGGTCGGGGCGGGGGAGTGATCCGCGCGGCGCTCGTCGTCCTGGCGCTGGCCACCCCGCTGGCCGCCGAGGACCTTCCGGGAAAGGCGCTGTGCCGGAAAGCCTGGGAGAGGCTGACGGCGCTGGCAGAGCCTGTGCTGACGCTGAGCGGCGACGTGACGCCCTCGACGATGGAGGGATGCCTTTTCACCGAAGTGAAGGCCGATCTGCCGGGTCCCTACGTGCCGGATTGGCATATCGGTGCGCTGCATCTGCGCGAGGGGGCGCAGGCGTTGGTCGATGGGACGGTGCCCGACCGGCTGGCGCTGCGGGTCATCGACCTGCGGCTGGTCGTGCAGATGGGCGATGCGCGCATGGACTATGTCTTCGCCGCCCAGGCGCGGGCCAATCCGATCCAGGCCGATCTTGCGCTTGTCTGGGATCGCGAGGCGCGCGAGGTCAGGGTGGAGGTGCTGGACATCGACTTTCCCGGGGAGAACCGTGTGACGCTGACGGCCCGTGCGACGGGTGTCGATCTGTCCAGCCCCGGGGCGGCGCAGATGTCGCTGACCAGTGCCGCGCTGACCGAGGCCGCGTTGACCGTCCAGAGCCACGGGCTCTTCGAAGCCTATCTGCTGAACGGCATGGTCACCTGGCTCTTGTCCGATGACGGCGATCCCGCCGCCTCGATGGCCGCGCTTCAGGCCGAGGCCACGGCGGCGGCGCTTGCCCTTCCCGAGGCCACCTTTCCCGGTGACAGCCGCGCCTCGCTGGTCGCGCTGATCGCCGAAGTGCCGAACCCGCGCGGCAGGCTTGACCTTTCGTTTCGTGCCGAGCCCGGTTTCGGCGCGACGCGGTTCGCAGGCTATGCAGCGACCGGCATGCCCGCTAGCATCGCGGCTGCCGGTCCGCTTCTGCACGGAGTGACCATCGACATCGGGTGGACGCATGAGGAAAACCGCTAGGATCCTTGGCCTTGCGCTTGCGCTTGCACTGCCTGGCCCTTTCGCCGGCGCGCAGGAGAAGGCAAAGGCTGGGCCCGATTGCGCAGCGCTGACCGAATGGCTGGGTGCGATGCGCGGTTACGACCTGACCGTTCCTCCCGCGGCGCCGCAGGATGGCTGGTGCGTCCTTGACGGGGCCACCTTGCGCAGCACGACGCCCGGATTGCCCAATCTGCACGCACAGCGGCTGCGTCTTGGGGCCGCGCCGGGGGGGATCGTGCTGGAACTGTCCGGCCTGCGCGTCTCGCCCAAGGTTGGCGATACGCGGATCGACGACCGACTGCGCAGCCTGTTCCGCTTGCAGACCGCCGATCTGAGCCTGACGGCGATCGAGGACGTCGAGGCCGGTGTCGTACGGCTGGAAGCCGTGACATTGCGTTTGTCGGGAGGCACTGAGCTTGCGCTGGAAGCCGAGATCGCGGGGGCAAGCCTTGCCCCGGCCAGCCTGGCGGGCGGGAGGGTGACACGGCTTGCCCTCGACTGGCGCAACGACGGGCGGCTGCTGCGTCCGGTCATGGAACTGGCCGGTCAGAGTATGGGCGGAGCCGAGGGCGGCGTGGCGGTCGATGTCGCGCGGCGGGCACTGGCGGGGGTCGTCGCGGCGCTGCCGGCCTCTGCGCTGGCCGAAGGCACGCGTGGCGCGTTGGACCAGACGGTTGCGGCCCTGCCGCAGGGCCGGGGAAGGCTGAGCCTGCGGCTGGAGGTGCCCGACGGCATCGGCGCCGCGCGGCTGGCGGTCGCGGCACTGTCGCGCGACCCCTTCGGACCCGAGGCGATGGCGCGTCTGTTCGCGGGCGCGTCGATTGCGGCTGACTGGCAAGCCGGCCTTGCGCCTTGACCTTCCGCCCCGGTGTGGCCGGGTCGGTTCCGGCCCGGTCGCGGCCGGCACGCTGCACGGGCTGACCTTGAACCCCGGGCCGATCCGGGCCAGATAGTCCGGGCAGGACGCGCGAAGGGAGCCCCGATGGCAGAGAAGAAGATCAATCCGGTGCTGAAGCAGGTGCTGGAACTGGGGCCGACGCTGGTCTTCTTCGCGATCTACATGTGGATCAAGGATGAGTCGTACCTGATCGGCGGCACGGAATATTCGGGCTTCATTGTGGCAGCCGTGATCCTGGTGCCGCTGCTTCTGGCCTCGATTGCGGCGCTATGGTGGCTGACCGGCAGCCTCAGCCGGATGCAGATCTTCGTCGCGGTGATGGTGGTTTTCTTCGGCGGGCTGACCGCCTGGTTCAACGACGAAAGCTTCTTCAAGATGAAGACGACGATCGTCTACGGCACCTTCGCGCTGATCCTGGGCGTGGGCCTTGCGCGCGGGGTCAGCCTGCTGCAATGGGTGATGGCGGAAGCTTTGCCCATGAAACCAGAGGGTTGGATGATCCTGACCCGGCGTTTGGCGCTGATGTTCCTGGCGCTGGCCGTGGCGAACGAGATCATCTGGCGCACACAGTCGACCGAGCTGTGGGTCAAGCTGGAGACCTTTGCCATGCCCGCGGCGCTGTTTCTGTTCCTGATGGCGCAGTTCGCGATGCTGGCGCCCTACATGGAAGAGCCGCCTGAGGACAAGTCCTGAGGGTTGCACAGGAATGCCGCCTCCGGGTCCGGTTCCTGCCGCAGCTCCGCCTTGATGTCTGGCTATACTTGAGGTTGAACCTTGAGTGAGGCCGTCGCCATGCATCGCCAGCCGCTTGACGTCATCCGCCTGTTCCTGAGCCTGTTTCAGGACCTGCCGCCGATCTCGCGCAGCCTTTACGTTCCCGGTGCTGTCCTGCTGGTCGGCTATCCGGTGCTTGCAGTGATGCTAGGTCCGGATCATGAGGGCCAGGCCTTCGTGACCGCTTTCCTTCTGGCTCTTGCGGTGCGTCTTGCGCTGGGCTTCGAAGGCATGGTGCGCCGGATGCTGACGCGCTATTCGCCCGCGCAGACGGCGCTGATGGCGCTCAGCTTCGCTGGCCTGCCCCTGCTGATCCTTGCCGCTGTCGATGCCCCCCTGTGGTGCCAGCGGATGCAAAGCGCCTTTTACGTCGTGATCGGCGGCATCTTCCTGATCGACGTGCTGAAGGGCAGGACCGACACCGCCGCCAGCTTCTGGCCTGATGCCGAGATGCGCGACCATCTGCCGAACCTGACCCGGATGATGGTGGTCTACAACTTCGCGTTCCTGCTGCTGAACGAGACCCTGATCCAGGTCATGCACATCTCGCACTGGCTGCTGTTCTGGGCGGTGCTGCCCATCATCGGCCAGATGGTCCTGCGGGCCATGATCCTGACCGTCATCAATCTGGATGACGACGGGCAGGCGGTCTGAGGCGGGTTGCCTGACCGCTCGGGCCCGATCAGCCTTTGACGAGGCAGGCCGTCTTCTTCACGTCCAGACACCGCCTGAGCGCAGTCAGAACGCCCGAAGGCGCATTCGACAGGGGCAGGAAGCCAAGGCCTGACAGGCTGCGGGCGTAGGCCTTTGCCAGTTCCGCATCGATCTCCATCGCCGCTGCGTAGTTGGCATAGGCGTCGTCAAGCCTGCCAAGGCCCAGATCGATCCGGGCCAGTGTATCGTGATAGGTTGCCTCCATGCGCTTGCCGTCCGGGTTCAGCCGCAGGATCTGGGTCACCTGATCGGCCTCGGAGAGCTGGCCTGCCTCCAGAAGCGCCCGGCCCTGGAGGTTCGTCGCCGCCAGGTTCCCCGGATAAAGTGCCAGAAGCGCCTCGGCCTCGGCGGCCACTGTTTCGGGCGGCTGATACTGTGCCAGCGCCAGCAACCGCCGCGACCGGATGTCCTCTTCGATCGCGGGGATCGGATTGGGCACCACATCGGGACGCAAGGCTTCATCCGCGACGGCGACAAGGTCCTGATGGCGGCCAAGCGCGGCCAGTGCGGCCAGCTTGTTGCGATAGGCATTCTGGTAGCCAGGCGCCAGGGCGATGGCGGTGTCGAAATAGCCGAGCGCCTCTTGCGCCCGGCCAAGATCTGTCAGGCAGCGGCCCTTGATCTCGTTCGCGAAGGCATATTGCGGGTCAAGTCGCAGCGCGTTGTCGGCATCGTCGGAACAGCGCTGCTCGCGCCGGAACTGCCACCAGGTCTCGGCCCGATTGGCCCAGGCATCGGCATAATCCTCGATGGACAGCGCCGCCGAATAATGCGCAAGCGCCCCGGCCATGTCGCGCTGGTCATAGCGGACATTGCCGAGCTCGACCCAGACCCAGGCGTTTTCGGGTGTATAGTCCAGCGCCAGTTGAAGCGTCTCTGCCGCCGCAGCGTAGTCGCCCAGCATCCGCTGGGCCTCACCCTTCATGGCAAGGGCGAAGGCGGCTTCATCCGCTGTCGTCGCAGAGGCGAAGGCCTGATCGCACAGCAGAACGCGCTTGGCGTAGTCCGGATCACGGTCGCCACAGGTCTGCGACCAGCCCGGCGCAGCGTGAAGAATGGCGGCAAGGATGAGGGGGACTGAACGGCGCATCGGGGCCTGCGGGTGCAAGGAACGGGTGCGAGAGCGTTTCCCAGCTTCGGCGGAAAATCAAGTGGGGCAGGTCCCGGGCCAGGGGTCCCAGTCGCGTGCGCCAAGGATCAGCCGCGACCAGCGACGACCGGGGCGATGGGCCGGGAGGTCGCGGGCCAAGAGCCGCCCTTCGATCAACGCACGATAAAGCGCGATGGTCCCGGGCCGCAGATAGGGCGACCAGTGGCAGATGCGGCGCGGCGCGTCGGCCAGGGGGTGACCCAGCGCGGCCAGCGCCCGCAGCGTCCGGGGCTGGTCGATCCAGAGGTCGTGCCAGCCCGGATGTGCCCGGCCCAGCCCCTGACCGATCGAGGTGCGCAGGCCCAGATGCACGCCCCATTCGAAACAGGCGTCGAAAAGGTCGTTCTCGCGCGTGGTGACGTTGATCACCTCGACGGCACGCCCGGCCGCGCTGTCCAAGGCCGTGAGCGCCTGGCCCCGCGTCTCGGCCGCGGCGAGGAGGATCATGCGGGTGATCTGGCCGGGTGCGATCCGGGGCAGGGCCGAGATCGCCACCCGCGCGCCCATGGAATGGGCGATGACCTGCACCCCGCGCCCGGTCTGGCGGTGAACAAGCCCGGCGATGCGGGCCAGTGCCGCACCGGTGGCATGGGCGCGCAGATGGGCCCGCCACGGGTCGCATCTGGCGTTCCAGCCCAAGGCGATGCCAAGGCCGCCGTTTCCGTCCAGACCCAGATGCCGGGGCCAGCTGACAGCGCGCCGGTCGTCTGACGGAGGATCAAGCGACAGGATCGAGCCATGGGGGCAGTCGTGGGCAAAGCCGGGCGCATAGCGCCAGCCATGGATCATGACCACGACCGGGGCGCCCGGGGGCAGGCGGTCAAGCTTGCGGGCCAGCCGGTCGTGATCAAGGGCAAGCCCCCGGCTTGAGGCGTCGGCGCGGATCGGACGGGGATCGTCGGACATGTGCGGTCTGCCACTACTGCTGGTGGATGCAGCTGTGGCGCAAAGCCGAAACGGGGCCGTGACGCGCGCGTGACGCCAGCATGACGCACCAGATGTTGTGGCCGCTTGACCACACCCGGCTTGGGGCGTAATGAGACAGCCGTGGCGCTTTGTTACCGGATTGCGGGCCACGTTAAACAAGCCGCTAAAGAGGTGAAGGGCATCGGCCCCGGCACCTTTTGAGGTCCGGGGCTTTTTCATGGTCGCAAGGCCGGCAAGGAAAGAACGCGCGATGACGCAGGACTGGAAGGCGCGCACGCGCCTTGTGCATGAAGGCAGCCGCCGCAGCCAGTATGGCGAGATGGCCGAGGCGATCTTCCTGACCCAGGGTTTTGTCTATCCCGACGCCGAATCCGCCGAGGCGCGCTTTGTCAAGGCGGGCGAGGACGAATTCATCTATGCCCGCTACGGCAACCCGACGACCCGGATGTTCGAAGAGCGGATTGCAGGCCTTGAGGGGACCGAGGATGCCTTTGCCACCGCCAGCGGCATGGCGGCGGTCAGCGGCGCCCTGATGTCGATGCTGCGCGCGGGCGATCATGTCGTGTCGTCGCGCGCGTTGTTCGGATCATGTCTCTATGTGCTGGAAGAGGTGCTGGGCAAGTTCGGGGTGCGCGTGACCTTTGTCGATGGCGCCGACCTTGACCAGTGGCGCGCGGCGGTGACGCCGGGCACGAAGGCGGTCTTCTTCGAATCGATGTCGAACCCGACGCTGGAACTCGTGGATATCCGGGGCGTCAGCGAGATCGCCCATGCGGCAGGCGCCTTGGTGATCTGCGACAATGTCTTTGCGACGCCGATCTTCTCACGCGCTGTCGAACAGGGCGCCGATGTGGTGGTCTATTCCACCACGAAGCACATCGACGGGCAGGGCCGCGCGCTGGGCGGCGTGGTCTGCGGCACGACCGAGTTCGTGCGCAAGACGCTTGAGCCCTACATGAAGCATACCGGCGGCTCGATGAGCCCCTTCACCGCCTGGCTGCATCTGAACGGGATGGCGACGCTGGACCTGCGCTGCCGGGCGATGGCGGACACGGCGCTGCAGGTGGCGCAGGCGCTGGAGGCGCATTCGAAGGTCGCGAAGGTGATCTATCCGGGGCTGGAGAGCCACCCGCAGCATGCGCTGGCCATGGCGCAGATGGGCTCGGGCGGGACGCTGGTGAGCTTTGAGCTGAAGGGCGGCAAGGAGGCGGCCTTTGCCATGCTCAACGCGCTGGAGATTGCCAAGATCTCCAACAACCTCGGTGACGCCAAGACCATCGCCACCCATCCCGCGACCACGACGCACCAGCGGCTGCCGCAGGACCAGAAGGACGCGCTGGGCATCACCCCCGGCCTGATCCGCCTGTCCTTGGGGCTGGAGGATGCAGACGACCTGATCGCCGATCTGACGCAGGCGCTGGGGCGGAGCTGAGCGGCCCGGAGCCGCTCAGCCCTGCGTGCAGGCCATGAGCGAAAAGGCCTTGTCGAACCGCAGGGCCCTGATCGCGGCGCCGAGCCAAGGGCCTTGCCCGGGCTGGGCAGGGGGCAAGCGGGGGCATGGCTTTGGGGCCCTCCCTCCTGGCAGATGTCGGGCCTGCGGCGGACTTTCCTTCGCGGTGGTCGGTTGGCGAGAGGAACGTGAAGCGATGCGTCCCTTCTGCGACCCGTCATGCCACCGATTTCATGCGGAAATGCGTGGGCAGGCGCAGGCCGGCTGCGGTTGCCTCTTCCATCAGGCGGTCAGAGAAGCAGAAACGCGGGCCGCGCAGAAATCGTTCGCGCCACAGATGCGCATCGCCGATTACCGAGGCGCGCATCGCGGCCCCGGCGTAGGTTCTTCGCGAGCAGCTCAATGTGGGGGACACGGAGTCGGTATCGGACAGGCAGCCGGGATCGCTGTCGCCCAGGGAGAAGCTTTCGAGCCAGCGCCCGACGACCATGCAATGGTATTTCAGCGGATGTTCGTCCCCGGTCCGCAGCACGACCCGGATGGGGTGAAAGCTGTGGATCCCGGGGTCCAGCCGTTCGATCAGGACGCGCAGCTCCTCTTCCACGGCACAACGGGCGCGCGGCAACTCCAGTATCGAGGCGCGAGTCTTGTAGTCCCTGGCGTAGACGAATTCCTTTGGCCACTCATGCGGCTGGACGGGCAGCAGCGGGGGGGTCCGAAGCTGCGGGTCCCCCCACAGCCCACTGAACTTTATCCAAACGTCCAGCGCATATGTGGTGAAGGCCTCGTAGGCCGTCCCGTCGGACCGGTAGGGGCGGTCAGTCGTGAAGACGAAGGTCGGCGGGTGACGCGGTGTCAGGCCCGGCCTGCGTTCCGCCTTGTAATGGGCGGCCAGATCCTCATCATACCCGCGCAATTCGCCCCTCGGTGAGAACGCGTTGAACTCGCTGGGCAGTGCGACACCCCAGACCATGCAACCTCCGCAGCACGCGCCACACACCGCGCGACTGTGAAGGATGGGGCCTGAGCAGACAAGCCTGGCCTGGCCCGGTTTTCTTTTGGCCCGGGCGGTGATCCGCTGCACTGTGACGCAAATTGCGGCGTCCGGGTCGGAATGCGTGCTTGTGCGGCGCGCAGAAATGCCTATCTGATGCGGGCCTGCCCCGGACCAGGGTGATCCGGCGGCGGGTTCCATCCGTAAGACTCTCCGGAAATTGACGGCAGGCCGGTGCCTTGCCCGAACCGAAAGGACCTCCCCGCATGAACATCCATACCCCCGACATCGACCGGCTTCCTTCGCGTGAAGAAGCGGAGGCGGCGCTGGCCGTCCTGCGGCAATGGGCGGGGAAGGTCTCGGACGAGGAGATCGCACGGCTGGATGCGGCGGTGGGCTATCTGGTGCCGGGGCAGGGCTACCCGGCCCTGTCGCGCGATTATCCGACCTTCCGGCCGGATGCGGCCTATCTGCGGTCGATGCCCGACCTGCAGAACGGCCCCTCCAGCCTGATCCGGGGCGCGAAGGCGCGGATCCAGCATGTCGGCATCTCCAACTTCCGCCTACCGATCCGCTATGCCACCCGCGACGGCGGGGCGGTGGTGCTGGAGACGTCTGTCACCGGCACCGTCAGTCTTGAGGCCGAAAAGAAGGGCATCAACATGAGCCGCATCATGCGGTCGTTCTATGCCCATGCGGAACGCGAGTTTTCCTTCGGCGTGATCGAGGCGGCGCTGGACGATTACATGCGCGACCTTGGCAGCTTCGATGCGCGCATCCAGATGCGGGCCTCGTTCCCGATGCAGATGGCGTCGCTGCGCTCGGGCCTGTCGGGCTGGCAGTATTACGACATCGCGCTGGAACTGGTGGAAACCGCCGGGGTCCGCAAGCGGATCATGCATTTGGACTATGTCTATTCCTCGACCTGCCCCTGTTCGCTGGAACTGTCCGAACATGCCCGGATGTCGCGCGGGCAACTGGCCACGCCGCATTCGCAGCGCTCGGTCGCGCGGCTGTCGGTGGAACTGACCGGAGAGATGGCGGTGGAGGACCTTATCGATCTGGCCCGCAAGGCTGTCGTCACCGAAACGCAAGTCATGGTCAAGCGCGAGGACGAGCAGGCCTTTGCCGAGTTGAACGCCGCCAACCCGATCTTCGTCGAGGATGCGGCGCGGCTGTTCTGCGAGGCCTTGCGGGCCGACCCCCGGATCGGCGATTTCCGGGTGATCGCCAGCCATCAGGAAAGCTTGCACAGCCACGACGCGATCAGCCTGCTGACCGAGGGTGACACCTTTGCGGCGGAAAGCCTTGACCCGCGGCTGTTTCAAAGCCTGATCCACCTTGGTTGACGGATGCGGCGGGGCCGCGTAGCCATGGCCCACCATGGTTGACTTCCGCCCCGTCGCCTATGTCATCGGTCGCATCCTGATCGTTCTGGCGATCCTGATGCTGGCGCCCGCCATCATCGACTGGCGCGCGGGGCTGGAAAACGGCATGGCCTTCGTCGCCGCCAGCGCGATCACGATCGTGGTCGGCGGGGCGCTGACCCTGTCCACGACCAATGCGCTCGGGCAGGCGCTTGATACGCGGCAGGCCTATCTGCTGACCGCAAGCATCTGGTTTGTGGTTCCGGTCTTCGCCGCCTTGCCGTTCTGGATCGGCGCTCCGGGCCTGCCGCTGCAATTGGCGTATTTCGAGGCAGTTTCCGGGATCACGACCACAGGCGCTTCGGTGATCGAGGCGGTCTCGACCCTGCCGGTCGGCACCAATCTGTGGCGGGGGATGCTGAATTGGCTGGGGGGCCTCGGGATCGCCTTCATCGCGATGATTTTCCTGCCGCTGATGCGGATCGGGGGGATGCAGTTCTTCCGCACCGAAGGCTTCGACACCTTCGGCAAGGCGCTGCCGCGCGCCACCGACATCGCGCGGCAGTTGCTGCTGGTCTATTCGTTGCTGACCATCGTCATCATGGCAGTCTACAGCATTCTCGGGATGTCTGCGGTCGAGGCGGTCATCCACGGCATGACCACGGTTGCGACCGGGGGCTTTTCCACGAACGAAGCCTCATTCAGCGGTTACGGCCGGCCCATACAATATGCGGCGGCGATCTTCATGTTCCTCGCCAGCCTGCCGTTCATCCGCTATGTCCAGCTTGTCAACGGCTCAAGCGGCCCGCTCTGGCGCGATGTGCAGGCGCGCGCCTATTTCCGCTGGCTGATGACGGCGGTGATGATGGCGACGGTCTTCCGCATCCTCACCTCGAACACTGCCTGGGAAACCGCCTTCCGGGAAAGCCTGTTCAACCTGACCTCGATCATGTCCTCGACCGGGTTCGGTTCTGGCAGTTTCGCGGCCTGGGGCAGCTTTGTGCTGGTGATCGCCTATGTCCTCGGCGTGGTCGGGGCCTGTTCGGGGTCGACCGCGGCCGGGCTGTCCGTCTTCCGGGTGCAGCTGGCCCTGGCCATGCTGCGGCGCGAGATCCGCCGGATCGGCAGCCCCTCCAGCGTGGACCCGATCCGTTATGACGGGCGCGCGGTGGAAGAGGACGTGCTGAACGCGCTGATCCTGTTCGTGTCGAGCTTCATCCTGATCCTCGGGGTGATGAGCGTGGCAATGACGCTTCTGGGGGTCGATACCGTCTCGGCGCTGTTCGCCGTGTGGACGACCCTGGGCAATGTCGGCTACGGCTTCGGCCCGCTGGTCGATCGCACCGGCACCTTCATCGACTTTCCGCCAGGCGCCATCGCCATCATGACGCTCTGCATGATCCTGGGCCGACTGGGTCTTCTGGCGGTGCTGGTGCTGGTCCTGCCGAGCTTCTGGCGTCGTTAGTCCCGGGTCGTCAGGCCTCAGCCCTTGGGCTTGATGAAGCGGCCTTCCATCACTGCGCCGCTTTCGATCACGATGCCCGAGGTGGTGACATCGGCCTTTACCACGGCGGTCGACCGCAGGGTGAAGCCCGAGCAGGTGACCTTGCCGTCGAACCGGCCCTTGACCTCGACCGTATCGGCCTTGACCGATCCGGTCACGCGCCCCTCCTGCCCGATGATCAGGCCCTGGGCAGTGATGTTGCCGTCGATCTCGCCCAGCACCTCGACCGAGCCGGTCGTGCTGACCTCGCCAGTGATCTTCAGGTCCGCGCCAAGGACCGAGCGGCCGACATTCGATCCGGCCGAAGCGGGGCGGGGCACGGAAGGAGCAGAGGTGGGATCGGAGGTCTTGGAGAACATGCGGAACGTCCTTGCGAAGGGGTGTCCCGATAAGGCGGGAATGGCGCGGGTGGGTCAAGGGGCCGATTGGCCTGCGGGCGGCTTTCCCCCGAATGTGATGTCGCAAGCGGGGCTGACAAGGGGGCGGGGCGGTGGTCAGATGCGGAGGGAATCAGGGGAATGGAATGACAGACGATTTCTTCGCGCCGGTTTCGGGCTTTGACCTGCCGCGCTTTGCCGGAGTGCCGACCTTCATGCGGCTGCCGCATGTCCCTTTCGACCATCCGCGCTTTGCCGAAGTGCAGATCGGGCTGATCGGCGCGCCCTGGGACGGGGGCACGACCAACCGCCCCGGGCCCCGCCACGGACCCCGGCAGTTGCGTGACCTGTCGACCATGATCCGGGCCCAGAACGGGGCGACCTGGGTGGCCCCGTTCGAACTTGCGCGCTGCGCCGATCTGGGCGACGTGGCGCCGAACCCCGGCGACCTGATGGACTCGATGGCGCGCATGGAGGCGTTTTACACCCGGGTCGTGGCGGCCAGCGTGCTGCCCCTGACCGGGGGCGGGGACCATCTGTGCAGCCTGCCGATCCTGCGGGCGGTGGCAAAGGCTCGGCCCGTGGGAATGATCCAGTTCGACAGCCACACCGACCTGAACGACATCTATTTCGGCACCAGCCGCTACAACCACGGCACCCCGTTCCGCCGGGCCGTGGAAGAAGGGCTGATCGATCCGAAGCGCTATGTCCTGATCGGCATCCGGGGCACGGCCTATGGCCGCGAGGACTGGGACTTTGCCGAAGCCAACGGCATCCGCATCATCCCCATCGCCGAGTTCCATGCCCGCGGGGCCGAGGATGTGATGGCCGAGGCGCGCGAGATCGTGGGGCAGGGGCCTACTTACGTCACCTATGACATCGATTTCGTCGACCCGACCTTCGCGCCGGGGACGGGAACGCCCGAGGTGGGCGGGCCAAACTCCTGGCAGGCCTTGCAGGTGGCGCGGGGCTTGCGCGGGCTGGACCTGGTGGGGGCGGACCTGGTGGAGGTGTCGCCGCCCTTCGATCCGTCGGGCGGGACGGCCTGGCTGGGAATCAGCCTGATGTTCGAGATGCTCTGCGTCATGGCCGAACGTGTCGCGCGGGGCTGAAGGCGGACCGGGGGCCAGCCCCCGGACCCCCGGAGTATTTGGAAAAAGAGCAAGTCAGAAGCGAGACGGTCATGAAGCCTGAGATGATCATCACCAATGCAAAGGTCCTGACGATGGACGAGGCGCGCCCGCGGGCCGAGGCGGTGGCCTTTGGTGGCGGGCGCATCATCGCGGTCGGGGGGCGGGCCGACGTGGAGGCCTTGGCCGGGCCGGGATGCCGCATCGTCGATGCCGGGGGCCGGACGCTCTTGCCGGGGTTCGTGGAAAGCCACCTGCATCTGGTCCTGGGCGGCAACGAACTGACGCAATTGCAGCTTGGCGGCGTTTCGGGGTTCGAAGAATTGGCACGGTTTTTCCGCGCCTATGCGGCGAAGAACCCCGAATTGCCGCTCCTGATGGCGCAGGGCGCGGCCTATGAGATCCTCGATCATCCGGTGACGCGGCATGATCTGGACCGGGTGATCGCCGACCGACCGATCGCGATGATGTCGCCGGATCACCACACCGTCTGGGCCAATTCAGCGGCGCTTGAGGCGGCGGGACTGCTGCATGGAGCGGATATGCCTGCCGGTCATGTCGTGGTGATGGGCGAGGACGGGACGGCGACCGGGGAACTTCTGGAGTTCGAGGCGTTCAGCCCGGTCCTTGCGCTGACCGGGGACCTGCACCTGCAACTTGGGATCGCGACCGGGGGTGAGCCGGACCCCTGGCCCTCGGCGGAACAGCGGGCGAAGGACAAGGAGAAGGTCGCCGCGGGCCTTGCCCATTGCGCCGCGCACGGCATCACCTCGATGGTGAACATGGACGGCAACCGCTACACCTGCGTCCTTCTCAAGGAGATGGAAGCGGAAGGTCGGCTGACTGCCCGGGTCAAGGTGCCCTTCCACTTCAAGCCGCATATGGACCTGAGCGAGCTTGACCGCGCCAGCGCCATGGCGGACGAGTTTCAGGGCGAGTGGGTGACCTCCGGCTTCGTGAAGATGTTCCAGGACGGGGTGGTGGACAGCCGCACCGCCTATATGCTCCACGACTACCCCGGTACGACCGAGCGCGGGGCGCCCCTTTTCCCGCCCGACCGCTTCAACGACATCTGCGCCGAGATCGACCGGCGGGGTCTGCAAATCGCCGTCCATGCCATCGGCGACGGGGCGGTGCGGCAGACGATCGACGGCTATGAGGCCGCGCGCCAGCGCAACGGGGTCCGCGACAGCCGGCACCGGATCGAACATATCGAGCTGATCGACCGGGCCGATGTGCCGCGTCTTGGGGCTTTGGGCATCACGGCAAGCCTGCAGCCCCCGCATCCGCCCGGGGCGATGGACTTCCCGATGTCCAGCATGGAACTTGTCTTTCACCGCCACCGCTGGCCGGATGCCTTCCTGACGAAGACGCTCGCCGACCATGGTGCGCCTCTGGCCTTTGCCAGCGACTGGCCGGTGACGGATGTCAGCGTCATGCGCGGCATCCAGGCGGCGCTGACCCGGGTGCCCTATGAAGGGGCCGGGGATGAGCGGGTCGGGCTGATGGAGGTACTATACGCCTACACGGCCGGAGGGGCCTGGGCGGCGCATCGGGACAGTCTTACCGGAACGCTGCGGGCGGGACTTGCGGCTGATCTGGTGCTGGTCGACGGCGACATCGAGGCGATTCCGGCAGAACAGATGGGCAGGACGGGAATCGCCCTGACGATTGTGGGGGGCAGGGCGACCCACGACCCCTTCGGCATGGCGCAGGGATCTGCATAAGGCATTGATAAAGAACGGGAAGATGATGAGCTCGAAAAAATCGTCATCGTCCCGTCATTTTCCACTTGCGGGTCTTTGGGTGCGGACGTAAAAGCCGCCTCACCGAAACGGAACGGGGCCGGTAACGGCGGCGGAACGGGACGGAAGCGGCGGGAAAACCGGCGCGAAATCCTTGGAGGCAAGATGGCAGTACCGCCAGAAGTTCTGGTGTGCTGCGGTTTTTGTGTCCACGCTCTTTGACATTGATGATGAATGAAGGGATATGCGGGCGGTTTGGGCGCATCG